>Ga0208766_1000632_pt1 | contig 19313 bp, 14 predicted proteins | sample ETN01SmetaG_3_FD_185792 | JGI IMG/M metagenome (GOLD analysis project Ga0208766, IMG submission 185792) | Marine microbial and viral communities from oxygen minimum zone, Eastern Pacific Ocean - ETNP2014F12-01SV263 (SPAdes) (version 2) | ecosystem: Environmental > Aquatic > Marine > Oceanic ... | reverse complement strand
ATTGATTCTCTCTTCTGATGACGATAATAGAAATAAGTCCCTTAGTTAAGGGAGGATTGTACTTTTTTTACAATAGATTTGAATACTTCTGGGTTATTATAAGCAATATCTGCTAAAACTTTTCTATCAAGCTTAATACCAGACTTATTAAGACCATAAATAAACTTTGAGTAGGTAATGCCCTCTGCTCTTACTCCAGCATTTATTCTCTGTATCCATAATGATCTAAACTCTCTTTTTTTCGCTCTTCTATCCCTATACGCATATTGCATTGCTTTTTCTAAAGCTTGCCTAGCGACACGGATAGTATTTTTTCTTCTTCCCCATTGCCCCTTGACTTGCTTTAAAACTTTCTTATGTCTAGCGTGGCTTGTGACTCCTCTTTTTACTCTTGCCATCTCAACCTCTCAAACTATAGGGCATATATGACTTAACAATTTTTGAATCTTGTTTAGACATAATTGTAGTTCCCCTTTGTTTTCTTATTTGTGAATTTGTTCTTTTAATCATGCCATGTCTTTTGCCAGCTTGTGGCATTTTTACTTTACCTCTAGCAGTTAATCTAAATCTTTTTTTTGCTGAACTTTTTGTTTTTAATTTTGGCATAAAATTTATGGAGTTTATACAAATATTATATTTGATTTACAATAAGATTATAATGGTTGAATTATCATTATAATTTGTTTTCCTTCAAATTTTGGAGCAATCTCGATTTTTCCTATGCTTGCAGTATCATTAATTATTCGATCCATTAGTTTATTGCCTAGATCTGTATGCTGCATTTCTCTCCCTCTAAATCTTACTGTAAATTTAACTTTATCACCTTTTTCTAAAAATTTTTGTGCATTTTTAATTTTAAAATTATAGTCGTGAATTTCTGTAACTGGTCTAAGCTTGATTTCTTTTAAATTCATAATCCTTTGTTTTTTTTTTGCTTTGTTTGCTTTTTTCTGTAAATCATATTTATATTTTCCAATATCAATTATCTTACAAACTGGAGGATTGGCATTGGGTGAGATTTCTATTAAATCAAGTCCCTCTTGTTTTGCGATTTTTATTGCTTCTTCTTTTTGCAACGTACCAAGATTTTTTCCTTCACTGTTAATAACTTGAACTTCACGTGCTCTAATCCTATCATTAATTCTAGGACCTTTAGGTTTTGTTCTTTTTTGAAAATAATTTTGTTTGAAGTATGGCACTTAGTTTATTGGAAATCTGTTCATTTCGGATATTTTCTTAATTGCTTTATCAACTGATAAAGTTTCTTGCTTTTCTGAACCCAGCTTTCTAATCGTAACACTTTTTTCGCTAACCTCTTTCTTTCCACAAATAAAAAGTAGAGGTACTTTTGATAGAGAGTGTTCTCTAATCTTGTAATTTATCTTTTGATTTTTTAAATCCACTTCTGCGTTTATACCTGCTTTCATGCATTGTTCAAATATTTTTTTTGCATAATTATCAAACTCTGAAGCTATTGGTAATACAACAACTTTTAAAGGTGTTAACCACAAAGGTAATTTTCCTGCGTAATGTTCTATTAAAATTCCAATAAATCTTTCTAAGGATCCAAATAAAGCTCGATGTAACATTACTGGAACTTTTTTTGATCCATCTTTTGCAACATATGAAGAACCAAGTCTTGAAGGTAAATTCAAATCTACCTGTAAAGTTCCACATTGCCAGTCACGACCAATTGTGTCTCTAAGAACAAAATCTATTTTGGGTCCGTAAAAAGCTCCTTCTCCTTTATTGATTTCATATTTAAGTTTTGATTGTTTTATTGCTTTTAATAAAGCTGATTCAGCTTTATCCCAAATTTTATCATCGCCTACTCTTTTTGAAGGCCTATCAGAAAATTGAAGTAGAACATTTTTAAATCCTAAATCTTTATAAATTTCTAATATTAAGTTTGTTACACTTAAGCATTCATCAGTAATTTGATCTTCGGTGCAAAAAATATGAGCGTCGTCTTGAGTAAAAGCTCTAACTCTTAATAATCCATGTAATGCGCCGGAAGGTTCATATCTATGCACTTTACCAAATTCAGAAAGCTTTAGAGGAAGATCTCTATAGCTCTTAAGTCCCTGATTAAATACTTGTATGCCTCCTGGACAATTCATGGGTTTAATAGCAAAAACTTTTTCATCAGGTGTTTCAGAGGTAAACATGTTTTCGCCAAATTTTTCCCAATGACCTGATTGTTCCCATAAAGTTTTATCTAGTATTTCGGGAGTATTGATTTCTTTATAACCAGCATTTTTTTGTTTCTGTCTCATGTAGCCAACAAGAGTTTGAAATAAAGTCCAGCCCTTGTGATGCCAAAATACTGCACCTGGGCTTTCCTCTCTAAAATGAAATAGATCCATTTCTTTTCCTAGTTTTCTATGATCTCTTTTCTCTGCTTCTTCTAATTTTGAGATGTATTCTTCAAGCTCTTTTTGAGTTCTCCAGCAAGTTCCATATATTCTTTGCAACATTTCATTTTTTGAGTCTCCTCTCCAATACGCACCGGAAACTTTTGTAAGTTTAAAAGCCTTCCCAATTTTCCCAGTGGATGATAAATGAGGTCCTCTGCAAAGATCATGCCATTTGCCATGATAATATATAGAAACCTCCTCATTTTCAGGAATGTCATTAATTATCTCTGCTTTGTAGTTTTCTCCAATCTTTTTAAAATGATTTATAGCATCATTTCTTTTCCAAACTTCTCTTTTTGTTAATTCGTCACGGTCAACTATTTCTTTCATCTTATTTTCTATTTTTTTAAGATCTTCATCTGTAAAAGAATCTTTTCTTGAAAAATCATAATAAAAACCATCTTGAATAACTGGTCCTATTGTTACTTGAGTGCCAGGAAACAATTCTTGAACTGCCATAGCCAAAATATGAGCAGCATCATGTCTTATTACTTCCAAACCTTCTTTGTCTTTTTGTGTAATAATTTTAACTTGAGAATTATTTATAATAAAAAAACTTAAATCTTTTAACTCGCCATTAACTTCCATGATACAGGCTTCTTTAGCTAAAGATTTGCTAATTTTTTTAGCAATTTCAAATCCATCTATTTTATCTTTGAATGGAATCTTTTTACCATCTGGTAATTTTATATCTGGCATGATTTAAAATGACTGTATCAATTTTTTATATTCAGTAAAAGTTGTGTAACACATTTTATCAACATCAAATTTTTTTAATATATTTTTTCTGCCTTCTATACCAATTGATTTCAATGAATTATAATCCTTTTCCATTACCATCTTTATAGTATCAGCTAAATCCTTAGGATTGCCACTTTTAAACAGAAAGCCAGTTTTGCCATCAATTATAGTTTCTTTTGATCCTCCTATATTACTCGCTATGATAGGAACTTCCATTGACTGAGCCTCAACTGATACTCTTCCAAAAGACTCGGGTTCTATTGAGCTTGAAACAACTAAATTTGAAATACTATATGCAATGGGCATTTCTTCACAATGATTAATAAATTTTACAATTTTATTCAATCTATATTGCTGTACCAATCCAACAAGTTTTTTTTTATATACACTTCTTCCTTGGTCACTGCCTAAAATAATAGTTTCAAAAGAGGGTATATTTTGATCGTCTGAAAGATTTTTTATTGCTTCAATAAAAATTAATTGTCCTTTCCAACTTGTTAATCTTCCTGGTAATAAAATAATAAATTTATTTCTATCTATTTTATATTCTTTAGAAAATTTATCTGCTTTGACTGGCAAAACTCTTTTGTAGTAAAAGAAGTTAGTATTAATACCTCTAAAAATTACTAAAAGTTTTCGTTTCTTGTTTAAGAAAAAATTTCCATAATTTTCATTAATATGTGAAAAAATAAAATTTGAACCAGCAATAACTAAATTTGATCTTACCATTGCTGAATTGTAAAATTTTTTTATTTTACTTTTGAAATTATATGTTCCATGAAATGTAGTTACAAATTTTCTTCTAGTAATCTTCGTTGCCAAAAAGCATGACCAAGCTGGCGCTCGACTTCTTGCATGAACAATATTTATATTAAATAAGATTATAATTAATGAGATTGCCAAAAAATTAAAAAATATCAAAATCGGGTTTTTGGATTGAACGGGTAATCGAAAAATTTTTACCTTCTTTTTGTTTACAAATTTAAGTAGAGGGCCACCGCTTGTGACAATAAAAGATTTGCATTTTTGTTCTGGCAAATAGTGGGCTAGATCATAGCATCCGGTTTCTGCGCCTCCATAACCTAATTTTGGTATCACTTGTAAAACTTTTATTTTTTTTTCCATTTTTTTGAAATATTATAATACGACAAATGAATTACAAAAGATCTAAATATTTTACAACTTCAAATAAAAAAAAGATAAAATATTTCTTTTTAAATAAAAATAGCGAGATTACTATAGTTTTTTTCCATGGTTTTATGTCGGATATGATCGGGAAAAAGCCTATTGCTATCGAAAAATTTTGCAGATTAAAAAAAATAAATTTTATAAAATTTGAATATTCCGGTCACGGAAAATCATCTGGAAAATTTATCGAGGGCAATATCTCTAAGTGGACAATTGAAGCAAGACAGCTTATTAAAGCTAAGTGTAAAAATAGTAATAAATTAATATTTGTTGGATCTAGCATGGGTAGTTGGATAGCTTTAAATTTGTTTTCTATTTTTAAAAAAAAAATTAAAGGTTTTGTAGGAATAGCTTCAGCCCCTGAATTTTTAGAAAATTTAATGTGGAAAAAATTTAGCCAAAGTGTAAAAAATATAATAATAAATAAGAAAATTTATTATCTTGAACGCAATGGATTTACTTATCCTCTTACCAAACAATTAATTTTTGATGGAAGAAAAAATAAAATTTTTAATAAAAAAATAAATTCTAAAACAAATATTGTATTATTTCATGGTGCAAAAGATGAAGTTGTACCAATAAATTTTTCAGAAAAAATATTGAAAATTTTTAAAAATTCTAAGAAAAAATTAATTAAAATTAGAAATGGCGATCATAGTTTATCAAAAAAAAATGATCTTAAAAAAATATGTTCAGAATTAACAAGCATTTTAAAAAGCCTAAATTCTGATTAAATTGCTCTTAAAAAATTTTTTTTCAAAGACAGGGGGTTTGAAAGCTTATTAATCATTTCTTTTGGGCAGATTTGTTTAAATTTTTTAATTTCTATATCTAAATTATCAAGAATTTTTTTTGCTACTTTTGAATGTGTTTCTTTAAAATGATCTTTAATTAAATTTGTTAAACAATTTTTCCAATAATTAGTTTCTGGAATCAGCCATATTATAGAGTTTGGATTCGCATAATTTTCAAATTCATCGTTTGGATCATAAATAAATGCCATACCACCTGTCATTCCTGCAGCAAAATTATCTCCTATCTTCCCTAAAATAACAACTGTTCCCCCTGTCATATATTCACAACCATTTGAATCACATCCTTCGATTACCGCCTCGGCTCCAGAATTTCTTACAGCAAATCTTTCTCCCGATTGCCCTGCAGCAAAAAGTTTTCCGGATGTTGCTCCGTAAAGAATTGTATTGCCAATAATAGTATTTTCATTGCTAATCAAACCACTTTCAGCTGGAGGTTTTACGACAACTGTAGCCCCGGACAATCCCTTTCCAACATAATCATTTGCTTCTCCAGTTAAATTTAATTTTAAACCCGTTATCCCAAAAGCCCCCAGCGATTGTCCAGCTGATCCTGATAAGTTAACTATGATTGAATCTTTTTGTATTTTTTTTTCACCAATTTTTTTGTAAATGTAATGTGATAATCTTGTACCAACCGCTCTATGGGTATTTTTTATTTCGAAATCTGTAATAATTTTATTTTCTTTTCCAATAGAATTTTCAATTTTTTTATAAATTTCTTCATCCAATGTTTCAGGAACTTCATTAACTAATTGTGGCAAACAGTATCTTTTATTGGTTCCTGGATCTGCCTGCACCAGCAAAGGACTTAGATCTAGATCATCTAAATTTGATGTTCCCCTGCTTATCTGCTTTAACAAATCTGTCCTACCTACAATATCATTTAAACTTTTAAAACCCAGTTTAGCTAAAATTTCTCTAACTTCCTGAGCAATAAAGTTAAATAAATTAACAACCTTCTCAGGCGTGCCTGTAAATTTTTTTCTTAAGTTTTCATCTTGCGTACAAACTCCAACTGGGCAAGTATTTGAGTGACATTGTCTTACCATTATACAGCCTAACGCCACCAAGGAAGTGGTTCCTATTCCAAATTCCTCTGCCCCCATCATTGCTGCCATAACAACATCCCTTCCAGTTTTGATGCCTCCATCAGTTCTTAATGTAACTTTATGTCTAAGACTATTTAAAGTTAAAATTTGATTTACTTCTGTAAGGCCCATTTCCCAAGGAATTCCTACATATTTTATGCTAGTTTGTGGACTAGCTCCAGTCCCCCCCGAATGACCTGAAATCAAAATTACATCTGCTTTTGCTTTTGCAACCCCAGCAGCAATAGTTCCAACTCCAGTTGAAGCTACTAATTTTACCCCCACTCTTGCTTTCGGATTTGATTGTTTTAGATCATAAATAAGCTGAGCCAAATCTTCTATAGAATAAATATCATGGTGTGGAGGAGGTGATATTAGAGTAACCCCAGGAGTAGAGTGTCTAAGCTTTGCAATTTCTTTGGAAACTTTAAAACCTGGGAGCTGACCCCCTTCACCAGGCTTGGCTCCTTGCGCAATTTTTATTTCAATTTCATTACAATTATTGAGGTATTCAATTGTTACTCCAAACCTTGCTGAAGCTATTTGTTTTATTTTAGAATTTGCACTATCCCCATTTTCTTTTTTAACAAATCTTTTAGAATCTTCTCCTCCTTCTCCACTACAAGAAGCAGCTCCAATTCTGTTCATTCCAACAGCCAAAGTTTCGTGAGCTTCAGCTGATAGTGCTCCATGGGACATGCTGCCACTTCCAAATCTCTTTCTAATATTTTCAATACCTTCAACTTCTTGAATAGCTATTGATTTAAACATTTTTTTAAAATCCAACAAATCTCTCAGGTTTATAATTGATAAATCATAAATGCTCTGAGCATATTTTTTGTATATTTCATATGAATTTTTGCTTACAGCTATTTGAAGCATGTGTATCAAGTTTCCTTGATATTGGTGTGTTTCACCACTTTTTCTATATTTGTAAATTCCTCCTATTGGTAAAATTGAAATGTTTTCCTGAAAGGCTTTTTCATGAATTTTTTTTAATTTTTTTTCAATTCCGCTAATCCCTATTCCAGAAATTCTTGAAGTCATTCCCGGAAAATACTCTGCTACAAGAGATCTGCTTAGTCCAACGGCTTCAAAATTACATCCTCCTCTATATGCGCTTAAAACTGAAATACCCATCTTTGACATAATTTTGAGTAATCCTTTATCAACAGATTTTACATATCTCTTAACACTTTCCTCAAAAGTAATTTTTCCAAATAAACCTTTTTCATATCTCTGAAATATAGAATCAAAGGAAATGTATGAATTTATTGTTGTAGCTCCAACGCCCAGCAAAACTGCAAAGGAATGTGTGTCTAGAGCTTCGGAAGTTTGAACATTAATTGAAGCGAAGCCTCTTATGCCTAAATATACAAGTCTCGAATTAATTGCACCAATAGCTAAAGCCATGGGTACAGGAATTTTTTTTTTGTTATTGTTCTTATCAGTTAAAATTAAATGCTTAGAACCTTCTCTAACTGCTGTTTCTGCCTCAAAGCGTAATTCTTCTAATCTTTTTTTTAAAGTTTGATCAAAATTAAACGTACAATCTAAAACTTTAATGTCCTTTTTAAAAAAATCTGAAAATTTTTCAAACTGTGAATTAGATAAAATTGGACTATCAAGAACATAAATATTATCCTCTGTTAAATTTTCAAAATCAAGAATATTACCCGTATTTCCAAAACGAGTTTTTAAACTCATCACTTCGCTTTCTCTAAGAGAATCTATTGGTGGGTTTGTCACCTGGCTAAAGTTTTGTCTAAAAAAATGAGATAATGGTCTATATTTATCTGACAGTACCGCAATCGGCGTATCATCTCCCATAGAACCTGTTGCCTCTTTTTCATCTTCTACCATTGGGTGTAAAATAAGTTCTAAATCCTCAACATTAATTCCCGCTAGAAATTGTCGACGTCTTAATTCGTCTTTTGAAAAGAAAAATTTTTCTTTTGAAGTATAAAATTTTTTATCTAAATCTATAATTTGTTTATTATATTTCTTGTGATCTTTTGAAATTTTATTTTTTAAGGTTTTGCTGTCATAAACTTGTCCTTTTTCCAAATCAACAGCAATAGCTTGTCCAGGTCCTAATCTGCCTTTAAAAATAATTTTTTCATTTGGAAAAGGAACCATTCCAGTTTCTGATCCGGCGAACAATAATTTATCTGATGTTACTGTATATCTTAATGGTCGTAATCCATTTCGGTCTTGCGCTGCAATTACCCATTTGCCGTCTGTTGCTGATATCGCGGCTGGTCCATCCCAAGGTTCTATAGTACTGTTTAAAAAATTAAATAATTGCTGATGGGATTTTGAAACAGTTTTTCTCCTTTTTGACCATGCATCAGGAATGAGCATAAGTTTTGCAAGGGAAACTGATTTCCCTGATCTGACAAGTAGTTCAAAAACATTATCTAGGGAAGCTGAATCTGAGTTTCCAGCTGTAATAACTGGTTTTAAATCATCCATATTTTTAAAAAGTTTATTTTTCATGCTTTGCTCATGAATTTTCATCCAATTAATATTCCCTTTAATTGTGTTAATTTCTCCGTTGTGAGCTAGAGTTCTAAATGGTTGAGCTAAATCCCAGCTGGGGAAAGTATTCGTAGAATATCTTTGATGAAAAATTGCAAATCTTGAAATAAATCTTTTATCTAACAAATCTGGATAAAATTCTGACAAACCTTCTGCCAAAAACATCCCTTTATAAATAATAGATCTAGAGCTAAGTGAAGATATATAAAAATCTTTTATTCTTGATAAGCGTGACTGTTTTTCAATTTTTTTTCTAACAACAAATAAATCTCTTTCTAGATTGTCATCTTTTAAATTTTTATTATTTGATTTGAAAATTATCTGTACAATTTCAGGTCTAGTATTTTCAGCTTTAATTCCAAGGACTTTTGTATTAACGGGAACTTGTCTCCATCTGTACACATAGTAGTTATTACTTAAAAGTTCATTTTCAACTATAGTTTTGCATTTCTCCTGGGAAACATAATCGTTGCGAGGCAGGAAGATCATACCAACACAAATTTCTCCTTCTTTGTGTTTTCGACCTGCGTTTTCAATTCTCTCAACAAAAAAATCTTTTGGTATTTCTATGTGGATTCCTGCCCCATCGCCGGATTTTCCGTCAGCATCAACCGCTCCTCGATGCCAAACAGCCTTTAATGCTTGAATTCCATACTCTACAATTTTTCTAGATTTTTTCCCTTCAGTAGAAGCAACAAAACCAACACCACATGCATCATGTTCGTATCTAGGGTCGTAGCATTTTGCTTTGGTTAATTTTTTTAAATTTTTATTAAATAGTTTCATTTATGCAGCCTTAACTTTCTTTAATTTTTTTTCTTGTAAATACTTATTAATTGAAACAGCTGCTTCTCTTCCATCTCTTATACTCCATACTACAAGAGATGCTCCTCTTACAATATCTCCTGCAGCAAAAACGCCTTCTGTATTCGTTTCCATTGTCGTTAAATTAATTTTAATAGTTCCCCATTTTGAAACTTGAAGATCAGGAAAATCAAAAAGCTCAGGAAGATTTTCAGGATCAAAACCTAGTGCTTTTATTACCATATCTGTTTTTATTTCAAAATCTGAACCTTCTATAGGTTCTGGGTTTTTTCTTCCAGAAGAATCTGTTTTTCCAAGTTGCATCTTTTCTATTAAAATAGAAGAAATTTTTTTATCACCAATAAATTTTTTTGGATTTGATAGCCAAATAAATTCAACTCCTTCTTCTTCGGCGTTATAAACTTCTCTTGACGATCCCGGCATATTTTCTTTGTCTCGTCTATAAAGACATTTTACAGATTTTGCATTTTGTCTTACTGCAGTTCTCACGCAATCCATAGCGGTATCACCACCACCGATCACAACTACATTTTTATTTTCAGCATCAAGAATTCCATTATCAAATTTTTCAACTTTATCTCCTAGACCTTTTCGATTAGAAGCTATTAAAAAATCCATTGCAGGAAAAATATTATTCAATTTATCTCCCGGTAAATTAACTTCTCTTGCTTTATATACTCCTGTGGCTATCAAAACTGCATCGTGCTCTTCTCTTAGCTCAGCTAACGACTTATCTCTCCCAATTTCCGTTTTTTGAAAAAACTTTATTCCACTTTTTTTTAAGAGATTAGTTCTTCTTTCTACTACAAATTTTTCTAATTTGAAATTTGGTATACCATAAATTAAAAGCCCTCCCGGCCTATCATATCTGTCGTAAATAGTAATTTTATATCCTAATTTTCTAAGTTCTTCTGCACACGCTAATCCCGCGGGTCCAGCTCCAATAATTCCAACCGATTGATTTTTTTCCTCTTTAATTTTAATTGGCTCAATCCAATTTTTTTTCCAAGCCATTTCAGTAATATGTTTTTCTACTGAACCTATTGTAACTGTTCCATGACCAGATTGTTCAATAACGCAATTACCCTCGCACAAACGATCTTGTGGACAAATACGACCGCAAACTTCTGGCATATTATTTGTGCTGTGAACTAATTCGTTTGCTTCTTTTAATCTTCCTTCAGCGGCTAACTTTAACCAATCAGGAATGTTATTGTGCAAAGGACAGTGAATTTGGCAAAAAGGAACCCCGCACTGAGAACATCTACTTGACTGTTCTTTTGCCTTCTCATAAATGAATTCATCATAAATTTCTTTAAAATCATCAACTCTTTCCTTCGCTTCTCTTTTTTCTGGCGTCTGTTGATCAAGTTTTACGAATTTAAGCATTTTTTCAGTCATAATTTCCTTGTTTTATTTTCTTCTTTTATACCAGTATAAATGCGGCTAAAAGCATTTTTAGGGCAATATAGCTGACATATATTTTAAAAAATCTAATGAATTTGTGATTTATATTGCATATCTGCTATGCAATACTATTTAACAATGCTTTCATCCATAGAAATACTAATTCTTTCAGCGATTCAAGGAGTTTCCGAATTTCTACCAATAAGCTCTGTCGCTCATCTTCTTTTAATTTCGAAATATTATGTGTTCGTTAACCAAAATCTATTGATTGATATATGTCTACATTTGGGATCGCTTCTAGCAATTGTAATTTATTTTAGGAACGACTTATTTCATTTTATTAAAAATAAAAATTTCTTAATTAAAATTTGTATCGCTACCATTCCAATTATACCGGTTGGCTTTATTCTTTATCAAACTGGAATTATAAACCAATTAAGAAATCTTGAAGTGATCGGGTGGACCAGCCTAATATTTGGAATTTTTCTTTATATAGCAGATAAAAAAAAAATCACGAAAAAAATTAACGAAGATTTTTCAAATCTATCAGCCTTAATAATAGGCTTGTTTCAAGTTTTAGCTTTAATACCTGGAGTTAGCAGATCTGGAATCACAATTACTTCAGGAAGAATGTTAGGATTTAATAGATTTGACTCTGCAAAAATTTCATTCTTATTATCAATTCCAACTTTATTTGCTGCCAGTATTTTAGGTATATTTAATATTTACAAGGAAGAAAGTCCGGAACTAAATTTTTTAGCAATTATTGCAGTCATATTTTCTTTCATTTTTTCTTATCTTACAATTTCAATTTTTTTAAACTTTGTTAAAAAATTTACATTAAATGTATTTGTTGTTTATCGAATAATTCTTTCTTTAATAATACTCTCTGTTGTTTATTTATAATTCTTCTCATAAATTGGAGCAAGTTGTGATAAGAGAACACCTGCAAGAATTAGTGAACAGCCAATAATATTATTTATATCTAAAAATTGATTCAATATTATCCAGGCTGCAATTGCAGCTACAACACCTTCCAATGACATAACTATTGCTGCTGGTGCTGCTGAAATGTTTCTTTGTCCAAAAAGTTGTAAAGCAAATGCGGCTCCACCTGATAAAATTCCTGCATATAAAATTTCAAATGTTTCTAATTTAATTTTTGAAAAATCAATTTCTTCAAAAATTAAAACAAGTACAAAAGATAATGTTGCTACTATTAGATTTTGCATCAAAGCAATAAAGAAAGGTAAATCAAATTTTAAAATAATTTTTCCTATATAAATAATATGAAGCGCCCAAAATACAGCACCGATTAAAACCAAAGTATCGCCAAATCTAACTTCAACATTATTAATATCGCTTAGAAAATAACCTCCTAATACACATGCAAATACAGATGGCCATATTGACCAATGCAGCTTTTCAGAAAATAAAAAATAAACAATAATAGGAACCATTGGCACATAAAAAATTGTAAAAAAAGCAGAGTTAGCTACATCTGTGTAAAGTAAAGAGACTTGCTGGAAAATGCATCCCAAAAACAAAAATATTCCTACTGGAATTATAAGTTTTATGAATTCAGATGTTTTGTTGTTGATTTGTTGTTTAATTTTTTTTTTTTCAAATAAAAAAACAAAAGGAGTTACAGCTAAAAAACCAACATAAAATCTTACGCTGTTAAAAGTAAAAGGGCCTATATTATCCATGCCCGTATCTTGTGCTATAAAGGTAGTGCCCCAGATTAGTGTGCAAATAACTAAACAAATAAACGATATAGCTTTTTTCATAAATAAAACTATACCGCTAATTTATAGGCAAAATCTTTTCCTAAGCTTTCCTTTAAATGCGCACAAAAACGAGCGCCTTCAGCGCCATCTATAACTCTATGATCGTAGGACAAAGACAATGGAAGCATAACTCTACTTTCATATTTCTCTCCTACTAATATTTGTTTAGTTTCTGCTCTCCCTACACCTAGAATAGATACTTCAGGTTGGTTAATTATAGGTGTGAAAAAACTTCCTCCAATGCCGCCTAGGCTTGAAATTGTCATTGACCCACCAAAAAATTCTTTTTTGTTGATCTTTAGCTCTCTAGAAAGCTTAGTGATTTTTTTAAGTTCTTTTCCAAGTTCAGTTATATCCTTTTTATCTGCATCTCTAATCTTTGGAACCATTAGGCCGTGCGGTGTATCAACTGCTATTCCTATATGAAAGTACTTTTTGTATATAAGTTTTTCTTTTTTTGAATCTAAAGAAGAATTAAAGTTTGGATAATCTTTTAATCCTTTTACAACTGCTCTAATAATAAATGCTAGTGGTGTAATAGAAAGTTTTTCACCTGTATACAAATCTCTTAAAGATTTTCTAAATTTTTCCATTTCAGTTATATCTACTTCATCATGTTGTGTTACATGTGGAATTTCACTCCAAGATTTTTCTAGGTGTGGACCTGCTATCCTTTTAACTCTAGATAATGGTTTTATATCAATCTCCCCAAATTCAGAGTGCTCATACTCTTGAGATGTTAATGTTTCTTTCTTTTCAACATTTCCTGCAATTGATTGTTTGATAAATAATTTTACATCTTCTTCAGAAACTCTTCCTTCTCTCTGTGAACCTTTTACTTGATATATGTTAGCACCAAACTCCCTTGCTAATTTTCTTACTTTTGGACTTGCGCTAACTATTTCTTTTTTATCTGTCATCTTTATAATTCCGTAGGAATAGGTTTGTTTTTATCAATATTATATTTTTTCATCGCCTTTTCTGCATACTTTGATGGAATGAGCTGTTCTTTAGCAAGAGCACTTAAAGCGTACGTAATGATATGTTCTTTATCCACTTCGAAAAATTTTCTTAATTGCTTCCTTCCATCACTTCTTCCATACCCATCTGTACCAAATGAATAAAAAGGTTTTGCGAGATAGGGTCTAATCTGATCAGCAAAACTTCTAACATAATCTGAAGCAGCTATAATTGGACCATCTCTTTTTTCTAAACATTTTTCTACATAAGATTTTTCTGGTTTTTCTCCTGGATGCAAAAGATTTTTTCTTTCAATTTCCATGCCCTCCTTTCTTAATTCATTAAAACTTGTAACACTCCAAACATCGCTATCAATATTATATTCTTTACTCAAAACCTCAGCTGCTGATATCATTTCTCTTAAAATTGTTCCGCACCCTAACAACTGAATTTTTATTTTTCCTTTGTTATTAAACTCTTTAAAGAGATACATGCCTTTTAGTATTCCTTTTTCACAATCCTTTGGAATTGCTGGATGTTTATAATTCTCATTCATTACTGTTATGTAGTAAAAAACATTTTCTTGCTTATCATGCATTCTTCCTAGCCCTTCTCTTAAAATCACCGCTAGCTCATAAGCAAATGTTGGATCGTAGCTAATACAATTTGGAATCGTTGATGCTAATAAATGACTATGTCCATCTTGATGTTGCAATCCTTCTCCAGCTAAAGTAGTTCTTCCAGCGGTCGCTCCAATTAAAAAACCTCTTGCTTGAGAATCTCCAGCAGCCCAAACAAGATCCATTACTCTTTGAAAGCCAAACATAGAGTAAAATGTGTAAATTGGTATCATCTCTAAATCATGGTTGGTGTATGATGTTCCTGCTGCAATCCATGAAGACATAGCTCCTGATTCGGTTAGGCCTTCTTCTAAAACTTGTCCCTTTTTATCTTCTTTATAAGAACTCAGTTGTTTTGAATCTTCTGGTTCATATTTTTGACCTTCATGTGCATAAATACCAATTTTTTGAAAGAAGCCTTCCATTCCAAAAGTTCTTGCTTCGTCAGGTATAATTGGAACTAATTTATGAGCAATGTTTTTATCTCTTAATAAACTTGTTAACATTCTTACTAAGGCCATAGTAGTCGACATTTCACGACCCTCGGAAGATTTCAGCATATTTTCAAAAATATCTTTTGCAGGTTTTTTGATCGGTTTAGCAAAAGAACTTCTTTCAGGCAAATTACCTCCCAACTTCATTCTTCTTTCTTTAATATATTTAATCTCTTCTGAATTATCGTTTGGTTTATAAAATTCTACATTTTTTACTTGTTTGTCTGTAAGAGGAATGTCAAAACGATCTCTATAATAGAGTAAATCTTCTTCTCCTAATTTTTTTTGTTGGTGAGTAGTGTTTATGCTTTCTCCTGATTTTCCCATACCATAACCCTTGATTGTTTTTGCTAAAATCACAGTAGGCTGACCTTTGGTTTTCATCGCCTCATGATAAGCTGCATAAACTTTATGAGGATCATGGCCCCCTCTATTAAGTTTCCAAACATCTCTATCGGTCATTGTTGAAACTAACTCCTTTAACTCAGGATATTTTCCAAAAAAATTCTCACGTACATACGCCCCATCATTTGCTTTAAACGCCTGATACTCTCCATCAACGCATTCGTTCATTCTTTTTATTAACAGTCCTGATTTATCTTTTGCAAGCAATTGATCCCAGTAAGATCCCCATATAACCTTGATTACGTTCCATCCAGCTCCTCTAAAATTACCTTCTAGTTCTTGAATAATTTTTCCGTTTCCTCTAACTGGGCCATCTAGTCTTTGTAAATTACAATTAATAACAAATATAAGATTGTCCAATTTTTCTCTTGAAGCTAAACTTATAGCGCCTAAAGATTCGGGTTCGTCCATTTCTCCATCTCCAAGAAATGCCCAAATTTTTCTACCTTCATCTTTTAATAAGCCTCTGTTAATCAAATACTTCGTAAATCGTGCTTGATAAATTGATAGAATAGGACCAAGCCCCATTGACACAGTAGGAAATTGCCAAAACTTAGGCATTAACCATGGATGAGGGTAAGATGACAATCCATCAACTCCCACTTCTTGTCTAAAATAGCTCAATTGTTTCGCAGTAAGTCTTCCTTCTAAAAAGGCACGCGCATACATCCCCGGAGCACTATGTCCTTGAAAATAAATTAAGTCTCCTCCAAATTTATTATTTTTTGCCCTCCAAAAATGATTCATTCCTACATCATAAAGAGTGGCGGCAGAAGCAAACGTACCTATATGACCTCCAAGTTCAGGATTTTTCTTATTGGCTTTAACTACCATTGCTGCTGCATTCCATCTAATTAAAGATCTAATTCTCCTTTCTATATTTTGATCACCCGGAGATTTAGTTTCAGATTCAACAGGTATGGTATTGATATAAGGTGTAATTCTGGTTAGCGGTCTATTAGATCCTTCTTTATAAGCTTCATCAATTAGTTTTTTTAGTAAGTAATGAGCACGATCAGATCCGTCTTTTGCAATAACAGCGTCTAATGAATCTAACCATTCTTTAGTTTCTATTGGATCAATATCTGAACCGTTAGAACGGGCAGGAATTTTTTTAATTATTTCTTTTTCTTCTGGTTGAGTTACTGTTGATTCTGCTTCTTCAATAATCTTTTCTGTTTGTGGCAGAATTTCTTCTTCTTTCAATACCAATGGTTCTTCTTTTGTTTGTTTAATTTTTTTTGGTTTTTTTTTCTCTTTTATATTTTCAGAAATTTCAGATTGATTTTCTTCAATAGTTGCTAGAGTGCTACCTTTTGAAACTTTATCTCCTATTTTTACTTCCACTGAAGAAATTTTACCTTCGAAAGGTGAAGGAACTTCTACGCTGGATTTATCACTTTCTAGTGTTACAATGGGATCGTTTTTTTTAATTGTAGCTCCAGGCTTAGTCAAGATTTCTATTATCTCTACATCTTCAAAATCACCTATATCTGGAACAGTTATTTTTGTGGCCATAATTACTGTTTTATTTATACCACAATTTAATCCTTTTTCAGCCATGTAAATATTCACACTACAGCTATGACGCTAATTCTAGAAAATTTAGGAAAATTATTTATGCCAAAATACAAAAATTTAGATGGAAGATTTTGGATTCAAAAAGTAATTTTAAAAGAATATTTAAAAAAAAATTAAAAATTACGCTCTAAACACATCGCAACTCCCATTCCACCACCTATGCAAAGGGTTGCTAGGCCTTTTCTTGAATCTCTTTTGAGCATCTCGTGTAAAAGAGTTACTAACACTCTCGCGCCAGAAGCCCCTATAGGGTGGCCTAAAGCAATAGCTCCTCCATTGACGTTCACTTTTTCCTCAGGTATTTTTAATTCTTTTATTATTGCCAAACTTTGGGCAGCAAACGCCTCGTTTGATTCGATTAAATCTAAATCACTTACTTTCCAATTGGCTTTTTCTAAAGCTTTTTTTGAAGCAGGAATCGGTCCTGAACCCATTAAAGATGGTTCTACTCCACATGTTGCCCATGAAACAATTTTAGCTAAGGAACTTAATTTTCTTTTTTCAGCTTCATCTTGACTCATTAGAACAACTGCAGCTGCACCATCGTTAATTCCAGAAGCATTTCCTGGCGTCACAGTACCATCACTTTTGAATGAAGGTTTTAGTTTTGATAGTCGTTCAATTGTCATTCCATTTCGTGGATGTTCATCAAATTTTAAAACGGTTGGTATAATTTCGTTATTAAAATTTCCTTTTTTCTGAGCTATTTCTGCTTTGGTTTGTGACGACAGCGCAAAATTATCTTGTTCTTTTCTTGTAATTCCCCACTTTTCAGCAACATTTTCCGCAGTAACTCCCATATGATATCCATTGAATGCATCCCAAAGACCATCTTTGATCATCGTGTCAATAAGATTTGTTTCTTCCAGTTTTTTGTTATTTCTAAAATGTATAGCATGAGGTGCGTTCGTCATGCTTTCTTGTCCACCAGCAATTACTATGTTTGAATCATTAGACAAAATTGACTGATAGCCAGCAGCAATTGCTCTTAATCCTGACCCACAAACTTGATTTATGATATATGCAGTTTTTTCAATTGGTATTCCAGCTTTGATAGCAGCTTGTCTAGCTGGGTTTTGTCCTGTTGCGCTTGTTAAAACTTGCCCCATTATTACTTCATCAATTTCATTAGATTTTAAATTTGATTTTTTTATATTTTCCTTAATAACAATCGATCCGAGATCATGTCCTTGCATACTTTTTAAAGAACCATTAAATGTGCCTATTGCTGTACGCAAAGCTGAAGTTATTACAATACTTTTTTCTTTTTTATTCATAATTAATTCACTTTGTTAAATGATTAGATTAATTTCATCAATAGCAACTTATCACATTAGCATTATAATCAAATTGCTCAGAAAGAAGCTTTAAATAGCTTATATTCTTTGATAAATAAATGTAAGGCGCCTGTAGCTCAATTGGATAGAGCGCTTGGCTACGGACCAGGAGGTTCTGGGTTCGACTCCTAGCAGGCGCGCCAAATAAAATTTTATGATTGAATAGTTAACTTACATGTCTCTACAAAAAGCAGTTATATATTTCTTCATTTTAATAGCTATATTTATATTAGTTTTGACATTTATATTTTAATTTTTATGAGCAAAGATTTTGAACAAATTAGTATAAAACCAGGTTTTATGAAACATAATGGTGGTTTGCTTTTTAGAACCATTTCTGAAAAAGAATATGAATTTAAAACAACAATAAACGAAAATCATTTAAATGCAGCAGGTATTACTCATGGAGGCTTCATATCAGCGTTCGTTGATGCCGGCGCAGGAACTGCAGCTCATAGATCGGCGGATAACAGCCCGTGTGTTACAATCTCTTTAGAGTTAAAATTTATTTCTCCAGTGAAATTAGGACAAGAATTGTTTGGAAAAACTAAAATACAAAAAAAAACTAAATCAATGGTTTTTTTGACCTGCGAGTTAACGGCTGATAATAAAATTGTGGCAACAGCTTCGGGAGTTTGGAAAATATTGAAACTATCTGGCGCTGGACCTGGCGGTTAATGATCTATAAATAAATATAGCTGGATAAGAAAAAATTAGTGTTGATAGAAAAGTATTTCCAAAAAATGGTATTGCTAAAATGTAACACTGAATTAAACCACTTAAACTTTTTTCGTAAGCAGTATCATATACTCCGGGGCTACCTAATGCCCAAACACCAAAATTTGAAACTACAAAAAAAATGGCTGATCCAGCAAAACCATAGATAAATAAATTTTTAAAATTTATTTTGTTACTAATTTTGTGAAAAATAAATGTGATAAATATTAAAGATACATAAACAAAAATTATATTTTCATAAAACCCAATAAATAAATCTGATATCAACATGGCTGCTAATAAAATCAGCACTGATAAATTAAAATTTTTAAAAAAATATCCACTAATTATTGCTACGGCTATAATTGGCGTAAAATTTGGTGGATG
>Ga0208766_1000630_pt1 | contig 19329 bp, 19 predicted proteins | sample ETN01SmetaG_3_FD_185792 | JGI IMG/M metagenome (GOLD analysis project Ga0208766, IMG submission 185792) | Marine microbial and viral communities from oxygen minimum zone, Eastern Pacific Ocean - ETNP2014F12-01SV263 (SPAdes) (version 2) | ecosystem: Environmental > Aquatic > Marine > Oceanic ... | reverse complement strand
TAGGGCTGACATTCAAGTAAATCTCCAGGCTGGCAGTCCAGAACAATACAGATCTTTTCCAGTGTTTCGAATCTAACGCCTCTCACATTTCCATTTTTTAACATAGATAAATTTGTCAATGAAAGTCCGACGGCTTTTGATAGCTCAGTGAGCGAAATCTTTCTTTTCACTAACATAGCATCTAGATGAATTGTAATAGGCATATTATAGATTCAATAACTTAGTGGAATATACTTTGTGTTAAGTATTATACATAGTATTTTAAGTAATACTTAAAACTTTTATTCAAAAGATTAAACTAATTACCCACCCATCGGGTTATGAGACTCACGCACTTTCTTCTATTTAAAGTAGGCTGGAAGACGAATGAGCGTCGATTTGATCTATAAACAAAAAACCCTCAATATCAAAAGACATAGAGGGTTTTTTATTTGTAGCGGGGGTAGGATTCGAACCTACGACCTTCGGGTTATGAGCCCGACGAGCTACCAGACTGCTCCACCCCGCGTCACGAATTATTTTTTTTAAATAATTAAATCTAGTATGATGAACGCCGGGAAAGTTAGATGATTTTTTGTCGATAGCCAACTCTATTTTGTGAGTTAAATCACATATTATTTATTTCTTGAAACTTTTAATGATTTATTGAGTCTAATAAAATGCGAGCGCGATTTTCTCTTGCCGAATCTCTTACCTCTACAACCTCCTTGGTAAATTTCGCGCTCGCATTTTATTTCTTCCTAAATGATATTCTAATTGGTACACCCTCAAGATCATACTTTTCTCTCAACTGATTTTCTACAAAACGCTTATAACTGGCAGGAATAATTTTGGGGTAATTAGTAAAAATTACAAAAAGATGCGGCGCGGAATTAACCTGGGTCATGTATTTTAAATTGATTGCCTTACCTTTGATAGCGGGTGGGCTTTGCAGTATTAAAACTTTCTGTAAAAATTTATTTAATTCAGATGTAGAGATTTTACTTTGACGTAATTCATAAATTTCATGAGCTTTTTTTAAGATACTACTGATTCGCTGCTTGGTCTTTGCGGAAATAAATAATACAGGATAATGCGCTAATGATTTAAACTGAAGCGACATTTCTAAAGCAAACTCTTTCGTTGTATTGGTTTCTTTTTTGACTAAATCCCATTTATTAACAATGATAGCCATTCCTTTACCTTTGGTGATGACATCATCCATAATAGATTTATCTTGCTTAGTAAAACCTTTTTCTGCATCTACCACAACCAAAACAACGTCAGCGCTGATAATCGCTCGCTTGGTTCTAACATTGCTGTAAAATTCTATATTGTCATCTAGCTTACTTTTTTTCCTAAGCCCAGCTGTATCAACAAGAGTAATGGATTTACCATAATATTTTAATCTAGAATCTATCGAATCGCGTGTTGTGCCTGCGATGGGAGTCACAATAGTTTGTTCTTTTTGAAGCAGGGCATTTGTAATTGATGACTTGCCTACATTTGGCATACCAACAATCGCCATACGCATTCCTTCTTCAACCTCATTGATCTGATCGCTTCCTTCAACTTGTAGTTGGTCCAATATTAAATCAAGTAGATCTCCTGTTAATCTACCATTTAATGCAGAAACCGAACAAATAGGATCCATACCTAACTCATGGAAGCCATATACCTGCTTATCTAATTCTAAAGTGTCGCATTTATTTACTGCCAAGATAAACTTCTTGCCGGATTCACGAATCAGGCTTGCTAATGATTTATCGGATGCGGTAGGATGGTATTTTCCATCAACCATAAATAAAATTAGATCAGCTTCATTAACGGCAGCAAGTGCCTGATCTCTAACTGCGCTATTGAACACATCAATATCCTCGGGTATATATCCACCCGTATCAATAAAAGTTAACGAGTGCCCAGACCAATCGATCTCACCATACAACCGATCTCTGGTAATCCCTTCTTCTGAGCCAACTATAGCTTTTCTCTGTTTAAGTAGACGATTAAAGAAAGTTGATTTTCCTACGTTGGGTCTTCCAACAATAGCGATTAAATGATTTGACATGGCAAGCTATTTAACTTATTATTTTTTAAAAATAAAGGACTGGTCTTTGAATGATTTAAATTCTAGCGCATTATCGCTCGGATCCAATAAAAACATAGTAGCCTGCTCCCCTACCTCCCCTTTAAATCTAATGTAAGGTTCAATAATAAACTGAACGTTCTTAGCTTTAAGTTTATCTGCAAATTCATGCCATTGATTCCATTCTAAAATCACACCAAAATGCCTAACGGGAACCTTCTTTTCATCTACATCTCCAGTATCTACCATCCCTGCTTCCTTTGGGCTTAAATGCGCAACTACCTGATGACCAAATAGATTAAAATCAATCCAATGGTCGCTTGTTCTGCCAACTGAACATCCTAATATGGTAGTATAAAATTCTTTAGTGGACTTAAGGTCTCTAACAGGGAACGCAACGTGAAATGGTTGTAGTGTATTCATTTTTTATCTCTAATTAACACCTAATTTACAGCCGCTTTAAATATTTCTATCATACGTTTATTTGTAGCGTCATCCTTTACAGCCATTCTCATAGCGCTCTTACCAATTGAGGTTCCCATCCCTGAAACGTCTCTAAGAAATAAACCTTTTTTTCTGCATTCAGAAATTATTGAACTAACGGATTTGAAATCAGTTGGCAGATGAAACATTATAAAGTTTGCCACCCCTGGAATAATTTCATCAATACCAATATCTTTGAGTTTTGCTACCAATCCTTCTCGAAGATCATGCGTTTCTTGATATTTCTCAAAATAATAACTATTGGATTGCAATGCATAAGTAGCTGCTATTTGTGCAGGCAAACTTATCGACCAAGGTGGGGTTAATACTTTGAGATCTTCCAATTGATGAGGTGATGCGCATAGATAGGCTGACCTTAATCCACTTAATGCATAGACTTTTGACATAGACTTGCAAACAATAGTGTTTGATGAATGGGCGGCAAAAGATTCTAAGGATTGTCCTTTGCCAGCATATTCAATATATGTCTCATCAATCCATATTCTTTTGCAGCCAGACTGTTTTTTTAATATATTTTCAACATCTTCTCTTTTTACGTGTAATCCTGTTGGGCTATTTGGATTCACCCAAATAAATAAATCAAATTTCTGATCTAATTTTATCGCCAGAGAATCTAAATTTATTTTATAACCTTCTTCTCTTTTTAACTCAAAACGCTCAACCCGACATTTGATTATTTTCTCAAAAATATGTGAATATTCTCCATATGTAGGATCTAAAATTAATACTTTAGACGCAGGTTTTAGCCAATGGCAAAAAGCAAGAAAAATCAAATCAGATGAACCAGCGCCAGGAAGTATCGAATTATTACTCACATTCCTTTTTTCAGCTATGACCTTTATTAAGCCTTCTGCTCTAGTGGGTGGAGAAGTTTTAATGGTCCATGGCAATTCATTTGTAATCATTTTTTGAACTTCTGGAGCAGGGTCATACCATGCATCTAAAACATCGGCGTTAATAACCGTTCGAATTCTTGACAGATCATCAAAACGATCTCCAATCGCATCAAAAAATGCCCCTCCATGGTAGCATTCTGATGGTTGATAAAAGGAAAAATTCATTTTCCAGTCAACCATAGCTTCCATTTTTTTAATTTGCGAATCAATAGAGGTGATGTGAGACGATATATCACTTACCTTGGCTCCAATTAATTCATAGGCTACTTCGCCAGCTTGAAAGTTTTTATTATATTTTTGCATTCCAAGTTTTAGATATATATCTAAAACATCTATCCTGCCCATTGAAATTATTCTTTTTCCACCGCGAGATTGAATCCAGCGAAACGCGCTATACATTAAAAAATTTGCAATTTTTTCACCACGCGAAGATTGCTTAACAGTTAATGCTCGTATTTCAAAAGTATTATCTAGTCCAAATGACAATTCTGTTTTTAGCAAAGACGATTCAAAAGAAAATTTAGGGCTATCTGGAGAAGTAACTCCCACAAAGCCGACTAGCTTCTTATTTTGATGAGCAAGGATATAAGTGCTTTTTACCTGATCATTATCAATTAAAGATTTGGTTTTATTTTTTTCATACTGACCAAGCTCATCAGCATAAACTTCATGTCTTAATGAATAAACAGAATCAATATCTCTTAAGCTTGCAACTGAAATTGAAAGTTTATCATTATGATTATTCTTCATTAGTTAATCTATCCTATTTAATTATTAATTAGCAATTTTGCTGAGTTAGAATTCCAAAAAATACTTTATTGATTATATTTTACCGACGAAATAAGAGGATTTTTAATATAAAAAATTTGCTTTTTTTGAGGAAATTTTCTTTTAAAAATAATCAAATATTGGTAAATGAATTTATGAATAAATAGTTATATAAATAAATTTTTCGAGGGGTGATCATTTTTTTTTACTTTTCTTCTTGATGTGTTTTTGTATGATTAATATATTGGTGGTGCCAACCCAAGTGATTATTACTTTTTCGAATGTCAGCCTGACTAAACCACGTTTTTTTAAAATTGTATCCACATACCATAAAGGAATTCTTATATGGCTGAAGCGATTGAACTAAATTTTCCATCTGGAAAAAAGAATACTGAAGATATTAATAATATCGTTGAAGAAACGGTTAGAGAATTAACCAAAGAGGTTAATGATCAAGATGCGACCGATGACCTTCAACATTATCATATAGAAAACTACTACGATGGGGACAACTTAGGTGCTGATGTTCTCAAAAATAAGTACTTAGCACCCTGGGAAAGTCATCCTTATGAATTATGGCAAAGACAAGCTAAGGCATTGGCTAGTGTTGAAAAAACCAAGAAATTACAAAAACACTGGGAAAAGAAATTCTATTCTATACTTGAAGATTTCAAATTTACTCCTGGTGGTAGAATCATGCATGGTGCGGGCCGTGAAGACATAACTACAACATTAAATAATTGCTACGTAGTAGGCATTAAAGATGATTCAATTAACTCTATCTATAGAACTATTCAAGAAGAGGCTCGTACCTATAAATTTGGCGGTGGATGCGGTCATGATTTATCAGTATTAAGACCGTCTGGAGCTGAGATTAATGGTACCGGAGGAGAATCTTGTGGGCCAGTAGGGTTTATGAATTTATTTAGTGAGAATACCAATACCATTGCTCAGCATGGGCGCAGGGGCGCTAATATGCAAACCCTTCGTATTGATCATCCCGATATTGAAAAATTTATTTCAATTAAATCTGATGATATCAATATGGTAAAATATTCAAATATATCAGTTCTGCTAACACATGAATTTATGGATGCAGTTGAAAAAGATTCAGATTTTGATCTTAAATATGAGAACAAAGTCTATAGTACCATCAAAGCAAAAGAGCTATGGGAAAAGATTATTGATTGCGCACATTCTAGCGCTGAACCGGGACTATTATTCTGGGATACAATGACAGATTATCATAATGCTGAATATTGTAGCCCCTTAGTTTCAACGAATCCTTGCGCTGAGCAGCCATTGCCTGATGGAGGGTGCTGCAATTTAGGCTCAGTTAACTTAGAACGATATGTAGATGAAAAAGGTAATTTCATGATTGAGGAATTTAAAGCTACTATTGGGATTGCAACCCGATTCCTTGACAATGTAATTGATTATAATCTTGATCGCCACGCACTAGATACGCAAAAAGAAAATGCTCAAAATGATAGAAGAGTTGGCCTTGGAATACTGGGCCTTGGTGATATGCTTGTACGTATGGGTATTAAGTATGATAGCGAAGATGCTCTGCAAACTATTGACCAAGTAATGAAGATTTTTTGCGATACCGCTTATGAGACCAGTTCAGATTTAGCAAAAGAAAAAGGTTCCTTCCCTTATTTTAAATGGAGCGGATACAGAAAGAGCAAATTTGTTAAAAACCTTCCAAAGAACTTACGAGATAAAATAAAGGAAGATGGAATCAGGAACTCTACCGTTCTAACTGTTCCACCAACGGGTAGTGGTGCAATAGTAGCTAGAGTCACCTCTGGAATAGAGCCTATTTTTGCAACATCATATAAAAGACGAGTAAAAAAGAATGATGGCTTTGGGCGTGAATTTGATGAATATAAAGTTTATCACCCCATCATTGAAAAACTATTTGGTGATGATGAAAACTTACCTACCCATGTAGTTACAGCTCATGATATTGATCCTTATTTTAGAGTTAAACTGCAAGGTGTCATTCAAAAATATATTGATAGCTCAATATCTTCAACAGTAAATCTGCATCAAGATATTAAAAAAGAAACCGTGGCTGATATATATATGACTGCCTATAAAGCAAACCTTAAAGGTATAACTGTTTATCGGGAAGGTTCGCGTGAAGGCATCTTAATTACCGATGATAATAAAAAAGATGATAAAACCCAAGAGGAAGCTTCTTTAGCGATAAATAATCAAGATGAAAAAAGGCCAAGAATTCGTCCCAATGAAACCGTTGGAATTACTCGAAGAATGCGCACTGGAGAAGGTCAACTTTATATAACGATTAATCAAGATGATAATGGATTATGTGAAGTATTTACTACTATTGGAAAAGCTGGTGGCAATGCTGCGGCACAATCCGAAGCGATTAGTCGATTAATTTCGCTTGCGCTACGATCAGGAATCGATCCAAATGCAATTGTCAAGCAACTAAAAGGTATTAGCGGACCTAACCCAACCTGGGAAGATGGAAGATTAATCCTTTCAACGCCTGATGCTATTGGTAAAGCCCTAGATGATTATCTAAGAGAAGATAATAACAGCGGCCAAGCATTGGACAATAACCCTGAAAGCAAAAAATCACCAATCACAATGGCCACATCTGAAGAGGTCAATGATTTAAATGAGCAAGTAACTGATTTTACATTTAATAATATCAGCACTTGTCCGGATTGTGGTAGTTCGGTAATGCATGAAGCTGGTTGTGTTACTTGCCCAGGGTGCGGCTTCTCTAAATGCGAGTAATGATTTAGATCTGAGAAAAATAAAAAAAGGCCATTCAAATGGCCTTTTTTTATTAATAAGATTATAAAATAAATACACTAGAACTCTTTCAACTCATTCTCTTTCGACTCTTGAAGACCATTCAATATTGATATATGCTCATCAGTTAAAGTTTGAATCTCACTTTCCTGCCTTCTCGTATCGTCTTCTGAAATATGCTCATCTTTACCAAACTCTTTTACATTGTGAATCGAATCTCTACGAATATTTCGAACAACAATCCTACCTTCTTCAATTAATTGATGAACATATTTAATTAAATCCTGCCTTCTCTCTTCAGTTAGACTTGGGATTGGAACTAAAACAGTGTTTCCATTATTATTTGGAGTTAATCCTAAATTGGAATCCATAATGGCTTTTTCAATAATTGGAATAAGAATTTTTTCAAACGGTTGCAAAGAAATCATTCTTGGCTCTGGCACAGTTATTGTGGAAACCTGATTTAATGGGGTCATTGTTCCATAGTATTCAACTTGGATAGAATTCAATAGATCAGGATTAGCTCTTCCAGTTCTAACCTTAAGAAGTTCTGACTTTGCATGCTCGATAGATTGTGACATTTTTTGTTTGGTTTCTTTTTTTATATCTTCAAACATATAAACCTATGAAATAATCGTTCCTAACTTCTTACCTAATAAAATATCTTTTAAATTGCCTTTTTGATTTACATCAAAAACGCGTATAGGTAAATCATTTTCCTTACATAATGTAATTGCAGTCATATCCATAATCCGAAGATTTTTTGATATAACATCAGAATAAGTTATTTGCTCATAATGTTTTGCATCTTGATTAAGCTCTGGATCCTTATCAAAAACTCCATTGACTTTAGTAGCCTTTAATAAAATTTCTGCCTTCAATTCAGTTGCTCGTAAAGCAGCTGCTGTATCAGTTGTAAAATATGGATTTCCAGTACCCCCAGCTACAATCACTACTCTATTTTTTTCTAGATGTCTTAATGCGCGTCGGCGAATATAGGGTTCTGATATCTGTGTAACTGTTATCGCAGATAAAGTTCGAGTTTCAACATCTAATTTTTCTAATCCATCCTGTATGCTGATTGCATTCATTATTGTAGCTAACATACCTAGATAATCACCAGTAACCCGATCCATTCCTTTGCTAGCAGCCTTAATTCCTCTAAAAATATTACCTGCACCAATTACAAGAGCAATACCAATTCCCATTTGATGAACATCTTTAATCTCATTGGCCAAGTTTGAAGCTTTAATTGGATCAATGCCGTATTCTTGATCACCAGATAATACCTCGCCGCTTAATTTTAACAAAATCCGCGAATAGGCAGGTTTACTCATATAAATAATTTAATTGGGTTTATTGCTCACCGATGGCGTAGCGAACAAAACGATTAACCACTATATTCTCACCAAGGGTTGAAACGGATTCAGTAAGCAAATCTGATACTTTCCTTTCAGAATCCTTTATATATTGCTGTTCTAATAAGCAAGATTCAGCGTAAAATTTTTCTATCCTACCTTCAACCATTTTTTCAATGATATTTTCAGGTTTCCCGGATTCTTTTGCTTGATCAGTAAAAATATCTTTCTCTCTTTGAAGGACTGATGAATCCATATCTTCTCTCGATATGGAGTTAGGATTCGTAGCAGCGATCTGCATTGATAAATTATGCGCTAAATTAGCAAAGCCTTCAGTTTTTGCGACAAAATCTGTTTCGCAATTTAGTTCCAATAAAACACCTAACTTCCCACCGTGATGAATATAAGAAAATATTAATCCTTCTTTAGTGGTTCGTTGGCCTTTTTTTTCTGCCTTTGCTATCCCTGTTTTTCTTAAATGATCGATAGCTTTTTCTAAATCTCCACTTGTCTCCAAAAGAGCTTTCTTGCAATCCATCATCCCTGCGCCAGTTCTTTCTCGTAATGTTTTAACTACTTTAGCATCAATAGACATAATATTGTTGGGCCTTATTAAATATATTTATTATAGTTAATTTTTCTTTGAATCATCGTCTAATTTGACATTTTCATCTGATGATTTTTTATTTTCTTTAAGATTTGATTTGGGTATTTCTTTCTTAGAGAGAGCGTTTAGGCTGTTTTTAGGTTTTTCTTTTTGTGGTTCTTTTTCTGCTGCGGATTTTGATTTTTTTGCAGATGAGTCGAGAATGGTGTCAGCTAAAGCTGATATAATTAACTGAATAGTTCGAATTGAATCATCATTAGCAGGAATAGGATAATCAACCATGGTTGGATCAGTATTTGAATCAACAATTGCAATGATGGGGATACCAAGACGTCCTGCTTCAGCAACTGCAGTGCTTTCAAGATTAGTATCAACAATGATAACAGCATCTGGAAGGCGACGCATGTCTTTAATTCCCCTGTGTTGATCAGAAAGTTTAATTCTCTCTCTATTTAACATCTGAACTTCTTTTTTCGTTTGGTTTTCATAGATAGGAGAACCTTCTTTTTCAAGTAAATGTAGGCGTTTAATGCTTTTCTTTATTGTTGAAAAATTAGTCAAAGTTCCACCCAGCCAACGCTCAACAACATAAAACATAGAGCAGCGATCTGCTTCCTGCTGAACTATATCCCTAGCCTGCTTTTTTGTACCAACAAAAAGGAATTCGCCACCTTTTTTTGATCGAGACTGTATAAATGAATTTGCTTTATCTAGGCATCGTAAAGTCTCATCAAGATTTATAATATGAATTCCATTTTTTTCCATTAACACAAACGGTTTATAATTTGGATTCCATTTGCGTGTTACATGGCCAAAATGTGCTCCGGTACCTAATAAATCTTCAAATTTTATTTTTGACATAAATAGTTTATTTATCGTTTAGAAAATTGAAATTTTTTGCGAGCACCAGGCTGTCCATATTTTTTTCTTTCTACCTCACGCGCATCTCTAGTCAGAAAGCCTGCTTGTTTTAATGCTGGACGAAAATCACTACTAACTTCATTTAGCGCTCTTGCAATACCCAGGCGGATAGCTGAAGCTTGACCGCTCAAACCTCCACCATTAACATTTATCTTAAGATCATAAGAATTTCGTTGATCTACTAAATCTAAAGGTTGGGTTACAACGATTGCTAAGCTTTCCCTGCAAAGATAATCTTTAAACGGTCGACCATTAACTACAATATCACCCTTGCCAGGCGACATATTAACTCTAGCAACAGAATCTTTCCTGCGACCTATTGCTTTATAATTAGCAACTGCCATTAAATATTTAACTCTTTCGGTTGTTGGGCTTCATGTGGATGATCTGGTCCTTGATAAACCTTTAAATGTTTTATTATTGCTCTTCCTAAGCGATTCTTTGGCAACATACCCCAAACTGCTTTTTCAACTATTCTCTCAGGGTGTGAGCGTCGCATTTGATCTAACTTTGTGAATGTTGTAGAGCCAATATAGCCTGAATGTTTAAAATAAGTCTTATCGCTTTCTTTTTTTCCCGAAACAGTAACCTTTTCAGCATTAACAACAACAACAAAATCCCCCATATCCATATGTGGAGTAAAAGATGGTTTATGCTTACCTCGTAAGACTTTTGCTATTTGACTAGCAAGGCGACCTAAGGTCTTGCCTTCAGCATTCGCAACATACCAATCTTTATTTATTTCATCAGATTTAAGTGATCTCGTTTTCATATTTTTGCTTAGAATTTAGCCGACAATATTAGACTGTATTGACAGTCATAGTCAACTTATAATTAATCAATAGATGTGATATGGCCTTTTACAATGGTTGATTTAATCTTCCCCTTCATTTCCCTGCCAAGAAAAGGTGAGTTTTTTGATTTAGAATAAATATTTTCTAATGAGAATTTCCATTCTAATTTTGGATCATAAATTGCTATCTCCGCCTCTGTCCCTTCTTTAAATAAATTTTGATCTAAGCCCAGGATTTTTCTAGGGTTAGCCGTTAATAGCTTTACCAAGCTCATCTGATCCATCGCATTATCATTAATTAATACTTTGCTTGCTGCACCAAAACAGGATTCTAAGCCTATCATTCCAAAAGGAGCCATATCGAAGGTGCCTTCTTTCTCTTCGATTGTGTGTGGTGCATGATCAGTGGCAATACAGTCAATTATTCCATTTTTGATTGCATCAATAATAGCTTTTCTATCCTTCTTGGTTCTGATGGGGGGAGCAACTTTTAAATTAGTATCAAATGTATAAAGATCTTCATCGCTAAAAAATAGATGATGAGGTGTCACTTCAACGGTGATTTTATCATTCTTCTTTTTCATTGATTTAATATGGCTAATCGATTTGGCAGAACTGACATGTGGAACATGCAATCTTGCTCCAGTAAGTATTGATAGCTCTAGGTCTCTAAAAACCATATTTGATTCTGTAATATCAGGACTTGCAGGCAACCCTAGATGAGTAGATACTTTTCCTTCGTGCATTAATCCATCCCTTTTTAAGCAATCATCTTCTGCGTGATTAATTATTGGCACATCGAACATATAGGAATATTCTAAAGCATTGTACATAACTCCTGAATCATTAATAGGTAAACCATCGTCACTAAATGCGAGAGCGCCTTCTGCAATCATTGCACCCATTTCTGTAATTTCTTTTCCTTCTTGAGACTTGGTTATGGATCCTATGGGATGTATATGAATAGGGCATTCTTCAGATCTGTCAACAATGTAGCGAATTGATTCAGGGCTATCAATAGGAGGGTCTGTATTTGGCATAGTGCACACTCTAGTAAAGCCACCTGCAAGCGCAGCTAGAGAGCCTGAATTAAGATCCTCTTTATCTTCTCTGCCGGGTTCGCGAAAGTGTACATGTATATCAAAAAAACCATGGGTAATAATTAAATTTTTACAATCAATAGTCTCCGATGTCTTTGGGGCGGATATTTTACCAACTGATTTTATTTTACCATTCTCAATATGTATGTCACCTTTTTTCTCAGTATTATTATACGGATCAAGTATTGTTCCATTTTTTAGAACAATATTTTTTTTCAGTTTTGAGATATTCATCTAATCAGATTCCTTATCTGATTTTCCACCTAAAAGCAAATATAAAATTGCCATTCTTGATGCAACGCCATTTAATACCTGGTCAAGAATAATAGCTTGGTCGCTATCCGCAACAACGCTATCAATCTCTACGCCTCTATTCATTGGTCCAGGATGCATAATGACAATCTCTTTTTTATGTTCAGATAATCGCTGCTCAGAAATACCAAAAAGGTTTCGATATTCACGAATGGATGGCAAAAGACCGCCATCCATTCTTTCTCGTTGAATTCTTAATACATTTAATGCATCAGCCCATTCAATCACTTCATTTATATCATAATTCACATTAACGCCAAGATCTTCAGCAAATGATGGAATTAAAGTTGACGGTCCGCAAAGTGTAACTTCAGCCCCCATTGTTTGAAGGCCATAAATATTACTAAGTGCAACTCTGCTGTGAGATATATCACCTACAATGCCGACTTTAAGGCCTTTAAGGTAGCCAAATTTTTCATGTAGGCTCATCATATCTAGTATAGCTTGAGTAGGGTGTTCATGTGTTCCGTCACCAGCATTAATAACTATTGCATCAATATATTTTGTTAGTTGAAGCGGTGAGCCGGGCGTAGGGTGTCTCATAACAACAGCATCAATTTTCATAGCTTCTATATTTTGTACAGTATCTTTGAATGTTTCCCCTTTTTTCAAACTAGATGTTGAAGCGGAAAAATTGACAGTATCTGCGCTTAATCTTTTTTGAGCTAGCTCAAAGCTTATCCTTGTTCTAGTTGAATTTTCAAAAAAAAGATTGACGATAGTTTTTCCTTGAAGTGAGGGAACTTTTTTTATTGGCCTATCGAGTACCTCTTTAAATCTAAAACCTGTATCAATAATTGTTTGAATATCATCTTCTGGATAATCCTTAAGTCCTAATAAATGGATATTTTTCATTCTTTAGCTCTGTATTTTATCAAACTAACGAGATCTTTATCATCAATCTCTTCAAGTTCGACTTTTACGTGTTCACCTTCATGAGTGGGAATATTGGCTCCAACAAAATCTGCTCGAATAGGAACCTCTCGATGACCACGGTCAACTAAAACAGCTAACTGAATCTTATTTGGTCTACCAAATGAGTGCAATTCATCCATGGCAGCTCTAATCGTTCTGCCTGTATACAATACATCATCTACAAGAATTAAAGTTTTATGATTAATATCTTCATTGATATTTGTTCCCTTAACTTGTGGAACTACAAACCGATCTCTAAAGTCATCTCGATGAAAGGTAATATCCAAAGTTCCAATCGGAACACTAGAGCCAGATATTTTTTTTATAAGTTTTTGTAGTCGCTTAGCCAGAGGCTCCCCGCGGGAAAGAATTCCGATTAAAACTAATTCGTCCACACCATTATTTCTTTCCAAAATTTCGTGCGCCAATCTAATAACTGAACGATTGATAGCTTTCGGATCTAATATTTTTTTTCTGCTATCTTTTGACATAAAAAAACCTCTAAATAATATTGAATCGTTCCGAGACAAGTTATGTAGAGGTATATTAAATACTCTTACCTTCTCTCAGGAACGGTTTAAAGAGTTAATTAAAATTAAATATAATTAATTAAGCGACATAGAAATTTTTTCAATAATTTTATCTAGATCGATCGTATGGCTCATGCTGATTGTTAAATCAATTTCTTCCCTTTTAAACCATTTAGCCTGTTTTACTGCAAACTGTCTAGTCTTAATATTAATTTCTTCTGCAAGTTGCTTTAAAGTTGTCTCGCCTTTTAAATGGTATATTATTTGATTATATCCAATAGAATCAAGTGGGTGTAAATCTATATTGGGGTGTTTTTTTAATAAATATTTTACTTCTTCTATCCATCCATCGCTTAGCATTTGTGAAGTTCTTTTTACTATATTATCTTTTATTTCTCCTCTATCCCAATCCAAATAGATAGAAAAAAGATTCGGAACTGGAATCGGGTATTTCCTTTGATTCGCAAAATGCTCTGATGGTGATTTTCCTGTAGTCTCATAAATCTCTAATGCCCTAACTAATCTTTTTTTATTATTAATATGAATTAACTTAGAGTATTCAAAATCTAAATCTATTAATCGCTTTAGCATCTTTGCAGCGCCACCATTTTCGTACTCTAATTCAAGCTTACCTCTAACTTCTAATTCAGAGCGACTACTATCAAATATTCCCTTTGATATAGCCCGAAAATATAGACCTGATCCTCCACAAATAATTGGAACTTTATTTATTGATTTTATCTTTTCAATGCATTTGATTACCAGCTTTGCATAAGATCCTGCATTGATTATTTCAGTTACTGGTTTAACTCCAATTAGATGATGTTTTATTGAACTAGTTTCACTCGCGGTTGGTTGTGCTGTGCCAATCGGTATATCTTTATATATTTGGCGTGAATCCAAACCAATGACTTCACCATTGATTTTTTTTGCTAAACGAATTGCTAAATCAGTTTTTCCGCTTGCGGTAGGGCCAATAATTGCAGGAATAAATTCCATTTAATTAATAATTATGTCTGAAATTATATTATTTTTTTGTGAATTTTTTTTCAATCTCATTTAGAGGTATTTGAATTAAGATTGATTTGCCATTAGGGCAAATAAATGGCTCGCTAGTTCCAAATAGCTTATTCACTAGTTCGTTCATTTCAGTATTGTTAAGATTATTACCATGCTTGATGCAGGCTTGATTGGAAAAACTTAAAGCAAGAGCCTTTTCTTTAGAAAATTCTTTCTTTGTCATTGATTGGAAGTCATCAATCATTTGGTTGATTATCACATTCTCATTTCCCCAAAGCATTTCTGATGGGATTGATTCAAGAATTACATGATTTTCTCCATTGTCTTTCAAATTAAAGCCAATCTTATTCATAAATGGTAGTGCATCTAGTAAGCTTGAAAACCTATTAGGGGTGAATTTCATTTTTATTGGGAAAAGCAATGTTTGTGAAGAAAATGAAGATGACTCAAATGATTTTATAACTCCATCATAAAGAATTCTCTGATGTGCAAGCATTTGATCAATTATTATGATTCCTGAACCAACAGGGGATACGATATAACTGTCATTAAGTTGCCATATTTTATTTAAATCAATATTAGAAGAATAGGTACTTCCCTCAACAACTAATTGAGAAACATACGATTTAGCTCTATCAACTGCTTTTGCTAACTTGTAATTCATTACGAATTCATAACTTTATAAACTTCAGAATTAGTTAATTCATAAGAACTCTCAACAGTTTTGCTCATATTTTCTAACTTTTCCTTCATTTCTTTTTGTATTTTTTTATCATTAATACTTGGAAGGTTGATTATGACATTCATGGATGCCCCTTTAAAGCCAGCCAAAGCAGACTCAGAAGCAACACCAATATCGCTAATTGAGTTTGGGTTTCCTTTTTGACTAAGTAAAACACATAAATCAAGAACCTTTGCGCATAAAGTTGCTATTTCATATGGAGTTTCAATTGCTAATTGATATGCATTATTGATTGCTAATTTTTTGATTTTACGATCTTCATCTGTCCCCGAAGGAAGCTTATTAGACTTTATTATTGCATTAAATGCATCGGTATCTTCATCAATTAGCTCAGAGAGCCTATCTTTTAACAACTGTGCCTCTACTCCTAAATCGCTCATTTGTTTCCTTAAATCAATATAATCTTTTTTATGAAAGGTAAGAGAAGCGACCATTGAGCATAATGATGCGCTTAAAGAGCCCAATAAAGCAGAGACGGATCCACCCCCAGGAGCTGGACTATTTGTTGATACTTCACTAATTAGATCTATTGTTTTAAGATTTACTAATTTATTTTTTTCTGTACCAATGGCATATTCAATTATTTTTTTAGATGGTTCAAAAGGCTCAAGATCATTTAATCCTAGCGATTGAACTGCTATTTCTATAATCTCATCCACTGGAACGCCTAACGAAGAATTCTGTTTTATTATATAATGTTTTCCTGCCATCAATAATGCATCCAAAGGAATTAACCCGACAAGTTCACTTCCAGTGACGCGAACACCGCGATCTCTTGCTAATTCACACGCTGCATCAAATACATCATGGATAGATGATTCTTTATAATTATTAAAATTGATAGATATTTGAGCGCGATTATAATCTTCGATATACCAACCAACCGCTTTTACATTTTTGAACATTCCTTCGACCTTCAAAGGGGATCCGTCTTCATTTCTTATGATTTCCCCATCAAGTAAATTTGGTGATTTTGGATTTGGCTCACGTTTGCTTCTACCTTTTTCTCTAAGCTCAAAAGCAATATCAGTGGCCAATCGTTGATCTCTAGTATTCAAATTAATATTGTACGCTATTAAGAAGTTTCTAACGCCAATTGCGGTAGCTCCAGCTTTAGAATTAAAATCAGAGGGGCCACAATCAGGCTTCCATTTAGAATCTTTAATTTTTTTTGAAAAGCCTTCATATTCACCTGATCTAATATCTGCTAAATTAGATTTCGAAGGGTTAGTTGCTGATTTTTCATAAAAGTAAACTGGAATACCTAATTCCTCCCCTACTCGCTTTCCAACTTGATGCGATAAATCAATGCATTCTTCAATGGTAATACCTGAAATAGGTATAAAAGGACACACATCGGTAGCTCCCATTCTGGGATGCGCCCCTTTATGCTTTGACATATCAATTAACTGTGAAGCAGTTTTTATTGATTGAAATGCAGCTTCCCCAACAGCTTCAGGGGATCCTACAAAAGTAATAACCGTTCGATTTGTATCCCTACCAGGATCAGCATCTAACAATGAAATACCATCTATCTCTTCAATTGAACGTATAATTGAAGAAATTATTTCATTATTTTTCCCTTCGCTAAAATTTGGAACACATTCAACGATCTTCATTCTGTAACCTGCGCTAATTTAAATAGATAATTCATCATTAATAGGACAGCAATAAGTGATATAACTGTACCAATAAATGATCTTTTATATATTCGTGATGGAATAATTTTTTTATAAAAACGCTTCATTTACATGCCTGAAAAAAGTAACATAAAAAAATTGACAAAAGGACTCATCACAGTCCAAATCAAGGATACACCTGTAAGCATTCCAAATAAAATCAAGCCCATCAAAATCTGTGGTCCGTACATTTGAAGTTTCATAACCAATTGAGGATTTCTTTGGAGCATAATTCCTGAAAAAATCTGAGATCCATCTAATGGCGGTATTGGAATAAGATTAAAAACAGCTAAAGATATATTAATTTGGGTAAAAATAATTAGCATTGATGTTAATGAACCCATATAGCCAGTAACGCGAATCAGCATCCCGCCAATAAATGCAAGTAGTAGATTTGAAGCTGGTCCGGCAAAGGCAATCTTCATCATATCTATTCTGGGGTTAGCTAAATATCGCGAATCTACAGGAACCGGTTTTGCCCAACCAAAACCAACAAACAAAATCATCATAGATCCGAATGGGTCTAAGTGAGCAAAGGGGTTTAATGTTAGACGGCCTTGATTTTTTGCCGTAGGATCACCAAGTTTATTTGCTACCCATCCATGAGAAAATTCATGAAATACTAATGCAAAAAGAAGAACAGGAATTAACAATGCTAACACCTCAGGAGGAAGTCTAAACAACACTAGTCAAATCTCGGATGAAAAGTTCGATGCACTTCTTTCAAATGTTCTTTATCAAGATGCGTATATATTTGAGTCGTAGAAATATCAGCATGACCTAACATTTCTTGTACTGATCTTAAATCAGCACCACCTTCAAGTAGGTGTGTTGCAAATGAATGCCTTAAAGTATGAGGACTTATCTTTTTAGTTATTTCCGCAGTATTCGCCCATTTTTTTAATAATATCCAAATCATCATTCGGGTTAATTTTCTTCCATTTCGACTTAAAAAGAGTTCAGCAATATTAGGATTTTTTTGAGAAAGAGTAGGCCTCTCTTTATTGATATAATTTTTTAAATTTGTCCTTGCTATTGGACCAATTGGAACAAATCTTTGACGATCTCCTTTCCCGTCAATTCGAATCATTTCAGAATCCCAAAGAATATTAGAAACCTTAAAGTTGCACAACTCAGTTACGCGAAGCCCGCAAGAGTACATCATTTCAAAAATAGCAAGATCTCTCATAGCCATAGGAGCTTTTTTAGGAATAAAATGTAAAATTTTATCAATTTCTTCCACAGTAAGAACACTGGGGAGCTTTCTAGCAACCCTTGGAGTGTCAATTTGCAAAGCTGGATTATGATCCATTTTCCCTTCAGAAACTAAAAATTTATGATATGTTCTAATACATGAAAGCGCACGTTTAATAGAATTGGCAGATATATTCTCAGCATTTAAATAGCGCACATAAGCCCTTAGATTTCGCTGCGTTACTTTAGTAATATCATCCAATCTTTGTCTATTTTGAATAAATAAATGATACTTAACTAAATCTCTTTTATATGATAAGAGAGAATTAGCTGCTAATCCTTTTTCAACTTCTAAAACCCTAAGAAATGATTGTGTAAATTCACGCATAATTATTTTATAAAGCTTTCTTCTACAAATTCACACATTATATGCTCAACTAAAAGATGGCATTCCTGAATTCGCTGGGTATCATCAGAAGGAATCGAAATTAAAACATCTCCCATGCCTTTCATTGTTCCCTGCGATTTTCCTGTTAGAATAATGCATTGAATTTTTTTTGACTTAGCTGTTTTTATGGCATTCAAAACATTAATTGAGTTTCCGCTTGTAGATATTGCTACTAAAATATCACCGGTACTACCAATTCCTTCGATTTGTCGAGAAAAAATTTCATCATAGTTAGAATCATTAGACCAAGCCGTGATAAAAGAAGAGTCGGTAGTAAGGGCTATAGATGGAATTGGTTTTCTATCATGGCTTCTCAGTCCACCCATCAACTCGGCTGCCATATGTTGAGCATCTGCAGCTGAACCACCATTGCCACACCATAAAATTTTATTACCATTTTTAATGGATTCTATCATCATTTGAGATGCTTTTTGAATATCACCTTCACACTTTTCAAGCATTAGAAGCTTAGTCTCAGCGCTATTTTGTATAATCTGACGAATATCAAGTGTCATTTAATAAACTCCTCATACTCATCACTTGACATTAAGTCGTCATATTGATTTGAATTGGTAACTTTTACTTTAATTATCCAACCTGCGCCATATGGATCGGAATTAATAAGGTCCGGACTATCTTCTAAAGATGAATTAAGCTCTATAATTAATCCTTTAACTGGAGCAA
>Ga0208766_1000627_pt1 | contig 19447 bp, 18 predicted proteins | sample ETN01SmetaG_3_FD_185792 | JGI IMG/M metagenome (GOLD analysis project Ga0208766, IMG submission 185792) | Marine microbial and viral communities from oxygen minimum zone, Eastern Pacific Ocean - ETNP2014F12-01SV263 (SPAdes) (version 2) | ecosystem: Environmental > Aquatic > Marine > Oceanic ... | reverse complement strand
CCAACGTAAGCCATTATTGCTAGGCCGACAGCGATACGCACGACTTCAACTGTTGACAAATCCATGTTCATCCACTAGGGGGGGGGCTTAATGAATAAACGCGTCAACGAGGGTAGCGGATATGCTGTATACATCATATACTGAGTTACTAATTGAAGAACATGCAGATAGCGCTTTTAGCAGGCCTCTTACCTGTGGTCTTGATGTGTTTTGGTGTGTCAACATATAACCTATATCATGGCGGAGTTTTTGTCAAACAAAAAGGTTGGAAAACAAAGGAAGAATGGCCTATAACATTCTGGATCAGTGTCGTGGTCCCGTATGCGATTGGATTACTTTCAGTTTGGGGATTTATTGATCCGGATGGATTGTTGGAATTTCTTTCACCTATTATCGGACAATTATTCCCTCACTTACGCTAGGGTAATTGATGCCTTTGAGTATAGGTAGCAATCATTTGATTGAGGTTGGAATCAGTTGATTCCGCCCTTTTCATAGCGTCGAGTCCACTTAAGTCGACGCGGATTGCGCTTGAGTTTGAGCATGTTCTTGCGAGCCTTGCTGTCCTTGAACCAGAATACAGTTCCATCACGCTTGATGAACATCATACCAGTGCCCGGCTCGATTTCCTCGTGGGTGAAGTTGCATACTCTTCGCTCTGGCATCTCAAACACCTCATCGAGCACTGAGTCGACGCGCCTCACGGCCCGTGTCCTTCAGCATTAGTACGTCTCCAACCCTTACAGGGCCTACTACATTTCGAGTAATGATGCGACCTATGTCGCGTGGGTTTGGTGCGTCATTGACACGAACCTTGACTTGAGTAGCCTCACCAGTCATACCAGTTCGGCCGACAATCTCTACAACCTCTGCGGGCCATGCATCGACTTCTGCCATTTTGCTTCCTCCGTAATTATTGATTCAGCTTATTCAAGCAGACAAGGTTTCGTAGTGGCCCTTGATCTCATTGAATCTATCTGCTCCATCCTTTGTTACGTCCATTACTGCGATTGCAGCCGTGCGAGTTCCTACAGGCATTCCTGCAGCCTCAGCCAAGTAAGCTTGGTCTTCTACGTAGATGAAAGGTATTTCTTTTTCCTTGCAAATCATTGGGATGTGAGCTAGAAGTTCTCCAGGGTTGACGTTCTCAGCCATAACGACCATCTGAGCAGTCCCTCGCTCAGCAGCCTTTGTGACTTCGTTTGCTCCCTTCTTTAGGGAACCTCGTCCATCCTTTCCTAGGGTCTTCACCATCTCGTAAACTTGCTCTTGAACGTCTTGTGGGGTTTCGTATGCTATGTGTACACTCATTGGATTCACTCCTCATGTTGGGTAGTCCGGCGCACGGCGTGGCCGATATAAACGCAGCGGATTACCTACGGTAGAGATTAGTCTCAATCACTCTAGTAGAATCTTCAGGCCACGAGCCAATGCTGGAGCCGAACTGACTACTGCTCGAGGGTTCGGCAGGGAGTCTGAACTGTGGACGCCATCAACGTGATTTGCGAGTCTGGAGATTGCCCCGGCGGTGAATAAACCATGTGTGCAAGCCGCATGTACGGCGGTAGCGCCCTGCCTAAGTAAAGCATCACTAGCCCGGCAAATTGTTCCTCCTGTGCTAATCATATCGTCGACGATGGCCACTACCTTCCCATTGACATCCAGATCCTTTGGCTGATGTTCAATGGTATGAGCATCAATTCTTGTCTTTTCCAGATAACTGAATTCACATCCCATCAGATTAGCCACCTCTGTGGCTCGGGCAATAGCTCCCTTGTCTGGGCTAAGGATGAAGTCTGGTTCAACTTCATTGGCTAGTAGTTCAGCAATCTCTGGCATTGCGCTGACAAATTCTACAGGAACGGAGAGATCCTCTAGAATTGCTGGAGCATGTAGGTCGAGTATTGCAATGCCGTCACAGCAACGAGCAAGCATTTCTCCAATAACTCTCGCTGAAATAGCCTCGCCAGGCGAAAAGCGCTTGTCTTGCCGCGAATAACCATAGTATGGTATTGCAAGAAAAACACCATTTCCTACGTCAGGTAGGCTCTGTGGCTCTTGTCCTTTGTAGTTAGAGAGATTTCCACGTCGAACATCTCCAATCGCTTCTAGTAAGAGAATTGTCTCTAAAACTCCAGAATCAGGGTAGGTGTTTGAGACTAGAACGACTGGTTCTGCGCGAACAGCCTCAATGGAATCGCTTGGAACTCGAACATATCCTTCGCCATCTGGGAAGCGACGGCTTTCCAGTGCAACGAATTCCATCCCTAGAAGTGGAGCCAAGGCCTCACCTATCACCCGGCCTGAGGAGCCACTCACAACGGGCATATGTATGCGTGGCGAACAGTGAGTCCTTCATGACTTCTCCGATTGCAGGCCTAATCCTTCAATAGGGCATGGGTATCTTCAAAATGGGTACTCTTCTCGGTGGCTTTGCTCAAGGGCGTGTAGCTTAGTTTGGCTGGAGCACCCCGCTGATAACGGGGAGGCCACAGGTTCAAATCCTGTCATGCCCACCAATTATCCTCAATTCTAGCGTAAGTCTTGTCTTATTCATTCATCAATCAGTATGTGCTGACGAAAAGAACGAAATGAGAAGGCCGAGATGGGTTGCTATGCAGAAGCCCCAGGACCTATCGCAAGGAGGATTTGGACAAATTCATTATCCCTCTGCGAGCCCTTTCGAAATACATCATATTCTATGTAAGTTAGACGAGGCTGTAGAGCATCCTGTATTTGGCTCTCTATTGGTTCCAGAGAATCCTAGTGAAGAGCCAATGCCTTGTGTTATTGCAGTTCATGGTAGTTTGAATTGGGGTGGCCATCACCATGAACACATTGCAAATTGGTTAGAATCCGGTTTCTGTGTGTTCCGAGTCCATTCATTTGATGCGAGGAAAGTTTACTCTGTTGTTGAGGATCAGATGCAAGTGACGTACGCAATGATGCTCGCTGACTGTTACCAAGCCCTCAGGATGCTTTCTGGCCACCCATCCATCGATTCCGATAGGATTGCCTTAGCAGGATGGAGTTTAGGTGGGTCTGTTGCATTATACGGTGCTTGGGAGCCAATTGCTGAGGAACTCGCTCCCGAAGGTGAGAGATTTGCTGCGTTCTTGGCATTCTATCCCGCTGCCCACCTTCGTCCAGAAGTGCAAAGATGGTCGAAAAATCCAATTCTTGTTCTTCACGGAAGTGAGGATGACTGGGTTCCTGTGAAACTAGTCAAGGACCTAATCGAATATAGTTCTCCACATGGAGCTAACATCAATCTACACATTTACGAGGGGGCTCACCATTCTTTCGATTCGGTCGAACCCTTGGGATTTTTGCCCAACGCCATAAGTTTAGATGACCACAGAACCGTGACTATTGGAAAAGATGGAAATATGTGGGGTGAGATGCAACCAGGCGTGATAATGCCACTCAATGAACCAGCAGATCGCCTAGCCGTTTTCCAAGCAATAGGTAACTTAGGTGTGAATAAAGGCGTAGACTGGTCAGCAAGAAAACACTCTTTCGATTATGCTAAGGATTTTCTTAGAGAATCACTTAGTTAATTCACTCTTCATTATCGTTGCCGTTTAGAGCAATGTAACTTGGAAGAGTTACTAAGCGAGTTGCAGTACACCGAAGAATTAGTTCATCAAGGAAGGCTGTAGTTCGGGCCAATTGCTTGACTGGAATGATAATCTGCTCAGGAAGTTGGTACTTTCTACGCAAAATTGTGTGAGTATTAATGACAATTCCTCGGTATGTCCTTTTGACTTTCACAAATCCAATGACATTACCCAAATCAATTCCATCATTATCCATTACAGCACGATCGAGTAATTCATCAGGTGCCCAGAGTTGTTCATCAATGCGAATAGTGTTGCGCCACCTACGTTGAAGCTCGCGCATGGATTTGGAGAGTTTGACACCCCCATCCGGTCTGATGCTATGTACGAGTTCCTTCGATAAAGGAGCAGCATCAGCAGGTTTCCTCATGTATTCTCCTGCTACATTGTCCACTACTTCAAGACGCATGGATTTGACGAATTCGTCTCTTGGATGTGATCTCTCGCCAGTTATAATTCCAACAAGTGTATCTCCAACATACACCTCTCTCTGTAGCAGTTCCTGAATACGGTATTCTTCGCTCATTATTGTCCCTCAGTGGGTTGGGCTTGTGCATCCCCCATGCTGTTCCCTAGGCCTCCTTCCACCGATTAGCACTTAATCTATCGGTTAATTAAGACTGATAATCCAATTGGAAAATTACACCAGAAATGAAATTTTCAATTGGAAAACTAAAGTCACTTTGATTATTAGGGTGATTATCAGAACTTCTATTCTGACAGGAACCGGATGCAGATAAGATTCCGAATCACGGTATCCAGATGACGGAGAACGTTGATGTGCATTCCCTCATTCGCGTTGTGATGACAGCGTGTTTGGACCTCCTCAAAGATATCCGCTCCCACTCTGGAACTCCACGAACAGTAGGCCTTCCAGATGCTGTAATTTCCGCTTTCAGCACCTCAGATCCAAGTCTAGTTAGAGCAATAGAAGAAGCTCATCTAGCACACCTTGCACTGCGAGATGAAGTAGGTTCAGCCACTTTGATGTTGAATGAAGCAGAACTAGTAGACGCACTTCAGGCGGATTTTGTCAATTTTTACAAGCCTGAGACCGTAAATCCGTACATACCAATCTCCGCACGTGGTCCTTGGATTGTAACTGTCCACGGAAGCGTATTACACGATAATGGCGGATATGGTATGCTTGGAGCAGGTCATGGACCAGATCAAATCATAGAAGCCATGTCTAAGAATTGGGTCATGGCTAATGTCATGACTCCTTCATTTAGTCAAAAACGCCTCGCCGACGCTCTTCGCGTAGAAGTTGGTCACACTCGAGGGAGTTGCCCCTTCCATCGATTTGTTTGTCTCAATAGTGGTTCTGAGTCTGTGACCATTGGAATGAGAATCGCTGATGTGAATGCCAATCAGATGACTGAATCTGGAGGGCGTCATGAAGGTAAACCAATCAAGTTGGTTGCTTTGAAGCAGGCTTTCCATGGCCGTACACAGCGCCCTGCCTCAATCTCCGATTCATGCCGAGATGGATACGAAAAGAATCTAGCAACCTTCCGTGATCGTTCAAATGTCCTTATTGTTGAATCAAACAATATAGCGGATTTGCAGTCAGCATTTGCTCGTGCTGAATCAGAGGGCTTCTTCATCGAACTCATGGCAATGGAGCCAGTACAAGGTGAAGGAAGCCCTGGACAGTGTATTACTAGGGAATTCTATGATGAGGCGCGTCGGCTAACAAAAGAACATGGCTCGTTGTTACTTGTCGACTCAATTCAAGCAGGTCTACGAGGTCAAGGTTGTCTTTCAGTTGTCGATTATCCGGGTTTCCAAGATGCTGAAGTGCCAGATTTAGAGACCTGGTCCAAGGCATTGAATGCAGGGCAATACCCACTTTCAGTCATTGGGCTTTCTGAACGAGCGGCTGGCCTTTACGTGGTCGGAGTCTATGGTAACACAATGACAACTAATCCTAGAGCTCTAGAAACTGCAGTCTCAGTTCTCAAAAGAATAACTCCTGAGATGCGCAATAACATTCGTGATTCAGGAGCAGAATTAGTTTCTAAATTGACTCAATTACAGTCTGAATACCCCGAATGTATCACCTTAGTCCAGGGAACCGGTCTACTTTTGTGTGCTGAATTGGATCCAGAACGGTTCCCGGTCGTCGGATACGGAGGTGTTGAAGAGTGGTGTCGTGAACAAGGCCTAGGTGTCATACACGGTGGGAAGAATGCTCTCAGATTCACTCCACATTTCGGTTTGACAAGTGCCGAAATAGATCTAATAGTCTCTATTGTCAAAGATTGCTTAGATTACTTCATTGCACAAGAGCAAGAAGTTTCAGTTGGTGCCTCAGCATAACCAATAATTGAATCGGCCCAACAGTCAGAACAATGGGGGAGTCCCCTCACCGAAGGAGTGATGTCGAAGGCAGTCTTCCTTCTTGGAACTGCAGATGCGGTATTTCACGCGATTACAAATCGTTTGATTCGAGCTGGCGCTACGATAGTCACAGTAGCAGAAGCAGCAGATGTTGTGATGTCTATCGGTGAGTTGGTAACTTCGGCAGATATCTCAGTAATTCCTGCCGAATCTGATACCGATGAACCTGCTGAAGTTACAGAAGATGGACCCAATACAATTGTCCGGGTTCATGATTTGCTGGTTCCAGAGGGAGTAATTGGTTGGGGCGGAGAAGTTCTCTATGAATGGGTGGATTGGGTCAAAGAAGGTGCTGAAGGTGTTGCACCCCCAGACATAGAAGCCCGCCATTGGGTCCATATCCGTGATGCAGCAGATGCTGTCACCCTCTTGGCTCTAGCAGATGCTGATGCTATTTCTCAAGGTGTGATTGATTTGGCAGGTCGAAGAGCTTGGTCGGCTGAAGCAGTTCTTCACGAAATGGGAATGCTATGGAACCGATACACAGATGCACTCGGCCTGACGCATACGATTGAATCTCTCTCAAGGATTACTAGTCCTGCATCCTATCAATTCACAGGCATTATCGAACGCCCAGATCTATCTCCTCTTCACGATACTCTGAAAGCTATAGGAATCGAAGAAGGATGGCATCCGCTGACTGCCATGCGTGTTGGTCTAATGGAACTATTTGCCCATTCTGAAATTGAGTGAAATACGCTCAATTTCGGTCATCTTGGACCTTCTTTCGAACGTCCTGTGCTGATGCCTTGATTCCCTGCATAGCCTTGCGAACTCGAGTTCCAGCTGCGTTAACACCCTTGTCGTGCTTAGCAGCGTCCTTCATTGCATCTTCTAGTGTGTCTATCATCCCTTGTAACATAGCCTCTACGGACATAAGCCGTCTCCGTGCAACGACGCCTCTTAAGCAATACCCCGACATATGTGTCCTCAAGGCAACGAATTGCCGTTTTCTCAATCGCGGAATAAGTCCGCGCCAAGAATCGGTAGAATTACTGAAGCATCACCTTCTACTACTACTTGGGGGGCTTCTGGACGAATTTTACCCCAAGAAATCGCTTCCTTGAGTCTCGCCCCTGAAAGTGAACCATCATATTCAGGTGCAGTAGTTATCCCAACAGCGGAGTCAAGACCATCTCGATATTGATTCCACCAAATCACATGATGTTTCGAAATGCCTCCTCCAACCATCAATGCATGTGACTCCTCCGCCGTCCAAGTTAGGTCTGAGAGAATTTGTTCATCAGCAAGGAAGTCAACCATGAAGTTAGGATTCTTTTGGCGGTGCATGAATAGTTGAGCACCTATTGATCCATCAGATAGTCCAGGGATTACCATAGGAATACGATGTTTTGCTACCCAATATAGTAGAGATGTTTCATCCTCAATGCGATCTCCCATGGCCCAACAAAGTTCTACTGAACCAAAGCCAAGCCAGGGGTTGTCAGGCCGTTCAACAGTCCTCTCTTCTTCGATTTCAACTAACCATGGCAAAACTACTCGTTCAAGGATCTCCCCGTAGCACTCATTTGGGACAATTACATTTCCAAGTCTGTTCAAACCTTCTTCACCTAGTGCTATATCATCTAGATTGAAATCACCGTGGAAGTAATCTTGGTAAGTCCGTGCAATATCATGGTCTAGGGTTCCACAAGTAGTTATGATGACATTGAAGGCCTTACTTTTGACTGCCTCAAGAAAGAACCCCCTAGTTCCTGTTGCACAAAGACAGGCAGGGAATGACAACCAATTCAACACATCTTCCTCATTACATTTGCTAATGCTATTTCGCAAAACATCGCGCGCGTGCGCGAGTTTAGTTGCTGTAAATCCACCAGCCTTCGCCATTTGGTCGATGAGAGAACGAACATCACTGGCTTTTGAGAAGTCATAATCCTCAACGGGAGCGGTGAAGTCGTCGCGCGAGTATGTTGTCACAAGTTGGTCGGCTCGCTCTTTCGTATTCAATCCGCCGAAGTCTAAGGATAACTCATTCAGCGATGTCGAGTTGGTATATTCTATCGCGCAAAGCCGCAGCACGTTCGAAATCAAGCCGCGCTGCTGCTTGCTTCATTTCCTTCTCCAATCGAGAAATTAGTTTGGCTCTTTCACTATCATCTCCAAGGCTTTCTTCATCTGCTCCATCTACAGCCTCAAATGCTGCTGCCACCCATTCTGGTTGACTGATATTATCTAGAACCGAATCTGTAGAATTCCATGAGCCAGCACCTAGTCCAAATTTTCGCACTATTCTTTCAATCCCCTTCTTACCCGGTTTCTTACCGACCAATCTTCGGCCCCCAGTCTTACCTTTACCAGCGGCACCCGCTAGCAGATCCTCGACATCTGAACCCATGACTGGTAGTGCCTTCTGGATTGTTTTTGGTTCAATTCCATGCTCTACATTGAAGGCTTCTTGCCTTATTCTACGAGCATTTGTTTGTTTGATTGAAGCTTCCATTGCTGAAGAAACTGAGTCCGCATAGAGAATCACTTGACCGTTGACATTTCGAGATGCTCGACCAATTGTTTGCAGTAAAGAGCGTTCGTTACGAAGGAATCCTTGGCGGTCGGCATCGAAAATCGCAACTAGAGAAACCTCTGGAATGTCGAGCCCTTCTCTAAGCAGATTTATTCCGACAATTACATCAATATGTCCAATTCTTAATGCCTTGATAATTTCAGTTCTCTCCAGTGTATCAATCTCTGAATGCAAGTAGTGAGCCTTGATTCCCATTCTTTCAAGATAGGCTGCAACTTCTTCTGCAAATTTGATGGTCATCACCGTGACTAATACTCTCTCTCCTTTCTTGATACGCTCATTGATTTCACCTAGAAGATCATCCATTTGCCCCTCGGTTCTTCGTACTACAATATTAGGATCTAGTAATCCAGTAGGTCGAATTTCCATTCTAACTACACCTTCTAAATCTTCTAGAATTTCTTCCATTGCGTAGAGGCCCTGTTTCTTGTCGTAATCAGCAGGCTTAGCGCCTCCTCCTGATTTTGCGTGTAGAAGACCTTGGTGAATTTCTTGTCCTGTGATTTCAGCAAGATGACGAAGTTCTCTTTCTCCAGGTGTAGCGCTGACATAGAGCATCTGCGGAATTATTTCTTGGAATTCTTTCATTTTCAAAGGACGATTATCATGGGCACTTGGAAGACGGAAACCAAAGTCAACGAGATTCTTTTTGCGTGACCAATCGCCTCCAAACATACCTCCAACTTGAGGTAGAGTTACGTGACTCTCGTCCATGATTACTAGATACCTGTCAACACCACCGTGGAAGTTCTCAGCACAGTATCTGTAGAAGTCTAGTAGACAGTATGGTCGCTCACCAACTTCTCTCCCATCAAAATGGAGAGAATAGTTCTCCACACCTTTGCAAGAGCCCACCTCTCTAAGCATTTCAAGATCAAACTTCGTTCGCTGTTCAATACGATGTGCCTCCAAATCCATACCCTTGCTAACAAAGAAATCGATTTGATTGTCTAATTCAGCCTCAATGTCCTCAATTGCTTGCATGAATCGTTCTTCACTTGTCATATAGAATTCCTTAGGATGAATCCAAGCCTCCTCAAATTCATCGAGCGGCTCCCATGAAACCGCTTCACAGACAGTTATTCGCTCGATACCATCCCAACCGAATCTAATCCGAATTGGGTCATCTCGGCTGGGCATCCAAACATCCAGCACTTCACCGCGAAGCCGCACATCTCCACGCGCGATATCACCAGTAGTTCTTCGATATTGCAACTCAACTAAATCTCTCATTACTTCCTGAGGGTCACGTTGGTCTCCTACCTCTAAATGAAGATAGGATTCTTGAAATGCTTCTGGAGGATTGAGACCATAGATGGCGCTGACTGTACCTACGGTGATTACATCAGGACGGGTGACAAGACTTGCTACAGTAGAGAATCGCTCTTGCTCTATTCGTTCATTCATCTGCAATTCCTTGTCGATGTAGAGATCTCGATTCGGTAGATAGGCCTCTGGTTGGTAGTAGTCGTAATAACTGACGAAATACTCAACTGCATTCTCAGGAAACAATTCACTCATTTCCTGCCACAATTGCCTTGCTAGAGTCTTATTATGTGAGAGAATCAATGTTGGAATCCCCATTCTTTCAATGATATTTGCCATGGCGAAAGTCTTGCCAGAGCCAGTCACTCCCATCAGAACACAGCGTTCCTGATTTGCTTCGATTTGTTCTATGAGTGCGTTAATCGCTTGTTCTTGGTCTCCGGCGGTGCCGTAATCAGAACGTAGAACGAACATTGTAATACCTCAATCGAACAAACCATCACTGGATGGTTCAATCATCATGATAGCTACTAGAAGAACCCACCCAGTAAGCATTGATACACGGAATAGAGTAGTTTGGAAGTCCGCCAATCTCTCCCGAGCGATAATGACTGCAATATTCAGTGCGGACATCAGACCTGCTGCAGCAAGAAACCAAATCTCATCCATTGGGTTGGAAATGGCGAAGCAGGCGAACCACAGTAAAGTGAGTTGTACAGAAGTCCTAGTTGTAGCGGCCTCACTAAATCGAGAAGGGAATGAATGGATGCCACTTTCTCGGTCACTCTCGACATCCATTCTTGCGTAATTGATGTCAAAGGCAGCAATCCAAAATGTCACTCCTAAAGATATGAAGAATATTGTCGGGAACCAAAGAAGATCGGTGTATCCATCGTGTATTCCTGTGATTGCGGCCCACCCATATACGTCTGCTGTAACAGCAACCCATGCTCCCGCTGGTCCAAGTGCGAGACAAAGACCCAACCAAAAGTGGCACAACCATGTGTAACGCTTTGTGTAGGGGTAGATAACGAAAACTAGGACTGGGAGCCAAGCCATCATCAGTGCAACTTCGTTGAGTTGCCATGCACCAAATAATAGCATTCCGAGAAAGATTGCCGAAAGAGTCCAGGCGGTATTCATCGACATCGCTCCAGATACTAGATGTCGATTTTCGGTTCGAGGATTAGCAGCATCAATGTCTCGATCAATAATTCGATTCAGAGTCATTGCAAGACCTCGAGCTCCAACTGCTGCAATTAGAATCCACAGGATATCAATGCCAAACTTCTGTGAAGAAAGTTCGTGCATGAATTGGTTGTGTGCAAGAACATATCCAATGAAGACAAAAGGGAGAGAGAAAAGTGTGTGTTCAACTTTGACGAATGAAAGAATCTCTTTCATTCCCATCAAAGCCCCTCCTTATCCATCCATGCGTCTACTTTAGCCTCAACAATAGGATCGTGAAGCGTCACAGCAGGCCAACGTCTAACCGGAAGCGGTCCATTGTTGGATGGAATAGGTGCAGTGGCGTCCCAAGCGAGGCGAGTTTTATCATCATCAAAATGCAGGTCTCGAGCAACATCGAATCTACAGAATAACTGCCACAATAATCGTCTCTTCCAATCCTCATCTGATAAGTCCGCATCATCATCAGTGATGAATAACCAGCGTAGGTTTTCGCCTCCATCAAGTGACCAAATCTCATCACGTAATTTTGCTATATGCGCGCGTTGTGCAGCCGCAGCCTCCTCGTTGACACTCTCCATCGAAGCCTCAGGACGAGGACCTCCCTGAATGTGAGTGGTGACTACCATAATCGAAGGACGCAACATTCTGACTGAACTCACTCCATCAACTAGGCTTACCTTTTCAGCAAATAATTCACCGGGTCCTGAATTGAGTTCTAATCCAAACATAGGGTCGTCTTTGGTCGGGGTCGATGCATCGATGATAATCTTCGAATGTATGTTCGCCCAAGGAGAATCGTGTGCTAGGGTGTCAGCCACTTGCCCCTCAAGTACCTGGATATCATGCTCAATGTGGACTTTGGAATCAAGAGCGTCTAGAAGTGCCTCCAAATCTTTCACAGAGTGATTTTGATCTGCAGCCACAATTGACTTCAGGAACATCATCTGACCTGCTCCTAAGAGCCCTAATGCAGTCTTACGAGCCTGTCTTGGATAGTTTTGTTTACTTGAAACAATAGCTAGATTGTGAAATCCAGTCTCAAGCGGTAAGAACAAATCTACTACATCTCGGTGTTGGAATTGGAGTACGGGTCTGAAAGCATCACCTACGGCCTCGCCGAGGTAACCATCTTCCATTGGAGGTAAACCAACGATAGTTGCTGGTAATACTGCATTTTTCCTGTGAGTTATTGCGGTAACGTGCATTACTGGATATTCATCTGCTAGAGAATAATATCCGAAATGGTCTCCAAATGGGCCTTCTGTTCTTGTTTCTCCTGGGATCATATATCCTTCAATGACAAAATCTACCTCGGCGGGTACCCACAAGTCATTGGTTCTACATTTGCTCAGTCGCAGTCGCTTTCCACCTAACAGTCCTGCAAATTCATATTCAGAGAGATTGTCTGGTAGAGGTGACATGGCTGAGAAAATCAACTCAGGAGGTCCACCCATGCAAATTGCAACAGGCATCCTGCCATCACCTGCTTCTGCTGCATGTTCTGCACCATGCTTATGTCGCTGCCAGTGTAATCCAACTTCCTTTGGCCCGAATACTTGAGCTCGATACATTCCCATGTTGTGAACACCAGTAGATGGGTCGGCAGTAATTACCAATGGTAGAGTGATGAATGGTCCTCCATCATTCGGCCATGTTGTAGGAATGGGTAAACGAGTCATATCCGGTTCAGCCATCACAACTTGTTGGCAAGCACCTCTACCTACTTTCTTGGGTGCCATCGACATACCTTGTAGTGCCAAGCCTAGACCTTTCCATGGTGCTCGAAGAATAGAACCAATGTCGGGTTTCATCAGTCCGACCATTCGCTGACCAATTTCACTAGGCTCCTCAACCCCGAGTGCGACATTGGTTCGCTGCCTTGTTCCAAAGAGATTCATCGCTAATGGGAATTGACTAATCGAGCCGTCAGCCAGTCGGGGTTGTTCAAAGATTACAGCAGGACCTCCGCGTTTGACCAATTTGTCAGCGATACATCCCGCTTCAAGGGCGCAGTCGATTGGTTCATTGATGTGAAGCAGTTCGCCAGAACCCTCCAAGACCTTGAGAAACCGACCTAGGCTACGCCTCGACATATATTGCGCGTGGCGATTCATCGTTCAATATGTTCCCCACGCTATCGTAGATAGCGGAGCGACGGATTCATGGCCTACTTAATGACGCATAGCATCGTGGCAGAGGGAATCACGTCTTGTGATGTGCTCGTAGTTGGTGCTGGACCGGGTGGTGGAAACGCTGCTCTACACAGTGCCCGAGCAGGCTTGGATGTCATTCTAATTGAGGATCATCCAGCAATTGGAACTCCAGTTCATTGCGGCGAATGTATTTCTGATGTCGCCTGTGATAATTTGAATCTCGAATTACCTCCACATGTGATTAGTAAAAGAGTCCATGGCATTAGAGTCATATTTCCAGATGGTACTGCGAAAAAATTGACAGAAGAGGGATATGTCCTTGAGAAGCATCTTTTCGAGCGTTGGATTGCTGAAGAAGCGGCCTCCGAAGGCGTTCAAGTACACCTTTCTCACAAATTGCGTAGTATGGAAAAGCAGTATGATGGCGACCAGTTCACAGGTTGGTTGTGTGAAGGAAATGGCGACCAATTTCCGATTCAGGCCAAGGTCGTCATTGATGCTTCAGGTGTTGCGGGCGCTTGTTCTAGAATTCTTGATTTGAATCCCCGAGGCAAGGTCATTGCGGGAATGCAGTACGAAATGCTTGAGGTTCCAAACGATGATTATCTAGACTTTTACATCTGGCCACAGTATGTAGACAAAGGATATCTTTGGATGATCCCTAAGTCTGATGGCCGCGCTAATGTTGGTTTAGTTACAGAAGACAAAAGCCGAGCCAAGAAAGCTCTTGATGAATTCATTGAAGATACAGAATTCAAGAATCTGCAACAGGTTGCACCTCCATGGAAAGAGAAAGGCAATCCCGCCTTTGGAGGTACAATTCCAATCTCAGGGCCTTACGAATTTACCTATGATGATGGATTGATGTTGGTCGGTGATGCTGCAGGCTTCACTTCACCTCTCTTTGAGGGTGGCTCACATCTAGCTTTGAAGTCGGCCACCTTCGCTGCTAAGGTGGCCTCGGAGCAAATTTCAGAAGGAGATTATAGCGCTGAAAAGATGGCTAGATACCAAAAACTCTGGACTGACGAGTTTCCTCCTTATGGAAAAATTCTCAAGGGTAAATCAGCCCTCTTTGAATTGTCAGATGACGACATGTCATTGATGGCCCAATGCTTCCCTGATGAAATGAGTAACATGGGTCCACATGGTAAATTGGCCGTTTGTCTGAGAATACTCATGCGAAGGCCGAGTCTCTATGGAAAGAAGATAATTCCAGCCATGCTGTCTTTCGGATACTCACGAGCCAAGTACTACGGATGGTGATTCCATTCTACCCCTTTTGGGAAATATTCTGACAGGACTTGCAATTACAGTCAGTCTATTGTGGTCTTTGGGCAAAATTCCTGCAGACAAATTGTTGTTCAGACATGTCACATTAGTGGCGCAGATTTTTCCCTTAATGTTCTTGATTTGGGCTTTTGTAGTCGATGCCGATAGTCTAGATTTAGTCTCTAGATATGGGGGGGGCGATCTTCCCTTATTGTACCGCATTTCTGCAGTTTGGGGAGGTAGGGCTGGCCCTCTGCTTCTGTGGGCTGCATTGTTAGGAGTCATTGGTTGGTTTATGTTTGATAACACAGAATCAAATTTACTTCAAGTTCGTTTGATGCATTCTACTACTGCTGTAGTTCTCGCAATTTCTTGGCTACTCCAACCATTTGCAGAATCTACAGGTGCTGTTGGAATATTACATCCACTTCTTCAAACAAATTTGATGGTAATCCATCCTCCGCTCGTCTTCTCATTTTACTCCCTCTGCATTGCTGTGGCTTGTGTCTCTCTAGCCGGACTCATTGAAGGGCGCGATGCAGCCTCGGTTCACAAGGCCCAATTACACTGGGCTAGAGCAGGCTTCCTTGTTGGCATAATTGGAATCGGACTAGGAGGTCTTTGGGCCTACACAGTTCTCGACTGGGGTGGATATTGGGCCTGGGATCCTGTCGAGACTGCGTCCATCTTACCTTGGTTCGCTCTGCTAATGATTGTGCATGCGCGCGCACGAACAGATTCCCGAAGTTCTGGGGCAATTACAGCATCTCCTGCTATTGGAATGTTGTCTGGTGCTCTAGCAATCCATGCGACCCTCGTTACTCGTGCCAATGGAGTATGGGCTTCCGTACATTCCTTTGTTGGCAATGAAGATGGTCAGGCTTCGAATGACCCTTACATCCGCATCTTCGAATTATTTGGTGAAGGTGCAATAGGCCTTGAGGTGCTTAGTTACACGATTCTAATTCTAATTTTTTCAATTGCGGCTGTATGGTGGGTGGCATGTCAACAGAAGCAGGCCATGATTTCAGCAGGTCAAACATCCATGTTAGAGAATAATTTCACTTTAGCAGCTGCACTCCTCGCAGGTTCTGTTGCAGTTGGTATCTGGATAGAATCAACTTCAGTAACTCTAGTTGGTTTCTCTTTGATGCTTCTTCTAGTTCGTGGCGACACAGAAAATCCTCCTGTTCAATGGGTATTTGGTGGAGTATTCTTGATGTTATTTGCTAGTTGGACATGGACGGCAACTCTGATTCAAGCAGTAGCCGGAATGCTTCTCTTCCTCACCCCATGGTTATTGTCGGCAGATGAGGAAGAGATTGCCATAATGGCAATGTTCTCTGACACCCGCGTACGTACGAGGGTTGCACGCGCAATACCGTGGTATGGTGCAGTAGCCTTTCTTGGATTGACTTGGCTTCTTCTGACAGCTGAAATTGATGGGACAAGCCTCGCTGCTCACGAGTTCTATGGTGCTCCAATAATTGCTATTGGTATCCTGGCCCTAACGATATATTCGTGGGGTAAGGCAGTAGACTCCAAAAAAGGCAATATTTTGATGATTCTAACTTTGTTTACTTCTCTAGCATTAGCTTTCAATGCTGATAAATTCAGTATTCCAGGTGACCCTAATCTTATGCTGACCTCCAATATTTCTAGGGGCGCACTTAGTTTGTTCATGCTTACTTGGTTATTCTTTGCTCTACCTCCTGCAATCCAAGCCACCTACTCGACATTGAAGAGAATCGCCCCCGCAATCAAGGCGAATGGGATTACAGCTAGAACCAATGGAGCAAGATTGCGGCTATTCGGCTCACATCTTGCTCATCTTGGAATCATTTTGTTACTCATGGGTCACGTAATGACCACAACGCTAGTTGATCGTTCAGATCCAGAACATCTGATTACACTTGAGAAAGATGTGCCATTAGAATTCAACGACTACGAATTGACATTTACTGAAACGGTATTAATTGAAGAAGAGGATTCCGAATACCCTTACAGTGTTGGTGAAGGTTTTGCAGGCTTCACTGTCGAGATTCGTGAAGACGGAGAATTAGTGGATGAAGTGACTCCCGGAATAATCCGTTTCGACTTCAATCGACAACGCTCGGAAGTAGACCGAATGGTGAGGCCTAGTGGTGATGTGATTTTCATTCTTGATTCAAATCAGGCAGCAGTCAATCTTGGTGCTATGATGTCCGGAGATATTGATGAAATTACAGAAATTAGGGTTACAGTACACGATTTGAAGGGTTCACATTTAGTCTGGGCAGGCTGGGTATTCATTATGTTAGGAGGATTTTCAACTCTTCTGACTAGTCAACGAAATTCTTCAGAAGCAGAAGAATGATGCTGATTTCACCATAGATTTCCCCCAATGGGGGAACCGTTTGAATCAAAAGGGGGAGATAGGTCGGCGGGTCGCTCTTAGGAGGCCTAACCATGGATAACGGTGCAATTATTCACATCGATTACGACCTGTATAATGCCAATAGTGATGACATTATCGAGACAACTCGAGAAGAAGTCGCAAAGGAGCATGAAGTGTTTGACGAGCAGAGAACCTATGAACCAATGATTACTGTTATTGGAGATGGTCGCCTGATTGGTGGCTTTGAAGCACACCTAGCTGAAGCAGAGGCAGAAACCGAATACACATTCGATATCGAGCCAGTAGATGCTTATGGTGAGCGTGATGCTTCACTGGTTGAGACCATTTCACAAAACGTGCTTCTACGTAGTGTACGCGACCCGAACATGCTTGCAATAGGCGCACCTGTGGAAATAGGTGGTCGGCAAGGCGTTCTTCAGATGCTCCGTGCAGGTCGCGCGCGAATTGACTACAATCACCCTCTAGCGGGAGTGACATTGCGTTACACATACACAATCGTCAAGGTAGTCGAAGACCGCTCCGAGCGTGTTGCAACTCTTCTTCAGATGAATACAGGACGTTCTGATTTCGAGGTTGAGTTCGACGGTGATGATGTAACTATTACATTGCCCGACTCAATTGCATATGATCAGAACTGGGCCTACGCAAAGTTCTCTCTCGTTCGCTCACTTCGTGAACATCTTGAGGTTGGCACAGTGGTATTCCGCGAAGTCCACGAGCCTCGTGTTGCTTCCGAAGAAGAATGAATTTGTGCCTCTCGGTACTCACAGGGCACGTCAACGCCTTTCGGCTCAGTTACCCTTTTGTCGTCATCGAGGCAATTAACCGAAGCGTGATGCATTCAAGAATCTGCTTGAAATCAAATATAGCACAAAAACCCCAATCATTAGCAATCTTAGAGGGGTTCGGTTGAAGTTAAGCAGTTCTTCCCGAGAAATGATGAGGAGTCAGTCGGCAGCCATTGGTATGCTTCTGATGCTTGTCATTTCAACATCAAGTGCGGGCTGCCTTGGCCTTGTTATGCAGCGCGAAATAATGGAAGGAATAAGGGAAGAACCCGAACCTATTGACAAACCGGAACAATATTCCTGGGATTACACCTTTGAATCAGATTCCTTTGAAGCAATTCAATATCATAATGAGACTTCAATTTTCATTGATGAGACAGTCAAGAATTTGGTAATTACATTCGTAGCTCAGTTTCCTTACTCTACATTATTGGAAGAAGTAATCGGAAATGAAACAAACGAATATCGCTACGTTGAGGTTAATGTCTGGGAACCCGGTGTGAAGGAAGCGGGAGGAGATCCGTTTTGGTTTGTCCGAGCAACAGAGGAATATCCAATTGAACGGTTTGAATTCAACAATGTCGTTGAAGGTAATTGGCTAGTAGAGGTCGATGCCCGTGGTTATGGTTGGGATGCACCTCTTGACCCAGCAGATTTTCATGACCATTTCGTTTTGACATTAACCATTATCAAGCCCTGTATTTACTTTGCTGAGGTGCATGACGAAGATGAATGTACGTGGGAATCTGAACTCTAATCCTCTTGAGCGCCCCTTTGGGGCGTAGCGCAGCGCTTATGAGGGGAGGGCAGGTCGCCGCGCTGCTGAGGAAGTCCAATGAGCGAGATAGAGTCACCCCTCGTAACGTATGATGTCTATGAGACACATGCTGTACACATCGGAACTAACCAGAAATCTTCAGATATGCAGCGATTCATTGACACCGATCGTGCAGATGGTTCAGGACTCCATATTCTTGATTTGAATCAGACAGATGAGCGTATCCGCAAGGTAGCTAAATTCCTTGCTCAATATGACCCAGAGCGTATTCTAATCGTCAGCGCGCGTCAGTACGGACAGCGCCCTGCTCGCAAGTTCGCACAATCAATTGGCGCTAAGAGAATCGTTGGCCGTTTTATTCCAGGAACTCTGACAAACCCTCAACTCCGAACTTACATGGAGCCAGAGGTCCTTTTCGTCACCGACCCAGCTGCTGATTCACAGGCTCTGTCTGAGGCTGTCTCAACAGGCCTTCCAATCGTTGGTATTGTCGATGCTAACAACACACTTCGCAATGTGGACTTGGCTTTACCCGCTAACAACAAGGGCCGACGCTCACTTGCACTCATCTACTGGCTGCTATCTCGTGAGATTCTTACTCTACGTGGAAGTACAGACTATGCAAACTGGGAGAGAGCCCAGCAAGTCGAAGATTGGGAATCAACTTTCTGAAGTTTAAACTCAGAACGGCCACAACGCGTCTAACCAACCTGACCAGTAGGCGGCGACGATACCAATTATCGCCATTAATTCCCAAAGTCCGGGCTGCCATTCATCATCATCCGAAGGCGGGAGCAGTGATGGGGGTGAGATATGCACATTATCGCTAGAGGGGTGCCAGCCTTGAACGATACGTTGCTAACGTCCATACAAAGGGTACCCATACGATTACCCCTGATCGGAACGGCCCCCCATCCGATTGGACGAAAGAAACACTACGGTTACGATTAGATTTCATCTGATTTTTCTATACACATCTTTTTTCTTAATTTGTGTTTTTTCACTTTGGTTTAAATTTAACTTCAAAGATTTTGTT
>Ga0208766_1000625_pt1 | contig 19488 bp, 21 predicted proteins | sample ETN01SmetaG_3_FD_185792 | JGI IMG/M metagenome (GOLD analysis project Ga0208766, IMG submission 185792) | Marine microbial and viral communities from oxygen minimum zone, Eastern Pacific Ocean - ETNP2014F12-01SV263 (SPAdes) (version 2) | ecosystem: Environmental > Aquatic > Marine > Oceanic ... | reverse complement strand
ATCTCCGGCTAAAAGAGATAATAAATGGTTTTCAAACAATGCAATATCAATGGCATCCGGATGGTCATAATTTTGGGCTGTACGTTCTTCATAGAGAATATGGGACAGGTCTTTGTAATAAGAATCCTGTTCCAGGACTATCACTTCTCCTGTGCCATAATCAGCGAGGATTCCTTTCGCCAGGGATGTTTTTCCGGATCCGGTACCCCCGGCAATGCCGATGAGAAATGAATTCATAATAATTTCGATTTGTCAAACGCATCCGGCAGCAGGTCCTTCGATGAAATTGTTTTAACACATTCCTGTTCATTGCAAATGTGGATGGGAATATCGCTGCACAATTCCCAAATCACCTGGCGGCACGCACCACAGGGCATACCGCTGTTATGGGTGGCAATGGCCATGGATCTGAACGAAGTATGCCCTGCGGCTACAGCACGAAACAGGGCAACCCGCTCGGCACAGCAGGTAAGACCATAGCTGGATGATTCCACATTACAGCCGCCAATAATTTCACCGGACTGTGTTTCTACAGCGGCACCTACCCTGTAATTTGAAAATGGCGCATGGGCCCTGGACCGCATGGCAATCGCTTTGTTTATAACCGCTTCTTTCATCTTATCTCTAGGCGCAGATTCTGGAAACGCCGGAGCAATCCTATTCCGGAAATAAATCCGCCAACATGGGCAAACCAGGCCACTCCGCCGGTTGTATCCACACCCAATGTACCAAGACCGCCAGACAGTTGCATTAAAAACCACAGTCCCAGCACAATTTGGGCCGGCACAGCAATGGTGGTGATAAAAATAAAAATGACCAATACATGAACACGGGCTTTGGGAAACTGGATCATGTAAGCGCCTAGAACGCCGGCAATAGCACCGCTGGCGCCTATCATGGGGACCTGGGAGGAGGGTGATATCAGGAATTGACCAAGGGCCGCCCCAATCCCGCAGACCATATAAAACATAAAATATTTCAGGTGCCCCAAGACACTTTCCACATTATCACCAAAAAGCCACAGAAACCACATATTGCCTACAATGTGAGCGAGGCCCCCGTGTATGAACATAGATGTGATTATGGTAATTACATTGAATTCTGCTGGCACAAAGCCAAAAGTAAATACGACAGCTATGCCCAAGTCAGGGTCAGAAAAAGAGACAAGTATCTGTCCCAGAAAAACAAGAATGTTAAGCCCTAGGATACCGTATGTCACATAGGGAACCAGAACCCTGGGGTTGTCGTCTTTGTAGGGGAAAAACATTAATAAATAGAAAAAAAGGCCGTTTTGGATGCGTTGTTGCCAAAACGGTCACGAACTGTAAAATTTATCTGGTGCGGACCATCTTTTAGTGGTTGTTGAAAAACATAGGATATTTCTTTTTTGACAGGCTGATAAGCGATATAGAGCGGCCGGCCGTTTAAGGTGAGTTCGAAGGATGTTTCCTCTGGTTCAATCCCGGAAATTTTATCATCCACAGTTATGCGGATATCCTTTACATCCCCGGCCTTATAGCCGGCGCCATTTCCGGGATGCATACTCACAATCACAGGCGGTTCCAGGTCCTGAATTACCGTAACAGCGTCAAAACGGGCCAGGGAAGCGGTGAGGATCTGTTTCCTGCGGTTGTTCTCTGTGGGTATGTAGGTCCACTGTTCTTCCTTGCCATCGTAATAATAGATACCAAGATTAGAATGTTCCACCAGATCAAAATCGTAGCGAATTGCAATTTTGAATTCATCTCTCAAGGGTATATTGAAAGGCTGTAACTGGTAAACGGAAGACAAGTGGAATCCTTCTTTTACAGGTGCGTACTCTTTTACCTTTTCGATCCAAACAACATTAGTCTGGTATAATGTTTGGGGCAGAATCTGAACAGAACAATTCTTATCCTGTGAGATAGCAACGATCTCCTGGCCCGGCTCTGCCACGGCGAACCTAAAATGAAACCGCGTCTCCCGTGACAGCCCTTCATGGGACAATTCTGTATCAATGTATTTGATTCCCGTTACATGCCGGTGGGGCAGCATCTCCGAAAGAAAAACATTCGGCTGGACCTGGTTTAAAGGGAAAGACTGGAATGTATTGTTGTCTGCAAGTTTGATGGAAACATTTGCGGGCACGTACTGGTCCAGCTGCACCTGAAAGAATATACCCCGTTCTGTTTCCGAAACTTCCAGGTCCGGCAGGATGTCGATCACGCTATAGTCCGATTCAAAAGTTGTCCAGTGGAAAGGCTCCGCCATACCACCCAGTTGATTGATGGCAATGATCTGCAGAATCCGATTTTTTATCTCTTTCAAGGGCAGGGTGATATGGAGATCCTTTTTTACCTGCTCCGCGTGAAGAAATTCAATCTTTTTATCCGGAAAACCGTAAGGTGTAAAACCATAGACAACCGCATCTTGGATAGGGAGGCCTCCCCGCTTGGGGCTGATGTCCAGCGTAAGCACCATATCGTTACGCAGTATTTCCTGGACATCGACTGTCATGGGAAAAGTGCCGGCAACGACTCCCCGTATCACTGCTTTGTTTTCAGCGGCATCATAAATATTAATTTCCACAGAATGGAACCCTGGCTGCGGGCGGATAACACCGGACTCTGCTGTTCTGTGCAATGACATTCTGGGATGTTCGGGCAAACGGTAAAGTTTCTGGTATTCTCCCAGGTTTTTCCGCTTCAGGCTATAATGAATAACAGTGTTGGCGTGACTGCCTTGGGAAAAGGGAATTTTATCATAGCGCAGTTCAAACTCTATTTTACCATCAAAGATCAACTCTGCCCGGTGAAACTGATACACGTTATTTGCACCCTGGCGCTTGTCTACCGCTTCGATGGCAAAAGCGAATTCTCCAAAGACACTCACAGTATCGGCGAAATAATACACACCGGATCTATCTCTGTACAGGGGGAATGTTTGAACCAATGGACTGGCGTTGACCAGGGTTTCCTGTGACAGGGGAACCAGGGCAATATTTTTAGGGGTCGGCGTTACATTGTCCGGCAGGTCGAAAGCGAAAGCAAGGGGGTTTAAAGGTTCACTGCCTGGGGTACGGTATTCATAGTGAATGTGAGGCGCGAAAGATGAACCGGTATTTCCTGAATAGCCGATTAGATCACCTTTCGTTACCGGAAATTCCCTGCTGGAAAAATTTGCATTCACCACATAACTCCTTCTTTTGGCCTGCTGCAGCCGCCAGACCTTTTCCAATACAGGTGTAAATTTTTCCATATGTCCATAGACAATTTCATTCCCGCTGGTGGTTTTGATATAAAGGGCTTTCCCATACCCGCTGTAATTGGAGACCATACGGCTTATATAACCGTCGTGGGAAGCAACAATTTTGTGACCCGTGGTACCCCTGGTTTTAATATCCAGGCCCATATGGAAATGATCATCACGATTTTCACCAAAATTTGATGAAAATGACCTGCTGGCCCGGGTGGGCCATTCTGCGGTCTGGCTGAAAGCGGAGACAACCAGGATCAGGGCTGTTAAAAATAAAGGTCGGTTCATGGAATGAAGCTGGGGGGCAATTTATTCAGATGAACAGGGGGTTATCAATGAGTGATTTGTTTCATCTTTCTTCTTGTGTAAAATTAAGAAATAATTCTAAACCATAATCCGGAGGTATAATGAAGAAATATTTAATAATCACACTTTTGGCTGTTTTGCCTTCCAGCATCTTCGCCATAGCAGGACTGGGGCTCAGCGTAAATCAAAGTTTGTTTTCCGTGGGATCATCTTCGAGTCCGCTACTGGTTGAAGTGCCAGGCCTAGATCCGATGGAAGTGGGAAGCTTTACACATCACGGATTTGAAAATGGGGCTGGAATTGGCGGGTATTTGTATCTGGATATCATACCGGTTATAGACCTGGATGTAGAATTTAATGTGGTTGGGAATTTGTATAATTTTTCGTTTATAAATCCAGTATCAAATCTTGATTCGGTCCAATTTGCTTATGCAGCGGCTAATACCTATATCACAATACAAAAATCAGTATTTGATTTGGGAATCCCTTTTTTAGCTAGGGCCAACTTATACGCAGGGCTTGGCTATAACCAGCATGTGGGGACACCAATGATTAATCAAGAAATGCTTACTACCGTGGTAGGTGGTAATATTGAAACGGGTGAGATAGACGAAGATGCTTTAATAGATTACCTTAAGGAAAATAAATTGGAAGCAACAGGTTTCCATGTCCAGGCTGGTTTACAGATGCATTTATTAACATTTGATGTATTTGCCTATTACAGGTATACTATGGCCAAGGATGTAGTCCCTGGAAACAACGGTTTTGGCAGCTTTAATGTGAGGTTTGGTTTCGGAATCTAAATTATAAATTAATTCTGATGTGAAAAGGGGTGATTCACCCCTTTTTCATTTATAATTCATTCGTACAGCAATGTACTGCCCCACCGCTTAAGGCATATTGAGATAATGGAGCAATAATGTGTTCTATCCCCAAGTCCTTAATTTTTCTGTTAATATGAGGATTCGAAAAGGCACTCGGGCATACAAGAACACCTGGCAGAGGCAGTGTGTTTGTAGCAAAAGAACCAGGATGGCCTGTGGTGCCGATTCCATCCTCAATCGGAATATCCAAAATGGGGATATTTCTTTTATTTGCAAAATTATTTAATTCTGTTTGCGAATGATTGGCTAATTCTGCCAAACAGCAAATGATGGCGCAGATGCTACCATCTTGACCTAATACAGGAGAAAAATAAGCATCCAAATGAAATACATTACTCTCCAGCAGTATGAGTTTTCCAATGTTGAGTGTCGTTGCTACGGCATCTGCCCCTGAACGGCTATTACGGGACAGGCCGCTGAAAAGAATGTTATCTTGCTTACAGAAATAAAATTCACCTCCCTCGGCGAAAAGACCAGATTTTTCGGGTAAATACGTAATGGATAATCCCAGCGTCTCTAATATTGGAACTATATATTGTTGCTCAACTCTTCTTTGCGGATTTCGAAATTGTAGAATCACCGCATTACCATTTTGATCTGTAATAAACTGATCCCGGATATAGATAAAATCGTGCTGTAGATACTTATCATTCAGTTTCCTTGGAAATGGTGATTCAAATATATCTACACCCAGTCCTTTAAGAATGGTAATTAGTGTATTGCGCTCAGATACTACAAGCGATTGATTGGGAATAGCTCCGGCCAGCATGGCGGGATTATCGTCGTATGCAGGAACACCCTGCCCCCACCAGGGGGAGGATGGCAGTTCTGAAATAATAATTTTCATTTAATTAATCAAATAGATTTATTATCTCTAAAACCCGGTTAATTTCTGATTTATAAAAGACTCAATCTGGTCTTTCAGAATATCCCTGGTTTCCCGGTACGGTATAAGATCACCGGGTTCCGCACCCCATCCATGAAAGGGATCATCAATGCTCCAGTGAATTTGTTTCACATCTCCAGGGAATACAGGACATACCTGGCGGGCATTATCGCAAACGGAAATAACAATATCAACGTCTTTATCCAGGTATTCATCAATGCTGTCAGCCGAATGATTGGAAATATCTATCCCCAACTCGGCCATAACGATAATGGATGCAGGGTGCAGGCGAGAAGGGTGGCTGCCGGCGCTGAATACTTCAAAACGGTCACCGGCCATATATCTTAGTAGACCCTCGGCCATTTGTGAACGACAGCTGTTGCCGGTGCAGATGAAAATGACTTTTGTCCTATTTCCCATAATTGTATTTATTGACCTATTATTTATAAATCCAAACAGGGAGGGTCTCTAATACACCCTGATAATATCTATAAAACCTGCCGGAGTATAATAGAATTTATTTATTTCTAATATATACTGCGGGGATATTATGCTCGTATGTTAAACAATGTGATAGAGATGAACATAAATTGTTGAATTATTAACCGTTATGACAGTTTTTTCATAGGAAAAGTAAGGGTAGATTCAATCAGTAATATTTCAAGACAGTTTTGTGCAATTATTTTTCTTATTTCGTAGTTTTTTTCTTTGTTCTTTGAACTTGTTTTTTTTCTCTGCTTGTGCCGGCCGGATTTCGCCGGGATATATGCCCACGGCCAAATCAAGCCCCCTTTACCAGAAAATGGATAAGACAGGAGATCTGGTCTATACGGCACATAAATCATCCCTAAAAAGACCGTTTCTTTCTTTTGCTAACAAAAACAGATTTTATCTTTATACCGTTAATAACCGGGAATCAAAATGGGTAAGAATTGTATTCGAGTATAATGGTATTGATCGGCTGCTTATTGATAAAATCTCGCTTAAAAATGGGAAATCACAGAAACTGGAATGGAATTTCAGTAATAATGATAATAATGTTGATGGTCGTCACGGCGGTATTGTCCATGAAAAGAAAGACCTGCTGGTAACTCAAGAACAATTTGAGAAGTTGATGCAGTTGTTAAAACCCCGAACCATGGTAGAGTATAGTTTCAGCAGCGATTATGAGGAGGAATACCCCATAACAAAAGAAAGTTTAGAAGGATCACTGAAGCTGGTAGAATATTATGAATCCATTCCCCTGGCCGTATTGAGATGAAACATTACTTCGCAGTATATTTTCCCGTATCCGCCCTGGTTCTTTCCAGTTATGTCTGATCTGACCCGTCGAGAATTTATCCGCCAGAGTATGCTGTTAGCCGCAGGAATGGCATTGGTGTCCTGCGAAGATGATCAGGTTGAAACAGGTCACGAATCTCCAGGCGCTCTCTCAGGAACTCAACCTTCCAAAAGGGTGATTATTGTTGGCGCGGGGATATCCGGGCTGGTTGCCGGGTATGAGTTGAGCTGTGCCGGACATGATGTAACAATTCTGGAAGCGAGAAACCGAGTGGGAGGGCGGGTATATACTCTGCGCACGCCGTTCCCCGATGGACATTTTGCAGATGCCGGGGCGGCCCGAATTCTTCCAGACCACGATATGACAATTGGTTATGCGGATCATTTTGGATTAACACTCGATCCCTTTTATCCTGAATCGAGTTATTATATTAACTTGTCAGATGATGAGCGAACTCTGATTTCTGCAAGTGATTATCTCAATAATCCGCCCTGGGAAGGGTTCCCGGTTAACCGTAAGGATTTTATAAAAATTCGGGGAGGTACGGATAAATTACCCCGGGCTTTCGCTGATACACTTACTGATCTCATTCATCTGGCAACACCTGTTGAATCGATTGAGCAAAATGCTGATGGTATTATTGTGGTCGTCTCTGATGGGACTGAGTATAGCGCAGACAGCGCACTCTGCACTGTTCCGTTGCCGGTATTAAACCGAATTCAATTTTCTCCGCAACTTTCTGATGCAAAAGTAGAGGCCAGCAGCGGTGGGTATGATTATGCAGCATCCACGAGGGTTTTTATGCAGTTTGCGAACCGTTTCTGGGAGAGTGAAGGGCTGAATGGCTGGGGCAATACCGACTGGCCGGAGGAAATATGGCATCCAACATGGGATCGTGGAGGCGCTAGAGGCTTACTCATGTCATATCTGTTTTATGATCGTGCAGTTGAACTGGACCAACTCAGTGAGGAAAACGGTATTCAACATCTACTCAATCGATGGACCAATGTTTTCCCTGGAGTGTATGATAACATAGAACTAGAGCACAGTACTTCACATTCATGGGTTTTGCAGGAGTGGTCGGGCGGTGCATGGGCCTCACCGACAGAAGAACAAAATGATGCACTGGCCTCACACATTGGCGTTGCTGAAGGCCGAATACATTTTGCCGGTGAACATGCATCGGATTATCACGGCTGGATGCAGGGAGCGCTGGTTTCCGGACTGCGGGCGGCCACGGAAATCCACGAAGGAGAATAATTATATTTTTTAAAATCCTATGCAATCTTCCGGGACCAACTGTCGTTACGCCAGGCTCTGGACAGATGAGCGGAGTGGTACTATTTGTTCTTTATTTCTTTATGCTTTTCTATATGTTCAATAATGGCCGATGACACTTCCGGGAAAGATTCCTGGATTAACCAGTGCCCCGCGTCCAATTCGATGAGCCTGTAAGGTCCCTTCATATAATCCCCAGTTAGTTCAGCACCTGTCCTTCCCAGGGCCATATCCCTGTTCCCCCAGATTAACTGGCTGGGTACAGTTACATCATCAAACGCGATCTGATCCTCAGCTTCCACTGTTATCCCAATGTTGGCCCGGTACCAGTTCAGGGCTGCTTTCATAGCCCCGCGCTGCTGAAAGATATTCAAATATATTTCCTTTTGCTCCGGAGAACTTTTGTTCCAGATATTTTTCAAATTGGAATATTTATTCCATGAAAAATATAATTCCGGAATAAACGGCAGTTTAAAAAAGCCAATATATCTGCTTCTCTCCTGCTGGTCCTTATCGTACTTGTATGCATATGAAAATGCTTTCATATGGGGCACGGACATTGCTGTCCAGCTCAAGACCTTTTCCGGTTGGAGCGCAACAACAGCCCAGCCAATGGCTGAGCCCCAGTCATGACCAACCAAATGAAACTGCTCAAAGTCAAAAGCATCCGCCAATGCGAACACATCTTCTGCAATATTTTTAATCGAATATTCTTTTACATCCCCGGGTCTGGCCCCGGGGCTATACCCTCTTTGATTGGGAGCGATAACCCTGTAACCCCGGCTGGATAGCTGATGCAATAGATCAATCCACATATGGGATGTTTCCGGGAAGCCGTGGAGCAGTATGACAGCTTCGCCGGTATTTTCCAACCCTGCTGACCTGCAGGAAAAAACGAGCTCCCCATGATGCACTTCAATGAAGGACTCATTATTATTTTCTGAATGTTTATCAATACTAGGTTGCTTCATTTGGCTGACAAGAAAGGTGATCAAAATAATTAATGCAAACAATAGTTTTTTCATACATTAAACCGGGCTGCGAACTGTTATAGGTCGAATACCGCTTCCGCGTTTTTATAGAGAAACATTTCCTGATTTTCCGCGCGGAGTCCCAGGGAATCCAGGTCCTGTAAGCAGTCCCCGGGTGTGATCATGGGATAGTTGCTGCCGAACATGACCTTCGAAGCCCCATGGGCATTCATATATTGAACCAGTTCAGCAGGATACCGTGAAGATTTATACGCTGAGGTATCGATATAAACATTAGGAAATTTTGTGGCGTAGGCTATCATTTCTATATGCCAGGGATAACCAATATGCCCGCAGACTATTTTTAATTGGGGATGATCCAAGGCAATTTTTTCAATATAACCTGGTCGTCCTGTTTCCGATGTTTTAAGGGGGCCGGTGAGACCAACCTGCAGGCAGACAGGAATATTAAGATTTACACATTCTTCCAGCAGGGGCTGGTAGTAAGAATGGGTGCAAGGCAACTCCCAAAGCCACTGAATAACCCGCAATGCTTTAAAATGATGTTCCAGAACATACTTTCTTATCGTGGATATGGCTGATTCTGTTTCCCGGATATCCACTGTGGCAACACCAAAAAACCGATCCGGGTATTTCATGGTAATGGACAGCACTTCTTCATTGGAAATCATTGGTCCTTCCGGACCGTGCCATGCAGAAATAAGCGCTTTTTCTACCTGTGCAGAATCAAGCACTCTAAGAGTGTCCTCAAGGGGGATCTTTTTGAAACCCTGCTTTAGCCACCTTTTCAGGGAATCAAAATAAGGATAGGTGAAAAAATGCTCTGATGGATGTTGCATCCAGGCATCGATAACCTTCATAAAGATAATGCCCTGAACAAAGGGGAATCACGGCACTCCCGTCCTGGAAGATTTTTCAACCTGTCAAATGGAAAAACAATATTTATGAAATTTGTAGGAATCAATTTCATTCCCAGTCAGATGAACCATAACCTGCCATCACTGCCCCATTTTCTATTGGTTTCATGCTATGGTTTATGCCCGATACCATGCCGTTGCTGAAATATTTATCAAAGCCAGATGCTGCTGCTGCATTCCAAATAACATTACAGTTTTGGACCAGTTTGGTCACGGCATAGCCTGATGCCATAAAAAAACCGCCATCCTCCGTTTGGTGGATCCAGCCTTGGCTGCCGCCAACGTAGTCATCGCAATTATTGCCAAGGTAATCAAAAAAAGTGATTCCTTCGCTGTCGAATGTGGCATATTGAATATCACTGCCGGAACAATCCTCGTCCTCGTAAAGATAGGTGCCAAAATGGATGGAATTCGTTTCTGGAATATTTTCTGGTTGGTTATCATCACAACTCCAAAACGCCAGTCCAATAAACAACAGAATTAGTAAAGTAGGGTTGATCATATCAAAATCTAATAATCATCCCACAAACAAAAAACAAAGCTGGAAGCATAATGAAATAATCATTATATCAGTTATTCCCCGCTTCTCTTTGGGCCCGGATTTTTTTATTTAGTTCAATTACTTTTTTGCTGCCCTTACACCAGGGAGGCAATATGTCCCAGTCAGGAATGCCGTCATCTATAAGAGCACCATGATTATTCTGCCGTCTAGGGTAACCTTCAGCGGGCAAAGCCCCTACAATCAAACATACCAATTCAAATTTATCATCAGCCTTCAGAGCGCGATACACCTCGGGATCCACCCGTACCACATCTCCAGGTGATAATTCTACAAGTTCCCCATCCAGATAAATAACCCCTTTACCATTTAATACAATATAGGTTTCTTCCTGATACTCGTGTTTGTGTGAAAAAGTATATCCTTTCCCAGCAGGTAAACGAGCAAAACCCATTCCAAGAGCAGTTAATTTTATGTCATCCCGGACAAAGGTCAACCAATAGGGGAGATTCCCTAAATCATATGTTTGTTTATGATAATTCACATTGTCTCCTTTTATATAAAGTTATAGGTAATGAGAAATTTATGCTTATTTCCTGCGGCAGGATTTGATGTAATAGCGCAGTGTAGCTAGTCATGTATTTTCGGCAGGGCTTGATGCTGTAAAAAGGGTGATCTATTTATACAATGCTCTGTTTATTTACCTCCTGCTTAATTGTGTATTGAATCAACTTTGCCATTTTTAATGTAGACTAAATCGGCTTTGAAATTGTTATAAACCCATTGTTCGCTTTTACCCTGTCGCGTAACTGTTGTATTTATATACGATGGATTGCCCCAGGATATTCTAACCTGTCTTTCTGTCATGCCTACACTTATTCTTCCACTCTTTACAATATCAATGGTCTCATCACCCCATTCTTTTGGAAATGGGTCTGCTGTGTAATAGTAATTATCAACAAATCCTTTTGATCTGTCTTTATAATTATATTTCACATAGCCTGCTCTGCCATCTTTTGATTTGATCATTAACCATAATGGTCTATCAAAACCGCCATTGTAGTACGGGTAGATATCTGTGATTTTTACTTCATCAAATCTATCAAATGGTTTTTTAGAAAAGGTGAAAAATGTAGTGGTGGATGGATATAAAAACTCTTTTGTTTTATTCAACCAGATCGTTTGCCCAATCATTTTTTTTATTTTAACAATTTCATCGGTAAAACAACAATAAGGAGGCGGGATGTTTTCTGCCAATTCCCAATTTGTTCTTGCATATTTTATATTTCTTCCATCATTCATTTGGATTAATAAATACTCTGAGCTATTGCGATAAAACTTGCCCAATATTTTTCCATATTGGTTTTCAAGTTTGGAATAATTAATGAAACGGTCATTTTCGTTCAATAAAGAAAATTTACTATTTATGGTTTTGAATGATTTATAATTATCACCAATCTTTACAAATAATATTTCTTTTCCACTCCAATCAAGTTCTTTAAGAATTGACTTTTTTACAGGGGCTCGTGAAATTGCCTTTTTTGGAGGCGCGGCTGATATACGAATGTGTAGGGAATTACATCCAATTATGATGAGACAAAATGATACTGTAATGATTAAAAATGCTAAATGGTGCCTAATCACAATCCAAATCTACCCATCCTCCCATATACAAAAAACCCACTACTGGGAATAGAATGTCTATAATTTTTACATAAGCATTATATTGTTATAGGAATCTAATATGATAAAGATACCGAGAAAAAATAAAGATAAAATCATCCAAGACATTCAAGAATGGTTTCAAGAAAACCTTGAACAGGAAATAGGCAGTTTAGATGCTGAATTTTTACTCGATTTTTTCACAGAGAATTTTGGAGGTTTTTATTACAACCAAGCACTTACTGATGTGCATACTCTTATTTATGAAAAAACTGAATCATTAGCCGATAGTATCTACGACCTGACTAAAGATACATTCACTAATTAGAAAGCCCCATCGGGTTATGGGGCCAACCTAATCCCACAAACAAAAAACAATAAAACTTATTAACTTTGAATAGATTTACAGGAGTTAGAAATAAGAAAGCTATTTATAACTATCCTTTTTAGTATCGGATTGTGTTTTGGTCAGTACTTAACCGGTAATGAATTTTTTAATGATTACCCGGAAGGGATTCAAGATTTTTTATTAATGGCAGAATAAAATGGTTAAAAAACTAGTAATCCTGTTTGGACTGGTATTGTCATTTCCTCATAGTCAGGACATTAAATTGATGACATATAATATCCGCTATGATAATCCTAATGATGGTGAAAATAATTGGCATAATAGAAAAGAAACACTAGTCAATCAGATTCTTTTTTATAAACCGGACATAATTGGAACGCAAGAAGGTTTAGAGCATCAGATTCAGTATATTAATGATAATTTAAAATCCTATAAATACGTGGGCATTGCCAGAGCAGATGTTAAAGAAGGTGGAAAGGGTGAATATTCTGCTATTTTTTACAACACTGATAAATACGCTGCTTTGATCAACGAAACATTCTGGCTTTCAATAACCCCTGAAAAACCATCCAGAGGCTGGGATGCGTCACTTAATCGCATCTGTACATATGTCTTATTAAAAAGTAATTCTTCTGGTGAGAGATTTTGGATCTTTAACACACATTTTGATCATATTGGGAAAAAGGCTAGGGAGAAATCAGCAGAGTTAATTTTAGAAAAAATCAATTCAATTAATAAGGAAAATCTACCATTGTTTTTAATGGGAGATTTCAATTTAATACCGGCCGAATTGCCGATTCAATTAATTATGGGACAGTTAAATGACTCAAAAGAGATCAGTCAACAATCCCCTTTTGGCCCCGAGGGAACCTATAATGGTTTTGATGTTTACAAACGACCCGATAAAAGAATTGATTATATATTTGTTAGTAAAAATAAGATTACAGTGAAAAAGTATGGTGTTTTAGCTAATGTGAAAAATCAAAAATATCCTTCTGACCATTTTCCTGTTTTTATTATAGCCGAAATGAGATAGTTGGCATCATCTCTATTAACCCATAAATCAATCTTATAATATTACCATTGAAGTATACTCATCCTCCCACAAACAAAAAACCTCACGAAGGTGGGGCTATAATTGAATGGGGAAAAATCCGCACCCATATCTATGTGTTAAGATGTGCATTAGTATCCATTGGTGTCCAAAAGAAAAAGCTCAAAGGATTGGAGGCTTTCTCTTCGTGAACTATCTCAATTAAGGAGTGGGCCCACAGGGACTCGAACCCCGAACCAACAGATTATGAGTCTGCTGCTCTAACCAATTGAGCTATGGGCCCCAAAAGGGGGCGAAAATTACAATTTATTTATAATGACATTAACTTTTTTCATTGAAAGGCCCTGCTGCGGCTCTAAAATTCTGGCATCACAACCAGATGAAAAAACAAAAACATAATGTCCACCGGATTTTTGGCATCAACAATGCCCTTGCTGTGCTGGCGTCTGAGAGATTTTTCATCCGCCGGGTAGAGCTGCAGAAAAACGGGCGGGCTGAAAAATCTGAAAAATTATTGAACCTGATCAATAAAAGTGATGCCTCCTGCCAACTCCTTCAAAAACAGGATTTTCTGAGAATGTATGGTGGTGTTCGTTCCCAGGGTGTAACAGTCGAATTTTCCGGTATTGTTCTCGCAGGTCATCTGCCGGATTTTTCCCGGGAAAGATCGACCTGCCTGCTGGCGCTGGACCAGGTGGAGGACCCCCAGAACCTGGGGCAGATCATCCGTACCGCTGAGTGTGCAGGGGTGGATGGCCTTCTGCTCCCCAAGCATCACAGCGCCCCCATCACGGATGCAGTGCTGCAGGTAAGCCAGGGGGCTTTTGCGACCATGCCTTTGTATGAGGTCACTAATCTGCGGGAAGCACTATCAAGACTGAAAGATGCTGGCTTTTGGGTTGTGGGCCTGGAGAACAGCATTGCGGCAAAACACTGGCATAAAATCGATTATAAAGAGAAAATAGTGATTGTTATTGGCAGTGAAGGAAAAGGTATCCGGGAAAAAGTAATTGAATCCTGCGACTTTAAGGCCACTATTCCCATGCAAGGGAATACGAATTCCCTGAATGTATCCGCGGCGGCAGCCGCAATTCTATTTGAACGGCTGCGGCAAATAAACAAGGAATAGGAATATGGCTTCTACCCATGATTACCATAATGATCCCAGGAATGATAATATCCTGATCTATATCAATGGTGAATATTTTCAGCGCTCAGAAGCGAAAGTTTCTGTTCTGGACAGCGGTTATCTACTGGGAGACGGCGTCTGGGAAGGGATTCGTCTGCACAAAGGTCACCTGGTTCACCTAGATGAACATTTAGATCGGCTATACTCCGGCGCAGAAACCCTGGCAATGGATATTGGCCTTTCCAAAGTGGAAGTAAAGCAGGCTTTGGAAACCACCATACAAAAAAACGGAATGAAGTCAGATGTCCATATTCGTCTCATTGTTTCCCGGGGAATAAAGAAAACACCCTACCAGAGTCCGAAGGTTACCATGGGCAACCCAACGGTTGTTGTCATCCCCGAATACAAGAAAGCCAGCGAGGAGGTAAAAAAGAAAGGTATTACCTTGGCTACGGTGACCACCCGGCGGGACCACACTGTGCAGGATCCGCGGGTCAATTCCTTGAGCAAACACAACTGTATTGCCGCCTGTATCGAGGCCGATCGGCTGGGAGTGGACGAAGGACTAATGCTGGATCCTCACGGGTTTGTGGCCACCTGTAATTCCACAAATTTTTTTATGGTGCACAGCGGTGAGGTGTGGACCTCCACTGGTGAATACTGCCTGAACGGGGTCACCCGGGGGGCAGTTATCCGGCTCTGCAGGGAATATGACGTTTCTGTGCAGGAAAAGAATTTTATCCCTGAAGATGTATATTCTGCTGATGAAATATTTGTCACCGGCACTTTCGCCGGCGTAATTCCCGTGATTTTGGTGGACGACAATAAAATTGGCGGCGGCATGCGGGGACCGCTAACAAAAAATCTCCAGAACTGGTATGCCCTGGATATTGAGAAACAGGCTGTCGGTTCATGATTGCTGGAGGGACTCGTATTGCCATGTGGTCCGGGCCGAGGAATATTTCCACAGCCATGATGCGCTCGTTTGAAAACAGACCGGATACTGTTGTGATTGATGAACCTTTCTATGCCCATTATCTGGACAAAACAAGATTAGAACACCCCGGAAGGGATAAAATACTGGCCTCCCAGAGCACAGACTGGAATGAAGTGGCAACGATGCTCCTTGGACCAATTCCGAAGGGACAGCTTGTCTGGTATCAAAAACATATGGCCCAGCATAACCTGGAAGGCTGCGACCTTTCCTGGACCCGAGATGTCATTAACTGTTTTTTGATTCGCGATCCCGAAGAAGTGATCCACAGCTACGGCAAGCGCTTCCCCATTGAAAATGAATTGCTGCTGGGGTTTATCCAGCAGGCGGAACTATTCAGAGATATCCTGGACCAGACCGGGACTGCGTCTCCGGTGCTGGATGCAAAAGATATCCTCACGAATCCCCGAATTATTCTTGAGAAACTATGTGCTGTTATCGGGATTGACTTTACCCAAGACATGCTTTCCTGGCCTGCCGGCCCCCGGGAAAGCGACGGAATTTGGGCCCCGTATTGGTACGACCGGGTAGAAGCTTCCACCGGTTTTAATCCCTATAGAAAAAAGGAAATAATGATTCCAGAGAATCAACAGTACCTGCTGGAGAAATGCTGCCCTGCCTATGAATATCTGTTCCAGTACAAATTGTGAGACAAATTATATCCTATTTTTTACCAACAAAAGGAAATGCCATGAGTAATGAAAAATCCACCCGCAGAGAATTTATAAAGACCGGCTTGTTTCTTGGGGCCGGTGCACTCCTGCCAGGTGGCTTTGCCTTGACCAATATGATACAAAACAAAAACAGCGATGATCGGAGAATCATCATTATTGGTGCGGGACTGGCAGGGCTGGCCTGTGCCTATGACCTTGAGCAGGCAGGGTTTAATATCCTTCTTCTGGAAGCCAGATCACGTCCTGGAGGCCGGGTCAGGACATACAGGGACCCCTTTACGGATGGGCTTTATGCGGAAATGGGCGCGGAATATGTGAATTCTGAAGATCGATATATTCACAAATATGCCAAGGAATTCGGCTTATCTATTCTGGCGGCAAAACTCTATGACGGCATCTATGTACGGGGGAAAAAATTCAAGATGAAGGATTTCCAGCGTCTGCGGAAGAAACTCCCCTATGCCAGTGTAGAGGGCGGGGAACTCTTCGGGCAGGAAAAGAAATACATTAATCATTGGGTGGAAAGAATTCAGGCCTGGTCCGAACAAAATGCTGTTTCCTGTTTCAGCTGCCATGATTTTGGCGGGCAGAAAAAAATTAAGAATCCCATCAGCATCAATAATCTTCCCCAAGATATCCTGGATTTGGACAACCTGTCCATTGCAGACCTTTTGCGGAAAGAGGGCGCTCCCCGGGATATTATTGAATTATACACATTCACAAATGCCACAGAAAGCACTGGGCGCCCGGAAACACTTTCTGCATTTTCTATGGTGTTTGGTCATTTTATGGCCGGCGGTTTTAATGAAAAAACGGATGAAGGCAGGATCCATGGCGGCAATGATCAACTGCCAAAGGTATTTGCAAAATCCCTGGCTGATAAGGTACTGTACCACCGTCCGGTAAAAAAAATTGAGTATAATAACAGCGGGGTGGAAGTTTCCTTTTTGGAAAACGGGAATCTAACCTCAATCAAGGGAGATAAATGCGCCATTGCCATGCCGGTATCCATATTAAGGCGGACAAAGATCAGCCCGGCTTTTGCACCGGATAAAATGCACTGCATTCGCAAGCAGAGTTATGGCCATGTTATGAAAATTGCAATGCAGTTTAAGCAACGTTTCTGGGACAAGCCTGAAAGCCTGGGGCAGCGGGTGTTTACCGATACACCATTGCGCAGGGTTTACCATCATTCCATAGATCAGCCTGGTCCCAGGGGAATTTTATTATCGTTCACATCCGGGACAGATGCGGAAAAACTGGGTCGAATGAGTGAAGTAAGAAGAATGGAAGTTGCCCAAAGTACCTGTGGAAATATCTGGCAGGAAGCACCCAGTCACTGGGAAAACGGCGTAAGCAAGTACTGGAACGAGGACCCCTGGCTGCGCGCTAGTTACTCTATGGTTGGTGTGGGTCAGAAGGATTTCAGGGAAATATTGGCCAGAAAAGAGGGGCTGTGCCATTTTGCCGGTGAACATACATCCATTCACCGGTCTTCTATGAATGGGGCAATTGAATCGGGCCTGCGGGTCAGCAGGGAGATCCAGAGAGACAATTAATTATTTGGCCTCCCAGCAGATGGGGAAAAGAGGATGATCCAGGGGGTCATCTTGCTTAAATGACTTTAATTCTGGAAACGGAGGTGATGTTTCTCCTGGTCTTTCAGCGTAAACCGCGTCGTCACCAATCCATCGGGATGCAAAGGCCCTCCTCCGGGTTTGCCTACGAGGGTTTCCTGATCCCCCATGGAGAGTTTTAAAATGAAACACAATACAATCCCCCGGCTCCAAATCCCAGGATAAAATCTTATATTGGTGGCGATTGGTTTCAATATCGGGGATAGATTCAAAACTGCCGAGCTGATAGTCATATTCCTCATGGGTCAGGAATTTTTTTGGCGTATACATTTTCCCCCAAGTGTGCGAACCGGACACAAACTCTAAACCATACTGTTTTGGTACAGGATCCAAAGGCAACCAAATGGTGCAGACCTGTTCACCATCTACGCAGTAGTAGGGCTGATCCTGATGCCAGGGAGTCGGCTGTAAAGTTTTAGGCTCTTTTACAAGAACATGTTCATGAAAGATACGTAACTGATATGAACGAGTCAGCTGTCCGGCAATTTCTGCTGCAGGAGAATTGAATACAAAATCTTTGTACTCGTCAAAGCGATCCCAATTACAATAATCATCGTAAAAATCGCCTTCATCATTTTCTGTTGTGTACTGGCACGCATAGGGACCAGGATCTTTTCGATTTTTTTCTATTCCTTCTCCCAAAATTGAAAGCCAATCATGATCAAAGGCCTTTTTAAGCAGTATGGCTCCTTTTTCGGAATATTCTTGAATTTGAGAATTAGTGATCAACCTTGATTGACCCGGCCATAAAATAATTGCTGTACTTCTGGACTATTCAGAGCGTTTGGCCTGTCCTTATAACATAATGTGCCTAAATAACGAGTTATATTTCCTATAACCGGTGTAACACGGTGCAGTGAATAAAATCCTGCAAAAATAAGTAAATCACCTGGTTCAACATCTAATGTAACTACATCTTTTTGATCTCCATTTAGAATGGCACCTAAGTTTGAAAAGTTATCACAATCTTTTTTACGAAGATTCGGAACACATTGAAAAAGACCTCCCGCAATTGGTTTTTGAATAAGCAATGTTATGGTTACCTGTGATTCATCGTAATGCCATCCATGATTTTGACCCTCACCCATACAATTTATTGTAAGGGCTGCCATGGGATCTGCCATTCGATATAATGAATGGCCCAATACTGGAGATAGAAAATTCATTAATGGATCCCAATTGTAAAGTTGATGTAAAGCATCTTGTGGGTCCATGAGATCATAGGGAATGGAATTTAAGGATGTGTGTTCTTTTATTCGTAATGGATGGTCAGCAGGGATAGACTCATCGTCATCTTGAAAAAAAACATTATGGCTGTTTTCACAATAATGCGATAGTTGAACAGACTGATCCGCTTCATAAACTATTTTTTTAATTATCTGCTTCTGAACAAATTCTTTAAGTATACAAACACCTGACTCGTCCAATGAATTCCTGCATTGATCTACCAGATGTCTCCAGCCATCAGAATCTGGATTGTCCAATGGATATATATCACTGTTTATATATTCTGCAGGGCTATGCATATATATTTAATATAAAGCGTTTTACACGATCACCCGAAGATTAAATTCTCTAGTATATTTGATAATGGAAGCAAAGAATCCCTCATCAAAACTTGAACGCCAGCTAGGATTATTTGACAGCTCAATGATGGTGATCGGCATTGTTATCGGTTCAGGTATATTCATGACTACAGGATTGATGGCAG
>Ga0208766_1000623_pt1 | contig 19494 bp, 13 predicted proteins | sample ETN01SmetaG_3_FD_185792 | JGI IMG/M metagenome (GOLD analysis project Ga0208766, IMG submission 185792) | Marine microbial and viral communities from oxygen minimum zone, Eastern Pacific Ocean - ETNP2014F12-01SV263 (SPAdes) (version 2) | ecosystem: Environmental > Aquatic > Marine > Oceanic ... | reverse complement strand
ACATATCAAATTTGTTTCTATTATCTAAGAATACAGTTTTAGTTGCTCTATTAACAGCCATTAGCGTAATAATATTTGCATTTTTTGTTGAATTTATAAGGAAAATATCTAAAGGGAAAGCTTATGGATACATTAATCAACTTATTTCTTTAGGCTACGCACTCCCGGGAGCAGTAATAGCAATGGGATTAATATTATTATTTACTAAAATTAATAGCTTATTTATCGGAATTTCATTAATTGGATCCCTTTTTGTTTTGATATACGCTTATGTCATCAGATTTATGGCAGTAGGAAAATCTCCAATAAGTTCTAGTTTTGATAGACATCCTGAAACTTATGATCAAACAGCAAAAAATTTGGGAGCAGGAACATTTAAGTTATTTCAAAAGTTGCATTTACCAATAAATAAGTTTGCACTTATGGTTGCATTTATATTAACATTTATTGATGTAATGAAAGAACTTCCAATAACTTTAATTTTAAGACCTTTTAACTTTGATACTCTTGCAACTCAAACCTATGAATATGCGATCGAGGAGATGATTCCAAGATCTTCTGTCTATTCCTTATTAATTATTATGATTGGATCAATTTTGTTAATACTTTTGAAAAAAGTTATCAATAAAAGCTGGCCTAACTAAAGAGAATTTTTATGCATCTGGAAGTTAATGATCTTGTTAAATTTTACAATAAAGAAAATTTGGTTATAAAAAAATTAAATTTTTCTGTAAACAAAGGTGAAATAGTTTCATTTTTGGGAGAGAGTGGATCTGGTAAAACAACATTTTTAAAGTGCCTTGCAGGTATAGAAAATATTAACTCAGGATCTGTTAAACTAAATGAAACAATCCTTAACGATAAAAACCAATTTGTAAAGCCGCAGGACAGGAATATTGGTTTTGTTTTTCAAGACTATCCTTTATTTCCTCATCTTAATTTAAAGGAGAATATTTTATTTAATATCGATAAAAAATATCTTGAGAAGTTAGATTATATTCTTAAACTTTCTGGATTAGAAAATTTAGTTAAAAGGTTTCCCCATGAATTATCAGGAGGCGAACAACAAAGGGCATGTCTTGCAAGAGCACTTATAAGAGAACCAGACCTGCTATTACTAGATGAGCCCTTCAGCAATTTAGATTCAGAAATTAAAAGTTCTATGAGGGAAGAAATTTATAGAATTATAAAGCAAACAAAAACGACAACAATACTTGTTACCCATGATGTGAATGATGCACTTAACATAGCTGATCGAATATTAATATTTAAAGCTGGCATTTTACAACAATATGATGATCCTGTGAATATGTATTGTGAGCCAGTAAATTGTTATTGCGCAAAAATTCTCGGGGATTTAAATAAAATTTCAACTAATGATGACATCTATTATTTGAGGCCTGAAAATTTTAAAGTTGTTGAAAAATCAAAGTTTGAAGTTATAGTAAAAAAATGTTTTTTCCAGGGGAAAGAATATAAAATAATGGGTTCACATAATGGGGAAACCTGTTATTTCTTTTCTTCCAAACCATTAAAAATTGATCAAAGAGTTTGCTTAAATTATAAGAAAGAAGATCTTATTTATTTTGATTCTATGTGCAGAAACTTTTTTGAGTAGATTTATTCATTGACTAATTTAAATTGTTTCTAAACACATGTTGAGCTAATTTTGTTGTAAAATAAAAAGCTATGAGTTTAGAATCAGGTTCCGTTTGTATTAATTGTGAAAATTTAATGGATTCTTTCAGATGTGGTAAACACGATGTGGATGTTGATTTAGATAATATTTGTTCTGATCATTCTTTTAAAAGATCAATTTCAAAATCATCTAATTGTTGTAATTGTAAAAAATTTGAAACAAATAAGTGTCCTAATCCAAGTTTTGCAGCTGAAGGTCTTTTGTGTTTTTCTTGGTCTTAATGAAAGTTTGAAAGGATATAAACTAATTCATTTACCTATTTTACTAACTTTTAGTGTTTGTCTCTATTTTAATTTAGATTAAGAGGTGATAAAGGTTTTTATTCATTAAATTTGGCAAAATTTTTTAATCATGAGAAAATACTTTCAATTCACGGAGACAATAAGTGGTGTTAATTATTTTTTAAGACTTCTTTTTTTTATTGCCCTCCTCATTCCTGTAATGATTTTGTTATTTTTTTTAGTGGGCAAAGAAATTATGGCATCGGGCATCGATGTTATGGATCCCTCCGCAGTTTCTGAGATAGAAAATGATCCAGGACTTGCTTTGGATCTTGTTACGGGGACATTTACAACAGGAAACATTATAATACTTTTTCTTGCATTTCTTCCCGGACTATGGTTTATTTTAGCCGCTGTTTATAAAAGACTATCTGCTTTGCAGGTGAGATTTTTTCCTGGAAGGGTAAAAGAAGTTTTTGCGTTCTATATTATAATTGATTTTCTTGGTCTTTATTTTAATCAAAATGCCACTATATATTGGATTATTGCAATTATTGGTATGGCATTAGATTTATTTATGCTTTTTGGAAATTCAAATATAAAAGATCACAAAGGATAAGCAGTCCTTTTTTTTTCTAGAAACTTAAAGTATAGAAATCCAGTAATTACAAATAATAGACTCAGCTCCTGAGAGGGGCTAAAAAAATCTGTTAAAAAACTTCCTCTGGGATCATTTCTAAAAAATTCAATAATAAATCTTACTATTCCATATAGGATAAGATAGGAAGAAACTTTATTGGGTTTATTCTTTAAAATAAAATAGATTAGTAGTAGCGCAAATGATTCGTAGAGCTGTGTTGGATGAAGATGCATCCCAACAATTTCGGGATCAACTTGATAAGGGAAGGAGTCTTCAGGATATTTTACTCCCAGAAAACTATCTGTTGGTTTGCCATAGCAACATCCACCAAGGAAGCATCCTATTCTTCCAAAAAAATGCGCAACAATTAAAAAGGGCACCAATAATTCTAGAACTAGTGTTGTTTTTAATTTAACTATAGAAGTGAAGAGTATTATAAATAAGACTGAAAAAATCAAACCTCCGATAAATGTAGAACTTCCGGTTAGGAAGTTCAAAAAATTTAATTCTTTCCCAAAAAAAATGATGTCAAATATTCTGGAGCCAATAAATCCAAAAATGAAGGATAGAAAAAGAGTTATATGTAGCTTATAGTGATCTTTAAATTTGATTTCTCTAGAAACACTTTTTTCTATTAGTAAAAAGCCAAAAAAAATTCCAACCCCAATCATAAGATTGTAGGTTGAAATCAGTCCGAAATCAAACAGTTCAAAGGTTTTGTACAAAACACAAAACTTATGAAACAGCTTCTTTCTTTTGTGTAAAGGCTATTATTCCACCAATCAAATATAGGATAGCTATTAATAGAGCAAGCATATTTCCTAATATACCAGTTGACCCTACCATACCCATAGCTACTAGCATTCCAATTCCTGAAATACTAGGCTTTGATTTACCAAGGATACCAGCAATTAGTCCGATTAAAGCAGCTCCGCCGGCAATCCACATACTTCCTGTACCGGCAGCAGCAGTTGATGCCATCTCTAGAGCTTCCACATCTATAGCTTCTCCATCTGCAGCAGCAGCTCCAGCAGAGGCTAAATCAGCCATTGCTCCCGCGCCTGCGCCACAAAGACCAGCACAAAAAATATTAGGCACACCTAAAGCGGCACCAATTATTCCCATGATTAATGGAACGTTAGACGTTCCTTTTGTTGTACTCATTTTATTTGTTTTAAAGTTTAATTAATACAATATAGAAAAAAAAGAACTACTATTTCATAAATATTTACAGGAAATATTATAATAATTAGAATATAAAAAAGGCTTTCTGTTTTTTTGACCTTTTAGTTTATGGTAGTTAAAGCCCAAAGATTTAGAAAGCCCTTTTTTTATTCTAAGCTATTGCTTCCCTCATTTGGATTATATAAAAATCTAAATGTATAATGGCGAGAAGCATCAGCCATTGGGTTAGGATTTGCAGGAGCCCCTTTATAATAACTTAAAATTTCAATTTTTGCATATTTCCCGTCCCTTGTTCTAACGACTAATATTTTTCCGGGAATAGGGGTTATCATTCTCATTTGAGGATTGTAATTATACCATCCATTACCACTCCCACCAGGTATAGCAAAACCTTGTGAGCTGTCCTCTGAAAAACTTGAAGGAGCTACCTTTACAGATTCAAATGTTCCAGAAACAAATGTTGCACCACCATTTCCATTTCTTGGAGGCTCATCTAATGTGCCAGTTGGAGAACCCCCGTTTATTGCTATTGTAGTGCCTCTAAAGGCGATATCCCATCCTTCAGGATCAGCTGTTATATGACCTGTTGAAAGATCAAATTTGGTAAATTCACCTGAAATAGGCTCTCCTCGTCCTCCGCTTTGAGGAGCAAAAAGATCTTCATAAGTTTTACTTAGATTAATTAAGGTTGTGGTATTTTCCTCTTTACTACAGCTAACAATAAAAAATGCTGCAGATATAAAGTAAAAAAAGTTTAAAAATATTGATTGTTTCATGGTATAAATTATTTAAAAGTTATAGTTTAGGTTAATATATAATTGTCTTCCGCTAAGACTTGGAATATTTGTTGGATTCTTATAATTAAAGATGTTTCTTGAGCCTAACTGAAGACTTAATTTAGTTGATAAATTTTGAGTAAAGGATGTATTAACTAATGAATATCCATTTACAAAAGAAGAGTCAAAGTCATCGATCAAATCATTTCCATTAGTATCATACATTGCATATTTACTTCGATAATTAACTCTTAGATTTATTCTTGTTTTATCGTCTGAAGAATTGTAGGAAATTTTAATTGAACTACTATGTCTTGATCTATTGGCAAGCCCAAAGTAATTTCCGTTTCCAATTAAAAAACTCGAGAGTGTTTCAGGATCTCTTGAGTATACTTCTCCCTTAGAGATAAGTGATAACTTGTCTTTGTCATATGAATACAAAAGCTGATAGGCAAAAGAGAATGTTACTTTATCAAATCCCTTGTAATTAGAATTTATTTCAATTCCTTGAGTAAATATGCTATTCAGATTTTGATACCCAAAAACATTTTGACCGTTAATTTTTCTTGCTAAAATCCTAGTATCTATTAGGTTTTTAATGTCATTTCTAAAAAGGTTGATTTCAGCAAAAAACGAATTTTTTTTATATGAAACAGCAAAGTTGTAACCAGTTGATGACTCTGCACTAAGCACGCCGCCTAATTCATTTATGGGAATAAAGAGATTAAGTAACTGATTATTTTGATTTAAAAGATCAACGCCCTGTTTTTCAACTGTTTTTCCTAAAACTGTATATCCTACGGTTGAATTTGTGTAATCAAGGTAAAGTTGTCTAAAATCAGGAGCTTTGAAACCTGATCCTACAGAACCTTTAATTGAAAAATCATCTTTTATAAAATATTTAAATGAAACTTTTGGACTCAATTGAGAAGCATATTCACTGTGTTGATCATATCTTACGCCAACAATTGTATTTAATTTCTTAGAGGGGTAAAAGTCATATTGAATAAAACCATACCTAGAATTAAATTTCACTTTTTCTTTAAATAGATTTCTATCTAGAGATTCTAAATTACCGCCAAAACCAACCATTAGATTTTTTTCTGTTATTGGATTATAGTTTATTCTAATTTCAGGTTTGAAAAGCTTTTGATCAAAAGTAGTTTTTTGAGATGCGTTTGGATTATCAGATAAATTTGAAATTTGAAAAGAATTATATTGAGTAGCATATACTTCATATTTTATTTTCCAATTTTCAGATATTTTATGATTAATAAGCGAATGAGAGTAAAAGTCCTTTTCTTCTGAATCCCCATTATAAATATTTTGATTTTGGTAGAAATATCTGAAAGATTGAGTAAGCTTAATTTCTTCTGAAAAATCGTATAAAAATTTCGGTTGAAATGTTAAGTTTGTGTAAGGATCAACTGTTTTTCCAGGAAGTTCTGAAGAAAGGTCATAACCATTAGTTGAATGCCTATTTAAAAAAACAGAGTAACCAAATTTTTTGTTCTTCTTTGCAAAGGATAGATTACTGTCTGCTACCCCAAAAGAACCTTGTTGATGTGAAATTTCTCCTGAAAGTTTATCTGGTAAAGTTTTGTTTGTTACTATGTTTATGATTCCGCCTAATGCATCTGAACCGAAAAGACTTGATGAAGGCCCTTTTACAATTTCTATCTGTTTAATATTATTTACAGCAATTCTACTAAGATCAAAATTGCCAGAACTTCTGCCAATTAGGGGAACACCATCAATTAAAATAGTTATATAGTCTGAGCTAATGCCTTGCATTTGTATTCCTTCTTCTCCGCCAACAGTAAAATCAGGAACTGATATTATTCCGGCTTGCTCTACTAATACTTCGATAAGTTTAGTTGCTCCAGAGTTTTTAATTTCCTCCTCACCAATTAAAATAGCGGGTAATGGGATTGAGGAAAATTGTCTTACATTTCTAGTAGCGCTTATGATAACCTCTTCAAGGTTTTGCCTTTTTGCCTGTATTGTGTCTTTTAAAGTTTCTTGTCCTAACATGCTTACGTAGAAAGGGAAAAGAAAAAAAATTTTTCTCATTTCAAAGGACAAAAGTATCTTATTTTTAATTATTCTAAATAAAAATAAGATAAATTTAATTTATACATCTATTTATTTTTTTAATGATGTTAAAAAACAATTTCTTTTTCTATTATTTTTTCCCCGCGTTTAATTGTTACCAAAGTTGACTCACCTGACTTAAACTTTGATAAAGCTTTCATATAGGACATCATATCAATTACATTTTCATCACCTAATTTGATTACTATATCACCTTTTAAAACACCTGCTTTTTGCGCAGGTTTATCAGCACTTATCCCATCAATTTTCATTCCTTCACCATCAAATAAATAGTCGGGCATAACACCGAGAGAAACTTTAAATCTGGGGACATCTTGACTTTCATTTTTTGTTGCTCGAAAAGGTAATTTCCCGTTGTCATTTAAATCTTTGATAATGTTTATGATGTAATTGGAGAGAAGTTCTATGCCTTGATAGTTAATTTTTTCAAAGTCATCACTAGGTTTGTGATAATCGGAATGTTGTCCAGTAAAGAAATGAAGAACAGGTATATCTGCTAGATAAAAGGAGGTGTGGTCAGAGGGTCCCATTCCTGACTCATTTTCAATAATTGAAAAAACCTCATTATTTGACTTTAACGTTTGCTTAAAGATAGGTGAAGTTCCCACTCCATAAATCGCGAGTGATTTATCTTCTTTTAATCGTCCTACCATATCCATGTTTATCATGTAGTTAATAGATTCAATCGATGTAGTCGGATTTTTCACAAAATAATTCGATCCTAAAAGGCCCATTTCTTCACCAGAGAAAGCAACAAATAAATAATTATTTTGTGAAGCAATTGATTTAAGTTTTCCTGCTAAATCTAACATTAGCGCCACTCCACTTGCATTGTCATCTGCTCCATTATGTATTTTTTCTACTTCTCCTCTATATAGGGAACTATTAGACCCATATCCTAAGTGATCATAGTGAGCTCCAAATACAACAGTTTTATCAGAATTGTTGTCTATGAAACCTATAACGTTTCTTGCTGTTATAACATCATTTTCTTTAGTGTTTGAAAATGAAACTTGTTCATGTGGATTTTTCGCGGGTTTAAAGTTGAAATCTTGAAAAAATTTCTCTTCTCCTTTAGAAACTAAATTCATTTGTTTAAATCTTTCAGCTATATATTTTGCAGCTAGTTTTTCTCCCATTGTTCCTGTTTCTCGACCCTGTAGACTGTCACTTGATAAATATTGTATATCAGCTTTTATCATACTTACATATGAATATTTTTTACTACAAGACGCTATTATTAAACTGAAAAAGAAAATTTTAAATGTGAATTTCATCCTTTTTTTATTTTATTTTGCACAAAAATAAAATTATCTAAATGAAACATCTATTTATTTTGCTAATTGTTTTTTTAATTTTCTCATGTAAAGAAGAACAAAAAGATAAATTAATTTATCCTGGAGAAGTAAATTTTAAATCAATTGAACAAATCACTTTTGGAGGAGACAATGCAGAGGCATATTGGAGCTTTGATGACAAGCAAATAATTTTTCAATCTAGTAATAACAGCTGGAATGTAAATTGTGATCAGATGTTTATAATGAATAACAATGAAACTTTTGAATCTAAGATTCCAAAAATGGTAAGTACAGGAACAGGCAGAACTACATGTTCTTATTTTTTACCTGATAATAAACACATCATATATGCTTCAACTCATTTAGATGATGAAAATTGCCTTGAAACTCCCCTGCGCAGAGAGGGAAGATACGTTTGGCCAGTATATAGTTCTTATGATATTTTCATGGCAGATTTAAATGGAAAAATCATCAAACAACTAACTAATGAAAATGGCTATGATGCTGAAGCAACAGTTTCTCCACTAGGAGATAAAATTGTTTTTACATCTGCAAGGACTGGTGATTTGGAGTTGTTTACAATGCATATTGATGGATCTAATGTGAAACAAATTACTCATGAATTAGGCTATGATGGAGGAGCTTTTTTCTCACCTGATGGAACCAAAATAATTTTCAGAGCATCAAGACCCAAAGGAGACGATGAAATAAAAGAGTATAAATCTCTATTAAGTGAGGGACTAGTTCAACCAACAGAAATGGAATTATTTATATGTGATTCAGATGGTAAAAATTTAAAACAACTGACTTTTCTTGGAAACGCTAATTGGAGTCCATTTTTTCACCCATCTGGTAAAAAAATACTTTTTTCATCAAATTATGAAGCTGTAATAGGTTTTCCATTCAATATTTATATGATTGATATAGATGGTAAAAATTTAAAAAGAATTACTTATGGTGACACTTTTGATTCTTTCCCGGTTTTTTCTAACGATGGTAAAAAATTACTTTTTTCCTCTAATCGAAACAATGGTGGTACAAGAGAGACAAATATTTTTCTTGCAGAATGGGTGGAGTAGGTTTTAATGATAGATTTATTAAATTTGCAGCGCTATTAAGGTGTCTTTCAGTTTTCCTGACATCTATTTAAGGAGTTGTGTGTTGTTAATCCATTTTAAACTGGATGACAACTAGTGAGAAGCTTTCCATTTAAATGGGGAGCTTTTTTTATACTTATTTTGTATATTCAATTTTAATATTTAATCCTCCTGAGATGAAAAAAAACACAGTGATTATTTTTTCTTTTATTTTTTGCTTTTGCAGCAATTTTAATACCAACAAGTCCAATCATCAAGGTCAAAATCCAAACATAGTCATAATTTTCATGGATGATTTAGGCTATGGCGATATATCAAATTTTGGAGCGATAGATTATCAAACACCTAATCTTGAAAAACTAGCAAACCAAGGGATGACTTTCACCAATTTTTACTCTGCTCAGGCAGTATGTAGCGCTTCAAGAGCTGCTCTATTGACTGGATGTTATCCAAATAGAATTGGAATAAAAGGCGCTTTGTTTCCCCAATCAAAAGTAGGTTTAAATGAAAGTGAAGTTACTATTGCTGAAATGCTTAAAGAAAAAGGATATTCTACGGCGATTTTTGGCAAATGGCATTTAGGGCATCAAGAAAAATTTCTCCCCCTCAATCATGGGTTTGACAATTATCTTGGCATACCATATTCTAATGATATGTGGCCAGTTGATTATGATGGAAATCAAATTTTAGATGAATCCAATTGGAAGAAAAAATCTTATCCCCAACTTCCATTGATTAAAGATTTTGAAAAAATTGATGAAATTAGAAGTTTAAATGATCAGGCAAAATTAACAACATTATTTACAGAGGAATCTGTCAAATTTATTAACAAAAACAATGATAAACCATTCTTTTTGTATATGCCTCATCCCATGCCACATGTCCCAATTGCTGTTTCAGATAAGTTTAAAGGTAAAAGCAAGCAAGGTTTGTATGGTGATCTTATGATGGAAATCGATTGGTCTGTTGGTGAAATTGTTAGAGCATTAGAGCAAAATAATATTGAAAACAATACCCTTATTATTTTTACTAGTGATAATGGACCTTGGCTAAATTATGGGAATCATGCAGGATCAACAGGCGGATTAAGAGAGGGTAAAGGAACTAGTTTTGAGGGAGGTCAGAGAGTCCCAACTATTATGAAGTGGCCTGATGCTATTCCCTTTGGGAGTATATCTAATCAAATGGCATCCACGATTGATATTTTTCCAACCATTGCTAATCTAGTTTCTGCAGAGTTGCCAAAACATTTAATTGATGGAATTGACATTACACCTGTTTTAAAAGGAGATAAAGAATCTAATCCAAGAAATCATTTGTACTATTATTATGGCGATAATAATTTAGAAGCAGTAAGAAAAGATAATTGGAAGCTTGTTCTTCCTCATAAAAGCAGATCCTATAAAAATGTTTTACCTGGCGATAATGGTTATCCAGGCCCTTATTCTCAAATCCAGGCAGAGTATTCTTTGTATGATCTTCGTAGAGACCCTGGAGAAGAATACGATGTGAAAGAGTTATATCCAAAAGTTGTTAATGAATTGGAAAAATTAGTTGAGAAGGCAAGAAAAGACTTAGGTGATAATCTAACTGGAAGATTAGGTGAAAACAGGAGAGAACCTGGTTTTTCTGATGCTGTTGAAGATTGATTTTATTGAGTCAACACGCTAAATCCAATATGTATATTTCCCGTTTCTTTGTCTACATAAAGCTCTCTATCTTTTTGAGTCCCATGGCATGTGTCTTTGGAGCAAAATAATGATCCCCCAGCCAACCTTACTTTGTTAGAATTTATTGTTTCTGTAATATCCCAAACATTTCCTACAACATTTACTTTTTCAACAGATGATATAGGAGACTTATTATCAGATACAATTGGTCTTTTATCATTTTTCACAATTTCCCAATATTTTTCATAAGTTGGAAGACTTACATTAGCCCACTTACAATACTCAATGGCATCTTTGTAGCTAACCTGGGTTACTGGCAAACTATCTAAAGAGGGGTTTTCTCCATCCGGTTTTAACCAGTTTGCACCATCAACAATTTCAAAGTCAAAAATATTTACTTGAACAATAGACCAGCCATATTTTTCTGCATCGGTTTCATATCCAGTTGCATTAACGAATTCTTTGAAATCTTTAACAGAAATTGGCTTTAATTGATTTTTCTCAGCTTTAGAACAATAAATAAGGCAAAAGAAAAAAAATAAATAGGCTTTTTTCATTAATTCTGATATAATAATTACTGCAAAAGTTAAAAAAATATTTGTCAAAACCATTAATCCTTTTGACCTTTGTGTTCAACATGAAGACATTAAATCAATTAATTGAAATATTTACTTTAAAAAAAGTTGATGAAAATCGCTTTGAGGGACAGAATTATCAGACGCCATGGGGGCGAGTTTTTGGCGGGCAAGTTCTCGCTCAAGCCCTACATGCTGCATATAGAACCGTCCCAAAAGACAGGTTTGCAAATTCCATGCATGGATATTTTATTTTGGGAGGAAATTTAGAGATCCCAATAACTTATGAGGTTGATATAATTAGAAATGGAAATAGTTTTACCACAAGAAGAGTAGTAGCTTTTCAGAAGGGGAGGGCAATATTTAACATGTCGGCATCTTTTCAACTCAAACAAAAAGGCGTTGAACATCAAATACCAATGCCAAACCTTATTCCTCCTCAAAAGTTAATCAGTGATCTTGAACAACTAGAGGAAATGCAGGAGATAGATCCTGATCGATACAATAAATTTAAAAAAGTTAAACCTGAGGCGATTGAATTCAGACCTGTTGAAAAACTCAATCTGATTAAAGAGGTTGATTCACCACCGGAGAGCAATTTTTGGTTTCGATCAAGGGAAAAAACAAAATTCGGTATGGATCTACAGCACCAGCTTTTAGCATATATCTCAGATTTTTGGCTTTTAAGAACAGCTTCTTTGCCGCATAGAAAAAAGTTAAGTAAATCAAAAACTTTTTTTGCTAGCATTGATCATGCCATCTGGTTTCATCGGGATTTTAAAATGGAAGATTGGCACTTATATTCTATGCAAAGTCCAAGTGCTTCAAACTCAAGGGGGTTTTCAAGAGGATCTGTTTTTAACAAGGATGGTGTTTTAGTTGCTTCAACAGCTCAAGAAGGTCTGATGAGACAGATTTCAAAATAATCTAGGCTTGAATAACAACTAAAAAACCCCAACTAAACTTTAGTTAGGGTTTTTAGATTATAAATTTTATTTATTCGCTACGTGATTTTCAATTTGTGCCTGCATTCCACTAATATCCATCCAATCAGAGATACCAGCAATTTTACCATCAGAATTAAAGCCAAATAAACCATAATACTTATTGAAAACTTTGGCTCCTGACTCAGTATGAGTTCCTGACCAAGTGCCATAAATTCTCATTTGAACTGGTCTAGTTGTAGCCGTATTTTCCCCAGAAGAAAAATGTGATCCTGCCCAATATGCTGGTGCATTTGGGTTAAGCAATCCTTCTCCTTCTGTAAAAGTAACATCATCAAATTGATCAAAATATTGTTGTATTTGTACTTTTAGGTCGTCATATCCAAGAAGCTTGTTTCCATTGTACCAAGCGGGACTCCACTTCAATGAATCGGCCATGGTACCCATCAGCATCTCAATATTCTCTTCTTTAAAAGCTTTCCGAAAGGTGTTATGAGTTCTTATTTGCTCTCTAAAAGCTCTTCTGTCTTCATCTGAAGGCGCTGCAGGAGGCACAGGAGGAGATGGTTCTTTGTTATCTATATTTACACAAGAAGTAAAAACCAATCCGACCATTGCCAATATTGTTATTAATTTTTTCATCGTTAATTTTTTTTTGGTTAACACTCAAATTTACAATTTTATTTTTTTGCCATTCCATCAGTTTATAATCTTTTATTACATTTGCCTCCCTGAGTGTATTTTTGTTCTAAAAAACACACGTTTAGTTATTAACAACAACTCTAAAAAAATACTTTTTTACTTCTTTTTTACTACTGTAACACTACTGCATTTTAGGAAAAACTCCTATTTAGTACTTTATAAACTCTTTTTTACTACTGTAATACTACTGCATGTGAATTAATGCAAAATTTAGCAAACCCCTTATATTTATTAACACACCATGTTAATTAAATGTCATGATTTGTTTACAACAAAAAATATAAAAGGAATTACTTTTACAAGTACATAAAATAGACGTCGAATTTCTTTTCTTTTTTTCACCTCATTTTTTGAGTGTGTAAAAAAAAAACTCGCTTGCTTAAAAACAGTTTTCAAGAAAAATTTATACTAGCCTATCCGGATTTTAACAAAAAGTTACTTTCCCTACACCCGGATTTAACACCTTCTGAGTTAAAGATTTGTTTGTTTCTAAAAATGAATTTTAACACTAACGAGATATGTATTTTAACTAATCAAAAGCTTAGAACAGTTGAAAACAAAAGGTATAGATTAAGAAAAAAACTGGGTCTTAAACCAATCGAGAGTTTAACCAATTATATAATTCAGATTTAATGGCAATTGTTTTAAATGAACAGTAAAGGCTACATAAAATATTTCTCTCTTAGAAACCTGATAGGGTCAATGCTTCTTATGCTCTCTAGTTTCTCTGTTTTGTATAGCCAGCAGCCAGATATTGAAGTAACTGTTTTTTCTGATCTTACAGACACAGATGGAAACAACATTATCAGTGCAACAGATGTTACCCTGTTTACTATAAGGGTTAAAAACACGGGTAATATTTCACTCGGTGGTGTAGCTATGACATCTTCTTTTACAGGGATTAATGGCGCTCCCATTACCCTTACCAACACAATAACTTTTGTTTCTGCTGATGCATCATCGGCTAGCGGCACATTAGCAGTTGGTGAAACGGCAACATATGTAGTCAGCTACACTTTTAATTCAACAAGTATTGGGTATGGGGGAATTCGCATGAACTTTAATGCAATAGCCAGTAGCCCGGGAAATTCAAATAACGTTTCTGACACCAGTGATGACGGGAGTGATATAGATGGGAATATTATTAATGATCCAAACGTTATTACTGCTGCAGCATCTGTCACTTCAATGGATGCGACTAAAAGTTTTCAATCTCATAGCGATACTGATGGAGATGGAATTATAAGCGTTGGTGATCAAATCATTTACATCATTAAAGTTACAAATGATGGTTATCAAAATCTTGGCATAATTATGCCTGATGATACTTTAGAGGATGGAGGAGGTAGGCCATTGGCTCTCACAGCACCTTTTACCCCACCAGGACCTATTTTCCAAAACTCTGATCAGGCAAGTATGTCTGATCCTGGGCTGGGAAATGGAACAACAACAGGGACATTACTTGTCGGGGAAACCATTGAATACAGGGGGACATATACTCTTGACCAGCAATCAATCGATAGTGGTGTTTTAAATAACTGCCTAGATGTAACGGCAAGGGTTGTTGCAACAAATGCTCTAGTGACCGAGCGTGCAGATAATAACAATGATGGCGATGGCAACTCGACCAATGATTGCGTTCAAACCACTCTTACACAAAGTAAAACCATTGAGGTTACAAAAATTGCTGTTATCACTGATTCTAACAGCAATGGAGGAACCCCTGATGTAGGAGATGTTATAAATTATACGATTACTGTTGCAAACAGAGGAAATGTTACTATAAGCAGCATTACATTTGTTGAGAATTTTAAAGATGGTGCTGGCAATACTCTTTCTTTAGCTACTGGACCTACTTACTCATCAGCTAATTATTCAGGAGCAGCTACTTCAACAGCTGGGACCCTTCTTGTTGGAGAAACAGAAACTTATAATGCAACTTATCAGATAGCGGCAGCTGCAGCTAACACAGGTTCTGTATCAAACTCACTTACTGTTATAGCAAGTAGTCCTGGTCAGACAAATAATGTTTCTGATACCAGTGATGACGGCATTGATAGTGATGGGAATACAGATAATGATCCAACAGAGACAAATGTTACAATAACAAAATCTTTAGATGTTACAAAACAGGCGACAGTTATTGATAATGGAGATGGAGAAGTAGGTGCAGGTGATATTATTAGATATGATATAACAGTAAGGAATGATGGTCAGATACAACTTTTCAACATTGCTTTAACTGATAATTTGCGCGATGGAAGCGGTGGAAGTTTAAATTATGATAACAATCTTATTCAAAACCTGTCTGTTTCAAATCCACTCCCTGCAGGAGGTGTCAATACATATGTAGCTTCTTATACCATTAAGACAGCAGATGTAGAAACGGCATTAATATCCAACACCTTAACAGCAGTTGGAAGTAGTCCTGGAAACACTAATGATGTCACTGATGTTAGTGATGATGGCATTGATAATGATGGGGATACTACGGGTGATCCTACCATAACAGCTCTTACAGTTCAAACAGGACTTGATGTAGTTAAAACAGGTGTCTTGGTTGATAATGGGAATGCTCTTCCGGGCGCTGGAGACACAACTGTTTGGACAATTACTGTAAGAAATACAGGAAACATAACGGTTAATACTCTGACCATTAGCGATACTTTTAAAAACGGTGCAAACACACCTCTTTCTCTTGATTCTGGACCAACATTTGTAAGTTCATCCCTAGGTTCTTCATCTGGAACGCTTAGAGCGGGAGAGGTTGCAACTTATACGGCAACCTATACCGTTGATGCAACAGATGTTAGCACCACCAAAGTTATTAACCAAGTCATTGTTAGCGCAGTGGGTGTTGACTCTGGATCCACAGCAGTTACTGATACCAGTGATAATGGAGATGATTATGATGGAGACACTACAGGTGATCCAACGGAGGTTTATTTAAATTATCAAGGGAAGCTAGAGGTTATAAAAACTGTTTCAGTTAATCGAGCTGATGCGACAAAGTATCAGGTAGGTGATGTGGCAACTTATAATATTACTGTTCAAAACACAGGGAATGTTAGCCTTACCAATGTCTCTTTAAATGATCAGCTCTCAGGTGTTTCAGGACAAATCTTAACTCTAGACAGTGGTCCAACATTTCAAAGCGCATCAAAAGGAACAGCTGTGGGAGGACTCTTGGTAGGAGAAATAGCGACTTATACTGCAACCTTTACGATAAATCAGGCTGCTGTAGACTATGGTGGGTTTAACAATGCAATTACTGGTTCAGCTAGGGATCCTGCAAATACTCTGATAACAGATCAGAGTGATGAAGGGAATCCTTCCAATGGTTTTGATGATCCAACACCAGTAGTGATTTCACCAGATCCAAGCATACTGGCACAAAAAATCTCAATCTATACAGACAATGATAGTAGTACTACTTTGAGTCTTGGAGATACGATAAACTACACCATAACAGTTTCAAACACTGGAAATGTTACCCTTGGTCAGACAGGTGGAGCTAGTGGTACTTTTGTTATGACAGATACCTTCTTATCTCTAAGTGGAGTCAACACACCAACCCTTAGTTCAGGACCAACTTTTGCAGGTGCAAATCTAGGATCTGCTTATGGGCTTTTAAAACCAGGTGAGATGGCAACCTTTAATGCGACATACATTGTTACCCAAGACATTGTAAATGCTGGAGGAGTATCAAACCAAGTTTCAGTAACAGCCATAACACCCGGTGGATCATATGTTAGTGATATTAGTGATGATGGGATTAGCGCTGATGGTGAATTATTTAGTGATCCAACAATTAATGGAATTTTACCAACTCCAGCAATTACAATTACTAAATCTCAGACAATAACAGACAATGGCAATGGAGTAAATGATGCCGGAGATAATATTGTTTACACCATAACCATTTCAAATACCGGAAATGTTGATTTGACATCAGTAGTTGTAAGTGATAGTTTAATTGGTCTAGCTGCTTCTACAAGTATTACATTAACTACTTCACTAACGTTTGTTAGCGCAACAAAAGGATCTAACTCCAACATTCTTAAAGTTGGTGAGATGGCCACCTATACTGCAGCTTATTTAGTAAACCAAGCAGCGGTTGATGAAAACGGAGTTCGAAATACAGCTAGCGTGAGTGCTATTTCTACTGCAGGATCTGGATCAAGCACTACTGTTAGCGGAACTTCAAATTCTGTAGACTTTTCCATAACAGCAGATCCTTCCATTGATGTTACTAAAACAGCTTCTGTTACTGACAACAACGGTGATGGTGAGACCGGTCTCGGAGATACGATCATTTATACCATTACCATTACCAATACTGGGATACAGACATTAAGAGGATTTAACCTTACCGATACACTAACCGATGCTGCTGGTAATGCTTTATCACTTACTACATCGCTTACTTCATCCGATCCAATGAATTTATCTCCGGGAGCATCTAAAACATATTCAACGACATATGTTATTGAGCAATCTGCGCTAGATAATGGAGGTGTAAAAAACAGTGTTTTAGTAGTTGCCAGTAATTTAAACGCTACTAAGTTTACTAATGATGTCAGTGATGATGGGAATGATAGTGATGGTAACACGGTAGATGATACAACAGATGTTTTAATCACGGCGGATCCATCAATTGAGGCCACCAAAACTTTTGTAAACAACGATGCCGATGGTGATAATCTCATCTCAGTTGGAGATACGCTCACTTATACTATAAAGGTTGAAAATACAGGGAATATTACCCTAAGATCAATATATCTAGAGGATACATTTACTGATTTTGATGGCAATACAGTAACACCAACAATCGCTCCTCCTGCTTGGGTCTCTTCTTCTGCGGGTTCAGCAGTGAGAACACTCATCTCAGGAGAAATTGCAACATATACCACTAGCTATACCATTTTGAGTGGTGATGTTGCCAGTGGCGGTATAAAAAATACGGTGACGGCAAAAAGTTATCATTATCCTGAAGGGAATCCGGTGGTCCTTACCCAAGATGTTAGTGATGATGGCGATGATACCGATGGGAATACTACTAATGATCCTACTCTTGCATATATAGGACAATTACCTGCAATGGAGGTAACAAAAACTGCTTCTATGACAGACAATGGAGCCTCTGGAATTAGCGTTGGCGATGTGGTACATTTCTTTATATCAGTTAAAAATACTGGTCCAGATATTTTAAATAATTTAACTTTTGTAGACATATTAAAAGATGCTAGGAATACAACAAAGGCTCTTACCACCTCAGTAACTTTTGTCTCTGCAACCACTAGCTCTACATCGAGTACCATTCAGCTAGGTGGAACAGTTACTTTCACAACAACATTTAATATAGACCAAGGATCTATAGACTCTGGAGGGCTGAATAACACCATTACCTTTGAGGCGAATTCAGCTAGAAATCCAGTTACTTCAGAAAAGGATGTTAAAGACATTAGTGATGATGGAGATGATACCGATGGGAACACGACCGATGATCCTACTTTTGTTCTTCTTGGAACAGACACGGACAATGACGGCAAACCTGATACTACTGATATAGATGATGACAATGATGGTATTTTGGATCGAGATGAGAAGTGTCTGACGTATGTTTTAGACGGACAATCCTTTGAAAGCTATTGGAAGCCTGGAGCACCGGTAAATCCATCTCAAGCATCCTTGCTGACGCGACCAAATACTACTACTGCACCACCTTTTAGTGCTGTTGATGGAAACGGTGAGGTATGGGATGCAGCATTTGTTAATGGGATCAATTGGACTCCACAACAAGGAACTTATTTTGTTGAACTTCTTCAAAATGCTGGGGCTAACACTAGGTCGTGGTGGAATGAGAATCAGGCGCTATCGACTGTAGGCACAACCTCGTTTGACAGAATTATAGTTGAACAAGAAGTTTACCCTTCCTCTACCTATTCCATAACTTTTTATCATAAAGACGGGGGAAGACAATCAGCTAGTCATGGAAACGGAGGATCTACTCTTGTTCAGATTCAGTCTTTTCAAACTGATTGGCAAATAGACCAACTAACAGAAACACCTAGTAGCTGGACTGCTCAGACAGTGACCTTTACAACAGATGAGAATACAACAAGCATTGCCATCTTATTCTCTCCTTTCTCTGCTAGTAACGTTTCCATTCAGCTTGACGGGATAATTATGGGCTCTGTAACTCCATGTATTAATGACATTGATGGGGATGGGGTTCCCAATGGTATCGATTTAGATTCTGACAACGATGGAATATTTGATTCTATTGAGTCAGGTAATGAGAATTTAGACACCAATAAAGATGGTAGAATTGATATTAATGATGCAGGTTTTGTTGATGCAGATAATGATGGTGCTCATGACACGGCAGAGACCAATACCCTAAAAGATTCTGATAATGATGGCAACATTGACGCCTTTGAATTAGATTCTGATGGAGATGGTTGTAATGACGTGAATGAGGCTGGATTTACAGATCCAAATGGAGACGGTATTTTAGGACCGAATTCAGTCACTCAGAACGCTACAGGTACTGTCACTAGCGGAATCGA
>Ga0208766_1000620_pt1 | contig 19527 bp, 18 predicted proteins | sample ETN01SmetaG_3_FD_185792 | JGI IMG/M metagenome (GOLD analysis project Ga0208766, IMG submission 185792) | Marine microbial and viral communities from oxygen minimum zone, Eastern Pacific Ocean - ETNP2014F12-01SV263 (SPAdes) (version 2) | ecosystem: Environmental > Aquatic > Marine > Oceanic ... | reverse complement strand
TCTTCGATTCTCTGTTCAAAAATATTAATTGCTTTTGAATCCAAAGTTGAAAAAGGTTCATCTAAAAGCCAGACCTTGGATTGTGTAACAAACAGAAGGGAAAGTGCAATTCTTTTTTTCTGACCAGCAGAAAGTTTGCCAACAAGCTCATTCTCAAATTTTTCTAAACCTACTTTCTTTAGAGCTCTGGAAAAATCAAGATCTGAGTTATTATTTCCAAGAAGTGAGCTATATTTTAAATTCTCAATACAGCTTAATTCTGGACTTAAAGCTGTTAAATGACCAAGATAGAGAAAATCAAGTTTGTATTTCTCACTATTCAAAGGAAAGGCATCATAGTTAATTGAGCCTGAATCGAAAGAGCTTAATCCAGCAAGTAGTCTTAAAAGTGAAGTTTTTCCAGAGCCATTTGGACCAGAAATTTTTAAGACTTCTCCTGAATTTATCTCAAACGAAAGATTTTCAAAGAGAAGGTTATAGCCTTTTTGACAGCTTAAATTGGTTACTTTAAGTTTTGACATGAGTCTATTTTAGTTGATACGCCTAATAACCAAAGAATAATCAAGTTAGTAAAGTCTCGAACAAAAAGCTTACTTCTCAACTAATAGGTTTTCAAGTCCACTTTTATCAATTTCAGATAAAATATTGCCTTCAAATATTAATCTCAAGCGATACTGAATTTTAATTTCACCCTCAATTGAGGAATGATTGATGTAGTCCCACTGGTACTGATGAAATGGATCAATAATACTTGGAGAACCAATTAAATTCATCACCATCTCTTTAGACATTCCTAATTGAAGTTGATTCACCTTATTCATATCTAAAACTGAACCTTGCATAATTGTCGGTTTATAGACTTCGATAGATGGTAGTTTAGGTTTTGCCCAGCTGGGTAAAGAAAGCTTTGGCATCTTAGGTAGTTCAGGCATTGAAAACTTTGGCATCTTTAGTGGTTCTGATGCTTTTGGCAGGGAATTTGAACAGCCAGTCAATACCAGAGAGGCAAGCAAAATAAAAGTTAATCTCTTCATCGATTGTTAAACATATAAAATATAAGATAGATTTTACCTTAAGGATTTTTTAATGGATGCAGAAGATTTAAAAAGTGCCGGTCTAAAAGTTACCTTGCCAAGGCTAAAAATTTTAGAAGTTCTCGAGAAAAATTCAAACCATCACCTCAGTGCAGAGGATATATATAGAATACTTATCGATCAAAAAGAGGAAGTGGGTGTTGCTACTATATACCGAGTTTTATCTCAGTTTGAAGAATCAGGTATTGTACAAAAATTAAACTTTGAAAATAATCAAGCAGTCTACGAGTTATGTGGAGCAGAACATCACGATCATTTGGTTTGTGTTAAATGCAGCAAGATTATTGAATTCCAAGATGATATCATTGAGGAGCACCAGATTCAAATTGCTAAAAAATATGGATTTGAGTTGACCGACCATTCGCTTTATCTCTTTGGTCTTTGCAGTGACTGCCGATAATCTTAGCTTAATAGGGCATGGATGATTTTATATATAGAGCTATAATTGCATCAATTGGCGTATCAATAATTGCAGGTTCACTGGGATGTTTTGTAATTTGGAAGAGGCTTTCATATTTTTCTGATTCAATTTCTCATAGCGCTCTTTTAGGGGTTGCATTAGGTCTTGCTACAGGGCTTGGTATTAATTTCGGTTTAGTGATTGTTGGTGGTTTATTTGCAACTCTCATTGTCATGCTTCAGCAAAAAGATTTTTGGTCAAGTGATGCTGTTCTTGGTATTTTCTCCCATATATCGCTCTCTTTAGGAATTGTAGTTCTTGGCATCATTGGAAACCAAAATACTGATTATTTTTCTTATCTTTTTGGCGATATTTTGTCAATTACTACAAAAGACATATATTGGATTTTTTTGGTTGGAATAATTGTTATTTCAATCTTAATATCAAATTGGAAAAAGTTATTATTGCTTACGCTAAATGAGGAGCTTGCTAAAGCTGAAGGTATCAATAAACTCTTTTATGATCTTCTTTTTATGTTTTTGATTGCGTTAGCAGTTTCTGTATCAGTTCAAATTGTTGGGGTACTACTTATCACTTCTCTTCTTATCATTCCGCCAGCTATTGCACGCGTTATTTCAAACTCACCAGTGGTTATGATATTTACTTCAATGATAGTATCAATATCGTCTGTTTTGATTGGTCTTTATCTATCGATTGATTTTGATTTAGCAACTGGTCCAACCATTGTAATTACTTTAGGCGCTTTCTTTTTTATTGCTCAATTTTTACCGAAAAACAATTAAAGACTTGCGTTCAGTTCGGTCAATTGATTAGTTTGCTGTTCGATAATAAGTGGGTCAATTATTGACTCTAATTCACCTTCCATGACTTCGCTGAGCTTATAGAGAGTTAGGTTGATTCGATGATCAGTCACTCTTCCTTGAGGGTAGTTGTAGGTTCGTATTCTTTGAGATCTGTCTCCGCTTCCAACCAATTCTTTTCTTTGAGAGGCTTGTTCTTTTTGCTGTTCTTGTTGTCGAGAGTCTAGAATTCTTGATGCGAGAACTGATAATGCTTGAGCTTTATTTTTATGTTGTGATCTCCCATCTTGGCACTCAACAACTGTTCCAGTTGGGATATGCGTAACCCTAACAGCTGAATCTGTTTTGTTAACATGCTGACCTCCAGCTCCAGAAGCTCTAAAGGTATCAATTCTGACATCGTTCATATTGATATCAACCTCTTCTATGTCAGAAACTTCTGGCATAACAGCTACGGTGCAGGCGGAAGTATGAACTCTTCCTTGTGATTCAGTTTCAGGAACTCTTTGAACGCGGTGAGCGCCAGATTCAAACTTAAGTTTTGAGTAGACGTTTGTTCCACTAATTCTAGCAATAATTTCCTTGAAACCCCCGTGTTCGCCAACACTTGAGCTTAAAATTTCAAGCTGCCACTTTGATTTTTCGACATAACGAGTGTACATCCTATACAGATCGCCTGAAAAAATACTGGCTTCATCTCCCCCGGTTCCAGCCCTAATCTCAATAATGATATTTCTTGAATCATTTGGATCTTTTGGAAGTAAAGCTTTTTTGAGCTCTAATTCAAGCTGCTCTAAAATTTCTTGGCCAGAAGTAATTTCTTCTTGGGCCATTTCTTTTATATCTCCATCTTCTTCATCCAAAAGTTTTTCCGCAGCATTAATATTTCTAACCGTAGAAAGGTATTCTTTGTATTTATCATTGACAGGTGTTAACTGCGAGTGCTCAATCGAAAGTTCTCTAAACTTGTTTTGATCAGAGGCAATTGATTGGTCAGATAGAAGCGCATTTATTTCTTCTAGGCGCATAGATAATTGCTCTAGCTTAGAAAGGATAGACTGGTTCATTAATTTTCGATCTTTGTTTGTTTGTTTGAGTCTTTACCGAGCAAATCGATAGAATTAAGTTGAGATTTAGTTGGCTTTTTAATTTTTTCTAAAGATTGGTGTAATAGCTTATTGGTGAGTTTATCAGCAAGCTCTTCTACAACTAAATCTGGACTAGATCCAGATTTAAGTTTTCTTAATGCAATCTGAAGAAGCTCGTCTTTAAGTAAATTAGCTTGCCTTCTATGATTTTTAATAACCTCTTCGTTAGGGATATTATTTATCCAATCAATAAAATCAATACTGTTTAGTTGGATTATTTTTTCAGCATCAACTTTTTCTTTGAGTCTATCTTCAAGATGGTTATTAGCAATTTGCTGTAAATCATCAACTGTATAAAGAAAAACATCTTCAAGTTGATTTACCTCAGGCTCAATATCTCTTGGGATAGCTAAATCAATAAGAAGCATGGGTTGGTGTTTTCTTTGAAGAAGGACTGTCTCAATTAATCCTTTTCCTATAATTGGAATGGACGCTGCTGTAGAAGAGATAACTATATCGGCTCGATGAAGATTTTCAGATAAGCTTTTTAAAGTGATCGCTTCAGCGTTATGTTTAATAGCAAAAGGCTGAGCATTCTCAAGCGTTCTGTTGGCAAAAATCATTTCCTTAACACCCTTTTTGCTAAGATGCTGAGCACTCAGTTCAATCATTTCACCTGAACCAATAAGCAATACTGTTTGATTTTCTAAATTGGTAAAGATTTTTTCACTGAGTTTGACGGCACAATAGGCAACAGAAATTGGTGAAGAGCCAATATTGGTATCAGTTCGAACTTTCTTTGCAGTTTTGAATACATGTTGAAAAAGCTTTTCAAGAATTTTATCTAATGCGCCTTGAGTCTTTGAGACCTGATAAGCTTCTTTAAGCTGACCAAAAATTTGTGGCTCACCTAAAACTAATGATTCTAGACCACAAGCAACTTTGCACACATGATCAACTGCTTCATTAGATTCATAAAAAGAAACATATTCTGTTAGCGATAAATGGTCAATTGCATGAGTTGTTCCTAAAAATTTTAATAGGACGTCACGAATATTATTAGAGTTATGAGAGACATAAATCTCTGATCGATTGCACGTTGAAAATAACACACATGCTTTGATATCTGGAGTCGATAATAAATTCGAAATAGTAGAAGGTAGCTCACTTTGCGTAAATACTACTTTCTCTCTGATTTCTACTGGGGCCAATTGATGGCTTATGCTCAGTACCGCAATATTTGACATTTAAAAAGTGATAAAAAGTTAATCAATTAATTATACCTTTCATTTCAATATCATTCCAATTTATGCTTTAAAGATCGAGTTCTAGTTTTACATAAACAAACAACCTAAGTATCTATTGGTCTAAAATACAGAACATAATCAAATAATATAAATACTTTGCATGATAGAAGAGGATAGGTTGATTGGTGGGGAAAATCAGTCAAATGAGGATCTCAAGGCTGCCTCAGTTCGGCCTAATTCTTTTGCAGATTATATTGGTCAAGAAGACGTCAAGTCGCAAATGACTCTGTTTATTGAGGCTGCAAGATCTCGTTCAGATGTCCTTGATCACTGTCTGATATATGGACCTCCTGGTCTTGGCAAAACAACCCTAGCAAATGTGATTGCGAATCAGATGAATGCCGGCATCAAGCAGACATCAGGACCTGTACTAGAGCGCTCTGGAGATTTAGCTGCAATACTTACAAAGCTTGAACCCTATGACATTCTTTTTATTGATGAAATTCACAGACTGAATCCAGTCGTTGAAGAAATCTTATATCCTGCACTTGAAGACTTTAAATTAGATATTTTGGTAGGAGAGGGCGTTGCCGCCCATTCAGTTCAGCTTGAGTTGCCTCCATTTACCCTAATTGGAGCTACTACGAGAGCTGGAATGCTGACTTCTCCACTCAGAGACAGATTTGGTATTGTTCATAGACTAGCTTTTTATAAACTCAAAGAGCTTCAAGAAATAATAGAAAGGTCTGCATCCATTTTAGAAATTAAGATTGAAAAGCAGGGATCTGAAGAGATTGCAAAACGCTCAAGAGGGACTCCAAGAATTGCAAATAGACTTTTAAGACGAGTTCGTGATTTTGCAGACGTTAAAACAAAAGGAATCATAAATGTTGAGATTGCAAAAGAGGCTCTTGAGGCTCTAAAAGTTGACGAAGCTGGGCTCGAGCAGTTTGATAGAGATTATTTAAGTTTAATCATTCAAAAATTTTCTGCCGGTCCAGTCGGATTGGACACCCTGGCAACAGCATTAGGTGAAGAGAGGATGACATTGGAAGATATGATTGAGCCATACCTTCTTCAGCAAGGTTTTATAATGAGGACTCCTAGAGGTCGAATTGCCACTGATCTTGCCTTTTCGCACTTGGGTGAAGTCAGACAAGGTAAAGGTCAAGATTTATTTGATAAATGAATCAGCAAAGATTCAGGGTTTATTATGAAGATACAGATGCTGGAGGCGTAGTATTTTATGCCAATTATCTAAAATATATCGAAAGAGGAAGAACTGAGTATCTTCGCGAACTTGGATTTGAACAGGCGCCTCTAGGTAAAGAAAAAAATATAGTTTTTGTTGTTAAATCCCTCAATGCAGATTACATATCACCTGCTTATTTAGATGATATGATTGAAGTTCAAACGAGTATTGAATTAATTAAAAATGCAAGTCTAATTTTTGCTCAGAAAATTCTGAATATAGAGAAAAATACGGTATTATTTAAGGCGGATGTCAAGGTAGTTTCTGTATTAAAAAATAATTTAAAACCTTGCGCTTTTCCGCAAGAAATCTTGGAGAAACTTAATGGAAGAAAATAGTTTATCAATTGTCAGTTTAATCTTTAGTGCAGGGCTCGTAGTTCAGCTGGTAATGATTATTTTGGTTTTGATGTCGATCTACTCTTGGACAGTAATAATGTCTAAGAAGAAAATTTTGATGGATGCATCTAACGATATTGAAACTTTCCATGAAGAATTTGAAAGGAATGAAAAGCTAACTGATTTATACAAAAATTTACCGCCTCTTGCTTCAGATTGGAGTGCAATGCAGGATATTTTTGGTTCTGGCTATAAAGAATTCACACACTCTAAGTCTACCTCAACTCAGTCGCTCATTATGAACTCAGAAAGAGCCTATAGAGCAATGAATACATCTGCGAGTAATGAAATAGATAGACTAGATTCAAGTCTTTCTATTCTTGCAATGATTGCCTCGTCAAGCCCTTATATTGGCCTTTTTGGAACAGTTTGGGGGATTATGCACTCTTTTATTGGTCTTGCATCAGTCAAGCAAGCTACGATTGCTGTTGTTGCTCCAGGTATTGCTGAGGCTCTTATTGCAACAGCTTTCGGTTTGTTTGCTGCAATCCCAGCAACGATAGCCTACAACAGATTAGTTTCACAAGTTGAAGATATTGGAAATAGATACACTGCTTTTGTTGAAGAAATATTTGTAATTCTTCAGAGACAAAAATGATTGAACTGCCAAAGCGTTCTAGGCCAGATATTCATGCAGACATCAATATTGTTCCTTATATTGATGTAATGCTTGTACTTTTGGTTATCTTTATGATGACCACTCCAATTATTGAACAGGGTGTTGAAGTTGACTTGCCTAGCGCACCAGCCAATGTAGTAGATTACCAAGACCAACAACCTTCTATTATTTCAGTTGATGTTGATGGTAATTACTTTATTAATCCTATGACAAGTCCAGGTATTGATGAAATTTCAGAACTAGAGCCAGTGTCATTAAATGTTGCAATTAATCAAATTCTTGCGCGTAAAGAGATATATCCAGACATGCAAGTATTTGTTAGAGGTGATAAAAAAGTTGAATATGAAAAAGTCATTGAGATTATTGCAATATTAAAGCAATATAGCAAGATAGACAAGGTGGGCTTTATGACTGAAAACCCAAATTAACTGATTTATATTTATGAATTTTGTTAAAAAGATTATGAGCCTTTTTAAAAGCCCTCTTTCAAAAAAATCTGAATCCTCTTCTGAAAATAATGACAATATAAGTTCAGAAGATAAAGAAGTTGATGGTGAATCTAAGTTTTTATCTTTTCTGAAAAAAGCCTCAATCTTTGTTTACAAATCTCTTAGAAAATTTCTAGTATTTATTCTCGGTCTCATTAATACAATGATGAGGCCGATGGTTAAAATTTCAAAGAAGCATCCTATCGCATTTTGGACTGCAGTTATTTTGCATGCAGCGCTTCTTTTTGGACTCATATATTCAAATGTTGAGAGATGGAATATGTCACAACAAACACCAGTAGTATCTCAAGCAGCTCCAGTCCAGGCAGTAATGATTGATATGGATATTATTGAAGCTGAGCAAGATCGCTTAAAGGATGTAGAAAAACAGAAGCAACAAAAACTTAAGAATGAGGAAAAGCGTTCTGAGACTGCAAAAAAAGATCAAAAGGTTGCTGAACAAGAGGCACTAAAAGCTAAGGCTCAAAAAGTTTTTGCTGAAGTTAAGAGAAAGTCTGAGGAAGAAAAAGCAAAAGAAGCAGAAAAACAAGCTTCTAAAGCAGTTGAAAAAATTGCTGAAGCAGAAAAACAAGCAAAAAAAGAAGAGCAAAAGGCAAAAGAAGCTGAAGCAAAACGAATTGCTGAAGAGGCCAAAACGAGGGAAGCTGAGATTCAAGTATTAGAAGCTGAAAAACAAAAGGCAGAGGCTGAAGCCCTTCGAAAGGCAGAAGAAGTCAAAACTAAACTAGCAGAGCTAAAACGTAAAGCTGAAGAGGAAAAAACTAAAGAGGCTGAAATTCTTGCTAAAGAGGCAGCCAAAGAAGCACAAGAGTCAGAGCTGTTAGCTAAAGAAGCTGAAGAGAAGCGTATAGAGGAAGAGCTCAAAGCAAAGGATGCTGTTAAAGAGGCAGAAAAATTAGCTGAGGAAAAAACTAGAGAAGCTGAACTCTTAACTGAAGAGGCTGCTAAACAGGTCAAAGAAGCTGAAGAAAAAAGAAAGGTTGAAGAAGAAAAAGCCAAAGAAGCAGAAGAGAAACGTAAGTTAGAAGAAGAGAAACGTAAGCTAGAGGAACAGAAACTTAAGCTAGAGGAAGAAAAAGTAAAAGAGGCTGAAGAGAAACGTAAGCTAGAGGAAGAAAAAGCTAAATTAGCTGAAAAGGAAAAAGAAGAAGCTCAGAGGCTTGCTGAAGAAGAACGCATCAGACTAGATGAACTTGAAGCAGAGAGAGCTGCAACAAAATTAGCTTTTGAAAACGAAGAATATCAACGCTTAATAACTCAAGAAGTTCAGGAAGAGCAAATACAAGAGAGTAAATTACAAATTGCAAATCAGCGAGAAATTCTTAAGAACGCCTGGATTGGTAATATTGCAGCAAAAGTTAAATCTATTTGGCGTTATCAGGGTGCTGAAGAAGACTGGAGAGCTGAAGTATACGTCCTACAAGATCGAGAAGGCAACGTTATTGCTGTAGATGTGACGAAAACTAATGTTGGGAATAGTTCAAAAGCGAAATCATTTATAGATTCTATCGAAAGAGCTGTATACAAATCGTCTCCTCTTCCTGCAGCCCCTGAAGAAGCTGTTTTTGATAAAGAGTTTAAATTTATATTTGTTGTAAATTAGATAAATTTTCTCATTAGCATTATCAAACTAAATACCACTTAATACTATAAGTTAAAATATTGAGTATGAAAACGCACGACTTTTTATTAGAACTAGGCACAGAAGAATTACCTCCAAAGTTATTATTAAAGCTTTCTAATTCTCTTAAGGATAACTTTGGTCAAGAGCTTAAAAAGTTGAATATTAGTTCAAATGCAATACAAGCATTTGCAACTCCAAGGCGCCTAGCTTTAACTGTTTCTAAGCTGCAAAGTAAGCAGAAAGATCAATTTTTTGAAAAAAAGGGCCCTTCAACTCAATCGCCTGAAATGGCAATCAATGGTTTTGCCAAATCTTGTGGTGTTACTGTTAGCGATCTTGAGAAAAAAGAGCTCGATGGAAAAGAATACTTTTTTTTCTCAAAAGAGGAGGCAGGACAAAATATTAAAGACCTATTGCCTTCAATCATTGAAAAGTCAATTAAAGATATACCAATAACTCGAGCAATGAAATGGGGTGACTCCAACTACTCTTTTGTAAGGCCAGTTCATTGGCTTGTTGTAATGTTAGATAAAGATATTGTTCCAGTCAATTTAATGGGGCTTGAGAGTGGGAGAGTATCTAGAGGATTAAGGTTTCAAGAGTCAAGTTTAAGCTTCTCACATGCTAAGGAATATGAGCAAGTGATGAGTGAAAAGGCACAGATTCTGGTCGATTTTAATAAGCGAAAAGAATTGATAAGTTCTCAAATATTATCAGTTGCGAAAAATAATAAAGCTGAAGTAGTTATTGACGAGTCTCTACTTGATGAGGTTTGTGCTCTAGTTGAATACCCAAGAGCATTCTCTGGCGGATTTAATAAAAAATTCTTAGATGTCCCCCAAGAGGCGATTATTTCTGCAATGAAATCACACCAAAAATATTTTCATTTAGTTGATAGCAAGGATAATTTATTGCCACTTTTTATTTCTATTGCAAATATTGATTCCACGAATCTACAGGTGATTATTGATGGTAATGAAAGAGTCATTCATCCAAGACTTGCTGATTCCGAATTTTTCTGGAATAAAGATAAAGCCACAAAGCTTGATGAAAGATTAGTTGGTCTAGATAGCGTCTTGTTTATGGACTCGTTAGGCTCGATGGGTCAGAAGGTTAAACGTATAGAAAAACTTAGTTCTCATATTTCAGATCTGGCTGGATTTGATAAGAAATTGTCTGCGAGGGCGGGCTTATTATCAAAGTCTGACTTGCTGAGTGAAATGGTTGGAGAGTTTGCTGATCTTCAAGGAATTATGGGTGGACACTATGCTCTTAATGATGGCGAAACGAAAGAGGTTTCAGTCGCAATTAGTGAGCATTATCGACCTAGATTTTCCGGAGATAAGTTGCCATCAACTTACGAAGGGCTTGCTGTTTCAATGGCTGATAAACTCGATACCTTAACTGGAATTTATGGGATTGGTCAAGCACCAACAGGCTCTAAGGATCCATACGCACTGAGAAGAATCGCTCTTGGTATGCTCAGAATTTTATTAGAGGCAAAAATAGAGTTAAACCTTAAGTCACTCATAGATTTTTCCTTAAATTTGCATCTAAAAGGGGTTGACAGAGGATGTGGGGATGACATCTATACTTTTATGATGGAAAGGCTTAAGGCCTACTATAGAGATGCAAATATAGATAGTAATATTTATGAAGCTGTTCTTGCCGTCTCACCAGACTCTCCTTTAGATTTTCATCTACGTGTTGAGGCGTTAAATGATTTCACTCAGAGCGCAGATTCAAAGAGTTTAATTGAATCCAACAAAAGGATTGCAAACATATTAAAAGACTCTGATGAGAAGAATGAAGAACTAGATCCTAAAATGTTAGTTGAAGACTCTGAGAAGGTTCTTTTTAAGGCGACTGAATCTCTGTCAAAACAGCTTTCAGGCAATAAGGACTATAAAGAAGCTATGAAATCCTTAATTGATTTAAAAGACTCAATTGATGCTTTCTTTAATAATGTTATGGTTAATGTTGATGATGAGAAAGTAAAAAGGACAAGGCTAGCTCTAATTAGGAGGGTAAGACTGCTATTTCTCTCTGTTGCAGATATCTCCTATCTTTCCTCTTAGCAAATGAAGGCATTAATTCAGAGAGTCGCTTCTTCACAGGTAGAGGTAGATGGAAAAACAGTTGGTAAAATAGATAAAGGTCTTTTAGTCTTCTTAGGTCTAGAAAAAAAAGATAATGAGCTAATTGCAGATAAGATGATGAGTAAGATTATTTCTTATAGAGTGTTTCCTGATGAAAATCAAAAAATGAATCTAAGTCTCAAGGATATCAAAGGAGATGTTTTAATTATCTCGCAGTTTACTCTTGCAGCGGACACTAAGAATGGCACTCGCGCAGGTTTTTCGACAGCACTGCCGCCCATTGAAGCAGAAAGTCTTTATGACTATTTCATAGACAAAATAAAGGAGTCTAATCTTAAAATTCAAAGTGGAATCTTTGGAGCTGATATGAAAGTTTCATTATTAAATGATGGGCCAGTCACATTCATGCTCGAGGTTTAATTATATGAACGATATAGTCAAAATCTATGGAATCAAAAACTGTGATACTGTCAAAAAAGCTTTAAAGTTTCTCACTAGTATTTCAATGTCATATGAATTTATAGACTACAGAGAAAATCCAATACCTGAAAACCTATTTGAAAGAATGCATCAGGCTGTAGGGTTTGAATTATTGATTAATAAACGTTCCACAACCTTTAGGTCGTTATCAGACAGTGACAAACAAAACATTGATTATCAGCTTGTAACAAAATACCCAACCCTTATAAAGAGACCGGTATTAATTAAAAATGATGAAGTTATAGTAGGATTTAGCGAAAAAAAATATTCGGAATTTCTTTTGTAAGTTTACTTTTGGCTATCTAGTTCTTTTCTAACTTCATCCATATTGATTGATTTAGCTTTATTCAATAAGTCTTCTAAATCTTTTGCGGTCACAGCGCCAGGCTGTGAGAAAATTCCGATTTGTTCCCTAAAGATCATTAAAGTTGGAATTGATCTAATTCTAAAGTGTGCACCTAGGGCCTGTTCTTCTTCAGTATTTACTTTTGCAAAAGTGACTCCTTCAATTTTTTCAGAAGCCTCTTTAAACGTAGGAGCGAATTGAAGACATGGCCCACACCAGGGTGCCCAAAAGTCAATAATGACAATGTCATTGTTACTTATTGTTTCATCAAAATTTGATTGTGATAGTTCAATTACAGACATAAGGTTTCACTTCTTAAAAGTTAAATCGCATTATATCTTTTTTACTAAAATACTGGCTTGTTTTTACTGAGCTGATAGAATAGCTTTATGAAAATACTCGGCATTGATCCTGGCTCAAGAATTACTGGTTTTGGCTTAATTGAGGCTAACAAACTTAAGTTCTCATATATCAATAGCGGATGCATAAGAACAAAAGGTGATTTGAATGACAGAATAATTACTATCTATGAGGGTATTAAAGAAATTATTGATAAGCATGAGGTTGATATTGTTGTGGTTGAGAGAGTTTTTATGCGTCCAGATAGGCCAAACCCTGATGCTGCGATAAAACTAGGCCATGCTCGAGGCGCAATAATTTCAGCAGCAGGCGGACAAGGGATTCCAATTATTGATTACACTGCTAATCAAATAAAAAAAGCTGTTGTAGGTAGGGGTCATGCAACAAAGGAGCAGGTTTCTTTTATGGTGCAGCAGCTTTTAAAACTAAATAAAGCCCCTCAGTCTGATGCTGGCGATGCTCTTGCAGGTGCAATTTGCCATGGCTATCACGCTCTCTAATTAACTATACTAAAAGCTTTCACTTCGTAAAATTCAGTTCTCATTTGATATCTTTCATTTCTTTATTTTTTAGATAATCTATTGATAATTCTTCTATTTTTAGAATTTAATAAAAAATATTAAATTATTTTTAAAAAAAAGGTTGCAAATGTAAATGAGAATGAGTATCATTATCATTAATTTAAAAAAGTTTGGAATGATTAGTAATAAAACCGACTTCCTCAATCTACTGTTTTTTATTAATCATTTCAACTGCTTCAAAATAGCCCTCCGAACTACGATGAAGCAAAATATCAAAGGAGATTTTAAATAAGTGATATTTTAATTGCATATAAAAGTTATTTACTTCCTTTAATAGCTCTCAATGTGTAATTAAGCAGCCCTATGTCTTACTCCTTCCATAGGGCATTTTTTTTAAAAATAAATATAAATCATGAAATATTGGTACAACTACAAAATATATTTATTAAAAAAATCCAATCGTTTGACTTTTGTCTCAATGAGACAACACAAAATTCCAAAGCAAATGATTGGACAGGTCATCTTGGATGAAGTTAAAAATGACTTTAAACATGAGATGGAGCTTTATTACACAAGTCCAAGAATGCTAAACAGGAGAATACTATGAGCGTATTAGTTACAAAAGAGGCCCCTGATTTTAGTTCTTCAGCTGTTCTTACAGATGGCAGTATTGTTGAGGATTTTAAACTTTCACAATTTAAAGGTAAGAAAATAGTACTTTTTTTCTATCCTTTAGACTTTACATTTGTCTGTCCTTCAGAGATTTTAGCGCACCATCATAGAGTTGCTGCTTTTAATGAAAGAGATGCAATACTAATTGGGGTATCAATAGACTCAACTCATACCCATAATGCTTGGCGTAATACCAAAGTTAATGATGGTGGAATTGGACCAATTGATTTTCCATTAGTCTCAGATATGAATCACTCAATTATGAATTCATATGGAATTATTCATCCCGAAGGAACAGCACTAAGAGCCTCTTTTTTGATTGATGAGAACTTTATTGTACGTCATCAGGTGGTTAATGATCATCCATTAGGAAGGAATGTGGATGAAATGTTAAGAATGGTTGATGCGCTAGATTTCCATACTGAGAATGGAGAGGTATGTCCAGCTGGATGGAATAAAGGTGACGATGGAATGAGTGAAAATGCTGCGAGTGTTGCACAATATTTATCAAAAAATGCAAGTAACCTTTAAATCAGTTTAATTATTCAATCAGAATTTTAAAATCTGGAAGAGCTTTAAGAAGGAGTTTTCCATAAAATTTTGAGACTAATCTATTATCAAAAATAGTAATTGTTCCAGAGTCTGTCTCAGTTCTGATCAGTCTTCCACAAGCTTGAATAAGTCTTAAAGAAGCATCTGGTAAGGATATCTCCATAAAAGAATTTCTATTCATCGATTCAAGATAAGATTGAGTGGTCATCTCTATTGGGGATGTTGGAACGCTAAATCTTAGTTTAGAAATAAACACATGATTTAAATTATCACCTTTGAGATCAACTCCCTCGGCAAAGCTATCGAGACCAAAAATAATACTCCCCTTATTGTTTTTACGATTTTCAATGTGCTTTTCTAAAATAATTTTTTTACTATATTCGCCCTGAATTAATAACTCACAATCAATTGATTTTTCTATTAAATCAGCAACCTCTTGCATCTGGTTATTGGAAGCAAATAACACCAGGGTTGCAGAACTTGAATCTATTCTTTTGATTAACTCAAGGGCAACCTCTTGGGTATGTTCAAAGACATTGGTAGGACTTGCTTTTATTTTTCCAACTTTAAATTCAACTGACTTATGATTAAAAGGTGAGGCTAATCTAAGATATTGATTTTTGCTTGAATCTAATCCAAGTTGTTCGTTAAGCCTGTTAAAGCTTCCAAGTGCTGTTAAAGTCGCTGAAGTTAATACTACACCCGCAGCTTTCGACCAAATCATTGCATTAAGAGAGCTTGATACATCAATTTTTGCAGAATTTAGCTGGTAATTAAATTTCTTGTTTGCCAGTCTTGATTGACTAATCCAATTACTAAGAGGTGGCATTTCAGGGTCTTGAGTCAGATTGAATGTTGATAAAAGAGATAAAATAGAAGAAAGGTTTTGATGATTTTGGCCAACTATGTTATTAATATTGTCTGAAGTGGATTGGTCTATTTCGTTAACTTTTATAAACTCTTCCCAGCTCTCCTTATACTCATAAAAGTCATTGTAAGCAGAGTTAAATAAAGCAAATAACTGTTTTGTTAGATTTGTTATTTCATTAGGTATTCCGGTTATTGGAAAAAGGAAAATATCGTCTTTGTATTCAAGCTCAGAAATTAGGTCAGTTAATTCTTTTAAAGCTTCATCAACTTTTTCAATGTAGCTTTTCGAGGCTTTAGATTTTGAGATTTTAATGATTTGATCAATTGAGCCTTGACTTTGTCGAATTGAAGTTTTCATAAATTCAGTGCTTCCACCAGTCGAAAAATGAGATAGTGCCTTTTGTGATAAATGGTGCGCCTCATCAAATACAAAAATGCAATCTTCAACATCTGGTAGAACATTATTTCCATTAATAATATCAGCGAGGACAAGATCATGATTTGCAATAATTACATCTGACTGAGAAGCTTTTTTTCTGGCTTTAAAGAAGGAGCAGTCATTATAAAATTCACAATTTTTTGAGTTACAAGTAAATCTATTGCAGGCAATCTTTTGCCAAAGACTATTTTCTGGGGGGCTCTCTAGGTCGTCAATTTCACCACTCCATCTTTGAGAGGAGTAGCTATCAGCCATTTCTGAAAGAGTATCTAAGTCAGTTTTTGTTGGTTTTTCATCCCAAAGGAGGGCGTCTTCAAATAGAGATGATGAATTTGAATTATCTTCTGTTAGATTAATTAAATTTCTTATACAGACATAACGAGATCTTCCTTTAGCTAGGGCATATTCAAAATCTACAGACGAATATTTTGTGGCTTCTACAATATCCTTGTTGAGAATTTGCTCTTGAAGAGCTACATTCGCTGATGCAATAACTAATTTCTTTTTTAAAGCTATTGCAATCGGTAGGCAGCTTGCGAAGTAGGCCATGGTTTTCCCAGTGCCTGTTGGCGCTTCAACACATATGAGTGGATTTGAATCAGGATATTCACCCATCAATGTTTTTGAAATTTCAGCGATCATTCTATTTTGCGATGATCGATTACTATAATTGTTTAATTGAGCTTTAGCACCCTCAAAAGAGGATCGAATCTGCTGTTTAAGTTTAGTGGTTAGCATTAAGTGGCTTAAGAGCTTCTTTCAAGAGAAAGTTCACACAAAAGCTTGAGTGCAGTTTTATATTCAGAATTCGGGAGAATTTCAATTGATTTGAGTGCTTTATTGGATTCCTTTTGCGCAATATCTCGGCTAAATTGAAAAGCATTTACACTTAAAAGTATTCCAACAATTTCTTCAATGTTTGAAGCATCCGAATTTTTAATTGCATCTGTTAGTATTTTATTTTCAGTTTTACTTGTTTTTTCTAATGCGTAGATCATCGGAAGAGTAACCTTTCCTTCAGACAAATCGTCCCCAATTTCCTTTCCAATGATAAGAGAGTTTGATTCATAATCCAATGTGTCATCAATGATTTGAAAAGCATTTCCAAGGTGCATTCCAAAGCTACCAAGCGCTTCAATGATTCGTTTATCACATTTAGACAAAATTCCAGCTATCTGACATGCTGCTTTAAAAAGACAGGCTGTCTTTCTTTCAATAACTGCAAAGTACTCTGATTGAGTGACTTTAGCATTTTTTATATTTAATAATTGCAGAACCTCTCCTTCTGAAATCTGATTGGTTGCTTTCGATAAAATTCTCATAATCGCCATTGAGTTTGGCTCAACCATAATTTCAAAAGCTCTTGAATATAAAAAATCACCAACAAGGACACTAGGCGCATTCCCCCATAATTCATTTGCGCTGTCTTGACCACGGCGAGTCGTCGATTGATCGACTACATCGTCATGAAGAAGAGTGGCAGTATGAATGAGTTCAATGACCACAGCCATCGAATGATGATAATCGCCTTCATAATCTGTTGCTTTAGCACATAACAGAAGAAGTAAGGGTCTGATGCGTTTTCCACCTGAATTAATAATGTAATGACTCATTTGACTTATCAGGTCAACATTTGAATCTAATCGGTTGACTAGAATTTGATCCATTAATTCAAGATCACTCTTCATAAGAGCTTGTATTTCAGTGAAATTTTGCATAAGGAATTATTTTAACTGAGTTGCCAATAAATAAACCTCTTTAGATCTAGAGCGCGAAGCTTTTGGTTTAATTACAGAGACTTTCCTAAATACTTTTCTGGCATTGTGAAGATAATCATCAAATCCATCTCCTTGAAAAACTTTAACTACAAAGCTTCCATTGATTCCTAGAGTTTTAGTGGCCATATCTATTGCGAGATCGGCAAGATACATCGATTTTGGTTGATCAACTGATAATTGTCCACTCATATTGGGAGCCAGATCAGACAAAACCACATTGATTTTACTATCGTCTGTCATTTTTAGTAAGTCGTCATAAACTGACTGTTGGGTAAAATCACCTTGAAGGAAATCAACACCGTTGATTTCATCAATTGGCAATATATCACTTGCAATAACCTTTCCAGAGCTGCCAACAAATTTTGCTGCAACTTGTGACCATCCTCCAGGTGCTGCACCGAGGTCTAATACTATGTCACCATTTTGAATAATTTTATTTTTTTCAATAATTTCGAGTAATTTATAAACTGCCCTTGAACGATAGCCTTCTTTTTGTGCCTTTTTAACAAATTCATCACTCAAATGTTCATGCATCCAACGACGAGAGCTTCCTTTTTTTGCCACTATAAAAATTATTTGTATTTAATAGATTTATTTTATAAGAGAAGTTCTTTTAAACATAATTAAATTGTTTTTTGATTTATATTGGGCCTGATTAAATATTTACGGGATAATGTGCCATCAATTTTTTTTGAAGAAGTAATTTTTATGGCAGTTAACTTAAGAAATGTTGCAATTATTGCTCATGTAGATCATGGCAAGACTACGCTCGTAGATAAGTTACTTTCTCAATCTCAAACCTTTGATGAGCGTTTTCAGGCGACTGACAGAATGATGGATTCAAATGACCTCGAAAAAGAAAGAGGAATTACTATCAGTTCAAAAAATACTGCTATTAACTGGGGTGAATATAGAATCAATATTGTTGATACCCCTGGCCATGCAGATTTTGGTGGGGAAGTGGAGAGGATTCTCTCAATGGTCGATAGTGTTCTATTATTGGTAGATGCTGTTGATGGTCCAATGCCCCAGACTCGTTTTGTTACCAAAAAAGCTTTTGAGCAAGGCCTTAATCCAATTGTAGTGATTAATAAAATTGATAGACCGAGTGCGAGGCCTGATTGGGTTATTGATCAAGTATTTGAGCTTTTTGATCAACTTGATGCTACCGAAGAGCAATTAGATTTTCCAGTGATATATGCTTCAGCACTAGGTGGCTATGCTTCCGAGGATGATAGTATTAGAGATGGAGATATGACGCCAATGTTTGAAGTCATTATTGACAAAGCTCCTGCACCTAACGTTGACTTAGATGGGCCTTTTCAGATGCAAATAACATCTTTAGATTATTCATCTTTTGTTGGCGCAATTGGAATAGGTAGAATTGAAAGGGGTGTTGCTAAAAAGAACATGCAAAATGTCTTAATTGCCCCTGATGGCTCTAAACGTAATATAAAAATTGTCCAGTTACTTAGCTTTAATGGGCTTGAAAGACATGAAATAAATTCAGCAAACGCTGGAGATATCGTTGGAATAGTGGGTATCGAAAATATATCTATTTCAGATACAATTTGTGAGCCATCAAAGATCGATCCATTACCCCCTTTGAGTGTAGATGAGCCAACAGTGAGTATGGCTTTTAGGGTTAATGATTCACCATTTGCAGGGCTTGATGGAAAGTATATAACCTCAAGAAACATTAGAGAGAGACTTGACAAAGAGTTAATTTACAATGTTGCTCTTCGAGTTGAAAATACTCAGGATTCTTCTGAGTTTTTGGTCTCAGGTAGAGGTGAATTGCATCTCTCTATATTAATTGAAACTATGCGAAGAGAGGGATTTGAACTCTCTGTTGGAAGGCCACAAGTTATTCTTAAAGAGATTAATGGAATAGTTTGTGAACCTTTTGAAGAGCTTACAGTTGATGTTGAGTCGACTCATCAGGGCTCTGTTATGGAAAAATTAGGTGAAAGAAAAGCCGAACTCACTAATATGAGCCCTGACGGTAAAGGGCGAGTGAAGCTTGATTTCATTATCCCAGCTAGAGGATTAATTGGCTTTAGAACAGAATTTCTAACTGCTACAACTGGTACGGGTCTTATGTATTCATCATTTGATTCATACAGGCCTCAAAAGGATGGAAAGATTGGTCAAAGAACAAATGGTTCACTTATTTCTATGAATCAAGGCAAGTCTGTTGCGTATGCTATATTTAATTTGCAAAAAAGTGGAAAGTTTTTTGTAGGTCATGGTGAAGACGTCTATGAAGGCATGGTTGTTGGAATTAATGCTAGAAATAAGGACCTTGTAATCAATGTAATGAAAGGCAAACAGTTAACTAATGTTCGTGCATCAGGG
>Ga0208766_1000619_pt1 | contig 19538 bp, 24 predicted proteins | sample ETN01SmetaG_3_FD_185792 | JGI IMG/M metagenome (GOLD analysis project Ga0208766, IMG submission 185792) | Marine microbial and viral communities from oxygen minimum zone, Eastern Pacific Ocean - ETNP2014F12-01SV263 (SPAdes) (version 2) | ecosystem: Environmental > Aquatic > Marine > Oceanic ... | reverse complement strand
TGCAGTTTATCACAATGTGCATTAGCTACATAGGAAGAAAATAAAAGAAGAAGGCTAACTACTCAAAACTTGAAGTTGATGTTGTTGTTTGTTGGTATTCTTGAGTTGGAAGCTCCAATGAAGGTACTGATGGGAACTTGTCACCGATTTGTTGCTCTGCAACTGCGGATGCTTCTTGAAGAATTTTATTTGTTTCTTCACTAGATGCATCTGATTCCATGTTAAATGAATCACCGGAGATTGAGTCGACCATAAGTCCGTTTAATGTCTGGGTCATTGCGTTCAATTCTGAATCTGCTTCTGGCATGAATTTACCTAATGATGATTGTAGGCTCTTCATTGTACCCATTGCAGGTCCAATTGCAACCATTGCATCACCGAGGTCATGAATTGTTGAGAGTCTTAATTGAACTTGTTCCAAAGACATTCTTGCACCGCCAAGCATTTTCTTTACTTTTCTAACTTCTGCTAGTTCATTTGATAAAACAGTGCTTGCACTTTTATCGTGATTTTGAACTGCTGTGACTACACGTTGGAATAATTGTTGATCTCGTTGTTCGAGTTTTCCCAACATAGTGTCCATCTTAGAAGTTTGTGCCTGTAATTTGTTAACAGCATTCTGAATACGTGGTTTCAATGCACCTTGAGGTTTCAAGGTATCACGAAACTTGTCAGTCATACCTGCTGTATCTTGACGTGCCCATGCTTTATGGAATGATGGCATGTGTAGTCTCGAAAAAATTGCTCTTAATCAGAAGTGTGGAATAAGATCAACACTAGACTAAATTTAGCTAACCAATCATACATGAATGAAGATGAAAATTGTAGTTTTTGACTCCGGATTAGGTTCTTTATCAATAATTAAGGCAATTCAAAAAATGACAAAATCAGATATTATCTATTTGGCAGATAAAAAAAATTTTCCATACGGAAAAAAAACAAAATCTCAATTATATGAAATTGTCATGGATACAATTGAAAAAGTTTCTGAGAAATTTAATCCGGATGTAATAGTACTTGCATCAAATACACCATCATTACTGTTTAAGAAAAAATTACCAAGTAATGTAATTACAGTTTTACCTCCACTTGAAAAAATTCAACAAGCAAGTAATGTTGCAATACTTACAACAGAAATTGTTGCTAAAAGTAAAGAATTAGAAAATTACATATCAGAATTTAATAATTTAAAAGATGTTTTGAAGATTAATTGTTCAGAATTAGTTGAATTAGTGGAAAGTGGAAAATTTTTAACAGATGAAAAGAATTGTGTTAAAACTGTATTAAAAGTACTAAAAGATGAATTTAAAGAAAATAACATAAAGATCGCTACTCTTTCTAGTACACATCTCCCATTTCTTTTACCATTTCTGAAGAAATGTTTTCGTGACGTAGAATTTTTAGATCCAGCAGAAGAAGTAGCAATAAGAATTTCTAAATTAAAACAACAAGCATCTAAAAGAAATTCATTATCAATTTATACAACAAAAAGTCCAAAAGCATTACAAAGAAACCTCAAAAAAATGGGAATTTCTAATAAAGTTACTCTTTTTTCTTAGTTTTTTTTGCTTTTCTAAAACCATGTGAAAATGATTTATCATATAATTTAGAATATTCATATGATTTTGGTTTAATTACATCTCCTATTATGACAATTGCAGTCATTTTGATTTTTTCATCTCTAACTTTTTTTGCAATATCTGTTAGTGTGCCAAGAATTATTTTTTGATCTTTTCTACTTGCTTTGTAAACTACAGCAACAGGTGTAGATTTTTTGTATCCACCTTCAATTGCTTCTTTTGAAATTTTATTTAGAAGATGAACGCTGAGATAAAAAATTAATGTTGATTGATGTTTTGCAAGTTCAGAAATTTTTTCTCGTTTAGGAACTTTAGTTCTTGATTCTGCACGTGTAATAATCATTGTTTGTGTGATTCCAGGTAAGGTTAGTTGTGTTCCAAGTGCAGCTGCAGATGCTAAAAATGATGTAACTCCAGGAACGACAATTGATTCTACATCTTCTTTTTCTAAATTATCAATTTGTTCTCTAATTGCACCATAGATAGCAGGATCTCCATCATGTAATCTGACTACAGTTTTCCCTTTTTTTGAATTTTTTAAGAGTAAATCAAAAATTTCTTCACGTACTAATTTTGCTGCATCATGTTTTTTGCCTTTTTTATTATATTTTAGAATCTCAGGAGGAATTAATGAACCAGAATAAACTAAGACATCAGCCTTTTGAACAAGCTTTTTTGCCTTTATTGTAATTAATTCAGGGTCGCCAGGGCCACATCCAACAAAGTATACCTTAGACACGTTTTATCACCAAAATTGAGAAGTACTTTGTGGTAAGTGTATCATCATTTACATCGCCTAATCTTAATTTTCTAATAATTTCTTTGTCTGTTCCTAAATCTTGGCCAATTGCAAATATAGAATCATCAGGGAACCCAGATTCTCTAACCAATTTAATTACTTGATCAAAATACCTACCATCTTTAAGAAATACTAACACTTCAGAATTTTTTGCAATTTCTTTGACAGAACTTAAATCATAACATGATGGAATGATTGCAACTTTTTCTGCACCTTCTGCAATACTTACACCAACCTTAGATGCAAATGTAAACATAGAAACAATTCCAGGTATTACAGAAATTTTCATTTCAGGATGTTTTTGGCTAATTTCTCTATGCATGTAGATCCAAGTACTGTAAAGATACGGATCGCCTACTGTCAAATAGACAACATTTCTTCCTGACAAAACTTTTTCTGCCATGATTTTTGAATTTTCTTTCCAATGTGCTTCAAGAATATCTTTATCTTTAGTCATTGGGAAAATCAGTTTTACAATTTCTTGATTTTTTGATTTATCAATTAATGAATCAACTACGGATAATGCAATACTAGGTCTATCTTCTTTTGATGCTGGACACATTATGATATCAGCATTTTGAATCGCTTTTACTGCTTTTACAGTAAGTAAATCTGGATCGCCTGGACCCACTCCAATTCCAATTAATTCAGACATAAGAAAGATGAATTTATTCCCAATTAAAAAGCTAGATTATTTTTTTGTTGCAGAAATGACAGTTACTGGGTTTCGTGCAAGCATCATAGTACCTGTTTTGGTTTTTCTGCTTTTTCCTATTGTAATTTGAGTAATATCAATGGATTCAAAATCTAATTTTTCAATTGTTTGTAATACAGAATAAAGTGTTTCAATCAATATTACACCAATAACAATTCTCCCACCTGATTTGATTTTATCTTGACATAATTCTACAATATCTTTTGTGTCACCACCAGTTCCACCAATGAATACTGTATCTGCTTGAGGCAATTCAAAGATTTTTTCTTTAGCATTTCCTTCAATTAACGTATAATTTGAAATTCCAAATTTTTTGAGATTTTTTTCTGTTAGTTCAATTGCATTAGGATCAATATCAACACCAATTACTTTTCCTGATTCTTCAACTTGAATTGCAGCCTCTACTGTAACAGAGCCACTACCACATCCAATGTCTAAAACGGTTTGCCCTGCAGAAAGTCTACCTTTACTAATTTGTATAGCACGAATCTCTTCTTTAGTAATTGGTACAGACTCTGTTCTTTCAAATTCTTCATCTGGAATGCCAGGAGTTTTTGATTTCCACATTTTTTTAATTATATGCCAGGAATCATTGATTGACTAGTACCAGCATTAACTAGGGTGTAACTAAATATCCAGATAAACAAATACATGAATACAAAACTACCAATTCCCGTTGTAACATATTTTTTCCTATTTGCAATTTTAATTCTCCAAGATTTAGCAATTATTGCAGTTGCGATAAATAACATAATCATAAAACCAATTGATGTCCAACGTTTTTCTTCAACATCAGCAATATCTTCAAATGCAAATGTGGCTATAACACCACCAGCAATTGCAACAGCAATTCTTAACCAGAATAGTCTATCTGTAAGTTTTTTTGTTGCAGATTTATCAATAGGATCTTCGGTAGGTTCAGGTTTAGATTCAGATTCCGTTGCTTCAGTAGATTCGATTGCTTCAGCAATTTCTTTTTTTTCATCTTCTGTTGCTTCAATTTCTGGAAGATCATCATTTTCATCCTTAGGATCTGGTTTTTCTGCTGAAAATTTCTTTTTCTTGAATTTTGCCATTTGAATTCTTGAGTTGACTCAGAAATGCCTCGTTTAAAATCTTTGGCAGTCACTAGGCAATAGTAAGAGTATAATTTCGAAACAAGGGTGCATTACCATGACTCTTGCTGGAATTGAATTAGTGTATCTTGTAAAAGACATTGGAGAAAAGACTAGTGGATACTATGCAAGTAATATTTGGGGAATAAATCGAAATAGTCTTTTATTCAAATTGCATCATCCCACAAAACCAGATATCATGTTAATGGTATCCAGCATAGGAATGTGGATTACAGATAAAAAAATTGAAACAATTGAGCCAAATAAGATGCTAAGAAGATTACGTAGCGATCTTTTACGAGCAAAATTAACAAAAATTGAACAAATTGGAACAGAAAGAATTGCTTATTTCACATTTACAAATTTTGAAAAAGAATTCACTTTAATTGTAGAATTTTTTGGAGATGGAAATATTATTTTATGTAATGAAGAGAGAAAAATTTTAGCACTTTTACATTCAATAGATGTAAGACATAGACAACTTCGTGTAGGATTAGAGTATAATCCACCCCCAGAAGATGGGTTAGATGTTTTAAATTTAACAAAAGAATCTTTTAGAGGATTATTTTCTTCTAGCGGAATTGGAAAAACTATTGGTAGAGGTCTAGGTTTACCAAAAAAATATGTTGAAGAAATAATTAGATTATCAGGAATTGATTCAAAAAAACCAAGTAATGAAATTACAGAAGATGAGTTTGAATCATTATATGAAATAATTACATCAACTCTTTCAAAAGTAACACAAGGACCACACGATCCATCTGTAATAATTGAAGATGATATACATGATGCATACCCAATTAGATTTTCAGACGATAACTTGAATGCAAAAAAGGTAGATAGTTTCAATGAAGGATTAGATATTGTATTTACAGAAGAAATTTTAGAAAAAGGAAAATCATTATTCAGCAGTCCGGCTGATAAAAAAATAGAATCATTAGAAAAAACTCTAAGCGAACAAAAAAATGCAATCAATGTAGTACTAGAAAAATCAAAAACAATAGCAGAAGTAGCAAATTTACTATTTGCAATGATATCACAAGGTCAGCACGATATAAGAAATGAAATCATTACTAATTCATTAAAAGAAAAAAATTCAGAAGTAATTAGCGAGAAAGGCATTCCTTACATGAAAATTAATGAATCAAAAATTCAGATAGATCCTGATTCTTCTCTTCCAACAATTGCTTCAAAATTATTTGATGAATCAAAGAAGCAAAAAGGTGCGGTAAAATCAATTGAGAAATTAATGAAAAAAACAGAAGAGAAATTAGAAAAAACAATTGAGAAAGGAGAAATTGCTAAAGGCTCAGTTGGATTCAAAGAGGTAAGAAAGAAGAGCTGGTATGAAAGGTATAGATGGTTTTTCACATCAGATGGGGTTTTGGCAGTTGGAGGAAGAGATAGCTCATCAAATAGTGCAATAATTAGAAAATATTTGGAAAAAAATGACAAGGTCTTTCATGCAGAGGTTCATGGTTCACCATTCTTTTTACTAAAAGCTGAAGATGAAGAATTACTACCATTAAGTTTGGAAGAAGTTGCACATGCTACGGTTTGTTTTAGTCGTGCATGGCAGATATCAGCATATGGAATGAGTAGTTTTTGGGTAAATCCAGATCAAGTGAAAAAGGGTGCGCCAACGGGTCAATCAATGGCTAAAGGCGCATTCATGATTAATGGTACAAGAAATTTTATCAAAGTTTCATCACTTAAACTCGCAGTTGGAATTTTTAAAGAAGATGAAAATTATTTGCTGGTTTGTGGCCCACCAGAACCAATTAAGAAAAAATGCTTATGCTATGCTGTTATAGAACCTGGTGGTTCAACAATGTCAGATGTTGGAAAGAAAATTAGAGCAGAATTTGATAAAACAGATGAAAATTTTAAAAAAATATTTCTAATTGATGATTATGTTAGAGCATTGCCTACTGGTTCAAGTAAAGTAACAGAAACTGGTTAGTTGAATATTTTTTCAGATTTTGTATCAAGAGTTATTTCTTTACCATTTTGTATAGAATCAAATTCTTCAGTAGAAACTACAATCATTGGAATGTTTGCTAAAGCACATCCAGATGCAACAGTAAGATCTGCTTTTTGACATATCATTGCAACAGGTGCAGAATGGTGTGACTTTAATGAATAAATGGTAAAAGCGCCAACACTACTTCCTACACCATGTGGAAATACCAAAATCGAATCTTTGATAGATTTTTCAAAAATATCATATTTTTTATCTCTAATTACTCCTGTTTGTTTATCAACTGCACCTAGAAAATTAATTGGGTTAGAAGTTTTAAGAACAGTACCTTGTGCCTTGCCTTGAACAATAATTTTACTCATTGTGTTTCATCCTCAATAATTTTTGATAATGGTTTTAGATTTACACCAACTCCAGTAGAGTTTTTCAAATAATATGCACCTTTTATTGAATTAGTAGTTACAGAATCTGTTTCATTTGTATCTATCAATGGAGTAAGACATGTACAACAATCTGATAAGATTTCACCACCTGCTCTTTCAATTTCATTTGTATAATCAAGATTACGTGCTTGATTTTGTACCGCACGTGAACAGAAAACCATACAACGTTTTTTGAATGATCTTCCTTTAAGCATCTTTGATAAATCAGAAATTTCTTCTAGTCCAAGTTGTGGACTACCTAATGTGATTAAATCACCTTTGTCTGTAGTGTTTAACTCATCAAAAATTTCATTCATCTCTTCTTTTCCAAAATCAACTTTTTCACTAGTATTTTCATCAGAATCAACAAATTGGAATTTAGCACATGTTCCAGAAGTTCCCATACCACCACACAAAGCCTTACAACTACGTCTATTCGGTTTTGAAACACCAGAGATGTTTACAGAAGTGTCACCAACCTTTCCTGCAAAAAATCCAAGCATCCCAAAGTCAAGTTCACTTGGATTATCCATTTTCATTCGTATAGTCATTGGTGTTGTTATCTCATCTTTGCGTAAATCAGAGTATGGAGATTTTCCAGTAATTGCACTTGCCAATGCACTAAAAGCACTTTCTTTGTTTGTTTTGAGATCACCTAATGAATTTGCAAAAATTGCAGCGTTGCTTTCAGCAAATGAAACCTGAGTATTTTTTTCAGGCAGATCAAAGATATCATACGGAGTACAAGAAAACGTTGGGTCAACACCCATTTTGATATAAGAATCACGAATACTTGCTTGTTTTTGTACAAATTCATCATCTATGTGTTTGAATTCTGAGATATGATCAAAATCAAATCCCATTGGATTTACAGTTGTTTTTACTTTAACACGTGCATCTTTGCTTATTTCTCTAAGAAATTCTTCACCTGCATCACCAATTGTATTGTAATTTACACCTGATAGATGTGCCCATTCTATTGGAACAAGTCTATCTGCATTGGTTGCTTCTCCAGTGGCAACTAGAATTCTATATGCTGTTTGTAATGTTTCTCCTTGTTTGCCATTTAATGCATCTTTTTCTTCAGAAGTAAGTTCCATGATAATTTGAAATGATTTACAGATATAAGACTTGTACATAGTCTAACACGTATGAAAAAGATTCTAGATGGAATGCGAAAGACGATGAATGCAGAAAAACCTCCAAGAATTACAGCATTAAGAGATTTGCATGATGCTGAAGATCATGGACCTTTTAGTATTTTGATTGGAACAATTCTATCTGCAAGAACAAAAGATGAATCAACAACTAGAATTGTAAAAGATTTATTCAAAGTTTATAAAAATGCGCGTCAATTGTCAAAAGCTAAATTAAGAGATGTTGAAAAAATTATCAAATCTATAGGCTTCTATCATGTAAAAGCAGAGAGAATTATTGAAGTGGCAAAAATTATTGATTCAAAGTATAAAGGAAAAGTACCAGACGATTTGGAAAAATTAGTTGCGTTACCAGGAGTTGGGAGAAAAACTGCTAACTGTGTATTAGTTTATGCGTATGAGATTCCTGCAATACCTGTAGACATTCATGTTCATAGAATTTCAAACAGACTTGGATTAGTTAAAACAAAAACTCCTGAAGAAACAGAATTTGCCTTGATGAAAAAAGTTCCAAAGAAATACTGGCTTGATGTAAATGATACTTTTGTGATGTATGGTCAAAATATCTGTAAACCAATTTCTCCAATGTGCGGAGTTTGTAAAATTAGAAATGGATGTAATTATTATAAGATTAATTCCGCTTCTTAGATACTAGTAAAAATACTACAACACATCCAAGTGCACCTACTACCATAAACGGAAATAGATGTAATGGACCTTTTGTTGGATCACCAGAGATAACCTCTAGATTCAAAAAGCCAGATGTTGTTGCAGGTGGATCTTGTGAACCTTTCATTCCCCATACAGAATATTTTTCAACAGCAAGACTTTCAACATCAAGATTAGATATAACAATTCTTTCTCCGTTATTGATGGTTAATCCTCCCATTTCAGAATATGCTAAGATAACTTTAGCTCCTGGAAGCCAACCTCTTTCAAGTTTATCATGTAAAACAATGTATCCATCTTCAGGCATCTGAGCAGCAATCCAAAATGGTCTATCTGGAATACCACCCATTCCTATTTCAATAAATTTACCTTCAACGTTTGCATCATACAATCTTACTACTGCAGTTCCATCAGGATTTCCATATAGCAACTTATTTTCTAGATTTATCTGCCAGTTTACTGCATGAATTTCATCAAATTCGACTAACACAGCTTCTCTGGCAGGTTTATTGAAATCAGACCAATGAATATCAAATTTTTCCATAGAAAGAGATTGATTTGGTTCCATTTGCTGTCCAAATGCTGGAAAGATCATCAAAGAAGCAAAAAAGATTATTGTAATTTTATATTTCATAAACTAAATTCTTCAGAACTTGATAAAAAGCTACTCAACAAATGGCTTGTCATAATCAATGATTACTTTAGCAACTTCAGGTCTTAAGATAAATTCTGATGGGGATTCACCATTATTTATCATCTCTCGCATTTTTGTTCCAGATATTTGTTCTCTGTCATCTGCATCATGTGGACAAACATTTGGATTTGTAAATGTAAGACATTTTCTACAGTAAAAGAATGCTGGGAAAAAGATTGGTTCAATTTCAAGTTCTGGGTAATCGTCAAAAATTTTGTGTGCTGCAAATGGATCATAAAATTTTCCAACACCTGCATGATCTCTTCCTATGATTATGTGTGTACATCCATAGTTTTGACGCATAATGGCATGATGTATTGCTTCTCTAGGTCCTGCATATTTCATTTCTGTGTGTAATGTTGCTAGTTGACATTTATTTTCAGGATAGTATTTTTCAATCATTGCTTCATATGCTTTAACAATAATTTCATCTTTGAAATCTCCAGATTTTTTCTTTCCGATTAATGGATTTACAAAAACACCATCACGTGTTGTTATTGCATTTTTTTGTAGCATTTCATGTGCTACATGTGGTGGGTTTCTAGTTTGAAATGCAACAATAGTTTTCCAACCTGCTTTTTCAAATAACTCTCTTGTTTGAGTTGGAGTCATTCTATGTTTTCTGATTTCAGTATCATTTTGTCTTTTAATATAATCAATATTTCCACCAACAAGGTAATCTTTCATTGAATTTGTTTTTGAAACACCAGGATGTGATTCGTCATTTGTTCCATATACCCCATTCATTGTAGCTTGTTTATCATAAGAGTAAACATCTTCAACATGTAAAACTGCAATTCCTGTTCCATCAGGATTTTTGAGTAATACATCACCTGCTTCTTTCATTTTTTTACCAGTATCATCATCAACATCCAAGACAGTTGGCATGGTCCATGCAGTACCATTTGCAAGTCTTCCTTTTGAAATAACAGATTCAAAATCTGCTTGGTTTAGAAATCCTTCTAATGGTGAGAAAATTCCATCTGCTATATTCTCTACATCATTTGCCAAATCTGCAGAGATATCAATTGACATTAATCCGGATGGATCAACATCTTTGATTCGATTTACTAATTTTCCGCCATGTGCATTAATCAATATCAAACGATTTTGTATGATTAATTTATTTGTCGTGGTTCATATGAAGACCACATTCTTTGTTTGTATCATTTTCCCACCACCATCGACCTGCTCTGATATCTTCACCGATCTTAATTGGTCTAGTACATGGTTCACAACCAATACTAGGATAACCCTGATCAAGTAATTTGTTATATGGACAATTATTTGATTTTACATAATCCCATGTTTGCTCATATGTCCAGTTAACAAGTGGATTAACCTTTACAATATTTCCATGCATTTCATCAATTTCAAGCATGCTAGCCCCAGAACGATTCTGGTTTTGATCATTTCTAAGACCAGTAATCCAGCCATCAAGTGTTGCTAACATTTTATTCATTGGATGAACTTTTCTAATAGCACAACAGAGTTTTCTGTTTTCAATACTTTCATAGAAACAATTCAAACCTTTGTCTTGAATCATTTTTTCAACTTCAGCTGGATCAGGATACAACTTTTCAATTTTTGTATTGTAACGTTGTTCAACTTGTTCCATTGCATCAAAGGTTTCTTTAGGTAATCTTCCTGTTTCAAGTGTAAACAATCTAGAATCAGAATTAATTTTGAACATCATATCAATAATTGTTGCATCTTCTGCACCAAAACTTGATGCCTTTGCTAATTTAGGATGAAGATTGTCAAATGCCCATTTCAAACAATCTTCTGGAGTAGAGAGAGTTTTGTTCACTTGATCTAGCTCTTGCTGACTAAATTTTCCCATAAATCTCAATATCTATTCAAGTATTATAATTATATCAAAATTAGCTCGAGTTAAGGAATATTGTAAAATATAAACTCCTTAAAAATAACAAATTAGATGAAAGAAGATACGCTAGTAGTTGTTTATCCATCACTATTTGCTGAAAATAAAATTAATCAACTAATAGAGAACATTAAAAAAATTTTGAAGATAAAAAATCTGAAATTTGGAAAGATCATTAAAGATGATTTTTTGATTTGTATAGAAGCAGATGATCCAGTTTTTGTTTCTAGTGCAATTGGATTATTATTTGGAATAAAACAAATTGTAATTGCAAAGAAAATTAAAAATGATTTTAAAACAATTGTAACACAAATTGGCGAAATAGGTTCTAATCTTCTTTTGAAAGGTGAAAAGTTTTTTGTAAAAGCAGATGGACACGCAAAAGGATTTGTAATAAAGGATTTAGAATTAGCTGCAACATCAGAATTAATACAAAAAAATCAAAAAATTTCTGCAAAACCAGGAACAGAATCTAAACATGATAAATTATTACAGATTTATGTAACAAAATCAAATGCATATGTCTGTATTTTTGTAGATGATGGTTTAGGGGGTACTGTAAATAATTCACAATTACAAAAATCAATTTGTTGTATTGCTGATGAATTTTCAGCCATTAATTGTCTTGAGACCATTAAACAAGGCTTTGATGTTAAACCAATAATATGTCATGAGACACGAGAAGATCTAATACATTTAGTGAAGATTTTGGATAAATTACTTCCTAGAATGTTACGATTAGATGTAAACTTGGAATTCCACAAGATTCCAAAGTTTGAAAAAAATTCTGAAGGAATTTTATCAAAAACTTCACTTGTTACTGAGGTTTTAATCAAAGGTGCAAAACAAGAAAAAATTTCACATGTTTCACTTGCAATCTCACCGTTGATTTTCCCTTCAAAATATGTTGAAAATTTACAAAAACAAGTATTCAACGCTAATTTAATTCCGCATATTGCACTATCAGGAATTGATTCAGAAATTATTAGAAACGCAAAAGAAATAGGAATGGACAAGTATATTTCAAAAATTGAAAAATTTGCAAAAACTAATTTTGCAAAAACAAAAGTAAAACAGAACAAAGGAAAGATTTCAAAGAAGATTATCAAGATTAGATTAGGACCAAATAATGTTCATACCATATTAGACTCCTTAGAAATTGAACACTGAGAATTTAAACGGGAATTTTGGATTAAAAATATGGCAAAGATAGGGCAATTCATCTATCCGTGGGGAAATGGCCATTATTCTAGAATGATGAGATTAAATGAAAAATTAAAAGAATCAGGTGATAATGAATTTCATTATTTTAGTAAGGGTGACATTTACAAAAAATTACTAGAAAAATTTCCAGATGAAAAAGAAAATGTACACGAAGTTTTGATGCCTACGCCAATTGATGGTAAGTTCGGACCAAGCTTAGCAAAATCTTTGTGGAATTTCCTATTGCCTGTAGAAGGAAATGAACCTCTTGTAACACAAATTTCAAGTTATCTCAAAAATGAAGGTAAACTATACAACAAGATTGGATTTGATTTAGTGATTAATGATGGGGATATGGGTTCAAATGTATTAGCAGAACGACGAAACATTACAAGTCTCTTTGTAACTAATCAATTCAAACCAAAATTATGGAAATCACGAATGTATTTCAAACCTGCATTAGAATTTGTTGCAAAACAAATCTCAAAGGCATCTAGAATTCTAGTTGCAGATTCTGAACCGCCATATACAATGTGTGAATATAATCTAAATTTTTCAAAAGAGATTCAAGATAAGGTAACATATGTTGGACATTTTACAAGTAATAAAACAATTGAGAAAAATGAAAAAAGTGATTTAGAGAAATTGATTTCAGATTCTGTTTATGGTTACTGGATGAGAACTGGAAATAAATCAACAAATGATGGAACCGGTGAAAGATATGAAGAGGCATTTCATCAATCTGAAATGAAAGATGAGAAGAGAATAATTTCACATGCAAGAGATGATCCTAGTATAGATAGAGTTCTAGACAAAAATGGAAATAAATATTCAATATCAGAAGCATATGAAAAGAAAATTGATTGGATTCAGATTGATAAAGGATTTCTTTCTGAGCAGGAAAAAGAAACGGTTTTGAATTTGTGTAAATATGCCGTAGTAAATGGATCTCATACAGTGATGGGAGAGATTTTGGGAAGTCATGCAAAACCAATAATTGGTATTCCAATTTATGATGAACACACAAATCAGATTGAGTGGACAAGAGAAAAGAAATTGGGGTTATTTGCTCAAAATAGGATGCAAATAGTTGAAGCTGTAAGGCAAATGCATGAAAATTATGAGGAATATGTCGATTCTGTAAAAGAATTTTCGAGAAATTTCAATGGAAATGGCGTGAATAATACAGCAAAAATTGTATCAGAAATTTTAGAAAACAAAAAATAATAGATTTTAAAATTAATCAGACGTACTGGTGCGCGGTTTGTCGATGGGCGAACTGACCGCAAGGGATGAAGAGTTAATCCGCGCATCAGTCATTTTTTTGATCTCAAAAATGAGGCAACACTCTTATGTAAAAATACAAGGAAATCGATATTGGTAAACTGTCCTGAGTGTGTAAGTAGAGAAATTGCAAAGAAAAAGAAACAGCTAGAGGCAGATTTTAAGGCAGAAGAACAAGAAGAAGGTTTTGAATTTAGAGCACCACCATACAGAGAAATGGAAGATGAGATAGATTTTGAAGAATTAGGTCTAATAATGAAATTAGATCCTGCAACTAAACACTTCATTTGTAAGAGATGTGGTCTTTATGCTACAAGAGAACAGGTTAGTGATATCAGATACAAATTATCTCGTAAAGAAAGCACAAAATCAGATAAACAGTATGATTATCTAGATTGGTGGCAAAAGAGCAAAAAAGACAAAGACGAATAATTTTTTGATGATAAATGGCTAAAAAAAAGGACGAAGTTCCAGAAGATGTCAATAAAGAATTAGAGTCACCAAAATTTGGAAAACCAAAATCTATGACCCAATCAGGATACGTTTTAGATATTAATGAAAAAGATAAGAAAGTTGATTTGCAATTATACGAATCAGTTCAAGGAACAACAATTCTTGAAGGATTGAATCTTTCAAAGGATGTTAAACTAAATGATTTAGAAAAAGGAGTTGTATGTGAATTCAAATTAAATGAACTCAAAGCCAAACTAAGTAAAAAAACAGTTGATTATCTTGCTGAACAAGGAATTAATCTTAAAGAAATTGTTCAGTATGAATTAGCTGAAATGAAAATTATAGATGAGAACGCCTAAGAGTCTCTCTTAGCAAGCTGTTTTCTAAAAGCACTTCCAATTATAGGATTAATTAGAAATGGGAATGTTTGCTTAAACCATATTCCAATTCTTACAAAAGATGGAACAACTATTTCCAGTCTGGATGAATTTGAGGCTTTGATTATTGCTTTTGCTACAGTATCAGCACTCAGAGAAATTCCAGTTGCAAATTTGGTGAAATTTTTGAAAGACGGATGATCAAATAGATTTGTTCGAACCATTATCGGGCTTACAACAGTCACTCCAACATTAGTTCCGTGAAGTTCATGATGTAATCCTTCAGAAAAACCCAACATTGCATATTTTGTTGCACAGTATGATGCAATACCAGGAACTCCAAAGCTTCCACCAACTGATGCCACGTTAACCATATGACCAGAATTTTGTTTTAAAAAATGTGGCAAGAAGTGTTTTGTGCAGTTAATTGTACCAAAATAGTTTGTTTTCATTTGAGATTCAATATCTTCAATGGATAATTCTTCTACTTTTCCATAAATTACAAATCCAGCATTATTTACAAGAACATCTATTTTAGAAAATGTTTCAATTACTTTTTCAGACATTAGTTTAACTTGTTCTTTATCTGATACATCACAAACTTGTACTAGAATTTTTGTTGAATATTTAGAAAGTTTTCTTTCAACTTCTTCTAGCTTGTCTTTTCTTCGTGCAACAAGTACAATATTCGCTCCTTTTTTTGCAAATTGTTCAGCAGCTGCTTCACCAATTCCACTAGATGCCCCAGTAATTACAACAACTTTATTTTTGAAATTCATTTGCTATGCAGAATTTGGTTTACTTATTTTACTTAATGCTAGTTTTACTAGCAAGATCCATGTTACAGCAATTGGTACATAGTATGTTGCAATTCTCCAACCAATTACAGCATTCCATTGTAGCGAATCAACATCTGCTGAGAAATTAAATGGATCTAAATTATTGAGATAAGCAATAATTCCAAATTCTGCCAAACCTGAACCACCAACAGTAATTGGAAGATTAGCAATCGCGTTTGCACCCATAACTGCCATAACTGAATCAAAGAATTCTACTGCATATCCTACACCATCTGCTATTATCAAAAATGATACACCATAACATGTCCAAGAAACAATTGATACGAAAAATCCCACAGTAAAAACTTTTTTTGATTTACTAGAGTGAAGGTTTTCTCTGCTCATCACACAAACTTCTTTAATCCAACCGTTAGTTTGTTTGACATATTTTTCTCCACGTTCTTTTCCTATCGTAGTAGCAAGAAATGCAATTACTCTTGGAAGTGTGAATGTTCGTTTTGATGACAAGAAGAATAAGACAATCCATAATCCTGTAATTGGAACAGCAGTTCCTAAAACTACTGCACCAACAACGTATGCACCATACATTAATGCTAAAATTCCTGCAAGAATTGAAAGAACTCCTGCGGCAAATACTTCAGTTACAATATCTAACAGTGCGACCCAAGAAGCTTTTGATGTTGGGATTCCTTTTTTTGTCATGTAATAGATAACTGCAAACTCTGCTCCAACAAACATTGGAGTTGTAAATTTGATAAACTCACTACCAACACGCATTGCCGTTAATCGTTTTATCGAATCAAATGGACCAAGAAAGGTTCGTGCAATGTACGCAAGCTTTAATCCCTGTAATCCTAATTTTGCCATTATTGCAATTACAGCTAATGTGAAAGGAATAGCACCGATTGCAAAGACATCTTCAGCTGAGATATCGAATTGAATGGCAATTATTATGATAGGAATGAGAGTAACAGGAATTACTGCTAGTCGCCAGTTCATTGCTCAATTTTTAAGAGATTCAAATATAAGCGAATAAAAAAGAATTTTTGTCGAACCATTGAAAGTTATTTTCGTTACAGGCACAGCAGGGGCAGGAAAGTCATTACTGACTTCAAAAATTAAAGAATATTATGCAAAAAATTCTACATTCCCAATTACGCTAAATTTGGATCCTGGAGTTGCAAGCTTGCCATATTCTCCAGATATTGATGTCAGAGATTATGTTGATCTCAATTCATTGATGGAACAATACGAATTGGGTTCTAATGGCTCATTGATTATGGCAAATGATCTAGTTGCTACAAAAATTGATGACATACAAAAAGAAGCAGATACAATTAATCCAGATTATCTTATTGTCGACACACCAGGACAAATTGAATTGTTTGCATATAGACAGAGCGGTCCATTTTTTGTAAATGAATTTCAAGCTGAAGAAAAAATGAATTTATTTTTGTTTGATGGAACAATGGTTTCAACTCCAAGTAATTTTGTCTCACTAATGCTACTTTCAACTTCTATACGATTACGATTAGGATTACCAACTGTTAATGTAATTACAAAAACTGATCTAATACAAGAAAAGATAGAACAGGTACTAAGCTGGTCAGGAACAGACTCTAAATTAGAGGCAGATTTGGCAGGGGAAGTGAATGGAGATACATTTTCTCTAGTATCAGATATGCTCACAAGCATAAACAGAAATGATTTTCAGCAGGATTTGATTCCAGTATCTAATGCAACAGGTGATGGAATGGTGAATTTGCAGAGTGCTCTAAGCAGAACGATTAACTTGGGCGAAGAGGTAGAAGACTAATGGTAAAATCAGTAACTGTACGTGCTCCTTGCTCTACTGCAAATTTGGGACCAGGATTTGATGTATTTGGTTTAGCACTTAATGCACTGTATGATAATGTAGTTCTAACAAAGAAAGGAAAAGGAGTTGTCATAGTAAGTTCAGATAACATCCCACTTAGTCCATCAAAAAATACTGCAGGATTAGTTGCAATTGCAATGAAAAAGAAATTCAAGATAAAAGATGGCATAGAAATTAAAATTAAAAAAAATGTTCCTGCAGGATATGGAATGGGGAGTAGTGCTGCATCAGCTGCTGCATGTGCAGTAGGAATTAACAAGTTGTACAATTTGAAATTGAATGATGCTGAATTAGTAGAATATGCAGGAATTGGTGAAAAGGCCAGTGCAGGCACAATACATTATGATAATGTTGCAGCATCAGCACTAGGTGGATTTGTAATAGTGAAAACAAAACCTTTGCAAGTTGCTAAAATTCAGCCTCCAAATGACTTGGTTTTGTGTGTTGCAGTTCCAGAACTGAAGGTTCCTGCAAAGAAAACCAAGGTTTCAAGAGGAGCTATTCCAAAAAAAGTTTCATTATCAGATATGGTACAAAATATTTCAAATGCAGCATCAATAGTTGCAGGTTTTTCAGAGAAAAACTCTGAATTGATTGGACGATCTGTACAAGATGTAATTGTTGAGCCTGCAAGAAAACATATGATTCCAGGATTTGATAGAGTGAAAAAGAATGCATTAGCTGCAGGTGCATATGGAGTTACAATTAGTGGTGCAGGACCATCGGTGATAGCTTTTACAGATAAAAAACATGATTCAAAGAAAATTGCTAATGCAATGAAACGAGGATTCAAAGATGCAAAAAAGAAATCCAATATTTTTATTTGCAAACCAAGCAAAGGTCCTGTAATCAAAAGATAAGAAATGAAAAGAGCAGTTATCATTCTAAGTGGAGGTTTAGATTCAGCATGTATGATGTCATATTTGAAAAAAGGCTACCAGTTGTATGGAATTACATTTGCATATGGCCAGAGAGCATCTGAGGAGATAAAGGCTGCAAAACGTATAGGAAAACTACTCAAATTAAAAGAACATAAAATTCTCGACATTGGCTTCATGAAGGAACTGTATGGGGACAGTAATGTTCTAACAAATACAAAGAAAAAGATGCCTAGTTCTTTTGAATATTCTATTGTAGTTCCAATCAGAAATGCAATATTTCTTTCGATTGCCACAGCATGGGCATTTACTCTAAATGCCGAATTAGTAGCATACGGAGCACAAAAAGGAGATACACAATACCCAGATTGTAGACCAGAATTTACCAAAAAAATACAATCTGCATTAAATCAAGGTGAATATGATGGAATTAAAAATAAAATTAGAAAAGAAATTAAAATCTGGTCTCCGTATTCAGAAAACATTTCAAAAAGTGATTTAATAAAAAAGGGTCACAAGGTTTTAGGAAATGAAATTTTCAAAACCTGGAGCTGTTATCTCAGTGGAAAGATGCAGTGTGGAAAATGTGAATCTTGTAATAACAGAAAGATTGCATTTGCAAAAGCAAAGATTGAAGATAAAACGAAATATTTGAACTAGTTTTAGAGCACTTTTCTTTTCAATACAAATCTACGAGCGCCCAAATACCACGCTGCAAAAACCATACCTACTATTCCCCAGAATATCCAGTTTAGTGCTGTTTGTTGCATCTCTGGTTCGTCAGTAACAGAACAGTTAGTTTCTTGAGATTCTTGTTCACATTCCCATCCATACATAACTACAGAGTCTTCAAAGAATGGACTGGTCTGCCATGCTAAAACTACTGCAACTGCGATAACTATTGCAAATTCAATTACAAACCAACTAAAAAATGGCCATGATTCACTTGGAACATGTATGTTATTTCTTGCAGGCATGATGAATTTCTAATTAGGGGATTATTTAATTTTTGATAGGAACTTACTTGTTTTGAATGGCTTTGAGTAGCTCTTCTTTGGCTTTTTGATCCTCAAATACGCCTCTAAATGCTGAAGATGTCACTATAGCATCATTTTTGACACCTCTCATTTTCATACAAAGATGCTCACCTTCTGCCATAACTGCTACGCCTTTTACACCCTGTGCATAAATCTCATCTGCAACATTTTTTGTAATTCTTTCTTGAATTTGTAATCTCTTTGAGAATTTCTCTACGACTCTTACTAGTTTTGAAATACCAAAGACTCTTCCATTTGGAATGTATGCAATTTGGATTTTACCAAAGAAAGGAAGCATGTGATGTTCACACATTGAATAGTATTGAATATTCTTTGCAACTACCATCTCAGAGTCTTCTGAAAATTGAACAGATAATTCAGAATCAGAGTCATAACCGGAAAATATTTCACCATAAGCATCAGCAATTCTTCTAGGAGTATCTTTCAGACCTTCTCTAGTAGGATCCTCGCCGAGTTCAATGATTAATTCACGTACGAGTTTTTTGACACGATCTTTATCCATATGATCAGTTGATTTCAAAGGTTATTTTAAACGATGTGGAATTTTTAGGCACAGTTATTCTTGAATTATAATTTCTTTTTTGTAGAACAT
>Ga0208766_1000611_pt1 | contig 19741 bp, 11 predicted proteins | sample ETN01SmetaG_3_FD_185792 | JGI IMG/M metagenome (GOLD analysis project Ga0208766, IMG submission 185792) | Marine microbial and viral communities from oxygen minimum zone, Eastern Pacific Ocean - ETNP2014F12-01SV263 (SPAdes) (version 2) | ecosystem: Environmental > Aquatic > Marine > Oceanic ... | reverse complement strand
GCTCCGGCTCCAGAACAGGACCAGAGTGCTGCTTAACGCTTGGCCTTTGCCTCCTCTTCGCTTGCCAATATGACCGCGCCATAAATGCCGCCATCATCGCCCAATTTGCTGGCCTCTATTTTAATTCCCTCCATCGTGCCAGGCAGCACATGTTTCGCGGCTGTCTTGCGAATAATCGGCAACATGGGTTTCTGTAAGGCTTCTATCACTCCGCCGTTAAGCATCACGTATTCAGGTCCAATCGCACTGATAATAGCGGCTACCCCTATGCCGGTATCTTCGGCTGCCTGTTTAACGATGCGTTTAACCAATGGATCCCGCTCGGCCAAGGCAATGCGCAAATGCCGACTGCGGACTCCGGTCAGGTGAGTGCCCAGTTCCTCTTGAAGCATCGTTTCCTCCCCTTCAAGAACCGCTTTACGAAGACACCGAACAATGCCGGTTCGGCTGGCGAGTGATTCCAGGCTCCCTCGGAAACTATGTGCGGTTTTGAGCCCGTTTTTATCGATGGTTATCTGCCCGAACTCGCCCGCCGCAAAGTTATGGCCACGAAACAGTTGGCCATTGATAATCAAACCTCCACCAAAGCCGGTTCCCAAAAATGCGCCGGCCATCGTGTCGGGCTTCCCTTTAAGCTCCACCCGGTGAATGCCCAACGTAAAAAGGTTGCAATCATTGTCAACAAACACCGGCACGCGAAGGCGCCGGCGGAGAATGGTCTGAATGGGCACCTCGCTCCAATGAAGATTATAGGCGTTATATACCCGCCCCTTGATTACCACGCCCGGAACGCCCAATCCTATTGCGCGCACATCATCCATACGTAAACTCTGGTCCTCAACTAATTCGCGCGTCGCCCGAACTATACGATCAATGACAGCATCCCCGCCCCGGGTCGCTTTTGTTTTGATCTTCCATTTTGCCAGAAGCTTGAGTGACCGATCGAATAATCCGGCAAGAATCTTGGTGCCTCCAACATCAATCCCGAGATAGTATCGCCCTTTTCGTCGTACGGCCATGCGGTCGCATGAAACGAAGCCTGCTCGCCTGCGTCAACGGCCAGTTATCCGCACAAAAAATCCGCCAACAAGTGGCGGACTTGAAAGGATAGGGGAGAATGGGTGTTATTTTTTCTCCGTTGCTGGTTGTGGTGATTCAAAGGTGGCAACCGTCTTGCCATCAGTCATGTTCCACACTCGCAGGGTACTATCCTGTCCCCCGGCAATGACTATCTTGCCATCTGGGGTGGCATCACTGGTGTACATGAAGTCGGTCCCCCCGCTGAAACTGCGGGCGTCATTCAGGTCGGATTTAATAAGGCGCACGGACTTGTCCCCTGCGGTCACTATCGCCTGGTCGGTGTAGCCAACATAGTGAATGGAGGTGACTTCCTTGCCAAAGTTGGTGCGCTGACGAATGCGTTCACCCAGTTCGAAGTTCCAGTGACGGACACTGTTGTCGGCTCCAACGCTCACCAACTGTCTGCCGTGCGGCAGCCAGCTGACGCCCAGCGCATGATGTGTATGGCCCTCAAAGGCGTGAACGATCTTACCATCCTTGGCTGCGGTCACCTTCACGAACTTGTCGCCACTGGCTGAGGCGATGTACTTTCCGTCGGGTGAATATTCCAGACTAAACACCGTGTCTCCGTGCAAGCCCATGAAATTCTTGAGTAACTTCCCATCGGCAACATTCCAAATCATGATTTCTCCGCCGCGGCTTGGCTCGCCGCTGCCAATAGCTATGTGTTTGCCGTCCGGACTAAAGTCAATCGAGTACACCCGGTCAGTGATGGGCGATTTCAGGTCGCCGCTGCCAAGACTTCGCTCCAGCTTCCATGTCACGGCTAGATTCCATACCTGCACGGTCTTGTCGGTGCTCCCGGTGATAAGCTGGCCGCCGGGCGTGTAGGCCAGCGTCTTGATCGGCCCCGTGTGCCCGTTGAAGGTTCCCAGCGGCTGGCCATTGGCGGCAGCCCAGGTGTGAATCAGGTTGTCATCGCCCCCGGTCGCCACGGTGCTGCTGTCCGGAGAAAAAGCAATTGCGCGGACGGGGCTCTCCCCTTTGGTCACAGTTTCCTTGGCGGTGTTGACGTTGGCCTCCTCCTGCTTCTGGTGTGCTTCGGCGGCCGTTTTCCCTTCAGTGGCCACCTTAACTTCCCCGTCGGCCTTTCCCTTGGCCTTGGTGGCAAGGGTAAATTCGTTAACCGCCTGCTGACGCGCATCCTCTAGCTTCTTGTATTCGGCTTCCGCTGTGGGGACTTTCTTGGCCGTCTCATCGAGCTTCTTCTTCGCGGCGACCTGGTCGGTGTTCAGCTTATCGCGCTTGGCCTTGGAATCGGTAGCCACCTTGCGCTTGTCGGTGGACACCTTGGTCGCCGCCTCAGCAGTTGCCTTGGCTTTATCGGCGGTTGCCTTGGCGGTTGCGCTGATGGCTTCGGCCGCTTTGCCCTGCTGGTCTGCATTCTTAAAAGCCGTGTCCGTTGCCCCCGCCTTGGCTTTGGCAGCAGCTACTTCGTTCTGGGCAGATTTTTTGGCATTGTCATCGCCCGCATTCTTTAATTTTTCTTCAGCCTTCTTTAATGCAGCCTGAGCGGTATCCAATGTTTTCTTGGCCTTATCAGCCGCCGCGCGCTTGGTGGTTGCAGCTTTGGCTTTGGTAGCCGCGGTTGCGGCGGGCGCCTTGGCGGCAGCAGTAGCAGTCTTGGTGACGGCCTCAGCCACCTTGGCGACCTTGTCGAGTTCCGTAAACACCTTCACCTCGTTGTCATAGTCTGCCTTTAGCTTGTTATAGGTCTCTTCGCCCGTCTTCTTTGCGGTGACTGCCTCATCAAGGGCTTTTTTCTTCTCAGCGATCGGCATGGCTTCGGCCTTTTTCTTGGCCTCATCGGCCTTCTTTAAACGGTCAACGGCCTTCTTTTGGGCATCAGTTTTGCCCTTGAGATTGTTTGTGTGATAGGTGACCTCGCTCTTGGCGAAGGCGTGCTCACGATCCTGAGTAGCCAGAGCAAGCTTCTGGTCGCGCTGGCCACGCAACTCGGCTATTTGTTTGCCGTTGGCCGCATTCCAGATTTTCGCGGTGTTATTCTCACTGGCAGAAGCAAACTTGGTCGCATCCGGGCTGATGGCAACGGCGAACACCGGCCCGCCGTGGGTCATACTGCGAACGGCCGCACCCGTATTGGCGTCCCAGTGACGAACCGTGCCATCCCTACTTCCTGAAAGAATCTGCGTGGCATTGTTTGGCACACGCACAAGGGCGAGAATGGGTTGGCTGTGCCCTTTCATCTCTTTGAGGGGCTTTAACCCGGCTTTTGCATCAGTCGTGTTAATGGTCAGGGCGGTGGCCAGATCCCAAGAACGGATGGTGTTGTCCTCATGCGCGGTAACCAGCAGCTTTCCATCAGTGGTCCAGGTGGCTGCAGTGATCCTGGAGAGCTTTTCCATCTCAAGCTTGGGTGCAACATATTTGCCATCAGCAATGGTCCAGATGTGATAGGTGCCATCGGCAGCGCCAGAAAGAAGACGTACGTTGTCAGGTGAAAAAGCAACGGTGCTCACCGACGACTTGTGGCCGGCAAGAGTCCTGGTGGCCTTGCCGGTAGCAGGGTCAATCAGACGGATGTTGTTGCCCTCCCCGGAGGCGAGCCATTTGCCGTCAGGGCTGATTGCGAGCACAGGGGAATCGGTGCTGAGCGCGATGCTCCGCAGCGCCTTGACGGGTTGACGGCGCCAGAGTTTCGTCTCGCGATAGCCGCCGCTGGCGAGCAGTGTTCCTTCATTATTGAATTTTAGCGAATGAACCATGTCGCGATGGGCCACGCCCTGCTTGTACATGGGCAGCTTGGCCAGGGTGAGGTCAGTGAGTCGGGTGGCCAGCGCCTTGGAGGGGATGTGGTAGAGGAAAATCTGATTGGCGCGCCCCGCAGCCGCGTACTGGCCGTCGGGGGTGAGGGCAGTGGAGAAGATGGGGTTGAGACCGGGAGGCAGCGACTGCCACTCCACCTTGCGGTTGTCGACCACCTCGCCCTTGGCACCCTGCTGAACCCACAGCTTGAGCAGGCCCAGTTCCTGAGGGTTAAGTGCGCGCGCGGAGACCTTGTTTTCCAGTGGCGGCATGGCGGGATCCTCGGCATGGGTCGAGGAGGTAAAGAGAATGCTCTCCTCAGGCTTGCCAGGGACCACGCTGTCGGCCTCAGCTATGTCCTGGGGTGTCTCCAGAATAAGGTCTGCCTTGGCCTTGGTGCGATTATGGCAGGAAAGGCAGTTGGCTCGCAGGATAGGCAAAATCTCGCTCTGGAAATCCACCGGCTTGACGCGCTTGATTTCAGCCACGGGCAGCGGTCCTTTTTTCGCTGCTTGAACGTTATCTGCCTGCAGGCCGGCCAGAAGCACAGCCCCAATGATGAGGAATTGAATCTCTTTCATGGTTTCCTGTAATATAAATGGTGTTTAATTATTTCTTTGCAGCTTTTTTAACCTCAATAACCTTCAGTTTGAGCGGTTGGGTCACCTTGATGGTCTGTTTCTGCAATTGCATCGTCGCCTCGACGTTCAATGCCAAATCTCCCACGCTCGCCTTGTCGTTGGCGGTGATGGTGAACTTGCCGGTGGCCTGATCCTTGGCAACGGTGAGCTTGGCAACGGTGAGTCCGCTGGTGCCCTTGGGTAAGGCCACGCCGATGGTCACCGGATCCTTGAAATCATACTTGCGCGTGAAGTTCACGGTGAACTCCACTTTTTCACCCTGCTTCACCTGACCGGCGGCAACCGGCTTGAGTTCAATGGGCGCGGGCATCACCTTCACGGTGATGGGCTTGCTGTAGAAGGTCGCCGTGATGTCCTTGGGCTTGCCGGCGTCGGTGAGCTTCTTCGTGTTCGCCGCAGCGGCTGCCTTGGCGCCATCAGCGGCCTTCTTCTTGGCGGCAGCCTCGTCGTTCTTCTTCTTGGTGGCAGCCTTTTGCTCAGCCGTAGCGTCCTTCTTTTTGTTGACGGCCGCCAGTTCGGCGGCGACGGCCTTGGCAACCTTGTCAGCCTCGGCGGCAACCCCGTCCGCCTTTTTCTGCGCCTCCTTGGCTGCGTCGATACGCGCCTTGGGCACGCGGCTGTATTTGCCTTTCACCTGGGTGCGCAGGAAAAGCACATGCTCGCCAACGGGCAGCTTGTAGGAGTTCAGGTTCAGGTCAATGATGCCTTCGTCCTTGTTCTTGGCAAAGGTGGCATCCTTGAATTTTGAGAGTGCGCTGTGGCCCAGCAGTTTCATCTTCTTGTCGACACCCTTGAACCCGCCATCCTGTTTGATGGTGAACGGAATCTTCAGCTGGCCGTACACCGAGTGCTCATAAATTTTGTTTTCCTTGGGCTCAAACGCAACCGGGATGACTTCCTCAGCGGTTGCCTGTAATTGCAACGTGTTGGTCAAACGCGCACGAACGGTGCTGCGTTTTGCGGTGCTGTCATACACAACACTGGCGACGCCGGCATTGCGTGCGGCTCGCGTGACCGCCTTGCCGGCAATCATAGACTTGCCCGTAATAGTGATAGCCCCAGACCAGTCGGGCGCATCCCCCTTGGATTGTAACAGGATAAGGGCACTATTCTGGCCAGCGGCAATGGAGGCCTTGCTGGTCGTGATATGCGCCGGCAAGCCGGCAATGGATAGCTCAATTGGCTCATTGAAGTTATCGCGTTTAAACACCATCACCTTGATGGGGAGCACCTCACCGCGCCGCAGAAAACCGGTGGGAAGGGGGACCGCAGTGTTTGCAAGGGCAACGGGCCCTTCAGGCATAGCCACCAGACGGAAGTCTGGTGCTTCCTTGTGGATGGACAGCCGGTAGAGGCTGTCGGCACTGCTCCGGTTGTAGAGGTCATAAAGCAGAATCCGGTAGGTGCCCTCATCCGGCGCCACGAAGCGGAAAGAGGGGTCGACCGACGTGGTATTAAAGGTGGAGCCGCCGATGTTCACGGGGCTATCCTGAACTTCTTTCACGGTACTGACCTTCTCCTTGCCTTCCTTGTCTTTCGTTACGCGCTGAATTCGAAAGAAGGGGTTGGTGGTCGCTCCAAGGCGTTCGCTAACGACCTCAATCCAGTAGGTGTCGCCCTTTTTCGCGTCGAAGGTCACCCAGTCACGGTCGCGTCGCGGATAAAACTGGCCGACATATTCGCAGGGGACGGAAATCTTTTGCGCCTTTTCAGGATTGTTGTTGTCGGCGGAAGTCTCGGTCACCACCGCGCTGTCGGCAAAGTGAATGCGGACGGGGTTGGATGCCCCCATCGGGCTGGGCAGGCGATAGTCGATGCCATCAAAACCGGCGGCCACCGGCCCCACCGGCGTGCTGCTGGCAATCTTCAGGCGTGCGGCGGCATCGCCGGGCAGGCTGATGGTCACGTCTTTTTTCTGCAGCGGCTTGCCGCCCAGTGCCATGCCCGCGTCCTGGCCTCCAGGAAGGTTGCGGCCGTACGCGGTGTACTTGCTGTTGCTGCCGGGCTTGCCGACAGGCGGGATAATGAAGTCAATATACGGACGCTGCGAAACAGTCAATCGGTACACGTGCTCCGCTCCACCACCGTAAGTGAAGTCGTAAACTGCAACGTAGTAGTCGCCAGCGGCCGTCGCGAGGAAATCCAGCGGGCCGCCAAAGCGATCGCGCTCCAGCTCCAGCTCCTTATCGTCCTTGAGCACGAGTACGGGCGCCATCTTCGAATCCAGCTCAGCCGCCTGACACTCAATAAGAACACGCTGACCCTTCTTCAGGCTCACCTTAAAGTAGCTGTAGTTGCGCGAGCTGGCCTGACCGTTGATGGTGGTGCCAAGCTTGGTCTCCATGGCCTTGTCAGCTGAGGCCCCGGCCGTAGATTTTTCCTCCGGCAAATCGCCCACCGCGAACGCGCGCACGTTGGAGATGCCAAACTGACCGCCGCCTATCTGCACGTCATAAATGCCCACGGGCACATTCTTGGCGATGGTAACGGTGTACTGATTGGCCACCACGTTGCCCTTGTCGTCCTTCTTGGGCACTGCAGCCAGGCCCTCGTGCGAGAAGAAAAGCCTGCCCGCCCCATCCAGGTCGCCACCACTGATGGTGATCTCCACACTGGTGCCTTGCTGCCCGCCGGCGGGAAAGATGGCGGTCATTCGCGCACGTGGCAGTTGCTGGGCTTGCGTCTCCGGCGCCAACCACACCAAGAGCGCGAAAGCCGCCATTACCGTATTTAAGATGGATTTCTTCATTTTACTCTTCCTGTGCCTCATTTCTATTTTCCTCTATGGGATTTGCAGCCTGTGTAAAAAATCTGCCGTTACCCGCATTTGCAGCCATTCCTAGCCCAAATTCATGTGGATTGATAACTTTTGACGCCGTGGACCGGCTGCGCAATCAAAATAATTCATCTATCGGGTCGCCATATGGCAGCACCGGGCTGGGCAGACCGCTGAAGCTGGCGTATTTCACCCTAGTATCGATGCCGAGGTGCCGATACATCGTGGCCAGCACGTCCTGCGGCCGCACCGGCCGCTCCTTGGGTAGAGCGCCCTTTCTGTCTGAGGAACCGACCACCGCGCCTCCCTGAATGCCTCCGCCGGCCACCGCTGCGCTAAATACATTCGGGTAATGGTCGCGCCCGCCGGTCTTGTTTACCTTCGGTGAGCGGCCGAATTCGCCCCAGGCAATGACCATCACGCTGTCCATCAGCCCGCGTTCCTCAAGATCCTGCAGGAGCGCCGTGTAAGCCTGGTCCCAGCGAGGAAGGAAACCGTCGCGCATCGTCTCGTAGCCCTTCACGTGGGTGTCCCACCAGCGCAAATCCACGGTAACCAGCCGCACCCCGGCCTCCACTAAACGCCGAGCCAGCAAAACGCGCTGGCTCCAAGCCGGCACGCCGCAACGATCAGGCGTGGGCGCGTTATAGCGCTCCATGAAGCCATAACGCTCGCGGATATTCATCGGTTCAGCGTCCAGGTCGAAGGCATCACGTGCCTTGGAGCTGGTAACAATATCTAGTGCCTGTTGTTGAAACTTGTCGGCGGCCGCGGCATTGCCACTGCCGTCAATGTCCCGGCGAATATTATCAAAGCCGGCGAGCAGATTGCTGCGTGTATCAAGGCGGTTAAGGGAGAGCCCCTCGGTCAGCTCGAAATTGGGCACCTCAAACTTGCCGCCATTCTTTGGCCAAGTGCTGCTGTCGGCGGGGTCAACCTGTGTGTAGAATGGCGAATACTTTTTGCCGAGGTAGGCCGCCTCCACGCCCGGCAGGGATCGCGGGATCATCACGTAGGATGGCAATCCGGGGTTCAAGTGCCCCAGCTGCTTCGCGACAATGGAGCCGCAGCTTGGGTACACGTTCACATTCGGATTGGCCTTGTTGGGCGGATAGCCGGTGAACATGACCTGGTCGCCCGCCGAATGACCCGGCTGGTCGTGGTGCAGGCTGCGGATGATGGCGAACTTGTCGGTCATCTTCGCGCACCTGGGCAATAGATCGCAAATCTGCGTGCCGGGCACCTTGGTGGACATCGCCCCAAAGGCGCCGCGGTAATCCTGTGGCGCCTCAGGCTTGGGGTCCCACGTCTCGTGCTGGCTGGCGCCGCCTCGCTTCCAGAGAATGATGACGGACTTTTCGCGTGAGACCTTTTTGCGATCCTGCACCGCCGCCTCGGCACGCATGAGGTTATCCAGGGAAAGGCCGCCCAAACCCAGCGCGCCGGCCTTTACAAAACCACGCCGATCCATCTCCAAGCTGCGCCGAAACTCCGGGCAGCCAACCAGATCGGCGCGTTTATGCGAGCGGTTCGCCATGAGGCGATTTGGAACCGGTTAATGGTTAAAGAGGTATTCCTTGGTGTTGAACAACGCCCAGATGATATCCTCGTAGGAAGACTTGCGGTCGGCAGGCTTCTTAACGCCCTTGTCATCCTCAACCTCACGGTCAAGGTGCTGCCGGGCGAGGAAAATCTCGCTGGCTGATGGCTCGCGGGAGAAGGCGAGCATGAACAGGCTGCGAATCCTCCTGCCCTCCGCATCGGCTCTGCCGGTTTGCGTTTTTTCCAGGGCCACCTGTGCGGCATTGGATTTGGCCAAGGCCGGCTTCTGCTTCTTGTTGATTAATTCAGTCAGCTTCTTCTTGAGGTCATCAGTCTTGGCGTTGGCCTTGGCCTTCTGGACCTCGGCATTCACTGCGCCAAGCGCCTTGTCGGCGGCGTCTTTCTCGGCCTGAGCCTTGGTGAACGCCTCATCGGCGGGCGTTTTTTCTCCGACAAGTTTGGCCGCACGGCCACTGCCGCTGGAAAGCTTGCCCTGAATGTCCTTGGAATTAAGCAGGTGCAGGCTCTGGGCCAGACTAGCGTCACTGGAGCGTTCGCATTCGCAGGAACTGGAGCTGTCGGGCCGGCCGAACACCGTCAGGAAGTAGGACTGACTGTTGAAGCTGTTATCGGGCAGCTGCACCGCGCGCGTGCCCACGGGCAATCCACTGAAGCTGGGCTGGGCGCCAGTCATCTGGTTGATGGCATCATAGAGCACCTCGGCGTTCAGGCGCTTGGGGTAGTAGCGGCTAAAATAGGTCTTGTCCTTCGCGTTGTACTCGTTGGGAATCGAGCTAAGTTGATAGGTCTTTGATTGGCAGATCGTGCGAATCAAATCCTTCATGTCAAAGCCGTTCCTAATGAAGTGCTGTGACAATCCCTCGAGCAGCTCAGGATTAACTGCAGGATTGGTTTCGCGCATGTCATCCTCCGGTTCCACCAGTCCACGGCTGAAGAAGTGTTTCCAGTAGCGGTTTACCAGCGTGGGGGCGAAGAATTTGTTGTTTGGTCCGGACATCCAGTCCACCAGCGCGTGGCGCGGATCATCATCTGCTGTAAGGTCCAGCGGCTTGTCGCCGAGGGCAGCAGCCTTTACCATTTTCCCATCCTTCTTGTTGGCTGTCTGCGCCACCTTGCGCGTGTGGTAGATAATTTCCTCTCCTGGGTTACGCCCCGGCTTACGGCCTATCGTGGAAAAAAAGGCGCTGAAGCTATAGTAGTCCTTCTGGCTCCATTTTTCGAAGACATGATGGTGGCACTGAGCACATTGCATACGGGTACCCAGAAAGAGCTGCGCGGCGTCCTCCATCTGCGTCTGCATAGTCTTCACTTCACGGTACCAGGTAGCCGCCGGGTTCTGCTTCATGTCTCCCGATGCCGCAATGACGGAGCGCGTAAACTCGTCGTAGGACATGTTCTGGTGCAGCGAATCCCTAATCCACCCATAAAAGGCGTAGTTGCCCCGCATAGCCGAGGCATTGCCGCGCTTGTTTCTAAGGAGGGCACTCCACTTGTTGGCAAAATAATCGGCGTAATCGGTGCTGGCCAACAGGCCGTCGATGAGCTTGTCGCGTTTCTTCGGGTCGGTGCTCTTAAGAAACGCCTCGGCTTCTTTCTCTGTGGGCAGGCGTCCGGCAATATCAATAGACACCCGCCGAATGAAAGTAGCCTCATCGCAAACGCCCGAAGGAGGCATCCCTACGCGCTTGAGCTTGCTGAACACCATTTCATCAATCAGGTTGCGGGGTGCCGGCGTCTCGGGCACCGGCATACCTAGCGGCACGCTGGCCTGATAAACCGCTACCTGACCCTGATAGCGGATCATTACTGACACATCACCGGGTTGTTCGAAAAAGGTCACATGACCTTCCTTGTCCACCTCGGCAACCTCCTTGTCGTTGGCCTCATAGAGTGCGGTGCGCGTCACGTCCTCGCGCCGCCCATCGGCATAGATGGCGGTAACCGATAATTGTTGCGAGGCGTTTAAAGTAACATACCGTTGCTTCGGGAAAACCTCCAAGGCAGCCACAGCCGGGTCGTCATAGTTGCTGTCCTTCATGCCTTCCTTGATCCAGTCAACGATCAGGTTCCAGTTATGGGAAGCAGGCTCCAGGCGTAGGCCTCCCCCGTGGGGGATGATGTTGCCGCTCTTGAGCAAAAGCAGGCTGTTCTCCGGGGCCGCCGGCGACAGGCGTCGGCCGCGCGATTCCTTCACCAGAAACTCATGGTCCTCGTCCGGATTAAAGCCGAGCAATGAGAGCCGGAACCCGTTCTGGCCCGTGCCGGCTTTGCCGTGACAGCCAGCCCCTGCATTACAGCGGGCCTTGGTGAATACGGGTACAATCTCATCGCGGAAATGTACCGGCGTGTGAACATCATATCCGGTTACCTTAACCTTCACTGAAGCGCTCAGTCCGCCGGGATAGGTGGCGGTGATAACAGCATCCCCGTTGCCGGCTGTCTCAACAAAACCGGTCGGCGAGATGGTCACCACCTTGGCGGGCGAAACCGCGTATTTCACCTTGTGCGTCACGTCAACCGGCTGGCCCTTTTCAATCGTCTCGGCAACCAGTTGTTGGCGGGCGCGATTGCCCTTCATTTCAAATGCATTGGCGGCCCCTGCCTGAGCGGTCAACTCGAGTGCGTCTGGCTTGGCGTCTGCACACAACACGCCGGCCAGCAGTCCCACAAACATCCATGTTTCGATCTTTTTCATAAGCTTTAGTTAAGGTTCCTCGAGTTTACAGCATATCACACATAATCCGCAACTCTATATAGGCAGCCAGATTCCTCATTTTGACGCACGCCAGATACTCACATTCACATTACCTGTCCAAGTTAAATTACCTATTTACAGCCATAAAATCATGTCAAACCAGCTCTTTCATGGGCTGCCAGCCCTCCACCAGGTATCGCGGCCGTCCGGAAAGATCGTTTAGAGTGGTCTCGTTCGCATTGAAGCCGAGGTTGTTGTACAGGGTCGCGTGCACCTCCCCCATGTGGACGGGGCGCTCAGCAGGCTCGGCGGCGTGCTTGTCGCTCGCGCCAATCACCTGCCCGTGGCGCATGCCGCCACCCGCCATGAACGCGCAGCTCACGTTGGGCCAGTGGTCGCGTCCGGCGTTCTTGTTGATGCGCGGGGTGCGCCCAAACTCGCCCCAAGCCACCACGCTCACGTCCTGATCCAGGCCGCGCGAGTGCAAATCCTCAATCAATGCGGAGAGGCCCCGGTCAAAGATGGGCGCGTGGCCCTTCACCCCATCAGTATTGTTGCTGTGAAAATCCCAGCGGCCAAAGTTGAGAGTTACACAACGCGCACCAGCCTCGACCAGGCGCCGGGCCAAAAGGAAATGCGTGTTGTCGCGCGGCGCGCCATCTCCCACGCGTTTCGCGTCGCCCGTGCCGTAACGCTCGCGAATCTTCGGGTCTTCCTTCTCGAGGTTGAGCGCGTCGGCCAAACGCGAGGAGGTCAGCACCCCGAGCGCCTGTTGAGTGAAGGCGTCCATGCCATCGAGCAGGCCGCTACTGTCCGCGTCGCGCCGAAACCGATCGAAACTCTTGAGGAGCGAATGGCGCCGGCCAAACCGGTTCGCACTCACGTTATTAAGCTTCAGGTCAGCCGCGCTGGGGCCAGTCGGCTTGAAGGGCCCGTTGGCCACGCCAAGAAATCCCGGCTTGCCGGAGGAACCATAGGGCGGATGTCCCGCCTTGGGCGCCAGCCCGACAAAGGGCGGCACCCCGGGAACATGAGATCCCTGTAACTTGGCGATGGCTGCTCCGATGGAGGGCCAGCCGCCGGGCGGTTGGCCGGTCTGGTTAAGGGTGGAACCCTTTCGGCCGGTGTAGCACATGAACGAGTCGTGGGAACCATTGGGCGCACCGATGATGGAGCGCACGGCAGTCCACTTGTCCATGATGCGCGCCAGACGCGGCAACATCTCGCCAATATGGATGCCGGGGACATTGGTCGAAATCGATCCAAGGTCACCACGAACCTCGCGCGGGGCCTCAGGCTTGGGGTCAACAAGATCCTGGTGCGGCGGGGCGCCCGCCATGTAGATCATGATGATGGCCTTGTGCGACTTGCCCTTGCCGGCAACCGCTTCGGCCTGCAACAGTTGTGGCAGCGTCAGGCCGCCCAGACCCAAGGTTCCCACCTGCAAAAAGTTGCGGCGGCTTAATCCTCCGCCTAAGGGCGAAATATCCTGTCCATCAATTTGAAACATTCAGTCGCTTTATGCGGCAAGGGCCGGCGGATTTTTACACCCGTCGGCCGTGCCAATATCCAACTTCTAGGTTGGGTTAGATCAGTTCCTTGATCGGCCCACGCCCTGAATCCGTCAGGAACTGCGGGCGACCATTCAAGTCACTCAATAGCGGGCTACCCACGCCAATACCCACGTTATGGTAAAGCGTGGCGATGATTTCCTGAATGTGCACCGGTCGACTGGTTGCCTCTCCGCCAAGGCGGTCGGTGGCACCAATCATCTGCCCGTTGCGCATGCCGCCACCGGCCATCAACGCACCCATCACCCGGGTCCAGTGGTCGCGCCCGCCCTTATTGCCGTTCACCTTCGGGGTGCGGCCAAATTCGCCCCAGACCACCACGCTCACGTCCTTATCCAGGCCGCGGTCGTGCAGGTCGCCTACCAGCGCCGAGAGTCCGATATCCAGCGCGGGCAACTGTTTCTTCAGGAGCGAAAAGTTGTTGCTGTGCGTATCCCAGCCGCCCCAGCCCATGCCGACAAACCGGGCGCCCGCCTCCACCAGCCGCCGGGCGGTGAGAAAACTCTTCACGCTGCGGTAGCCCTTGGGCACATCATAGCGCGCGGTAATTTTCGGGTCCTCCTTGGCCAGGTCCAGCGCATCGAGCACGTGGCTTGAGGTAATGATGCCCAGCGCCTGTTTGTTGAAGGTGTCCAGACCCTCCATCATCCTGGATGAGTCCACATCACGGCGGAAACCATCGAAGCTGGTCAAAAGCGCCCTGCGGTCATCCAGCCGGTCGGTGGTGATGCCATTGAGCGAAAGGTCGCCGCGCCCCTTGCCCCTGGGCGTAAAGGGATTGTGTGCCGCTCCAAGGAAGCCCGCTCCCATGGCACGACTATCAAGGCCGAAGTAGGGCGGGGTGCCGTTTTTGCCCTGGCCCTCAAGCTGCGAAAGCACTGAGCCGATCGCCGGCCAACCACCAGCCGGTTGCGGTCGGTTGCGTGCACGACCGGTCATCAGGTGGAACGAGTTATGGTCGCTCACGTTACCAACCACCGAGCGAATGGCGGTGAACCGGTCGAACGTCGCCGCCACGCGCGAGAAGTGCTCGCAAATGCGCACGCCCTTTTCCTTGGTGTTGATGGCGGAAAATTCGCCGCGATATTCCCGGGGGGCATCTTCCTTGATGTCCCACATGTCGGTGTGGCTCGGTCCGCCCGAAAGGTGGATCATGATGATCGACTTCTGGCGCTTCGCCGATGCCCCTGCCTGGTCTTCCGCCCGCAGCAACTGCGGTAACGTCAGGCCGCCCATGGCCAGGCCCCCAATCTGCAGGAAGTTGCGCCGCGACACACCGTCACAGCAAGGGTTACTCTGGTTCTCTGATATCTCTAACATGGCTGGGGGTCCTTCAATTGCCCGGTTTAATTCTTTCTCCCAAATACATTACCCTTAAATGATCAGTTCCTTCAGCGGACGGCGACCTTGATCAACGAGATAACGCGGCCGACCACTCAAATCCGAGACCATCGTCGAGGTGATGTTAATGCCCATGGCCGTATAGAGAGTGGCAAACACGTCGCCAAAATGCACCGGCCGGTCCGTCGCCTCGGCCGCCTGCCAATCCGAAGCACCAATCACCTGCCCGTGCTTCATACCGCCACAGGCCAATACCGCGGTGGAAAGCTTCGGCCAGTGGTCCCGCCCTGCCCCCTTGTTCACCTTCGGGGTGCGTCCAAATTCACCCCAGACCACCACACTCACATCCTTGTCCATGCCGCGGGTGTGCAAGTCTTCCACCAAGGCAGTCAGTGCCTGGTCGAGCATTGGCATGTCCTGCCGGGCACGCTTGAAGTTGCCACCATGCCAGTCCCAGCGACTGAAGGCGATGGTCACGCAGCGCACGCCGGCTTCCACCAGTCGCCGCGCCATCAGGAAATCATCCAAGAGTTTATGCGAGCCATCAGACTGTTTCTTCTTTGAACCGCGCCCGTAGCGATCGCGCAACTTCGGGTCCTCCTTCTCCAAATCCAGTGCAACGGCCAGCTGACTGCTGGTCAACATCGCCATTGCCTGCTGGTTGAAGGCGTCCAGTCCCTCAATGGCGCGCGTGGTGTCCACGTCACGGCGCAGGGTATCAAAACTGTCGAGCAGGCTCTTGCGGTTGCCCAGCCGGTCGATGGTCATGCCTTTGAGGCTCATGTCCTCACGCGCGTTGCCGTCCTTGTTCGGGGTGAAGGGACTGTGCGCAGGCCCCAAGAAGCCTGCGGTGCCCGGGTCCCCCCATTGCTTATGCCCGCAATTGGGGGCCAGACCCACGAAAGGCGGCATGCCCGGCTTGGTCGAACCATGAAGCTTGGAGAGTGCTGCTCCCATACTCGGCCATCCTCCTGGCGGTTGGTTGGCCGTTGTGCGGCGACCGGTCATGCATTGCCAGGCATCATGCCCCCCCGTAGCTCCCACCATCGAACGAATGACGGTGAACTTATCCATCATCTTTGCCATGCGCGGAAACAGCTCACAAATTCGAGTGCCAGGGATATTGGTCGGGATTTCCTTGAGTTCGCCGCGAATCTCCTTGGGCGCATTGGGTTTCATGTCCCACATGTCCTGATGGGGTGGTCCGCCGGGAAGAAAGATATTGATGATGGCCTTGTGCGACCTTTTGGTGCCCTGTTTTTCCTCAGCCTGCAGGATCTGCGGCAACGACAAGCCGCCCATGGTCAGCCCTCCGATTTTCAGAAAACTCCTCCGCGTAACCCCGTCACAGAACTTATATTTTTGGCCGGTAATTGTGAGCATGGCTTTAGCTGGGTCTAGTACTGGTTTATTCGACGCATCCACCCCATACGCCATTCATCCCACCGTAACATTCTCAACAAAGAAAGTCACTGTGATTTAGCGCATTTTTAGCCGTTTTTTGCTTGCAGGGCAAAGCGTTGATTATCACCGAAAGAATCAGCCTAGAGGGCAGGGGTAACCGTGGTTTCCGGCTCCACTGCGGGCGTGGGGACGGGGCTTAAACGGTACACTGCCTGAAGTTCGCTAAATCCCTTAATTTCCATGGGAGGCAATGGCTCGGCAGTACGCCCCTCCCGGGCCTCCTCACAGGTTGCCTCATCGACAAGAATATCCATGGGCCCAGCCACGGTACAGAGGCGGCTGGCAAGGTTTGCCCCTTGACCAATAACCGTGAAATTCAGCCGTTCTTCCGATCCCATAAATCCCGCCAGCATTTGGCCTGTCGCCACTCCCACTCCCACATGGATATCCCTGCCCGACATCATGTTCAGAACCTTGCGTTCGCTAATCATCGAACGGGCACAGGCCACTGCCTTCGCTGGTGCATCCGGATCCCTTTTCCCCGCCCCAAAGACCGCCATAATCATGTCGCCCACAAACTTGTCTACGAGCCCTTCGTGTTCGTGGACAACTCTGGTGAGGGCCGTCATATGTTCGTTAAGTAATGCCACGGCTTCCTCAGGAGACATGCCCTGCGTAATTTGGGTATATTTACGCATATCACAAAACACCACAGTCATCTCATGGGTTTTACCTCCAAGATGTCCGTTGCCGGCCATGAGTTCCTCGGCTACCTCCTTGTCAGCAACCTTGTTCAAGACATCGCGATACCTGTTTTTTAACGATAACTCTTCGGCTGTTTCATTGAAGGCCCTAGCCAGCCGGCCAAGCTCATCATTGCTGCGCACAGGAATCCGTACATCGTAATCCCCTTCACGAAGTTGCATGGTGGCCCTGTAGAGACGTCGAAGCGGCTTAAAGAGCCCCAAGGAAATCAACCAGCTAAGGCCCACAGCCACAAAACCCATCACGGCTCCGATCCCGAGAATTTGAGCCTTTATTTCACTCTGGACGGCCAACGATTGGGACCAGTCATAAAGCCCCACCTTATGTGCCTTGGGCAGGGCGGGGTGCGAATCCATGGGTGCCACAAAAACCTTGTGGGGAACACCGTCCAATTCCAGAAATTCGTGTTTATCTGCCTGGGGCTTCTTCATGGCCCGGGCATTTTTCCTCAGCCATTTTTCTACCTTGGGCAGGTCTGCTTCCACAATGGTCGAGGAAAGGAGCGCGCCATCCACCCAGACCCCGGAAGAAAGATCGCTGATCTCATTGAGGGCCAGCTCGCTACGCCGGTTAACCGGAAAGCCCATAATCATGGTGCCCACCGTCCTGCCGCCTTCGGCTTGCTTAACCGGCAAACACACCACTTCAAGGAGTCGCCGGGTTCCATTCTGGCTGCCAACGGATAAATAGCCGGTAGCCGATTTATTCAGGCCCACCAACCCCTGGTATAGATCGTCGATTTTGTCACGGAATTCGCGCTGTCCCCGGCTCTGGAAATATCCGTTGATCGATCCTTCCGGAAGCAGAAACTCGCCTTGTTCCCCAAGAAAAACCAGGTATGAGGCTGTTATCCGGAAACGACGCTTGGGAACATGGATGACCGGTGGCTGGTCTGGTTGTTCTTCCGTCTTGAGGAGTTTCTTGAGCAGGGACTCAGCCAACACCGGAGCCATGGCCTGCCAAGCCAGTTTGTAGAGCCGATTGGCTTCCTTTTCTTCCAGTGCAACCTGTACCTCTTCACGTTGAACAAACTGGGCTGCCTGAGCTTGGGCCTCATTTAGGCGCTCTGCCTGCTCCCGTGGAAGGTATTGTAGCTGCTCCTCTACCCGAACGCGAAAGAGTCGGTCATTGGCCTGTTCGACTCGTTTCAAGGAAACCGTCAGCGAAACGGCGGTGGTGAGCGCCACCACCAGCAGCATCGACAAAAGTATTTTTACCCTAAATCCCATCGAAATCATTTACTTGGCGGCTTAAAACAATGCCCTAAGCCACTAGTAAAGACGCAGGGAGGAGGCAAAAGGATTCAATTAAAAGGAAAATCCTCATGCAAAAAAAAGACGCCCGGAAATTCCCGGGCGCCTGTCTTTCACAAGGGGGGGTGGAAACTAATTAATGCCATCCTCCGCGGCAAACCTGACCACTTGGATCATATGTAGCTCCAACATGCTGAATGTTTTGCTTGATGGACATTTGCATCTCCACGGTGGTGACTTGCTTCACGCTTCCGTCGGCCCAGGCAAGGGTCCCCTGGTTTTCATCCAGCCCACTCATGGCGTAGCGCTTGTCTCCAGATGCGCCAATCCACTCTTCATCCTTGGCGGAGGTAACGCCCTTCACCCGCACAGTGCGATGCACCGGGGCCCAGTTATGGGTCCAGTTATTCATGGCGTTGGCAGCTGAGCCGGTCGGGTTATCGCCCTCGAAGTTACGGGTAAAGAGGGTGATCGAGGCAGAGCCACTCAGCTCATCTGCACTCTTGTGCAGGCCATAGCTCAGGCCGCGCTGGTGCACGTAGGCACTGTTCCACCAGGAACGTCCCCAGCCATCCATGTGGCCAGCCGCCTTATGGGCATGCTTGGAATCCTGATCGTTGGTGCGCTTGCACTTGGGATCGGTAGGGGAGAGCAATGAATTTGAGGTTCCCAATTCATCCCTGAACGTTGCATTCGTAAAGATGAAACGGATATCGCCAGCCAGATGAACGAGGGCACCCCTGTTCCTGGCCAGCCTAGGCCGCAAGTCGGTATTGTTCCAAGTTTGTGTAGCCTGCTTTTGCCAGCTGTTGTTTCTTTTGTGGGCCCTTCCTGCATACAGCGCGGTCTCCCCGGCCTGATGGGCCGCATCTTCAGCGGTCTGATACCAAGGGTACATCTGCTCGTTCTCTCCAGAGTACCTTGAGAGAGCTTTTTGAAGTTGACCTACCTTGTTGGAGCACTTCATACGGTTGGCCTTTTTCTTGGCCTTGGCCAATACGGGTAAGAGCATGGAGGCTAGGATGCCGATTATGGCAATCACCACCAAAAGCTCGATTAAAGTGAACGCTTTTTTTGAATTTTTCATTTTTTGAAGAATTTTAATTATTAGGGTTATGGGGGGACACCCCCCAGATGGACAGTTCTTCGCAAAAAACATGCCAGTAATTCTTTTTTGGTGATTTATGCCAATTATAGGGCCCATGTTCTTCTTTGGAGGGCCAATCTCTCTTTTCAACTAACATCTTGCCCACTTAAGGTTATTTGTTGATCAATCCTTCCATTATTGTCATCTATAATGCGTGATTCTCACGCAGAGTCGCGTAATAAGGTAAATTATGGCTTTCAATTCCGTGCCCATTTACGGCACTCTCCCCCTCTTTAAGCGGCAAAAAGTCGTGACCTAACAACCTGTAGAAGAAATGAAAGACCTCCTAAAACTATTACCAATTCTTGGCCTAGCATTGTTACTGAACCTGACCCTTGGCTGTACCGAGACTGCAGACATGGGGGATGATACCCCTCCTCCTGCCGAAGACGGATATGATGGTGGCGGTGCGGATAAAGAACAACCTCCGGGGGAACCAGGCAACCTAAAATCCCCCGATTTTGATAAGAAAGAAAAAGCCAAAGAATAGCTATTCTTAAGCCTCATTTTTATTCTCCCCCGGGCCTTGTGTTTCAAGGCCCTTTTTCTTGCTCTGGAACCTAGGAGCTAGGGCAACTGGGTAAGGCGGATATTGCGATACCAGGCCTCACTCGGCGGTCCGCCGTGGATTTGGACTGCAATCACGCCCTCAACCGGAATCGTGGGGTCAGGCTCCGTGTAATCAATGGTCTGGGTGCCATTGATAAAAAGCCGGATACGCTTACCCTCGCAGCGGATC
>Ga0208766_1000601_pt1 | contig 19851 bp, 13 predicted proteins | sample ETN01SmetaG_3_FD_185792 | JGI IMG/M metagenome (GOLD analysis project Ga0208766, IMG submission 185792) | Marine microbial and viral communities from oxygen minimum zone, Eastern Pacific Ocean - ETNP2014F12-01SV263 (SPAdes) (version 2) | ecosystem: Environmental > Aquatic > Marine > Oceanic ... | reverse complement strand
GTTCAGGGACTGAATCATTTTCTGCAGGTATAGAATTGAATACCTCAACACCGTTCACTTTGATTGCAGATTTACATCAAGGAAACATGACACTCGATGAGCCAGAATGGGTTCATGGAGTTGCTATGCGGGCAGGTGAATATGAGAATAGCACAGCCTTCCACCTACGTACTTGGTTGCCCGATTTACCTCCGGCTACTAGCATATTTGTTGAATACAACAATCTTACTGTGCGAGATAAATACCATGTGGAAATAAATCTTGAAGGTTGGATTCCCACGCGCGAAGAATTCATTTTTGACATTAAAGGATTTGAAGGCCAGGATTTTGCTCTCACTATGGTTGGGCTTGAGGTAGGTGAAAATACATCTCTAAATGTAGAAATTGATTTGGAACGAATTAATGATTTACTGATTCCCGAGATAATGCTAACTTCCCGATATGAGATGTCACATAGATTGGATTATGTGCACGCAATGTTACTTGATCGAGAAGGAGCAACACGTTCTGAAGTACTTCTAAATGACATCCCCAAGATGGTAGATTTGAATGCAGCCTTGGGTCAACGAGTTCATCTTTCAATGTCAGTACCTGAAAATGAACAGATTGGCGGGTTGAGTGTCGATTCAATGCTGATGCAGCAGCAAATCTTCTCTGATGGTGAATGGTGGCCACTAACGGTATTAATCCGAGAAATACCTGGTACAATGACTCTTGATGTTGAGCCCTCTTTGAATTATGATATTACTCAAGATACAAGTTTCCAAGGCATGCCGATGCTCAATTATGCATCTTCAGGTAGAGGGATGGATTTGTTCATCTCAGCAGCTGGAAGGGCAATCAATACTAGAGGTGATATGCTAATGCTCACTGAAGATATGGCTAGCCATGTTGCAATTGCCCCAACAGAAAACTATGGGATTTCAGTGTCATCATCTGAAGGTGGAATTGGTAGATTATATGTTAAGCAGACAGACCTGCCATCTTCACCAGGTGTCTACTTACTACAAATCGAGGCAATTGGTGAGAATTTACAAAGTGCCACAGTAGGTGTTCATTGGATTGGAGATATTTATCCAATAGTCGAGGTTAGTGATGTCAGGGGTGGTAGAATAGCTGCAACCAGCCGAGTGCAAGTAGATATGGCAGGTCAAACATTTGATGCTAGGGCTGTCTTGATAGATGCCCAGACTACTAGCATAATTCCTTCAGCATCCACACTTGGCGTCAATGGCTTAACTAGTGATTTGACAATGCTAAATGCAGTACCTGGATTTGATAGTTCTTCTACTCATTGGCTTTTCCCTGAGCCAATTTCAACAATAGCGTGTACGTTGTTGTTTACGGTATTCTGAGGTGATTAGGTGGCAAAAGAAGAACCTGAAGGGGCCTTCAATCTAGTTGGCGATCCTGATGATCCAGAACTTGAGGAAGAGGTAATTACAGACGACGATGAACTGGTTGATGTGGCCGGCAAAAAATTCTCTAAAGACGAAGTTGAACTTGCCCATGAGGCGTTAGAGAAAGTCAAGTTTGTTGGAGAAAAGGTTAGTCAAGTAGTGACTCCATTCAATGTTGTACTAGCTTCTATTTTCATGGCCTTCTTGATATTCACTACTTTTGCAGTAATATTCTGGGTTATTCCTCGCGATGCAGTAAGTGTTGATACGGTTTACATGCAGAGTGGACCAGGTCACGTGGTGATGGTTGAATTGCACAATTATGGTACTAAACCGATTACCGAAGTAACTGTAACGGTTTCTTTCATTGATGTTGACGGAGAGACTTTGAATTCTACTAATTTTCACCGTTCTGAAATTCCTGCTCATACCTCTATCGCAGGGGATGATCTAGAATTAATCATTAGTGGAGCTACAGTTTGGGCACAGTATAATATAACAATTGAGTTAGAATATTCATATTATGATGGTGAAGATTTAACAGAATCGTGGACTCATAATGTTGGCGATTGGACTAGTGAATATTTCAGTGACAAAGCAGAACGTCATTGGCTTTGATACTTACTTGTAAAAAGTAAGGTGAATCACTTACTACTCTGAGAACCCTAAGAGATATAGCGGCTCTGTTGTCCCCTCATAGAGGGGACATTATGTCAAAGCGCTCAAATGCTATTCTGATGTTGCTCTTGATGCTGCTTATGCCGCTTGCATCTGTTGAACTAATTCAGCAGGGTGAAGGGGTGAGTGAATGGAGTGGGATTCCTACTATCGAGTATACAAAAATTGAGATTGACCCCGATAGTGTAAGGGGACTGGATAATTCAATTCTGACTCTGGGTGATGAACAAGTTCGTTTAACTGAGGCAGAAACAAGGCTTGGCATGTATGATGAATATGGTCTGCGCTTGAATAAACAATTACCCTCAAATCTTGCTGTGGCTCGATTTGATATTGTAATGGTGTTAATTGATGGAGAGGTTGGCCTTTGGTCCGCACAAGAAGAAATATCCACACTAAAGGGGGCGATTATCCGCGCACATATTCCTCCCTCGGGTTTCTTTGTACAGGGCGACCCATCCTCATTGCACGCCCTCAAATCACTGCCATCTGTAATTGCCGTCCATCCCGTTCCGTTAGCAATGTTTGTTGCTGATGAGATTCTAGAATTATCGAATGAACCTGAAGTATTACTCAGGATTGAGGGCTGGCGATCCAGTCAAGATGGCTTACCTGTTGATGATGTTATTATCGACGATTGGAAATGGAGTGTCAGTGATATTGTTGAATCAACAATGGAAGTCAATGACATACTAGATGCCGGACGCTTTGAAGGCATAGTTGCAGTAAGCGACGTTGCATTTATTGCTGCAAACCCAGCAGTATCTTGGCTTCGTTTGCCACCAGGTTTCGAACTTCATAATGACAATTCAAGAGGGCATATGCAAGTTTCATCTGTAGTTTCAGCATTTGCAACTCAACTAAACGGCAGTGGTCAGGTTATTGCTGTGGCGGATTCAGGTATTGACCAAGATCATGGCGATATGAATAACCGAATTAATGGAGCAGTATCTGTTGTTAGTGGCGATTCATCAACTGAAGATACTCACTCTGGCCATGGGACTCACGTTGCTTGCACAGTTCTTGGTGATGGCTCAAAGGGAGGTTACGCAGGTGTGGCGCCTGAATCTAATCTATACTTTCAGGCAATGGAGAGGGATAGTGATGGGCAGTTTTACTCTCCTAGTATGAATTATATTCTCAATCAAGCATATGACAATGGGGCTAGAATTCATACAAATTCATGGGGCGCTCATACTAATTTTGGCCAATATACAACGGACAGTGTAGATGTAGATGATCGGGTAAATTATTACGACCAGTATTGGTCATATGATGGCCTAGCTGTGTTGTTTTCTGCAGGAAATGATGGTGATGGGGCGACCACGATTACGCCCCCTGCGACTGCTAAGAATCAGATAGCTGTCGGCAATCATCACAACCGTGGAGGCGGCGCACCTGATACATTGGCAACTAGTAGCAGTCGTGGACCCACAGACGATGGGCGCCTCAAGCCAGATGTTAGTGCACCAGGTTCTTGGGTTCGTTCATGTCGTTCTCAAGATGCTTCAGATATTTCAACAGCAACGTGGAGTAGCCAATGGTATTTGGAATACTCAGGTACATCGATGGCGGCCCCAAATGCGGCAGGTGCTTCAGCACTAATTCGTGAATACCTTATCGAGGTAGCACAACGACCTGAGCCCCAGGGTGCATTGGTGAAATCTCTGCTTATCCTTGGTGCTGAGGATATTGATAGTCGAGATATTCCTAACAATGATGAGGGCTGGGGCAGAGTAAATCTTGCTCGTTCACTTACTGCTATTGGTGACACTGGCGTATGGGTTGATGATAGAAACTACTTACGCAGTGGCAACACTAGAGATTACTCATTCAATTTAACACATGGTTGGCAACAACTCAAAGTGGTACTATCATGGTCTGATTACCGTGGTAGCACGTGGGCATCCACGCAATTGCAGAATGATTTGGATTTAGTAGTAACGTCACCAGATGGCACGACTACATATTTGGGCAATGTTTTCCAGAATGGGCGTTCTATTACGGGCGGTACTGCCGATGATGTAAACAATGTAGAGGTGGTTTTGATTGACCAAGCACAAAAGGGTGTTTGGACTGTTAGCATCTCTGATGTACGCCACGGTGGCCAAAAATCAGAGCAAACTTATGCATTGGCCATTCGTGGGGCTGGAGTCGATGATTTATCACCCGATGCCGCCTTTGTCCCCCAGTCATTTTTAATTTCAGACCCGATTCCTCAAGTAAATGAAGAGGTATCATTTAGTGTACAAATTACAAACATGGGAAGTAGAGTCATGGATGACTTGCAGGTGCGAGCGACAGCAGGCGGGCAATCCCTCACCACTCATACTATTGCGTTAGGTCCTGGTGAAGTCAGAGGTGTCAATTGGGAGTGGACTCCTACAGCGAATGGTGATAATGACATCATCATGCGGGTTGACCCTACAGATGCATTTGAGGAATTGGACGAATCAAACAATATCTATCTAGAAACCATAGGAGTTACTGAACCAGGGGTTCGAGTTACTGCAGAGAGCGTGATTAAGCAAGTCAGTGATCCTGCGGCCTCTACAGCGCAATGGAATTTGACAATTAGAAATACTGCGTTGATACCGACAAATGCAACAATTTCAGTTGAAAAACCCATAAGAGCGAGTGATGGTCAGTCATTTGATTGGTTCCAATCCTTTTCACAAACAACATTTTTGCTAAATGGTTCAGGAAATGAAGACGTTGGTTTAACCATGGTCCACTCCACTCCACCAGAACCGGGGATATACCAATTCACTGTAACTGGAAGGGATGTGGATAATGGGATTGATTACCCTATTACGCTAACATTGGATGTCCCAATTTTGTCCGGATTCAGATTCGCTAATTTCAATCAACAAGTAGTATCTCCTGTTGGGGGGACTTCATTTGATGTGACGATGTACAATGAGGGCAATGGTCCACAGGGTTGGGATTTAGATCTCTTAGCTCCAGCAGGTTGGCACTTAGGTTTTGATTCACTTGGTTCAATACCTGGGACCCCCTCAGCATCCTCGGGATACATCCCCACATCGGGAACTAAAGTTGTCAGCGTTACTCTTGAACCCCCAGAAGGGCAGATGGTGTCAGCAGGTACTGCACTCACCGGTTCGTTAGTAGCAACTTCTCAACTAGATAGCAATTTGATTTGGCAATTAGATCTCAATTTCCTTGTTGCAGGGTATCAAAACGCTTCCCTTGTCAATGAATCAACATTTGGCACTCTCCGTCCAGATAGCCAGTTAAATCTCCGTTTTACAGTTAAAAATGAGGGTAATATCGAATTATCATTGTCTGCGTCTGCAGAATTACCTGGTGGTTGGGATGTTTCAAATCAATTACCAACAATGACTCTTCAACCCACAGAAACAAAATCAATTGTTGTTGCACTCCAAGGAAATGGATTGGCTGCAAGTGGTCCCATGGAATTGATTATGATTGATAGTTCAGGTTACCGCGTAACATGGTTAGGCTATCTAGAGGTGCAGTCAGTCCCCCAACCAAGCCTCAGTTTTGATGAGATTGTTTTCAGTGACGGTACTCGTTCATCAAGTATTCTTGGCCTTGGTAATCACCCTGTGGGGATGCCGGGATTCAGGCTTATTTGGCTGATAACAAATAGTGGTTCACAGTCATGGACTCCGTCTATTGACTTACTAATGCCTTCAAGTGCTTGGACAGGATTATGTAATCCAGTGGGTGAAATTGCGCCCGGCTCTGGTGAACGTATAGAGTGTCTAGTGGTGATGCCTGCGGCGACAGTCGCCGGTACTGAGCCTGCAGTAACGATGCAGATTGGTGTTGGTGATGTACAGATTGTTGATACAGTGACACTCAAAACGGCTGCAACTAAGCAGGTAATCTGGGATTCTTTGGTTGAGCCGGAATCATTTGTTGATGGCATTAAGGCAACTTTTTCTGTTGATATTACTAATGATGGCAACTCTATATTGTCTCATAGAATTAGTGCGGTTGGGCCAGATGGTTGGGAGGTTGAAATTACCAACGCAGAGATGGTTGAGTTACAACCAGGTGAAGTTAGGACATTGAATATTGATGTTATTCCTGACGATACGGCCCCAAATACAATTATTCTTAATCTAGAATCAGCCGATGATGTCAGTGGGTCATCATATAGTTTTGATTTGAATGCTTCAGTGAATCCTGCAAAAGAAGTGGCATCTGGAAACTCTGCCTGGGTTTGGGGGATAGCAATTATTCTGATATTGGCACTAATTGGGGGTGTGGTCGTTGTAATCATTTCAACAAAGAAAGAAGCACCTCCATATGCTGGATTTCAGCAATCCCCTCTAACTATTGCCTCCCCCGAAATACCTGTAGCATCTGTCACACCACCGGCAATCGTGCCTTCTCAAGAGGTATTACCTCAACCCCCGCCACAGGCTGTAGCAACGCCTGACATTGGATCATATCCACTTCCCCCGCCCCCTAAAGCACAACCTGCACAAGCGCCAGCCGCTGCAGATTTCCAATCACCTGAAACTCAGATTACAGCTATAGAAAATGCTGCCATAGCAGAATCAACTGAAACCGTTGTAAATGCCGAAGTTCCTGAAGCAGTGGAAGCGCCTGTGGCAACAGTGCCTGAGAAAGATGATGCTGACCAACAAGATGCGAACCACAAATGCTGGGTGTGCCTTGAAAATCTTCCAGCAAAGGGATGGCAGGCTTGTCCGGAATGTGGTTCTAGATACCATCTTTCTGACTCGCAGTGTGGCGTTTCAGTATTAAATCAATGCAGAACTTGTAGCAATCAAGTAGAAAATTTTGTGAAGGTGGAATGAGGGAATGTCATCAGAAGTAGCAAGAATTCAATCAAGCCGTATCTTCATCAAGGGGGGGCGGACTTCGTCTACTATGCGCAACCGGCAGATAGGTGCTCGCGTAGGTGCAATTTTATTCACAACAATGCTTGTTTTAACGCTGGTTCCGACTGCACAAGCAGAAATTGGAATTAGTTTATCTTCAAGTCCAACTAGTCAAGAAATTAATCCAGGCGAAAACGGAACCTATGATATCACCGTCATGAATACTGGTGATGAGGACATGACCGTTCAACTCAGCACCCAACAGGCTCAAGATTGCACAGGTTGGACATCAACAATTGAGCAAGTAACAGGGCAAATTTCGGGTGGCTCTTCTGAAACAGTAACTCTTACTGTAACAGTCCCACAAAATGCTGAATCAGGAGAAAGTTGTGAAACAACAGTCACCGGAACAGGCACAGCTCCTCTCAATACCCCTGAAACGGGGGATGTTCTAGTCACTACGACAGTAGGCGAAGGTTCCGGTGGGACGATTACGGGTGTTGACTTGACTTCGTCCCAGCCAAACCGCAATTATCAGGGAAACAATCCTGTGTCATGGACAGTCAATGTGGAAAATACAGGACAAGCTCAAAATGAAACCATCCAACTATCGTTTGAGAGCAATGCAACCTGTGAGTCTAATTTGAGTCCTAGTGTTGATCCAGATACCGTAATGGTTGAATCAGGGGAGAGTGAAATTGTGACCGTTGAAGTAACAGTTCCTGAAGGTACTGAAGCAGGCGAACATTGCTTCTATCTGAAAGGGGTGGTAACTACTCCACAAACTCCTGAGCAGGCATCTGATTTCATCCAATTACACCTTGATGTCCCAGAGATGAAAGAGTGTAGTGCCTCGCTTGCTAACGGAGGTGCTACAGTTGATCCAGATGAAACCAAGAGTTACTCTATTACATTCTACAATGAAGGAAATACCGATTGGACGATTGGTTTTTCTGTCAATAGTCAGAAAAATTGGGTTTCAGCGAGTGGTGGCTCAACTAAGTTATTGCCATATAGCAATGGTAACGGTCAAGCAGTATTCCAATTTGATGTCACGCCAGATGACTCACTTCCTGCTGGAAGTATAGTAGATTTTACTATCGCTGGACTCGATGGTTCAAGCCAGAAATGTAGTGCATTATTCCAAGTCGAACTTGGGCAAACTAAGGACGGCGATGTACAGTTGGAATCGTCTAGAATAGACAATGTCGAGCCTAGCGCAACTCGTTCAGTCCTCATTACTGCTTACAATCTTGGAAACGGTCAAGAGACCTTCTCATTAGGAGTCACTAATCATGCGGGTTGGGTGGCCTCTTTGGGGTCCAGTTCTATTTCACTTGAAGGCCGTCATTCTTCTAGTGGCTCCAGCGGAACAGTTCTGCTTGAAATCACAGCCCCAGAGGATGCTCTTGCTACCGATGAGTTGACATTTGATGTAACCATATTTTCTGCTGGCGGTACTGCCTATGGTTCTGATACACTCACTGTTACTGTTGCCGCTCATCGAGCAATGTCGGCAGAGATGTTAGCAACTGAACAATTTGGAAAGACTGGAGAAGTGGCTCGCTTCCCAGTTACTTTCACTAACACTGGCAATGTTCAGGATTCGTACACTTTGAAAGTTTGCGACGAACCTCCTTCATCCAACCCCAATCTTTGTGAGTCAACTAATTGGGATGCTCGTTTTTCAGATTCAGCAGGTTCAGAGATTACCAGCGTGTCATTAGGGCCAAGTAATTCAGTCACTGTTTATGCTGAAATCACAGTTGAAGGCGAAGATGAATTCGAATCAGAAGATTTCCAAGTACGAATTAAGAATGTTAATGATGGAACTGTACAAGAGAGATTTGATTTGAAGGTCATTGTATCTAACCACCTTTACCGTATGGGTATGGCTCTCCAATCACCTGGCGAAATACCAGACATGCAAGAAGTCGAATTACCACCATTAGGCCAAGTTGAGGTTTGGGTAATAGTCACTAACATTGGTTCATCATCTTACACTGAGGAAGCTCTCATTTCTGTAGAGGGGTTAGCTTCAGAAACAACAATTGAAATCTATTTTTCTAATGGCACATTGATTGGCAATTCAATCCAACTAGAGAAGGATCAATCAGAACTTTTGCGAGTAGTCATTACGGTACAAGATGGTGTGGAGAATGGGGCTAGTGGCCTAATCAAAATTTCAGCAGCATCTAGCCGCAATGCAGCAGAATTGTCCACAGTCAAGATATCCCTTTCAGTTCGCACCAACCATGAAGTGGCCTTCGAGGTTGATGGTGGCGTCGATAAATCAATTGAATACGGGGAAATTTCGATAATTTCGGTTAATGTCACTAACAACGGTAACGTTGAGGAAACAGTGCGACTGTTGAGTAGCGAACCAATGCGTGGTTGGGCAATTGAAATCACCGAAGAAGAGGTGATTCTAGAGCCCGGAGAAACAATAGTAGTCGAGATAGTAGTAAAACCTCCAACTAATCTTGACCAGAGTGACACATTTGATTTCACATTGATTGCAGAGCCTGCATCTTCACCAGTATCTGCTCAACCAATTGATGTATCAGTTACAGCATCCCCTTCAAGTGGGATGTTCGGTAGTGGTGGTAACTTACAGGTAATTAGCCTCGCTTTCCTAGGTGTGTTGATATTTGGGGCATTGTTGTCATCATTACGTGCCCGCCGAAGTTGATTTTAATCAACTCAAAGAAGCATCGTTGAACTTCAGGTGCTAAATCATCATTTAATCAACAATTTGTAAACCCTTGTAGCCCCTTCGGGGCTCAAGGGACTTTGGTTATCCTTATGGGGTCTATGCAAGTCGAAGATACTAACGAACCGGTGGTTTCGGGGTTGGTGCGACATATGGTAGTAGAGAGTGTCCCAACTGCCTATCTCGGTTTAGCAATAATGACAGTCGTAGGAATTGGATTTCCTTTAGGTGCCTTTGTAGTTTCAAAATTCCTAAGGCCCACCCCCGACCCAAATAATCCCAATAAATTACGTTCACTTCTTTTGGATGGTTTAGAATCAGATCATACCCTTCACAGTCGCGGTGATTCCACCTATGAATGTGGTTCAGATCCTGTTGGGGATGCAATGATTGATTTTCATTTCCAATATTATTGGTATGCGATAATCTTCCTTGTTTTTGACATAGCCTTCATGTTCCTCGCTTTTGGTGGTTTACTTTCAATTCACTCAGTGCCTGGTGATCCCAATTCAATAGAATTAGCTTTGGGAGGGGTTGTTACAGTGACTATCTTCCTTGCCCTCATGGGATTGGGCGTGTGGCATGCATTTCGTAAGAGAGGGAGAATTTACATTTGAGGTGGTAAAATGGCAGACGACGCTCAAAATTATTCCATGTTCAATAGCCAAGCACTCGTCGATGTAGTTGGCGATACTACAGATGCAGCATTAGAAGCAAGCAGCATAAAGAAATTCATCAGTGTTCTAGCAGGTCGCTTTTTCAATTGGGGTCAGCGCAAGTCGTTGTTCCCTCTTCATTTAGGAATCAAGTGTTGCGCACTAGAGATGGCCGCTGCTGGCGGTGGTCGCTTTGATGCTGAGCGATTTGGTGTGTTTTTCCGCTCTTCTCCACGTCAATGTGATGTTCTCATTGTCAATGGGCCCGTCTCCAAAAAATTCGCTGACCCAATAGTCAGGCTTTGGGAGCAAATGCCTGAACCTAAGTGGTGCATAGCAATGGGTGAATGTGCAATTTCGGGTGGGCCATATTACCAATCTTACAATATTCTTGAAGGAGTAGATACTCTGATTCCTGTTGATGTGTATGTTCCTGGGTGCCCACCTCGGCCAGAGGCATTAATCGATGGTTTCGCTCATTTGAGAAAGAAGATAATGAAAATGGGTGTCAAATCAAGTTCAAAAAATGTGGGGGATGCTCCAATAATTATTGGAGACGATTGATTTAGGTGGTGTTTAGTTTGGGTATTAAGACTAGAGGAGAGTATGCTGAAGAGGCTGCTCAACAAGTCATTGATGCTGCAATCGTGCGCTGGCAAGGGACAGGACTCGAGGCAGAGGTTCGCAATCACAAAAGTGGCATGGCTCGTCCTTATGTTTACATCAAATGTCCACGGAATCACTGGAGAGCGGTTGCTAAGTGGCTCCGTTTCGAGATGGGGGCAGATCATTGCTCAATGATTACAGGAATTCATTGGCCTGACGGCCCAGATGATTGTAAATGGGAAGTCGTAGCTCATCTAATGAGAATGAATGTCATCAATCCACCAGAGCGTGGAGGGTGGACAAAACAGGTGATACGTGATCCAAAAATATTGCAAGATGACGATGTCCCCATGGAATTTGAAGTTAGCATCTCAATCCCAGATACTAGAAATCCGTCAGTTCAGTCAGTTCAAGAAGTTTGGATGGGTGCTGATTGGAATGAAAAGGAAACTTGGGATCTTGTGGGGATTGATTTTGAAGGTCATGAAAATATGCGGCGTGTCTTGCAACCTCACGATACACCTGTAGGTTTCCATCCATTACAGAGACAACACAAAATTCGCTACCATGATTTTGAAGTTATGTATGATGATGCTCAAGGCTTTGGTCGCAAAGCCATTGATGAAGGGAAGACAAAGTGAGGAGGTGATTGATTGGCTGAAATGTGGATTTCTATGGGGCCCCAGCACCCAATGACTCACGGACTTTGGACCCTCAAAGTCAAAGTTGATGGTGAAACAGTGGTTGATACCATACCTGATTTAGGATATATTCACCGCGGTGTTGAGAAGATTTGTGAATCTCGTGACTTTACTAAGATTACAACTTATTGTGACCGTCTTTGCTATGCAAGTGCTAACACTTGGTCGCATTCCTACATTTATGCGGCTGAGGACTTGTTGGAAGTTGAAGTTCCTGAAAGGGCCGAATACATCAGAGTAATTGCAGTAGAATTGCAAAGAATTGCTAGCCATTTAATGTGGCTTGGAGCATTCTGTCCTGATATCGGAAATCTTACTGCCTTTGTTTGGTGCTTGAGGGAGCGTGAGATGATGTTGGACCTCTTGCAAGAATTGGGTGGTTCAAGAATGCACTATAATTTCCCAAGGATAGGCGGCGTCAAAAGAGATTTACCGATTGGTTTTGCTATGCGTGCTCGCGCCAAAATCAAACTCTTCCTAGATAGGATTCAAGAAACTGAGCAATTGCTTGACGAAAGTACAGTTTTCTTAGTACGCACTCAAGGAGTAGGTTATGCGAAGCCGGAAGAGATGGTCAATTGGGGAGTTACTGGGCCAAATGTCCGAGCCGGCGGTGTAAACTACGATGTGCGCTGGGCTCACCCTTATTCTGTATACGACCAACTTGACTGGGATGTATCTGTAGAGCGTCCTTCAATTAAAGGTGCAGATTCCTATGACCGTTATCGCGTCCGTGTTGATGAGATGCGCCAGAGTGCTCTGATGTGCCTTGATGCTCTAAACAAAATCCCTGGTGGTGCCGAAACGCATTATTCAGAAGGCGACCCAATGATTATTTCAAAGGCTAAAGAAAGAGCAGAAGAAGGAAAAACCGGCTTCCATCACTTTGAGGACTCTCGTGGAGAATCCATGTTCTACATGGTTGGAGGTGGAGATCAAAGAGGTAAACACCCTTATCGAATTTCCATCCGTTCTCCAATGTTCCTAACAATACCATACGCGAGCAAGTGTATGATTGGATATAAGGTGGCTGACATTCCTGCAATCATGGGTTCTTTCGACCCCTGCATCGGAGAGACGGATAGGTGAGGTGAGTAGATGGGGGATTGGTTTACCGTACGCACTTGGGCGTCTGATTTTTCACAAATGGTCGCTGATAATACAATTGGAAAAACATCATTTTCAGGTTATTCCGATACTCTTGCGGCTGTAATAACTGAGACAATAATGGCCGTGAATGTTTTTGCAATCATCATGGGTACAATCCTTGTTTTGTTATGGATAGAGAGAAAATTCTTCGCACGCATAATGGACCGACGCGGTGCAACAATGGCAATCCGCAGTTTGTGGGTTGGAGAAGGTGGTGAGCATGTTGATTGGTATGATGAATTACCATTTGGTGCAGGAAAACCAATTCGTTGGCTGAATGGTTTACTCAACAATACTTTTGGTAGTTCTTCAAAGTATGAAACGGTCGACAGAGTCAATGATAGAGGATACCATGGGATTTGGTTCCTATTACCTGGCTTGATTCAGAATGTTGCAGATGGAATGAAGTTCATGACCAAAGAGTGGATGGTTCCAGCAAAGGCAGATAAATTCATCTTTGAAGTAGCACCATTCCTAATAATTACGTCCACTGTGATGATTTTTGCATTCATTCCTCTAAGTTCAGAAATCTATTCTGCAAACCCTGAATTATCACTTCTTTTCCTAATGGCAATATTTGGAATTGCTCCTTTGGGAGTTTTCTTTGCAGGCTGGTCTTCTAACAACAAATACACTTTACTTGGTGGGATTCGCTCAGCAGCACAGTTGACAGCATACGAAATTCCATTATTGGTCACTGTGCTTTCAGTTGCCGTTCTTTCAGGCTCATTGAATATTATTGAAATTGTTGAGTTCCAAATATCCTCAGGCTCATGGAATCTATTCCTGCTTCCACTTGGTGCAGGTCTCTTCCTAATCACAATGGTGGCAGAAGTTGAGCGTATTCCATTTGATATGCCTGAGGCGGAAGCAGAACTTGTTGAAGGCTGGTGGACTGAATATGGAGGTATGCGTTGGGGGCTAATGTTTGCCAGTGAATACTTGCGTTCCTATGCGGCTTGCTTACTCTTTGCCCTCTTCTTCTTAGGTGGTTGGGAAATGCCGTTCGGTGATTCAATAACTAACATAATTCCTAATCAAGATTTGATTCTTGGTTCAGTAGGTATTGGTTTAATTGGCCTAGCTATTGGTATGCGTAGCGAGTATCCTGCTTTACTAGCACCAATCCCACTTGTATTCATGTCAATATTACCACCAGTTGCTTGGCTACTGTTCAAGTCGTGGGTTTTGTTTGCATTGTTTGTTTGGATTAGGGCATCATTTCACAGAATTAGAACAGATCAGATTCTTGAATTTGGGTGGCGCTGGCTTCTCCCACTTTCACTAGTCAATCTAGGAATTGCATTTTGGTTACGCCTCTCAGCATGGGAGGGTGGCGAATGGCCTCTATTTGTTCCAGGGCTAATCACTGCTATTGCATTAGTAGTCTTTGTAATTCTTGGAATTGATGAGGACACTTCTGAATTGGAAGGTAGGACAAGACCGTACTCAGTGTATACTGGTGAAGTCGGACCCGCCTCTCCGAGGAGCCATGAGAAATAGTTAGGAGGGAGAAATTATGCCATATCATCCACATGCACAACCTAACTTCCGCAATATAGTCGTCAGACCAATGTGGATGGCCTTGAAGACCGCATTGCGAACAATCCCATATCTCGGGAGGCTTCCATTCCTAGCATCACACGGCACCTCCAGTCCTTACCACGCACAAGAGGCAACGATGATTGATGAGGGAACTGCAGAGAGACTCGGAGAGAATCACCCAAGTGTTGGACAAACTTATGCTGTAGATAGGGAAACTTCGACATTAGTGCCTTATATTGACCGCCCGTTAACTGTGATGTATCCTTACGAGCGTCTAGAGGATTTAGAGCCATGGCTTTTCGTACCAAGTAATTTCAATGGTAGGATTGGTGTTGTTTGGGAGACCTGTACCGCGTGCAAGGCCTGTGTTAAGGCATGTCCAAACAGCTGCCTTCACATGACAACTGAAACCCGCGTCAACCTTCTTGATACAACATCAGAAGGGGATGAATGGCACGGCTATGGTGGCGAGTTAGAAGTGGGTGGCCTAGCAGCTCAGCGCAATGATGTTGATAACAGCGATTATGATTTAATGACGGCACACAATGCCGCACCTCAAGAATACAACTTTGGCTCAATCATTGACATTACCGGCGATACTGCAACAGTTCGCTGGGATGATGGCGGCATGGGCGAAGTCCCAACTGCTGATTTGACGCCTGCTGAGTCAGATATTGTATCGGGTCAAATTGACCTTGGTCGCTGTATGTTCTGCGGACTTTGTATGGAATCATGTCCATTTGAGTCATTCTTCATGACCAATGAGTACGATGGTATGTCAGGATACACACGTCAAGATCTTTGGTTTGATGCAGACCGTACCCGCCTTCTTCCTTCAGTTCATCAAGAAAGCGTTGATGCTGAATTAGCAAAGCGGGCTGAGAAGGAGCAGAGAAAGAGAGAGAAGGCGAAAGCCAAGGCGGAGGCCTGAGATATATGATGGCAGATATTCTTGAGCATGTAGCCTTTGCAATTTTTGCGGCAATGTCTATTTTCGGGGCATTAGGGACTATTTATTCAAAGAGAATTGCTCACTCTATGTTTTGGCTAATTATCACTTTCTTAGCAGTTGCAGGGGTATTCATTCTTGCTGGTGCTGAACTATTAGCAGCGATTCAGATTCTAGTTTATCTTGGTAGTGTGATGTTGGTATTCGCCTTTGGAATTATGCTTGCACGCCGTACAATCCAGGAGGGTGATGCCTAATGCGATTGAGTGAGCACCTAGTTCGAATCATGGTTGCAGGCGTTCTTGCAATACTGTTGCCTCTAATCACATTCCATCCAATGTGGGATGCTAATTCAGATACAGCTAGTATGACTACTTTCGAATTTGCCCGCGTGATGTTGACTGATTGGGCTCTACCAGTAATTATTCTTGGAATTCTACTTTCAATGGCTATGATTGGTGCATCTTACCTAGTGCGTGACGAACGCATGGAGAATCTACTATGGGAACAAGAGGAGGGTAAGCAATGATTCCAGCAATGTACCTTGCAAGCCTTGGTGCGATACTTTTCTGCATCGGTTTGATGGGGGTATTTACCAATAAGAACGGAATCATTGTTCTCATGTGTATTGAGATAATGCTCAATGCCGTAAATCTCAATTTCGTTGCTGGCGCACTTCACTATGGTGATGTGACTGGTTGGGTATTTGCTGCAATTGCAATTGCAATCGCTGCTGCTGAAGTAGCAGTAGGTTTGGCAATCTTCCTTTCCCTTTATTCAAGTCGAGAAAGTATTGTGTTAGACGAGGTAATGCTACTAAGGCACTGAGGTGAGATGATGTCGGATAATAAAACCTCAGAGATGCGTTTTCTACCCATCATTGGTCTATGCATGCTCTTCCCATTTTTGAGAATGTTTGGAGGAGAGATGGCAAATGGTGCTCCCTTTACAGCATTAGAATCTGCTTTCTTAATTCCTCTAATTCCAATTGTAATCTTCCCTGTAATAGCGATTCTTGGACAGGTGAATCGCGGTGATGAGGCTTGGCGAGATCGGTTCAAGGAAGGGGGCATGATTGCTCTATGCTCTCTCGCCATCACTCTTTCATTGACTATTTGGCTAGCAATAGAATTTTTCACTAACGGTGCAAGTTTTGAAGAGCCACTCAGGCAATCGGTCTTCAATTGGATTAACTTTGATACAATTACACAAGATGCCGCAGGAAATTGGATTCATTTGCAAAGTGACTCACTTGGAGTGGGTCTATGGATTGACAATGTCTCCATGATGTTACTCTTTGTGGCATCTTTCCTCTGCTTCCTCATATGTTGGTTCTCAATTGGTTACATGAATACAGACCCAATTAACAAAGACCGCAACCATCGCTTCTATGCTGAGTTTGTTCTTTTCACTGCTGGAATGCTTGGCATGGTACTTGCTGATTCCTTCCTTTGGTTGTTCATATTCTGGGAGATTATGGGACTTTGCTCTTATCTTTTAATTGGGTTCTATTACGAGCGTCCAAGTGCCGCCTATGCGGCTAAGAAAGCTTTCTTGACTACTAGAGTGGGCGATATATTCCTTCTTATCGGCCTTTTGATGATGTATGATATCTATGGCTCTCTTGAGTTTGCAGTTATATTTGATGATCCATCTCTACATGGGGCAGTTGATACTGGAATGTTGCGTTGTGCATTGATAATGCTCTTCATTGGTGCAGTTGGTAAGAGTGCACAATTCCCACTACATGTTTGGCTACCTGATGCAATGGAAGGTCCAACACCTGTATCAGCTCTTATTCACGCGGCTACAATGGTTAACGCTGGCCTCTATCTAGTTGCCCGCTTTGTTCCTTTCTTCGATGTTACAAGTCATGGGCATGGGGTTGAAGGTCTTGGTGACGTTGCAATTTTGATTGCATGGGTAGGTGGAATAACAGCCTTCATGGCGGCTATCATTGCATTTGTTCAAAACGACATCAAGAAGGTCTTGGCGTACTCAACTATGAGTCAACTTGCTTACATCTTCACCGGTCTTGGAGTCGCTCTCTGGTTTTACAATCATGGAGAACACCACGCTGCAGTAATTGCTTTTGGCGCTTCAATGTTCCATCTATTCAACCACGCTATGGCTAAAGGAATGTTGTTCATGGCTTCAGGCTCAGTAATACATGAGATGCACCATGCACACCATGATGCCCATCATGATGATCATGGAGATGAATTTGATGCTCAAGATATGCGTAATATGGGTGGCTTAGCAAGTAAACTGCCTATTACTTCAACTGCAATGGCAATTGGTTCAGCCTCGATAATTGGTATACCTCTAATTGGAGGCTTTTGGTCAAAGGAAGGCATAGTTGCTGAAACCTGGAATGCTGCTGCATTGCATGGTGGAACTTGGCTACTAGTGCCGGCTTTCTTGATTCTGTTAACTGCTGGAATGACTGGATTCTATATGACGCGCATGTGGATGATGACATTTGCAGGTAAGCCAAAGACAGAGTATGCGGAAAATGTACATGAACAGACACCATGGATTCCTACTCCACTAATCACTCTAAGTATCATCTCATTGCTAGGTGGTTTTGTTTTGGCAGTTCTTGGTGCCACACATTGGCTTGGGGAAGCAGAAGCACTTGGTACAGCCATTCATGAGCATGGAATGGTAGTCGCAATTCTAGATGCAATTGTTCATGCGTTCCTACCAACGGAAATGTTCCTCTTCCTCATCACATGGGTTGCTATTACGATTTCATTAGTAGTAGGTCCAGCAATGGCAATGCGTATTCACGGTGGCCGATTGAATAGTGGTGAAACAGCACCACGGCTGATATCATGGATATTGCCACTTTCATCCAAGTTTGGAAGAGTAAATGTTGATGACTTGGCAAACTCAGGTTTGGCAGATGCGTTGCATCGCCGCCTTTACTTTGATGAATTATATGAGTGGGTAATTGCAAAAACAGTCATTCCTTTAGCCCATGCACTTTCATGGTTCGACAAGAATGTTGTTGATGGTGCCATTAAGGGTATTGAATTTGGTACTCAGAAGATTAGTAGAGACGTTAGAAACTTGACAACAGGAAGTGCCTCTGATTACATCATGGTAGCAGTAATTGGGACCTTCAGTATCTTGGTATTACTATGGGGGGTGATTTGAGTGGATTTGACAATGTTTGGTAATCCTCTGACTATCTTGACTCTGGGTCCAATTTGTGCTGGCCTTGCATTTATGCTAGTTGCGTGGGCTGCTCCACCTTCAAAGAGAAAAGAAATTTCTCAATATATTCGATTGTTGATATTTGCCTTTTCTTTGCTTCTTCTTTCTCTTTCAACATTGATGTTCCTAGAGTCATATAGCGGAATATCTTGGACTTCACTTGGCTTGAACCAGTACGTCTACGATAACTGCGCTAACGCAGAGGTTGCTATTGAGGCAGGTGGGTGTTCATTGGTAGATGGCTTTGGCGTTTCATGGCACATAGGTGTAGATGGGCTATCTTTCCCAATGGTTTGGCTCACTACCCTTCTAATTCCTATTTCGATACTCGTTGAGTGGAATGCAAAGAAGGGCGCTCAATTCCACAGTCTTATCCTCATGATGGAGGGTGCATTGATTGGAGTGTTCGTATCTCTTGATTTGTTTGTTTTCTACACTTTCTGGGAATTGACTTTGATTCCAATGTTCTTCCTCATTCTACTTTGGGGAGGTGAAGATCGTAAGTATGCAGCACAGAAATTCTTCATCTATACTTTCACTGCTAGTGTGTTGATGTTGCTTGGAATCCTTGTGATGTACTACTATACGCGAGTTCCTGTATGGGAGGGCAATATCACAGGCCGTGCTTTCGATATCACCTTGATGGCCTCGTCATCAAACAACTTAGGTTCTGCCTTCCTTGGTGGTTTTGGAATGCAGAAAGCAGTCTTCTTACTCTTGTTGGTTGGATTTGCTGCTAAAATGCCTTCAGTACCAGTTCATACTTGGCTACCAGATGCTCACGTGCAAGCGCCTACAGCTGGTTCTATGTTATTGGCCGGTGTGATGCTAAAAATGGGTGCTTACGGCTTCTTACGCATTGCTGTTGAATTATTACCTGCTGCTATGGTACATTATCAACTTCTACTGATAATTCTTGGAATGGTGAGTTTAGTCTATGGAGCGATGGTATGCTTAGGTCAAACTAACCTGAAACGTATGGTTGCATACTCATCGGTTTCACATATGGGATTAATCTTCCTTGGAATTGCCACAATGCAACCATTAGGAATTGCTGGTGCAATCTTCATGATGCTAGCACACGGTGTTATCTCCCCCTATCTCTTCGCTGTTTGTGGCGCATTCAAGCACCATTATCACACTCTAGAAATTGGCTCAATGCGTGGAATTGCCAAGTTCTCACCATGGCTTGGTGGCCATATGATGACTGCATGGATGGGTAGCCTTGGATTGCCTCTTATGGCTGGATTCGTAGCAGAAGTTGCCATTATGATTGCCTTCTGGTTAGCCTTTGGTTGGTGGGTAATTCTGCCTGCTCTAACTCTCATTATCACCGCTACATACTATCTTTGGAGTATGCAGAGAACAATCTTTGAGGGCGGTGACGAGGG
>Ga0208766_1000590_pt1 | contig 20005 bp, 18 predicted proteins | sample ETN01SmetaG_3_FD_185792 | JGI IMG/M metagenome (GOLD analysis project Ga0208766, IMG submission 185792) | Marine microbial and viral communities from oxygen minimum zone, Eastern Pacific Ocean - ETNP2014F12-01SV263 (SPAdes) (version 2) | ecosystem: Environmental > Aquatic > Marine > Oceanic ... | reverse complement strand
GAGTTATATGCTAGCCCTCACAAATTTGATAGATTATACCTGATGAACGTAAGAATTTTAACTTCAGAAGATGGAGGTAAGACATTTAATGAGTTAAGAGAACGAGATAAGCACTCTGACAACCACTCCATAGCTTTTAGAGCTGATGATCCCAATTATCTTTTAGTGGGAACAGATGCTGGAATTTACGAATCTTTTGATTTAGCTGAGACATGGAAATATCACAAAAATCTTCCAATCACACAGTTTTATAAAGTTGCCGTAAATAACGCATACCCTTTCTATCATATTTTTGGAGGTACCCAAGATAATGGATCTGCTGGAGGACCTTCTAGGACAGATGAAAGAGATGGTATAAGAAATGCTCACTGGTATAAGATATTAGGTGCAGATGGGCACCAGACTGCTACTGACCCTGTATATAATGATATTGTGTATGGTGAATTTCAACAAGGTGTATTGCACAGAGTTGACCTAAAGACAGGAGAGACTGTACTAATTCAACCTCAGCCAAGAGAAGGAGAAAAATATGAAAGATGGAACTGGGATTCTCCTATTCTAGTGAGTCCTCATAAACCAGAAAGGTTATACTTTGCTTCACATAGAGTTTGGAAGTCAGAGGATAGAGGTGACAGTTGGGAGCCAATTTCTGGAGATTTAACTAGAGACGAGGAAAGATTAGACCTCCCTATCATGGGAAGAAGGCACGGATGGGATAATGCTTGGGATGTAAAAGCAATGTCAAATTATAATACCATCACATCAGTATCTGAATCTCCAGTTAGAGAGGGTGTTATATATGTTGGGACTGATGACGGAACTATTCAAGTAACTACAAATGGTGGTGAAAATTGGAAAAAAATTCCAGTAACAAGACTTGGTCTACCTGCAAGAACATTCGTAAATGATATTAAAGCAGATAATTTTGATGAAAATACTGTTTATGTATCTCTTGATAATCATAAAGAAGGTGACTATAATCCTTATCTATACAAGAGTACTGATTTAGGAGAGACATGGACTTCTATTGCAAGTAATCTACCCAAAAGAAATCTTGTGTGGAGATTAGTCCAAGACCACGTTTCTAAAGACTTGATGTTTTGTGCTACTGAATCTGCAATATATGTAACTTTGGATGGCGGTAAAAAATGGAATAAAGTTCCTGGAGCACCAACTATTTCTTTTAGAGATATTACCATTCAAAAAAGAGAAAATGACTTAGTTGCAGCATCTTTTGGAAGAGGTTTCTATATTCTTGATGATTATTCTTCTTTAAGAGAGATGACATCAGATAATCTTGCAAAAGAAGGTGATTTATTTAATACAAGAGATGCCCTATGGTATTTACCAAAAAGCACTACAGGAAACACCGGAGCAGATTATTACTTTGCAGACAACCCTGACTTTGGTGCTGTATTTACATATCATCTATCTAAATCATACCCTTCTATGAAAAGTGCGAGAGTTAAAAAAGAAAAGGAGATGATTAAAAAAGGTCAACAAATTCCTAATATTGATTGGAATGCACTAGAAAAAGAGTCTAGAGAGGAAGGAACTAGAGTATATATAGTTATTAAAGACCAAGAAGGAAACATTATTAATAAAATAAATGCTCCTAAATCGAAAGGATTGAATAGAGTTTCGTGGAATTTAAGACATTCAAGTTCAAGTGCCATAAATCCTGATATAATTTCTTCTAGAAGAGGAGGTGGAAGGGGTTGGTATAACTCAGGACAATTAGCTTCTCCTGGTCAGTATACTGCAACACTAATAAAAGAAGACGAGGGAAAATCAACAGATCTAGATGAACCAATACAGTTTAATGTAGTTGATTTAGGTAGAGGAACTCTACAAGGAATGAGTTATGCAGAATATAGTAATCACGCAGAAAACCTAATACAATTACAAAACAGACAGGCTATCTTCTCTGATAAATTGAATGAGAATATGAACATGGTTAAAGCAATGAGACTTTCATTAAGCAGATCAAATAACACAAATAATGAGTTAAGCAATAGACTTTTTGTACTTGAAGAAAGATTAAATCAAATGTCTAAAAAAGTATATGGCAATTCAGCTAAATCAGAAGTTGGTGTAAAAAATGATCCTACAGTAAGTAGTTATATTGGAAATGCATATAGGGGTTTAACTTCGACTTATGGTCCTACAGGACAACACAAACAAAGTCTATCAATAGCTAATAGCATATTGAACAAACTTGATGTTGAACTAAATACTATTATTGCTGAAATGCCTAACTTGAAAGTTGAACTAGATAATATGAATGCACCAATTATAATTGGAGGTAACAACTAAGTTATTACCTCTAATTTATTGGTTGATTTCCAACTTCCTCTTGTGAAATCAGGAAATTTTTGTGGTGCACCATCCTTTAGAATAGATTCAGCACTTAGTGGAGTAACTGCACTCCAGAAACATCCCTCATAAACATTTTGGTCAAGAGGTTTTCCTTCTCTTAGACATTCTATTATTCTATACCTCATAATAAAATCCATTCCACCATGTCCACCCATTCTTCTTGCCTCTTCTCCTACCCTCTTATATAGCGGATGGTCATATTTTTCATATAATTTTTTAATATCATCACCTTGTACCCATGAATGATGATTTTTAGTTATACCTTCAACTCCTCCCTCTAATGCAATTCTAGTTGGAAATCCAGCCAAAATACCTTTAGTGCCTTGGATAAGGTTATGCCTAGAATATGGTCTTGGACTTGTCTCATCCCATTGAACCATAACAGTTCTTCCAAGAGTTGTCTTGATAATAGAAGTATTTAGATCTCCATTCAAATAATTTAATTTATTCCACTTATGGTCAGATGAATAATTCTTTTCAGCATATAATTTTCTTCCTAGTGCTGGTGTTGAATAAGATATTAAAGAATTAAAATTATCATCACCTCTAGATAAGTTCATATACTGAGCCACTGGTCCTAGTCCATGTGTTGGATATAAATTTCCTCTTCCCTTAGCATAATGATGTGTTCTCCAAGACCCTGTCCCTCTCTCCTGCTCTTCCATCTGGAACCTAAGTTCATGAATATAAGCAGCCTCAGCGTGCAAGAAGTCACCAATGAGACCTTTTCTACACATATTTAAAAACATTAACTCGTCTCTACCATAATTAACATTCTCCATCATCATACAGTGTCTCTTAGTCTGTTCTGATGTTTCAACAACTTTCCATAAATCATCTAAATTAGTTGCCATCGGCACTTCAACAAATGCATGTGAACCCATTTCCATAGATTTGATTACCATAGGCGCATGGTTATCCCAATTTGTAGAAATAAATACAGCATCTGGTCTAATTTCTTTGAGCATTTTGACCCAATTATTTTCATCTCCATGATATAATTTAATATCATTATGTCTTGAGTTATCAACTTCAACACATAATTTCTTAGATCTTTCAGCTAAGTCTTTATATAAATCACAAATAGCAACAACCTCGGTTCCTTTAATTGATGCAATTTGTTTAGCATGACCTGTTCCTCTAGCGCCAACTCCAATAAAAGCAACTTTTACCTTTTCTAATTTAGGTGCACCAAAATCACCCATGTACTGGGATTTTAAATCTCTTTCTTTAAGACCAGATCCTGACAAGGCATTAGCAGTGGCTATTGCTGCTCCTGACAAGGATGTTTTCTTTATAAAATTTCTTCTATTTATTTTATTCATTTTTTTAAGGTTTTGTCTTCATCAATATAACCCATTTCAAATCTTCCAATATCAGATTTTACGTGTTCTTTTTTAAAAATATTTTTAAATTCTTTAACAACTTCAGGAAATTCTAAAGATATGTCATTTTGTTCTTTTGAATCCTTGGATAAATCATATAATTCAATTTTTTTATTTCCTTTTTTTATATCCTTAAGTATTGCTTTATAATCTCCCATTCTGGCGGCTTGTTGTCCTCCATAGGATGGAAATTCCCAATATATATACTCCCTATCCAAAGATTTAGTCTCATCAGTAAATATATCAACTAAGCTTACCCCATCCGTAGAATAAGAATACAAATTATCAGCACCGGACATTTCACTCAAAGTAGGGAAAATATCATAAGAGATTGATACGTCATCAACAACTCTGCTATTTTTAATTTTTTCAGGCCATGAAATAATCATCGGAACCCTAACACCTCCCTCATATGTATAACCTTTCATTCTTTTAGGGTCGTTTTGAAAAATACCTGTACTATTAAAGTATTCAAAGTCAACACCACCTGCATATGTTGGGCCATTATCACTAGTAATTAAAATAATAGTATTATCGTAAATATTTAATCTTTTTAGCTGTTCAATGATCTCACCAACCTGAATATCTATATATTCAATCATAGCAGCATATGTTGCTCTCGGATATCTAGTTGGGAAATAACCTTTATCCCCTAGATACGGTTCCTCATCACCTATAATATTTCTGTACTTATCAATTAGATATTGTGGAGCCTGCAGAGGAGCATGAGGTATTGGACTTGCATAATAAAGGAAGAAGGGATTGTCTTTGTTATTTTCTATAAATTTTTGAGCTTTAGAATGCATCATATCTGGAGCATAATCATTTTGATTAAACACATTATAATTTTCTTCTTTATAAGGGTCTTGACCAGGCTGAAGTTTTAGTTTTGGAGAGATAACCTCATTATCTAACATGTCTCTATCTTCGTTCTCCCATAAATGAGGTGGGTATAGATTATGAGCCATTCTCTGACAATTATATCCGTAGAAATAACTAAACCCCATTTCTGTTGGAATAGATGTAGAATTTGGAGGACCTAGACCCCACTTTCCTACCATTGCATTTGTATATCCTGCTCCTTTAAGAAGTTTAGGAAATATTAATTCTTCTTTTCCTATAGGATACTGACCTTCCAGATTTGGATCTTCTGACATCTTATGATAATCCCAAACATCTCCCCTGCTACCATACTCGTGATTGCCTCTTATTTTTGTGTGTCCAGCATGAAGACCAGTCAGTAAAATACTCCTTGATGGTGCGCAAACAGGAGAACCTGAATAAAAATTTGTAAACTTTAAGCCATCATTTGCGAGGTTATCAATATTCTTTGTTTGAATTATTTTCTGACCGTAAGCGCCTAGCTCACCATAACCTAAATCATCATAAAAAAATAGAATGATGTTAGGCTTTTCGTTTTGATGGTTAATACAAGATGTTAATAATAAACAAAGAAAAAAAATTGAACTTCTAGTCATAACTCCAATTTAAAAAAAAAATTTATAGATTTTTAAGCTCAGATGATAATCTTTGGAGACTTTCTTTAGCATCTCCAAAATACATTTTATTATTTTTCTTAAAAAACAGAGGATTCTGTACTCCTGCATAACCAGCAGACATGCTTCTTTTTAATACTACCGTAGCTGTAGATTCCCAAACCTTTAAAATTGGCATTCCATATAAAGGACTTGAAGAGTCATCAATAGCATCAGGGTTAACTACATCATTAGCACCAATAATGACTGCTACATCAGTAGTTTTGAACTCCCCATTAGCTTGATCTAGTTCTATTAATTTAGAATAGTCTACATCAGCTTCAGCTAATAGTACATTCATGTGACCTGGCATCCTACCAGCGACAGGATGGATAGCATACTTTACTTCCACATCATTTGCTTCTAATGCCTCTTGTATCTCTTTACATAATTTTTGAGCTTGAGCAACAGCTAACCCATATCCAGGAATAATAATTACTTTATTAGAATAAAATAATTGTACTGCAAAGTCTGAGTCTGATATCTCATTAACTTGACCTTGTTCTTTATTTTCTTTTGAAGATCCGCTAGAAGAAAATCCTCCTATAATAACATTTAACAAGGATCTATTCATAGCATTACACATTAATACTGTAAGGATAGTACCTGCCGCACCCACTAAAATTCCACCGAGAAGCATAACTATATTACCAAAAATTATTCCAGTAAGAGCTGCTGTAATTCCAGTAAATGAATTTAATAGAGAAATTACAACTGGCATATCAGCACCTCCGATTGGAGCAACAAAAAATATTCCATATAAAAATGATAGAATAATTATTATGTATAGAAATGAAATTACTGGAGTAGTTATAAAGTAATATGAAAATCCAATTATCAATGAAAGAAAGACGATATTAACTACATGCTGAAAAGGAAGAGTCAATTTTTCTGACCATCTGTATCCATCAAGTTTTGCAAAAGCAAGTAAACTACCAGTAAACGCTACTGAACCAATAAATAAGCTTAATATCAACACAATAACCACAATAATCTGGTAAGAGTCAGGAAAGCTTATCCATTTATTTACCTCTGCAAAAGATAATAATACAGCACTAAGTCCACCGAGTCCATTAAAAATTGATACCATTTGAGGCATTGATGTCATTTTAATGTTTTTTGCAATTAAATACCCTAATAGCGCAGAAAGAGATAAAGGTCCTACAATCCACATTAAATTTGAAAAGCTATTTTCTAGGGGCATGATTACTGCAGAAAAAATTGCTATTAGCATACCAACAGCCGCAAGTTTATTTCCCTTACTTGCTGATGCAGGATCACTCTGAAGTCTTAAACCCCAAACTAATAAAAATGCAGATATGAGAAATAAAATTTTATCCATTAACTCTTTTTCTTTTTATTAAACATTTCTAGCATTCTATTTGTGACAAAAAAACCACCAAAAACATTAATTGAACCTACAAAAAGTGCAATACCTGCTATAATTAAAGTGAGATAATTATCTGATTCTGTAGTTCTAATTAATATGATTGCACCCAAAATAACAATTCCACTTATTGCATTTGCTCCAGACATTAGTGGTGTATGAAGAACAGAAGGAACTTTTGATATTACCTCGAATCCTAATAGGATAGTGAAAAGAAGAAGATATATCAAAATCTCATTTTCAATCAAAAAGTTTAATATTTCATTCATAAATTAAATTTTACAACTTTTTAAAATATTATCATCATCACTAATAAATTCATTATCCTGAATTATGTAATTAATGAAATTAAATACATTATTTGAAAAAAGATTACTTGCATCGTGTGATAATTCAGAAGCTAAATAAGAGTTTCCAACAATTTTTACTCCGTTATGTTCAATGATTTTCGAATCTTGTGTTAATTCACAATTTCCTCCAGTAGATGATGCTAAATCTATTATTACTGAACCTGAATTCATTTGCTCAACAACACTTTTCGGAATTAATATCGGAGATTTGGAACCAAATACTTGTGCAGTGGTCACTACTACATCAGCTTCTGTAAGTCTCTTAGATACTTCTTGTTTTTGCTTTTCTAAAAATTCTTTAGACTGTTTTACAGCATAACCTCCAGCAGATTTATCCTCAACTGCACCTTCTACCTCAATAAATTTTGCTCCAAGACTTAATACCTCTTCTTTTGCTGCCTGACGTGGGTCAGAAGCTTCAACTATTGCTCCAAGTCTTTTTGCGGTAGCAATAGCCTGAAGACCAGCAACTCCAGCTCCTAAAACGACTACTTTTACAGGTTTAATGCTACCAGCAGCTGTAATTGTCATAGGAAATATCTTGGGTAATAACTCTGCAGCCTTGATTATAGCTTTATAACCAGATAATCCTGCCATAGATGAAAGAATATCCATACTCTGGGCAATACTTGTTCTTGGAATCATAGACAAATCAAAAGCAGTTATATCATTTTTTTTTATCTTTTCTTTTATACCTTGTTTATCAGCTTCAATACTAAAATTTGAGATTATTGTTTTTCCCTTTAAGTCTTTGTAAGAATCTATACTTGAGGAATTAACTAATACGATGACATCAGAAAAATTTATAACTTCTTTTCTATTTAAAAATTTGTCATGATTGTAAGATTTATCTGAAAAACCAGAAATTTCACCAGCATTTTTCTCTATAGAGACACTATGATCTGAATCAATATACTTCTTGAGAGATGAAGGTGTTACTGAAACTCTTGACTCGTTATCTTTTAAAAATCCAAGACGCATAAACTTAATACGGTTAAATACTCTTTTTGTTCTTCAGTATTGGAGTTTTAAAAAGAGAATACGTGAAGTAAAGCAAAAAAAGAACAACAAACTCTAAATTAACTAAATAATATGGCCATTCACCTGAAACTAATGGGTGTTCAACTTCAGGAGGATTTTTCAAATACATGTAGTTAGCATCAATTAAAAAGTCAATCGGCATAATTATAATTAGTAATACATTTATAAATAAAAATGACTTTAACCAGGAGTATTTTGAGAGATTCATACCCATGTAATAATACATATACAAGGGTAAAATTATAATTGAGGTATGACTGTAAAAGTACTCGTAATAGAAAAAATCTACACCGGTATAATTATCTATTAGTGGTGTCATCAAAGCATTTAAACCCCCTAAAATACCTGCATAGAAAAGAAATTCAAACCAAAACTGTTTTTTATCTATAAATAATATAAAACATGTGATAACAGAAGTAATTCCACATAGGTGGAGAGGAAGTCTCTTATTCAAAGACCATGAACCTTCATAGAGATGAAGCACATTATAGATGAAATATATAACTATAAACAAATAGACAAAATATCGAGAAAAAAGTTCAACATTCTTTTTTGAAGAATACTTACCAATTAGAAGACATGTAATTAAAAAAGTGAGAGATAAAGAATTTGCTACAATCCAGTCTCTTGACATAAAAGATATTGCGTAATCTAAATCCATTTTTATTTACTCTTTACAAAATTTTTCAGAATAAAATTAGCCTTTAGTATTAATTGACATAATATAATTTGCAATAAAAGCTGATGATAAAGATATTGTTATCATAAAAGAACCTATGAACAACTGATTATAGATTAAATATCCAGTGCCAAACAAACCAAAGTAGACTGTTACTATTCCTAAAAACATTAACATCAAATCTTTCATTGGTGAATCAACACTATTTTCAAATTTTACTAAGTTATTCTTTTTCAAAAATCCATTCCACCCAATACCATACGGTTTTATCTTGTAATAAAACTCGAGTAGAACCTTATTTTCTGAAGGACTTGTAACCAAGGTAACAAGTACCCAAGAAGAGGTTGTTATAAAAATACTAATCAATAACTTTTCATATGAAAGCAGTTCTATCCCAGTAATATCAAAATGGAACCATTGAAAATATATAGCCAATAAAAAGGATACAGCCATCCCTGTAATTTCGCTGTAAGCATTTACCCTCCACCAAAACCATCTCATCAAAAATATTGAGCCAGTCCCAGCACCTATTTGTAATAATATTTGGAAGGCTTCTAGTGCATCAGATAATTTTAAGGCAAGAAATCCAGCCATTATCATCAAAACAATTGTAGATATTCGACCGATAGATACTACTTCTTTCTCAGTTGCATTTTTTTTAACAAACCTCTTATAAAAATCAAGAGATATATACGAAGCTCCCCAATTAAGATGACTTGATATGGTGCTCATGAATGCAGCAATCAATGAAGCTAACACTAGACCAAGAAGTCCACTTGGTAATAAATAAAGCATGGCAGGATATGCTATGTCATTACCTATAATAGAATTATCGATACCCGGGAAAGAAGAGGATATGTCTGACAAAGTTGGATAAACTACTATGGAAGACAAGGCAATCAATATCCAGGGCCATGGCCTTAATGCATAGTGAGCAACATTAAATAATAATGTAGAATACATGGCACTCTTCTCATCTTTTGCTGACAACATTCTTTGGGCTATATAGCCCCCTCCTCCAGGCTCTGCACCTGGATACCAAACAGCCCACCACTGGACCGCTAAAGGTATTATTAATACGGTTAAAAAAGTTTCTTTATCGTCTAGACTAGGAAAAAAACTTAACTTGTCAACCACAAGTGAATGATTTATTAAATTATTTAGCCCCCCAACTTCATCGAGATTTAAAATGTAGACACAAGCCCATATTGATCCAACCATAGCCAAAACAAACTGAATTATATCTGTAATAACTACACTTCTTAATCCTCCTAATGAGCTATAAAAAACAGTAATCAGAGAAGAATAAAATACACATTCAAAAGGAGAAAGCCCTAATAGTATTCCACCTATTTTAATTCCAGCTAAACATACTGTGGCCATTATCATAACATTAAAAAAGACTCCAAGGTATATAGCTCTAAACGCTCTTAAAAATTTTGCAGGATTTCCACTATATCTTAATTCATAAAATTCTAGATCTGTCAATACCTTTGATCTTCTCCATAACCTAGCATAAAAGAAAACTGTCATCATACCAGTTAGTAGAAAAGCCCACCAAACCCAATTTCCAGAAACACCATTCTGCCTAACTATGTTAGTAACTAGATTTGGCGTATCAGCTGAAAAAGTTGTAGCAACCATGGATATCCCAAGCATCCACCAAGGCATATCCCTCCCTGATAAAAAAAACTCTTTTGAATTTTTTCCTGATTTTTTTGAAGTTAAAAATCCAATAAGAATAAATACTGCAAAAAATGAGAAAATTATAATCCAATCAATAATTGATATTTGCATATTAGCAATAAATATAGTTATTAAATTTTTTCTAAAATGAATTTAAATTCAGCAAGATTTGCAAACTAATGACATCTAACACTCTATACACGAAAAATTCAAATGTTTTAAAATATTAATATACATTTCATTACTTTTACGACATGAAATTATTTACTACATTCCTTTTCATATTTCTAGCTAGCAGCACATACAGATGTAGAGAACCAGAAGACACAATAGACTGTGCTGATGCTGCTAAACAAATGGTTGGAACTTGGGAAGGGAGAGCGGACTACACTAATTCATCAGCAAGTGGTGTCACACATAGAATGACAGTTTCTGTGATATCTTCAAATGACTGCTTCTTCCAAGGAATTAGTGCTTTTGATGATTCAAATACTTCTTTCGTAATATCTGGAACTATTGACAAGTACGGATGGGTAGAGTTTATGGAAACTGAATATGAAATAAATGGTGGAGAATATACTGACTGCCAAGGAAACGGTTCTAATTGGAGTAACCCTTGTAATAGATGGCCATACGTAAGGTGGAGACCAGGAACTAAATTTCATGAAGCAAGATTCAGATCAGATCCATATGTACTTAATGGAGAGTTTTTTACAGCAGGAGGTGGTTGGAATAGTACGATAAGAGGGAATTTCACATTCACAAAATAAATTATGAATAGATCTTTGCTCATAATGGCAGGGGGTATGGGAAGCCGTTATGGTGGATTGAAACAGGTTGACAGCTTCGGACCAAATAATGAATCAATATTAGATTATTCAATTTATGATGCTATCAAGGTTGGCTTTAATAAGATTGTTATTTTATCATCTCCAAAACTTGAAGATTATTTCATTAAAAAATATAAAAATAAGTTACCCCTATTTGATAAAGTCAATTTAGAAATTGTCATACAAGATCTAAGTTATGGTTTAAGCAACTTTACTTTGCCAAAAAATAGAGAAAAGCCTTGGGGAACAGGGCACGCTGTTCTATGCTGTGAAAATGTAATCAATGAACCTTTTGCCACTATCAATGCTGATGATTTTTATGGCTTAGGTGCCTTTCAAAAAGTTTATGACTCTTTAAATCATATCATTGATAATAATATAATGGTATCAACTATATCATACTTAATTGAAAACACTCTATCGGAAAATGGAGGAGTCTCCAGAGGTATATGTATCACAGATAATAAAAAACTTGTTGGAATAAACGAGACACATGAATTAGAAATGAAACATAATATTATTCATGGTCTCTTTAACAATATTACGGTAGAACATGAAATTGGAACTCAAGTTGCTATGAATCTATTTGGGTTTCAAGAATCAATTTTTTCACTTTTAAGAAATGAATTCAAATTATTTCTTGAAAAAAATATTAACGAGGAAAAGAATGAATTTTTATTACCCGAGGTAATAGGAAAAGAAATTAAAAATAATGTGTTTATCGATACTACTAATGAAAATTGGTTTGGTGTAACTTATAAAGATGATAGTGAAGTAGTCAGAAATAAAATTAAAGAATTAGTTGCAAAAAATATATACCCCTCTTTACTTTGGGATTAATTATTTTATTCTATGAAATACATTTATTTAACTTTTATATTAATAGCAAGTAGTACGTATAGATGTGCTGATGATGTTGTTGATTGTACTGAAGCATCAAAAAATATGATAGGAGAATGGTCTGGAACAATAAATTATTCAAACCCAGACTACGCAAATGGTAAAACTCATAATTTTTCTTTAATCATAAATTCATCAAATGAATGCACATTTAAAGGTTTTTCTACATTTGAAGATTCAAATACTTCATTTAATGTAAGTGGAAGTATAGACATTTATGGGTGGGTTTCTTTCATAGAAGATGATTATAAATTTGACAGTGGAGAATACTTAACCTGTGTTAATTTTGAATCAAATAATAATACATGCGAAACTTGGCCTTATATGAGATGGAAAGAGGGAACAAAGTATGAAGAAACAAGAATCAAAATTGACCCTAATATATTGACAGGTAAAATTCACAGACCTTCAAGCTTTGAAAGTAGATGGAGAATTTTAAGGGGAGATTACTCAATGTCTAAAATTTAAAAATTCTCAAGTCTTAGCTAAGGAATTAAATAAAAATAATTATAATTATCAAAAATTTAAAAACATGAAAAAAATAATACTTACAACATTTATCATTTTAACCTATTTTGCTGGATTTAGCCAGACTGCAAGAGAGTATTTAGCTCCTGTCGCTAGTCCTCAGGCCTCTGTAACACAAAATGTTGGGATGACTAAAATATCAGTTTATTATTCCTCCCCTGGAGTAAAGGGAAGAAAAATATTTGGAGATCTTGTACCTTATGATGAAATATGGAGAGCAGGAGCAAATAGCCCAACAGCAATTGTTTTCTCAACAGACGTCATGGTTGGAGGTAAAAAACTAAGAGCTGGTAAATATTCTATTGCTATGACTCCAAGAGCTAGTGGTAAATGGACAGTCGATTTGAATTCTGCAGTTAAATATCCTTATGCCTATTATGTAGATGGTAAGATTGATATGGATGCCTACAACAAAGATCTTGCACAATCTATTGATGTGGATCCATTTTTATGGGATACTAATATTGAAAGACTAACCTATAGGATTGATGCGAATGATAATAAAGTTGCAAATGTTGTTATGATATGGTCAAATGTAATTATTTCATTCCAAGTTGATACCATACCTGAAGAACACCTTAAAGCATTTGCAAAAACATTAGAATAAATCTTTTTTCAATTTTATTAATGAAAACCTTTCTCAAGATTATTGAATTTTATGATGGTCTTGAGAAACTTTCTACTCCTGGAGATATTAGTGTATTAGATCCATATACAGAACCAGAAATCAAAAATCTTTACAAAAAGTTTTATAAAAAATATTTTAACGATTCAAAGAGAAGAATTTTAATATTTGGAATAAACCCAGGAAGATTTGGAGGTGGAATTACTGGGATACCATTTACTGACAGCTTCAATTTAAAAAACAGATGCCAAATAGACTCAAATATTCCAGTAAATAAAGAACTAAGCTCAAAATTTGTTTATGAAATGATTGAGGAATATGGTGGAGTAAGAGCATTTTATAAAAATTTTTTTATTTCTAGTATTTGTCCATATGGTTTTACGAAGGATGGTAAAAATTTAAATTATTATGATGACAAAGAATTATTCTCTGGTTGGAAACAACATATCGTCAATTGGATAAGATTTCAGGTGGATTACATAGGAAATAATAAATGTTGTATAATTATAGGTAAAGGAAAAAATCAAAAATTTTTTGAATTATTAAACAAAGAATATAAATTCTTTAATGAAATAATTTCATTACCTCATCCAAGGTGGATTTTACAATATAGGTTAAAGGAAAAAGAATTATTTATAAACAGTTATATAGAAACATTAAAAAATATCAAATTATGAGCAGTAGAAGAAAATTTATTAAAAAGTTAACAGCAATTGGAGCAACAGTACCTTTAGTAGGAAATATTAGTGCTTCCTCAACAAATAAAAATAAAGGACCTGTTATTCTGTGTAGTAGAGGGGAAGTATGGGGAGAGAAAGTATTAAGACCTGGATGGGACATCCTTTCAAATAATGGAAAACTGCTAGATGCTATTGAAGTAGCATCTAATGTAACAGAATTAGACCCTGAAGACACTTCTGTTGGTTACGGTGGTTTACCAAATGAACATGGAGTTGTTCAATTAGATGCATCCATAATGTACGGGCCAACCCACAATTGTGGTTCCGTTGCTGCACTAGAGGGAATCAAAACACCATGTTCAGTTGCAAGGTTAGTTATGGAAAGAACTGATCATATTCATATAGTTGGAAAGGGAGCACAAAATTTTGCTAAACTACATGGGTTTAAAGTAGAAAATTTATTAACTGATAAAGCTAGAAAAATATGGTTAAGTTGGAAAGAAAATTTATCAACCAAAGATGACTGGTTTCCACCTGCTGATAATAACTATGATGATAATAGGACAACTGGAACTATTAATGTATTAGGAATTGATGCAGATAGTAACGTAGCCGGAATAACTACAACCAGTGGACTTGCATACAAAATACCTGGAAGAGTGGGTGACTCCCCTATTATAGGTGCTGGATTATATGTTGACAATGAAGTTGGAGCTGCAGGTGCTACTGGAAGAGGTGAAGAGATATTAAGATCATGTGGGTCTTTCTTTGTAGTTGAACAGATGAGAAACGGTAAAAGTCCTCAAGAGGCATGTGAAGCATTATGTCAAAGAATAATAGATATAAATGGAGGCACAAAAAATATCAATTTTAATGATAAAATAGTTGCCTTAGGAAAAGATGGAAGTGTTGGGTGTGCGTCTATAAAAGAGAGAAAGGGAAATAACCCAAAGCTTGCATACTGGTCTAATGATGGTTTTAAAGTATATAAAGGGACCTACCTAATTGAAGATAAATCAGTAGATAATGTAGGTTAATTTGACTAGAAATTCGTTAGGAGAATTATTTCCTCTTATCTTATAACCAAAATCTAGCCTTGATCTTGACATTATTATAAACTGAATTCCAGGAGCAAATGTTGACATAAACTTGTTGTATCTAGATGGATAATCCTTACTTAATATAGAGTTTGTCAAGTACTCTAGATAAATATTAAAGTTTGTTTGTTTGTAAGACTTATATTTTCGTGGAAAGAGTAAATATCCAGCTGAAATTGAATTGTTAATAGAATTGAAATTTTCATCATCATAAGAACCATCAGCTGTAGAATTTGAAACAATTCCAAAACCAGACGTAACTGAAATTGCAAGTTTTTTTGCCAACTGTGTTGCAATTAATCCAACTTCAACTCCTGAATCTTGAAAATCTAAATCATAATTGTTATTAATAAATTTATAATTAGGTTGGCTCCATTTCCCGTGATTAGAATATTTTAAAAATGATGATACTCGAGTATGATACTTTTTCTTGTCAGTTGAAATTAACCTTTGCTTGGAATACAATTTAAATCCATTAAGCCCAAAATTAGGATCTTGATCAAATGGGTTGTTTGATAATTGAAGACTTGCGCTAACCATTATTTTTTTAGATATACCATACGAAATTGAAGGTATAAGTAGTTTAGCCGAAGAAAAAGAACCAGGTTCATTAGTATCATTTAAGAATATTGTGTGATGATGAACTCTAACCACTTTAGTGCCTTTAGGGATAAGGCTAGCTGGTTCTGTGTTAATATATAGTTCTTGACTCAGAGAAGAATTAACAATAAAAAACAATAAAAAAATAACCTTGAAATATTTCATCAATAAAATTATAAAAGTTTAAAAAAAATTATAAAGTAGTCTTAATGTGAAAAACTTTATTTGATTTTAAGTTATCATGCTTTGAACAACATGTATCTGTGTGTATACCTGTCTCATAACAAGAGTGATTTGTTTTTTTAGAGATGATTTCATAATCATTCTTTCTAATAAAATTCTTATCAACTAAAGTAAAAACATTTGTCTCTATCTCTCCTTCAGAGAATATATGAAAAAGGTTATTATCAATAAAGCTATGCTTATCATTTTCAGCTATTAAATTGTCATAAAATATAATATCAATAGAACCAATAAAAAATCCAGCGTCTTCTACTTTCTCTTGAATAAGATCAAAATCAATAAATTTATCTTCCTTAAATTCAACCTTAAATGAAGTCGCCTCCAAATCTGGAGTAATAGATTTTATAAAATCTAATTTTTCAAGGCTTCTTTGTGTAGAGTAAGAACACATAGCACAAGTCAATCCCGTAGCCTTAATATCTGAATAAAAGGACTGGGAATAGCCCAAATTATAAATTAGAGCAAATGATAATATTAATAATACTTTCTTCATAAAGCTAAATTTAATATTTTACTTATCACAAAAATAATAAAAAATGAGATTAGTATTTGTTCATTTGCTTTTTTTAACAATTTTAGGTTGTAGTGTAAATGAGAAGAAAGAAAATGATAGGGATTACTCGGTACTTACAAAAATTAATGGAGAAGAATTCAAATTAGAAAGTTATGAAGGTAATGTTATAATTATAAATATTTGGGCAACATGGTGCAAACCTTGTATAGCTGAATTTGAAAGCTTAGAAAAAGCAAAAATGAAGTTCAAAAATAAAAAAGTTAAGATCTTTGCTGTCTCTAATGAGGATATAAGTTTAATTAAAGATTTTGTTAAGAAAAGAAAATTTAACTTAGAATTTATAAAACTTCATGGAGACCTATCTTACTTCAATGCATATAGCCTACCTACCACTTTAGTATATGATAAATCAGGAATTGAAACATTTAGATTAACAGGAGGAGTTGACTTTAATACAAATAATTTTATTAATAAAATTATTGAAATTGAAAAATTATAATTTTTTTACTCCATCTGTTTCATTACCTATTATTCTTCTAGTTTCAATATATTTATCCATATGATACTTATCGTAAATTGGATCATCAGAGTAAACAGAGTTAATTCTCACATTTTTTGAAGCTTGAATAAAATTACCGTCTCCTATCCAAATTGCAACATGATCAATTCTTCTTCTTCCGTCTCTATAATAACCAAAAAACATTAGATCACCTTCTTGTAGTTTATCCCAATTTCTATCTTTATCTACCAATAAGCCCTCATTAATTTGCTGAGATGCATCTCTTGGAATTACAAGACCGTTCATTAAATAGACAGTTTTTGTAAAACCAGAACAGTCAAATCCTTTAGAGGAAGTCCCGCCCCAGAGATATGGTATTCCTATAAATTTTTTTGAATTAATTATTAAATCAGAAGTTGAATTCTTAGAACTATCAAAAATTTGAGATACATATTTACTTTCAACCCATCCTATTCTTTTGTCAGGATATTGAATTTTATAGAAATTATTTTTCTTATCAATTATATTCAAAATTGATCCCACAACTAAATCAGAGACTATCTCATTTTTCATAGTAGAAGCATATGCAAACCCTTGTATTTGATTAAAAATATAAGTTTTATTATAATAATTTGAGTATTCACTTTCTGAAACAATAGTAATTCCACCATGATCTATCCATGATATATAATCATCAGGGGTTTGAATAAGATACCACTCACCTTCTTTCTTTAAAATATCTACTCTTGTTCCAAGGATTGTCTGAGAAACTAATTCTGAAGAGTGTGATGGTCTTCCCCTTAAATTTCCAACTGAATTATTAATTATTCCATAGATCTTTGTATTGGGAAGTAAATCAATTTTGTCTTCATAATTTATGTCTAAACTATCTAGAATATTTAATAGATGTTCTTTAGCAGATTTTAAGTTAGTTTCACCATCAACTATTATGACATCGTTATTGTATGAATAATCTATATCAAATAATGCTACCCTTCTATCAGGCGCGTATTTATTTTGAATAAACTCTATATAAGAATCAAGCTTAATGACATTGTAATTACTACTGCATGAAATAAGAAAAAAAAGAAAAAAATATCTTATCATTTTAATTCATTAAATCTATCAAAAAGATCAATAATATAAGGTATTGAACCACTTGAGTGATTTTCTCCTTGGAGCTGAATAAATTCTATTATTGATTTATCTGCACCTAGAGATATAAAGTTATTGTAGGTATCAACTGAGTTTTGATATGGAACAGTAATATCATCAGTACCATGGTACATTAGCATCTTCTTTTTAGGAATCCAGTTATTCAAACTGTTTTCTTCAAATGCATCAACTATTATCTTTAAATCTGGATCTGAGTTAATATTATTTCTAAAATTAGATGTTAATAATAAACTTAAATCATCAGTTAATACTGAATTAATTTCATATCCTGAATATTTACCATTAAAATATGAAGGTATTAAACTTGCATAAGGATCATTAAACATTGCAGATAGTGGCAGATCCCAATCGTAAGAAGTTTTATAACCCATGGCAACATAGGCTATGTAATAAGGGACATGATATGTTTCCTTTGAAAGAAAATAGTCTAGCATACCTGTGATGTCATATCCTCCAGATGCAGGTGCTGAAGCGACAAGGTTTAATCCTTTATAACTGTTTTCTTCAATATTATGATGAGCAGACATAGTAGCAAATCCACCTTCTGAGTATCCTGACAAAAACACATCCCCATTAAAATTATATCCTTCTATTCTAGCTAATTCTTTTGTTGCCCTTATCATGTCTACAACTGTCTGTCCTGTTATATCAGATCTATAATAAGGATGTACTATATCCTCAGACACTCCAAAGCCTAAATAATCAGGTATAACAAAAATATATCCAGCACTTGCAGCATTAGAAAAAAAGCTGTACTGAATAAGGTCTTCTGTAGGTGCGTCAGCATGAAGAGATGTGGTACCATGATTAAAATTAAGTATTGGCATTCCCTTATCAGTATCTGGAAATGAAACTAAACCGGAAGCCTTAATGTTTTTTCCCTTGTATGTGGTATTATAGGTAATTGTATATAAACTAATACCATATTCTAAATAATCCTTTAAATTTTCAAATTCAGAATTTTGAACAATTGTAATAATATTATCATTAGTGATAGTAAAAAGCTTTGTATATGTATCAATATGAACCCTAGTTATTTCATCACTATTATCACATGATGAGAATATTAAAAGGAATATTATTAAGTAAGATTTAATTTTAATCATATGTTATTTATTCATACAAATTTAGTTAATATTGGTTTATGGATAACTATGGTTTTCTTTCTTTAATTCCACCATTAATAGCGATAACATTAGCAATAAGAACAAAACAAGTTTTTATATCATTATTAACTGGTATTTTCTGTGGTTGGCTCATCATAGGCAACTGGAATCCATTCCTAGGTATCATTCTAACAATCGAAAATATTGTAAATGTATTTAATGACCCAGGAAATACTAGAATTGTTTTTTTTACATTCCTAGTAGGTTCACTAATAACTTTAATTCAAGTTTCAGGTGGTGTAGAGAGTTTCATAAAAAGTTTTCAGAAAAAATTAGGAGAAGGTAGTAATGAAAAGAATAGAAAAAAAGTTCAGCTTTATGCTTCTTTAACAGGAATTTTAATATTTGTTGAGTCAAATATTTCTGCCCTAACAGTAGGAACATTATTTAGACCTATATTTGATAAGCTGAAGATTTCAAGAGAGAAATTAGCTTATATAGCTGACTCAACTTCAGCTCCATCAAAACTATTAATTCCATTTAACGGCTGGGGTGCATTCATAATGGGTCTTCTAATAACTCAAGGTATTGAAAACCCATTTATGGCATTAGTATCAGCAATGAAATATAACTTCTATCCTATTTTAGTTATTGTGGTCTTATTAGTTATAATCATTACTGGTAAAGATTTTGGTTTAATGAAAAAAGCTGAAAAAAGAACAACAAAAGGGATCTTATTTGATAAAGGATCATCACCCATGATGT
>Ga0208766_1000588_pt1 | contig 20024 bp, 14 predicted proteins | sample ETN01SmetaG_3_FD_185792 | JGI IMG/M metagenome (GOLD analysis project Ga0208766, IMG submission 185792) | Marine microbial and viral communities from oxygen minimum zone, Eastern Pacific Ocean - ETNP2014F12-01SV263 (SPAdes) (version 2) | ecosystem: Environmental > Aquatic > Marine > Oceanic ... | reverse complement strand
CAACATAACGCCTGGAGCGTTGCCTCGTAATGATAAGGGCTATTATGAGGTGCATGTCATCTGGGAGAGTAATGATACCACCGTTCGGCCTGATACAATTCAGCCAGTTGTTTTGATTGGGACCAATAGTTTCAAGATGCAAAAAACTCCGTTAATGAAAAATCGCTGGCAAACTCCGGTGCCTATTAATGAGGTTGCCAACGAGCTGCGATACCGCATTAAGGTAAACTGGAAATACAATGCCATCCCTGCCCCAGCTGCCAATAGTCAGCTTTCTGAGGAATTTTTGCTTCGCATTAACAACTAATAGATGAGTCAAGCCACTGCAATGCGGAAAACTTTGTGTGCACTTTGGTTGTGTGCCGTTTCTGTTTGTGTTGGGCTCAACTGGACCGCGCTCCAGGTGGTGGCGTGGAGCGGAATGACAATGACCAACCTCCGTACCATGGATTTATCAGTGGCTGCTGAGAAAGCAATTGAAGGGCAACAGACCTGTGTAATTTGTCGGCTATTGAATCAGGGGCAGAAAGCGAAGCCTGATTCGTCATTGAATCTTTATTCAGGAGCCGAATTAAAGGCTGTCTTCAAGGATAATCAGTTTGTATTGAATCCGCTGCAGGATTTCAAGGTGTGCATTGATTTTTTTGTTGGACCCATCACTCATATAGATTCGCCTCCGCTACCCCCTCCAGAGTGGGTGGCTTGACTTCCTGGTTATTTCGTTGCGCATCAAAAGCGCTATCCAATTAATTACAACTGACGCACCCTACCGTGTGGAGTGCCTCCATAAAATAAATGATATGAATATAAATAAGACAGTTCTGTTACTGATAATGTTCTCTGCCTTTAGTCTTGCGGCCCACGATTACAATTCCTCACGCCCTGATTCTCATGCCCCCATCAATGTAATGGGAGAGCATACTCATCACGCTGGAAAATGGATGCTGAGTTACCGCTACAGTTATATGGAAATGAGCGGGTTAATGAATGGGGATAGCAGTGTAGCCAAGGCTTCAGGTTTTATGAAATCTCCACGTGATATGGAGATGCATATGCAGATGATGGGAGCCATGTATGCGCCAACCGATAAATGGACCACGATGCTGATGTTTATGCATCATGAGAAGTCCATGGATAGCGTCAATAATGCCGGTGTTGTATCTAACAATGAATCGGAGGGTTGGGGGGACATTCGGATAACTGGAATGTACAAGATACATCAGACCGCCGACTCGAAGGCCCATCTTAACATTGGGTTGAGTCTTCCAACTGGATCGATAGATGAAAAAGGAAGCGGTGCTAAGCGTTTGGGTTATCCAATGCAGCTGGGCTCAGGAACTTGGGATTTATTGCCCGGGATAACCTACCTTAAACAGGCAGAAGACTGGTCTTGGGGGGTACAGGGAATTGCCACAATCCGCTTGGATGAGAATAAGCATGACTACGCGCTGGGGGATCGTTTTGATGCTAATCTTTGGGCGCAAAAGCCCATGAATGACCATCTGTCTTTGGGGACACGAATTCATAGTGCGGTCTGGGGAAATGTCGAAGGAAAGGATACGGGGATGATGGCGGACACGATGATGCCCACTGTTCGAGAGGATATGCAGGGTGGGTTTGTTACCTGTTTGGGAGTCGGAGCCAACTATACGTTTGGTAACGGGCACCGGCTGGCTTTCGAATTTGTGAAGCCGGTTTACCAGAACTATGATGGGTACCAAATGGAACGTGACTGGAGCATTACACTTGGCTGGCAATACTCCTGGTAGAGGCAGTATTTAAACAGTTTTGTGCCCGCTCTTCGGAGCGGGTTTTTTTGTTAATAACCCTGACAGATGTCCCTTGACCCATGCATGATAAATACGGTTTTTCAGGGGCGCAGCCATAGATGAAGGCTAAAGTTATCATTACTCCTAAAGCGGAGGTTTTGGATCCTCAAGGTAAGACCGTGCAAACGGCGCTGGAACAGATGGGTTGCACTGGTGTGAGTGATGTACGAGTGGGGAAATACATCGAGATTGAGATGGATGGGGATCATGATGAGGTGAAGGCCAAGCTAAGCGAATACGCTGACAAGTTTCTTGCCAACCCAAATATTGAGGATTATCGACTTAAGCTTGAGGATTGATGAATTTTGCTGTCCTCCAGTTTCCCGGCTCAAACTGTGATCAGGACTGTGCGCATGTCCTTCGAAATGTGATGGGTTACCCCACACGTCTTTTGTGGCATAAAGAGAACAATGTGGGGGATGCCGATGCAGTGGTTGTGCCCGGTGGCTTTAGTTATGGCGATTATTTGCGCACAGGTTCCATTGCTCGTTTTAGCCCGGTGATGGGTGCAGTTAAGGAGTTTGCCGATAATGGAGGTTTCGTTCTGGGTATCTGTAATGGCTTTCAAATTTTATGTGAGGCAGGTCTGTTGCCTGGTGCCTTGATTCGAAACCGTTCTTTGCAATTTCGCTGTGAGCACGTGTATTTGAAGGTTGCTACTTACGATTCGCCTTTTACCAGTCAAATACCTGAAGGGAAGTTGATGCGTATTCCCATCGCCCATGGGGAAGGGAATTATTTTTGTGATGCGAATACCCTGGATGAAATAGAGGCTAATGACCGGATTCTTTTTCAATATGCTGATCGAGAAGGAGACATTACCGATCATGCCAACCCGAATGGTAGCCTGAAAAATATCGCGGGCATATGTAATGCCGAACGTAATGTTGCAGGGATGATGCCGCATCCGGAACGGGCGGCAGAATCCGCACTGAATGAAAAAGATGGGCGCTTGGTCTTTGAAAGCCTGATTCAATCCCTGAACCCCGCCTCAACGACAGCCTAGTGTCTTCTGATCCATCCATTACGCCTGAACTGATCTCCGAGCACGGACTTACGGCTGAAGAGTATGATCGCATAAAGGAGATTATTGGTCGTGAACCCAATTATGTGGAGCTGGGGATTTTCAGTGTGATGTGGAGTGAACACTGTTCCTACAAAAACACACGCGCCTTGCTTAAGGGGTTTCCCGTGGAATCTCCCCGTGTACTTGTTGGGGCTGGTGAGGAAAATGCCGGGATTCTTGATATTGGCGATAATCTTGCAATCTCATTCAAAATCGAAAGCCATAATCACCCCAGCGCAGTGGAACCTTTTCAGGGGGCGGCAACCGGTGTGGGGGGAATTATACGAGATATATTTACTATGGGTGCCAGACCGGTATGCGCCATCAACTCGCTCCGGTTTGGGGATCTGTCCAATAGTGAAGTGCGGCGGTTGTTTCGTGGTGTAGTCAGTGGTATCGCCCATTATGGTAACTGTTTTGGTATTCCGACTGTAGCGGGAGAAGTATATTTTGATAAAAGTTATGAGGGAAACCCACTGGTAAATGCTTTTGCCTTGGGAGTCCTTAGGCACGATCAAATCGCCCGTGGAGCCGCCAAAGGAGTGGGTAATCCCGTGTTTTACGTTGGCCCGGCTACAGGGCGGGACGGTTTGGCAGGAGCGGCCTTTGCTTCCCAGGATTTAACTGAGAAATCGGCTGAACAACAACGTAGCGCGGTGCAAGTGGGCGATCCTTTTATGGAGAAGCTTTGCATGGAAGCATGTCTTGAACTACTTGCTACTGGAGCGGTGGCCGGTATTCAGGATATGGGTGCAGCTGGGTTAACGTGTTCGACCTGTGAAACCGCTGCTCGTGGAGGGACGGGTGTAGAGATTGATTTGGCGAAGGTGCCCCAGCGCAGCCCCGGGATGACCCCTTATGAAATACTTCTCTCTGAATCCCAGGAGAGGATGCTGATCATTGTGGAAAAAGGCCGGGAGGATGAGGTAAAACGCATCTTCGACAAGTGGGATTTACCCTGGGCAGAAATCGGTAAGGTTACTGATACCGGTCAAATGGTGGTTAAGAATCACGGTGAAGTTGTCGCAGACCTTCCCGCAGCCAAGCTTGCTGATGAGGCTCCAGTTTATCATCGGGAAGCAAAGGAACCGGTGTATCTGGATGAGGTGCGTAGTTTTACTCTGGAAGCAATTGAGGATTGTGATGACCCCAAGAGTGCTTTGGAGAAGTTGTTGGAATGGCCCACCATTGCTTCCAAAAATTGGGTTTACCGGCAGTATGATCATATGGTGCGTGCCAATACCATGGTTAACCCGGGTAGTGATGCCGCGGTGATTCGGATCAAGGCTGACAGTGTTCCTGGTGGTGATGAGCGGGAAGATTTTCCGGAGAAGATTATCGCATTGGCCGTCGATTGTAATGCGACTCATGTCTACCTTGATCCATACGAAGGATCAAAGGCTTCGGTCGCAGAATGTGCCCGCAATCTCGCTTGCAGCGGGGCTTCACCCATTGGCACCACAGATAACCTGAATTTTGGTAATCCACATAATCCGGAGCTCTTTTGGCAGCTCAAAGAGTCGGTTCGTGGATTATCCGAAGGCTGCACGGCGTTTGATGCTCCTGTGACAGGAGGCAATGTGAGTCTCTATAATCAAAATCCTGATGGGGCAATTGATCCCACTCCAACCGTGGCAATGGTCGGAGTGGTTGAGGATGAGGCACATGTGACAACCCAGTGGTTCAAGGATAAGGGAGACGCGGTGATTTTGTTGGGTGAGCCCGTCGGCAAAGGGGACACTCTTTGTGGGCTCGGAGGTTCAGCTTATTTACAGGTGATCCATGGGTGTAAAAACGGGAAACCCCCGGTTTGCGATCTGGGAATAGAACGAACATTGGGGACGACTCTGCTGGGGTTAATCCAGAGTGATCTCATCAAGAGTGCTCATGACTGCAGCGAGGGGGGGTTGGCTGTGGCTTTGGCTGAAAGTTGTTTTTCAGAGTTGCATGGCCGCAATACACCCTGTTTCCTTGGCGCGGACGTGGATCTATCGGATATTAAGGATGTCAGGAGTGATGCGCTGCTTTTTGGAGAATCGCATGGGCGTATCGTTATCTCTACTTCAGATATTGATGCGGTTAAGACACTGGAGCGGGCAAAATTGATGGGGGTTCCGGCTCAGCGTATTGGAACCGTGGGCGGTGACCAGTTGAAAGTTAAACTCTTAAATGGAGAATATGCGTGGGAGGTTGCTGGATTGCATGATCTCTGGTGGAATTCGATCGGCAACGCAATGGCTTGAGTATGGACCAAGAAACCCACCCCAAACACTACTGCGGAGTCTTCGGTGTTCATGGCCACCCAAACGCAGCCGAGTTGACCTACTACGGTCTCTATGCTTTGCAACATCGAGGTCAGGAAAGTGCCGGTATTGTGTCTTCTGATGGGAAGCAATTCTTTGAACATAAAGGAATGGGATTGGTTCCACAGGTGTTCAAGGGAGATGTGTTACACGGACTGGTTGGAGATATGGCCATTGGGCACACGCGGTATTCCACAACGGGTAGTTCACATATTGGTAATGCACAACCTCTGACGGTTGACTGCTTTCGTGGTCAAATTGCGATAGCGCACAACGGTAATCTAACCAATGCTTCGGCCCTGCGTGAAGAACTTGAAGAACGCGGTTCCATATTTCAAACAACCGTTGATAGCGAGATCGTGCTCCATTGGCTTGCTCAGCCCACCGACAACGGTGAGAACACGTTGGTTTCCACCATTCGAAAACTCGAGGGAGCTTATTCCTTACTAATCATGACCGGCAAGGAAATGATAGGGGTACGTGATCCGCATGGGTTTCGCCCATTATGCCTAGGGAAAATGAAAAATGGTGGTTACGTGCTGAGCAGTGAGACCTGTGCCCTCGACCTGATTGAGGCGGAGTTTGTGCGAGATGTGGAGCCGGGGGAGATTGTCATTATAGATGATAAAGGGTTGCGGAGTATCCAAGCCTTTCCCGATCAAACCAAAAGGTCATTTTGTATTTTTGAATATGTTTATTTTGCGCGGCCTGACAGCAATCTGGCTGATAGAAATGTCTATAAGGTACGGGTGGACATGGGTCGTGAACTTGCCCGGGAAAACCCCCTTGAAGGAGATATAGTTGTTCCCATCCCTGATAGCGGCAACTGTGCTGCTTTGGGTTACTCGCTGGAAAGTGGAATTCCTTTTGAAATGGCTTTTGTGCGTAATCACTATGTGGGGAGGAGTTTTCTGCAGCCTACTCAGTTGATCCGTGATTTTAACGTGCGAGTTAAACTTAACCTTATCACTGATCTTGTGAGGGGTAAACGCGTGATCATTGTTGATGATTCGATTGTGCGCGGGACGACGTGTAAGAAGCGGGTGAACAGTCTTAAGGAAGCCGGGGCAAAAGAGGTGCATGTGCTGGTAAGCTGTCCCCCACATAAGAATCCATGTGTGTATGGGATAGATTTTCCAGACCGCAGCAAACTGATGGCGGCAAACTATGATCTGGATGAGATATGCCAGTATCTTGATGCCGACTCCCTGAATTATCTTTCGCAAGAAGGCATGGTTCGGGCCACGGGAAAACCTGAACAATCATTCTGTATGGCCTGTTACGATGGGAATTACCCCGTGGAATACGATCCGACTGTGGACAAACATATCATGGAGCGAAGGCGTGATCGTACCGAAAGCCTGGCAGGAGATGATTCCCAACCCAAACTGCTGTAACGATGGGCAAAAGTGCATATGCAAAAGCGGGTGTTAACCTGGAGGTTAGTAATCATCTCAAGTCAGGTTTAAATAAAATGCTTAAGGCTGCTTCCCGGCCGGAAGTGTTGGGTAAAGTAGGTGGGTTTGGAGGGTTGTTTGCCCTAAAATCGAGCAAATACAAGCAACCGATTCTGGTCTCCAGTGTGGATGGTGTAGGGACCAAGCTCAAAGTAGCTTTTGCGATGAATCGGCATCACACCATTGGTCAGGATTTGGTCAATCATTGTGTGGATGACATTGCTGTTTTGGGGGCCGAACCACTATTTTTTCTCGATTACCTTGGGACGGGCGAACTGAAGCCGAAGGTGTTTGATGAAATCATTGCTGGATTTGCACAAGGTTGTGCCGAAAACAATTGCGCTTTGATTGGAGGTGAGACCGCACAGATGCCTGGCTTCTATCAGAAGGGCGAATACGATGTGAGCGGAACCATTGTTGGGGTAGTCGATAAAGCGAAGATGCTCGATGGAAGGGGGATCAAGCCGGGTGATGCCATAATCGGGATTGCTTCCAGTGGGCTGCATACCAATGGTTATTCATTGGCTCGGAAAGTGTTTTTTGAAACGCTAAAACTCAAGCCCCGTACGCGTGTTTCGGAGTTGGGATGCAGTGTAGGGGAAGAACTGTTAAAGGTGCACCGCAGTTATGGGCCCTTGGTGCAGACTTTACTCAAGAGTTACAATAAGCCGAAAGCAGCTAGAATTATCAAGGGCCTCGCCCACATTACTGGAGGAGGGTTCATCGATAATATTCCGCGTGTGTTGCCTAAGAAATGTGCAGTAAAAATAGAACGCGGGAGTTGGCCTGTGTTGCCAGTATTTGAATTGATCGAAAAGCACGGCAAAGTTGACAATCTAGAGATGCATCAGGTCTTTAACATGGGTATTGGGATGACAGCCATTGTATCAGGGGAGAGATCGGATGGGGTTCTGCGAAGCATCCGACGTCACGGTCATGAGGCATGGATTATTGGAGAGGTAACCAAGGGGAATGGAAAGGTGAAATTGACCTAATGAAAGTGCTTTTGATAGGTGGAGGGGGTCGAGAACATGCGCTGGCTTGGAAACTGTCCCAGAGTGAGCGTGTGACCAAGCTTTGGGTAGCGCCGGGAAATGGCGGTGTCGCAGGTGAGTTTATACGCAATGGAGAGCCTGTTGAGTGTGTGCCCATTGGAGCAGAAGATTTACCCTTGTTGTTGAAGTTTGCTCGAGAGCAGAAGCCGGATCTCACAGTAGTCGGCCCTGATAATCCTCTCGCATTGGGAATTGTCGATTTATTCGAGGAAAATGGATTGCGTATATGGGGGCCGAATAAGGAAGCCGCGCAGTTTGAGGCCTCTAAGGTCTTTAGTCAGGATTTTATGGTGCGTCATAAGATTCCCACTGCCCGCTCCGGAACGTTTGATTTCCCGACGGCCGCCAAGGCTTTTGCTGCAGAGCTTGACGGTAAATGTGCCGTTAAGGCTGATGGTCTTGCATTGGGCAAGGGGGTGTTGTTGTGTAGCACCATTGAAGAATCGGAGTCGGCCATTGACTCCATCATGGTGGATGAACAATTTGGAGAGGCTGGGGCCAGTATTGTTATTCAGGAGTTTCTTGAAGGAGTAGAGGTCAGTTTGCATGTTTTGGCTGACGGGCGGTCCTATATTTTATTTCCAACTTCGCAGGACCATAAACGAGCATTAGATGGAGATGAAGGATTGAATACAGGAGGAATGGGCACCTATTCCCCGGCTCCTTTTCTGAATGAGGATGAATTGAAGGCTGTGGCCTGTGCGGTGGTCGAGCCCTGGTTGCAGGGATGTTTGGCTGAAGGAATTGATTTTCGAGGGATGTTGTATCCTGGTTTGATGCTCACTGATGATGGACCCAAGGTACTTGAATTTAATGCGCGTTGGGGTGATCCGGAAACGCAGGTTTACCTTATGCGTTTGGAGACGGATTTGGTGGATCTTTTCGAGGCCTGCATTGACCGGCGGTTGGCGGAGATGGATGTGCAATGGAAAGAAGAGGCTGCGGTATGTGTCGTGATGGCCTCTGGAGGGTACCCGGGCAGTTATAAAAAGGGGAAGTTGATTGAAGGTATTGAAGATGCAGAATCGACTGAAGGGGTGAAGGTTTTTCATGCGGGGACATCGTTGGAGGATGGGGAGATCCAATCCAGTGGCGGCCGCGTGTTGGGGGTTACGGCTCTGGGGAGTACTCTTGAAAAAGCCAGGAATCAGGCCTATGAGGCTGTGGATAAAATAAAGTTTGAAGGCGCACATATTCGCAGGGATATTGCTGCCAAGGCGTTGGTCGACTGACCAGGCAAAGCCCTCGGGGCATGAAAAAAATTCTCTTTGTTTGTACGGGCAATGTATGTCGCAGCCCGATGGCTGAAGGGTTTTTCCGTGAACTTACCAGTGAACGGGGGGGCTACCAGTCCCTGTCTGCGGGGTTGGCTGCGATTGATGGGCAAATCCCCAGTACGCATTCAGTCACCGCCATGCATGAAGTGGGCATCGATATCGCGGCCCAAAGGAGCACTCAAATTACCCCTGAATTAGTCGATTCAGTGGACTACATTTTTGGTTTGGCCAATGGGCATGTTGAAAATATGACACGATATTTTCCTCAGGCTCGGGAAAAGATCTTTCTGTTGCGGGAGTTTGTTGAGGAATTGCCCGCAGAGGGACGTGAGATTTCAGATCCCATTGGTGGTGATTTGGAAATATATAAGATATGCCGCAACCAGATTAAACAAGGTGTAGATTCGATTATACCATTCCTGGAACAACAGTTGATGACAGACAAAAATAACGATCAGTTGACCCTCGCGATTGGGGCAGACCACGGAGGGTTTGAGCTTAAGGAATCACTCAGGGAACACTTGGAGAGCCAGGGGATTCCTTTGCAGGATTATGGGCCGACGAGTGCCGACTCCTGTGACTATCCGGACTTTGCTCAAGCGGTGAGTCGCAGTGTAGTCAGCGGCCAACACAAGTTCGGTATTTTAATTTGTAAGACCGGCATTGGAATGAGTATTGCCGCCAATAAAATTGGCGGGGTGAGGGCGGCACTGGTGACTGATGTCGAAACGGCTGCCATTACGCGCAAGCACAATGATGCCAACGTAGTTTGCCTGGGTTCGACCCAAACCGGAGCTGAAACAGCCAAGGGAATTATTAACGAGTTTTTGAAGGGAAACTTTGAAGGTGGTCGCCATGAGCGACGGGTGGAGAAGCTGGAGGGAAGTGGGCGTGTCGAAAACGTGGACCCGGCCACCGAAGAGGTCATTCGTTTGGAGAAACAACGACAGCAGGAAAATATTGAGTTAATTGCCAGCGAAAACTTTACCAGTCCCGCCGTTATGGAGGCACAGGGTTCGGTGCTAACCAACAAATACGCCGAAGGGTATCCGGCTAAACGTTGGTATGGAGGATGTGAACACGTGGATGTTGCTGAAGAACTGGCGATTTCCCGTGCCAAGGAATTGTTCGGAGCCGACTATGTGAATGTACAGCCCCATTCGGGGAGTGGGGCGAACATGGGTGTCTATTTTGCGGTTCTTAAGCCGGGCGACAAAATGCTCACCATGGATTTGAGCCACGGGGGACATTTGACCCATGGCAATGCGGCGAATTTCTCCGGTAAATTTTTTGAGATCATTCATTACGGTGTGGGCAAAGAGGATGAGCGGATTGATTATGATCAGTTGGCGGCCATGGCTGATGAACACAAGCCGCGGATGATCACTGTTGGGGCCAGTGCTTACTCTCGAGTGATTGATTTTGAACGTATGGGGGAGATTGCAAAGAGTTGTGGAGCCATGTTGTTGGCTGATATTGCACACATTGCAGGGTTAGTGGCTGCCGGGTGCCACCCCAATCCGGTTCCGCACGCCGATTTTGTTACCACCACCACCCATAAGACGCTTCGTGGGCCACGCGGCGGTATGATTATGGCCAGGGAAGAATACGCTAAAGGGCTTAACAGCAACGTGTTTCCTGGGATTCAAGGTGGCCCTTTGATGCACGTGATTGCAGCCAAGGCAATATGTTTTAAGGAGGCGCTTTCCTCTGAATTTAAGGAGTATCAACAACAAGTGATCATGAACGCCAAGGCTTTGGCTGAAGGAATGGAAAGGAATGGGTTTCGGCTTGTTAGTGGGGGTACCGATAACCACCTGATCTTGGTTGATGTCCAGGCCAAGGGTCTTACCGGGAAGGAAAGCCAGGAGGTTCTTGATCTGGCGGGAATTACAGTCAACAAGAACACGATACCTTTTGAAACGCTCTCGCCCTTCAAAGCCAGTGGTGTACGGTTGGGGACGCCTGCGGTGACCACTCGGGGTATGGAGGAACCTGAAATGGCGGCAATTGCTGACATGATTTCCGAGGTTTTGAGTGACGTAAATAATGTTGACGTTGCCAAAAAAGTACGCCAGCGTGTCCGCGAATTGACCACGCGGTTTCCGCTCCCTTACTAGCTTACGGACGGTGCGAGTAGTCATAAATCCCCGATAACCCCACTTCATTCCCGGCAGCCTGGCTTTCGGCATGAGAAGGGTAATCACGAGTCTTACCATGCCAAGACCTACGAATAATAATTCCAATAAGCGGCGGCCACAAAAACGTGGTGGACGCCGGCGTCAATCATCCAGCCTGCCTGAAGGACTGCCCGCAGACGTTGAAGAGTACGGCGAAGACCTCGCCGCACTCGAGGAGGCTGATGGCGAGGAGATTAATATTGGACATCTCCAGAAGAAGGATATTGCCGAGCTGAATACTTTGGCCAAGGAGATGGAGGTGGAAAATTTCGGAACCATGCGTAAGCATGAGATGATCTTTCAGATTCTTCGTAAGCATGCCGAAGATAAGGGGGTGTTGATTGCTGATGGGGTGCTGGAAATTTTGCCCGAGGGATTCGGGTTCCTGCGTTCCCCACATTACAACTATCTGCCATGCCCTGAGGATGTGTATGTTTCCCCCTCCCAGATTCGTCGGTTTGATTTGCAGACCGGCGATCAAATTCAGGGGCGTATCCGCCCCCCCAAGGAGAAGGAAAAGTTTTTCGCGCTATTAATGGTCGACAAGGTCGGCGGCGAAGAGCCTGAAAAGGCGAAGGACAAGACTCATTTTGATAATCTCACGCCGCTCTTTCCGGAGGAACGGTTTCTTTTGGAAACCGACCCCGAAGAATACTCAACGCGGGTTCTGGATATCATCTGCCCGATTGGGAAAGGAACCCGGGGGATAATTGTTGCTCCTCCACGCACGGGTAAGACGGTTCTGATGCAAAAACTTGCCAATGCGGTGCTTAAGAATAGCTCGGATACCTACCTTATTATCTTGCTGATTGATGAGCGGCCTGAAGAGGTGACCGACATGCAACGTACCTGTATTGGCGCTGAGGTGGTGAGTTCCACTTTTGATGAGCCTCCAGAACGTCACGTGCAGGTGGCGGAAATGGTGATTGAAAAGGCCCGGCGCATGGTGGAGCACGGGCAGGACGTGATGATCCTGCTGGACTCCATCACCCGCCTGGCCCGGGCTTACAACACGGTTCAGCCTCATTCAGGGAAGATTCTCTCTGGTGGTGTTGATGCCAATGCACTGCACAAGCCCAAGCGTTTCTTTGGGGCCGCCCGTAATATTGAAGAAGGCGGTTCCTTGACGATCATGGCAACCGCACTGGTCGATACTGGTAGCCGGATGGATGAAGTGATCTTTGAGGAATTCAAAGGTACAGGCAACATGGAGGTGCATCTGGACCGGTCACTGGTGGATCGTCGTATTTTCCCCTCCATCAATGTCGCCATGAGCGGCACCCGCAAGGAGGAACTGTTGTATCACCCTGATGAGTACACGAAAGTGGCAGTGCTGCGTCGGGCCCTTACCGAGGTGCCTGCGGTGGAGGCAATGGAGCTCTTGCTATCCAAGATGCGCGAGACTCCGAACAATGTTGCCTTCCTGATGGCACTTGATTTGAAGTAATTGAATTTTGCGCTTTAGCCATACGTCCTAACACGGCTCAAACTACTGAGGTGATTGCTCTGATTCAGAAACCATTACGGCTGGCGATCTTTCCTCTTGTGGGATTGGTGATGCTGGGATGTGCAAAGAAGGATCAGATTCAGGTTTACACCATTCCCTCAGAACCCACTCCTCCGGAGAGCTGGAGCCTTGCAACCCCCTCTTCCTTTGAGAAAGCCCGCTTTACCGTGTCTGAATTTGGGGGCTCAGCAAATGTGTCCATGGCGGTCCTGCAGGGAGATGGAGGTGGGCTTCTGGAGAATGTAAACCGTTGGCGGGGGCAGCTTGGTTTGGGTCCGCTAGAGCAAAAGGATCTGCAAACTGAATTGAAACCAGTGGGAGGATTGGGGGAAGATGCTCACTTGGTGGATATCAATGGCACCTCCCGACGCTCGCAGCTTGAGGAAAGAATGGTGGGGGTTATTGTCCCCCAGGGCGAACTCACCTGGTTCTATAAACTGATGGGAACCCCTTCAGTGGTGGAAAAATCCCGTGAAGAATTTTTGGCTTATCTGCCACAGTGGAAATAGTCGAATGAAGGATCATCCCATTCTCAAGCTGCTTACTTCACTCTGGCTGACGGTGGCTCTTTTATCTCTCTCCTTGATTATTATTTTTTTGGGAACCATGGCCCAGGAGCCAATGGGATTGAATAGTGCCGTGGATCGTTTCTTCAAGGATTGGTTCGTGGATCAGGTGGCGATGGAGTCGGCGATAAAAAAATCTGCAGAACTCTTTGGCATGAATGTGACTCCGGTGACTTCAGAGCGAATACTTGGAGACCCGGGGTTGCCGGTGTTTCCGGGAGGATATCTGGTGGGAATGTTGCTCTTGGTTAATCTTTTGGCCGCCTATTATCAACGTTTCGAATGGTCGACCAGAAAGGCGGGAGTCTACATGTCTCACTTGGGCATTATTACCCTTTTGGTAGGCCAAATCGTTACCGATATTCTGCAGGAGGAAAGCTTTGTGCACATGGAACGCGGTGACCGTCGCAACTATTCAGTTTCTTTCGATAATAACGAGCTGGTTTTCATGTTGCCTGTTAAGGGTGGGTCCAACCGGGTGGTGTCCGTCCCGGAGGAAATGTTGAGAGCTGGTGGCAGGATTACCCATCCTGAATTAAATGGGCTCACTCTTGAGGTGGAAAAATATTGGGTCAATGCCAAGCCCATGACAGCTGACCAATTGGTGAAGCTGGATGGGAAAGAGCAGGTGAACTCCCAGAAGAACGTAGTGGATCAGGTTTTTGAGGTGATGAACTCCCGGATCAACGGCATGGAGCACTATTTGAGTGAGAATCCTAATAGCGAGCAACGCAGTACTCTAACAAGGTTAAAAGGGCGGTTCTTCGAGATGCGAGGAGATCAAGCTCAATTGCAGGATTTGGCAGATATGCTGGGAGTGGTGGGCGAAATGGAGATGGTCGTATATGGACTCAAGGAGGGAAGTGACCGGCTGGTGTTTAACAGTCAGGCTGTGCGAAATTTACTGATAAAGGTAAAGGCTTATGAGGATCAGGGGACCATGAGTAGTTTGTTTTCTCAGGCGACAAAAAGCCGATTGGACGGGTGCACCTTGAGTGAATTCGAAAATAACGCGACAGACTTCATAACCAAGATAAAGGGTTTTCCTGGCGGCGCCGGCGGTAATATTTTGAAGAACAGTGAGAAGTTTATTGATCGCATTAAAGGGCGTGCGAAGCTGTATTATGCCGGCACTGACCAAGGCAAAGTGGGACGGTTCTATCGGTTTGTGCAGCCGCTTCAACCGGCTTTGGGGCAGAATGACCGGAATTTGCCGGCTGTTTTACTTAAAGTTGCGCATGAAGGAGGCAAGTCGGGTAAATACCTCTTCACCTGTTCAGTTGACTTTCAGCAAACAGTCAGCGTGGGAGGTGATGGGGATGAAAAATGGAAAGCGGTTTTTCGTCCGAAACGGCATTACCTTGGATTCGATCTTACCTTGGTCGATCTGAAGTCCGAAATATATCCGGGCACCACAATCAAAAGAAATTATCAGAGCCGCGTGATCGTTGAAGAAGGAGAGGGATCGCGTGCGGTTGATATCTACATGAATAATCCTCTGCGCCAAGGCGGGCACGTTTTTTACCAGAGCGGAATGAACGAGGACCGGTCAGGGGCTGCAGTGCAGACGGTGCTGCAGGTGGTGAAGAATCCCAACTGGATTACCGCCTACATCGGATGTGTGATTGTATCGGGGGGGTTGCTTTACCAGTTTTTGTATCATCTGATCGGTTTTGCACGTAAACGCAAAAAGGAGGCTCACTCGTGAAAGAAAAGCAAGAGAGAGAACGTCTGATAATATGGCCATGGGTTATTATTGGGCTTTTCACTTTGCTTTTTGCCGTGAAGCCGGTGGTATCTCCACCCAAGGCGGAAGAAGGCGCCTTTGATCACTTTGCCTTTGGTAAATTGCCTGTGCTTCTTGGGGGACGCATCAAGCCGATGGACACGATTGCCCGTAATTCGCTTCTACAAATCGCCGGGCAGCAGAAGATTGCTTTGGATGGGAATGGGCCCAACAAGGAGTGGGGTGATCTTTATGAGTTAAGCCAGAAGGGTGCCGGAAAAGGACTGTTTCATCGTAAGTTTTATCAGTTTAATAAACACCCGAGAAAGCTCCATCCCACTCAGTGGTTGATGGAGGTAATGATGGAGCCCGATGTGGCCGATAAACGGTTTATTTTTCGCATTGATCATCCCGAACTCTTGAGTGAGTTGCAGTTGGAAAAGGTGGGCGTTGATAAGTCCGGCCTGCGGTTTTATACGTTTGAGCAAGTGCAGCCCTTTGTGATGTTGCTGCATAAAAAAAGGCAGGTTATCGGAGGGAAGGAATCGGCAACCCGCACGTCCTATGAGCGTGCGGCCTTTAAGCTTGCCCATGCATTGGAGCTATACATCCAGCTCCGGTATAGTTTGCAGCCCAATTTTCTGGCCTTGCAGGAAACAGACACTCGCGCTAGCGGAATAGTGGATTATGCATCTGATCTGGAGGTGATGCGTACGGTTTCAGGTGGATTGAGGGACTATCTGGCGACTCAAAAATTGAAGTCAGATGAAAACGGAACACAACCGCATATTTTCTCTGCTCTGGAATGGCACCGGAAGCCTGCCAAGGAACTCAAAAAATGGGAAGAGGAAGGCAAAGTCTATATCCGGGGTTCGGCAGCTGAGGCCAATGCATTGGCGGGGTTGTTCTTTGAATTGGAACGTTTAGGTGGAATTACCAGGGAGGACTTGGTGACCGGACAGGAAGATGAATTGCTATCCAATATCAGGAAAAGTTTGGAGCAGCTGCAACAGCGCAATAGGGGTAATCCCGGGTTTGCTTCAATCAACCATGTGATAGAGGACTTTCTTTCGGTAGATGATGTGGCTCAAGGGAAGATTGCCCGGTACCTTTTATTGGTTGAAGGGCCGCTGCAAACGATGAACAGCCGGGCGAACCTTTTGATGATCCCACCGGCTAAGCGGTCAGGCTATGCAGAAGGCTGGGAGAAAACAGCCGAGGCAACCCTGCATGGCGTGGGAGCCTTGGAGGAGGTGCCCCAACCGGTACGGTTATATGCACAAATGAGCAGCGCCTTCGACTCGAAGCGCGATGGGGAATCCGAAGGCGACCCTGCGACCTTTAATCAGACCGTGGCTGATTATAATGCTTGGCTTACCAAGAACGGTTTTCAATCCGAGTTATCCAAGGGGCAAAAGGAACATTTCTTCAACACCTTTGCTCCGTTTGCCCGTGCCCAGGGTATATACGTCATTGCTCTGTTACTGGCCTGTTTTTCATGGCTGAAAATGTCCCGAGGCTTGATCAACACAGCTTTTTATCTGATCGGCCTTGCGCTTGTCCTGCACACGGCCGGTTTGGTTTTTAGAATGCTCCTGGAGGGGCGCCCACCCGTTACCAATTTGTATTCTTCAGCGGTCTTCTGTGGCTGGGGTGCGGTGCTTCTGGGTTGGATATTGGAGCGCATTTATCGCAATGGGATTGGCAGTTGTGTGGCGGCGCTGGTTGGGTTTTCCACGCTGATTATTGCAAGCCATTACGCCAAGGAAGGAGACACCATGGAAATGTTGGTGGCTGTATTGGACACAAATCTCTGGCTGGCAACGCACGTGGTCTGCATTACGATCGGTTATTCGGCGGTCTTTCTGGCCGGCTTTCTGGCGATGGTATATGTGTTGCGCGGGGTGTTCACCTCCTCACTGGAAAGTGAAACCGCCAGGGGACTCGCGCGCATGGTGTACGGTATTATCTGTTTCGCAACACTCTTCAGCTTTGTCGGGACGGTCTTGGGTGGCATTTGGGCCGACCAATCCTGGGGGCGTTTCTGGGGATGGGATCCCAAGGAAAACGGGGCACTGTTGATTGTGGTGTGGAATGCTATTATTCTTCATTGCCGCTGGGGTGGGTTTGTGAAGGACCGGGGCCTGATGGGGTTGGCAATTTTTGGAAACGTTGTTACCGCCTGGTCGTGGTTTGGGGTGAACATGCTCGGGAGTGGCTTGCACAGCTACGGGTTTACAGAGGGAGCCTTTCATTCACTCAGGTGGTTTGCCATTGGTCAGATTCTTTTGATGATTGCCGGATCGCAGCCATTAAGTCGCTGGTTAAGTGCGCAGCATTTAGCCAAGGAACAGAACAGGTTGGTTGGAATCACTGTAGCCGCGTTGATGGGGCTGGGGATCGTGTTGCACGTGGCTTCATTTTGGGGGAGTAATCTTTTGAGTTATCTGGGAATCGGACTGGTGTGTGCGGGGCTGGTATTGTCCTATTTACCTGACCATATTACCGGCACTGCTGCCAAAAAGGCGACTTGAGCGGGGACGCTGATAGTTCAGCCTTTCCCAAGGGGGTTAACTACCTCTTTATCTTTTTCTTTTTCAACTTTGTTTCCTGTTTGCCGCTCATGGGCAGCCCGATGTTGCTTTATGCCGAAAGTTTGGGGGCGAATGCCAAGATCACAGGAATTATCTTCGGACTGACACCGCTGATGGTTGCGCTCCAAATTCCTGCAGCGGGTTATGTGTCCCAGTTTGGTTACAAGCGCTTTATTGCTACAGGTTGGACAATCCGACTGATCTTTGTTTTGCCTTTGATTGCCGTTCCCTTGCTTCATGGACGTGTCAGTCAAACGACTCAATTGGCAATCGTGATCGGTTCGCTTTTTTGTTTTAATTTCATTCGGGGCATTGCAAGCACCGCCTGGTTTCCCTGGATTACCGGCCTGATCCCTGAGGATATTCGTGGACGCTACCTGACTTGGGAAAATGCCTGTTACAGTATGGGAAGCCTGCTCTGTCTCCTGTTGACGGCTTCCCTCCTGGGGGCTAATCCTGCCAGCTCCAAATTTGCGGGATTATTTTCCTTCAGCCTTATCACCGGCCTCATCAGCCTTTGGTTTGTCTATCAGGTGCCTGATGCACCGGTGAATCCTGAGGAAATTTCCCATAAAGAGCCGGCACCGTGGCGGGAGATTTTAAGGCACAGTTCTTTTCGCAAGTTGCTGGGGGTACATTTCATCTGGGCGGTTTTAATGGGAGGATTGATGCCCTTTATCGTGAAGTACCTCAAGGGACCTGTAGGCATGGATTATGATTCAGTGATATACACTGATGCAGCCAAATATGTGGGGGGGCTCGTGACCCTGTGGTTTTTGCATTCCCGCCTGGATCGTTTGGGAAGCCGGCCCTTGATGGTGTTGGCCGGAGCCGGTTGGGTTCTCATTGTTTTGGCACTGGTTGGTATGAGTTGTGGGTTAATTGAAGCAAAATTACCGGTTGTTTGTGTGGTGGCTGTGGTCATTGGTTTTGCCTTCTGCACTTTTGGCATGTCGCTCACCAAGCTGGTGATGGGAACAGTTCCCGATTCGGGTAAGAGCCATTTTTTCGCGATGTACTCGGTGGTGGGCAGCTTGACTCTTGGTCTATTCCCGTTTCTTTGGGGGACACTGATTGATTCACTGGATGGCGTTGAGATCATCCGTTTTGGGTTAAACTGGAACCAATACAGCATCAGTTTTGCCCTGTTAATCGGGGTGTTAGCCCTGCTTTTCCTGTTGGTGTTGGGATTGGAGGAAGAGAAGGCGGCCAACTTTAATCAGTTGGTTAGGGATCTTATCAGGAACAATCCCCTGCGCGATTGGCTGCGTCGCTAGGGATCCACCCGTACAGGTGTTCCCACCTGAACCATTTTCGCCAACCGCTGGGCATTCCAGTTGGAGAGACGGAAACATCCCAGGGAAGTGGTGCGACCGATTTTTTCCGGATCAGGTGTTCCATGGATACCGTAACTGGCTTTACTGAGACTGAGCCAGGTTGTGCCTACGGGATTGTTTGGACCTGGCGGAAGAGTGAGCTTCCCTGAGCCAGCCAGTGCTTCAGGCGAGGAGGGAAAGGTGGCCGGATTAAACGTGTAATCGGCCTGTTCAGCAACTGCAGTGATGGTAAGGTTACCCACCGGTCGCTTGTCGACCTTTGTGGCGATGGAACAGGGGAAACGGGCAACCAGCTGGTTCTCCGCGTCGTATACATCCAATAGGCGTTGTGCCAGTTGGATGTGGATCAGGGCTGCCCTGCCCAAGGGAGTTGGCATGGTGGTATTGGGAACTTTCACCTGGGTTCCCTCAGCAACACGATTCCATACGATGGTTGGATTGATGCGCATCAGGTAACGTGGAGAACAGTGGTGCTCTTCGGCCAGCATTTCCAATACACTTTCAAAACCCAGCACCTCCTGATTGGATTTCTCGGTCCAGCTTTTGCCCAGTGGACTTACTTGCGTGAGTTCACTGGCGGTGATAGTCCGGAGAACCAGTGCGGCCTGTTCCAGGCGCAGCTTCGCCTTGGTCGCTGTATCGGCAATTCCGGTGACCTTGAGTCCATTGCGATGTTGGAAGGCGATCAGGGCCGCCTGGGTTTGCGGGCCGCCATAGCCATCAATGGAACCGGGCGAATAGCCGGCCCGATCCAGTGCCACCTGGATTTCAAAATCGGTCTTGGGTGCGCGCGGGGTGAAATCAACTGAGGCAACGTTGAAACCGGGGGCATCGCGGTTGGCTCCATTAAGCGGAGTAAGTCCAATGGCTGCAGCGGCGGTGCGATTGGTCCGGACCGGGACTCCGCGGGTGGCTATGAAATTGTTGGTGGATTGGGGACCGGTAATTTGAGAGCCGGTCCTGACTGGCGGCGTGGTGGCAGCCACCCGGACGGTGTTGGTGCGGTAGATGATCTCGGGAACCTTGATCACCTTTTCTACCTCCAGGGTACCGGGTTTCTTGAGCCAATAGCCCAGCATACCGGTTGCCGCCATGCACGGCAGCGCCCAGATCAAATGATACCACCA
>Ga0208766_1000585_pt1 | contig 20102 bp, 16 predicted proteins | sample ETN01SmetaG_3_FD_185792 | JGI IMG/M metagenome (GOLD analysis project Ga0208766, IMG submission 185792) | Marine microbial and viral communities from oxygen minimum zone, Eastern Pacific Ocean - ETNP2014F12-01SV263 (SPAdes) (version 2) | ecosystem: Environmental > Aquatic > Marine > Oceanic ... | reverse complement strand
TCTATAATGGTGAACGAGTGATTTACGACGCCGGAATGTATTACGGTGCCGGCTCGTACCACAGTCGCGTGTATTCCGGGCCGACCGGCGCATTGTCCGACTACAACGCCACGTTCCCGGGCGACAACAGATTCATGGGTGCGAAGAAAATCGTACTCAGCATGCCGGGACAGCCGAGTGATCGCGTCGCGGAGCCAACGGCACAAATTGAACAGGCATCCTACTGGCTGATGTATCAGGCAGGTGCCCCAACCATCCACAGGAGATACGTCAATCTCTACGTCAACGGACACAAACGCGCAAAGGTTTACGAGGACACCCAACGCCCCAACCGCGATCTGGTTCGGCAGTGGTATCCCAGCGCCGGGGGCGAGCTATATAAAATCCAGATGTGGAAGGAACTCACCAGCCCCAATAGAAGCCAAAGCTACCAATACGAAGCCCACCCTGCATTTCTCAGCGGCAATCAGGATAAAAACGGAATTCAGCCATGGTATTATCGCCTGAGCTGGTCTCCTCGGGCTTATGACGGTTCCGCTAACCAAATGGCCAACCTGTTCGAACTGGTCCAGCGAATCAACGACACGAATAATCCAGAGTATATTCAGCGCCTTGAGAAGGTCGCCAACATGGAACAGTGGATGCGTGTATTCGCAATGGAAAACGCCATCTGCAACTGGGACAGTTACGGTGCATCCAACGGCCAAAACATGTCCACTTTCAAACCGGCCAAGGGCCGTTTTGAAATGATCCCGTGGGACATTGATCTTGGCCTGGGCAAGGGATCATTCGGCAGTAATAATCAATTGTTCAGCACCAGTAACCCATTTTTCTGGGGACTGACAGGTGACTCTATTATCAAGAAAATTTATCAAATTAACCACTTTAAACGTCAGTACCTAAGAGCGATGCTTGAGTTACTAGACGGTCCAATGAACGGCGATGCATTCAAGGAATATGTCGACAAAAAATACGACGCCCTCAAGGCCAACAAGCAGGCCGTCAACCGACCTACATCACTCACCTCCTTCATCAAAGCCCGATTCTCCTACCTTCAACAAATAATCGACCGAATGGACGACGAGTTTTACATCAGTCAGTTGAGTGAAATTCAAACGGACAAACTCACTGTTAACCTCTCCGGGTCGGCACCGCTACGAATGCGGTCACTCCAAGTCAACGGGGTGCCCCATCAACTCGAATGGAAACAGCTCACTAAATGGCAACTAGCGCTGCCAGTCGAAGGCACTCAAAAATCGTACACTCTCACCGCCATAGCAGGTGACGGTCAACCGATCGAAGACGCCTCACAATCCATCGAAGTCAGCTACACGGGCGATGCCTCCTTCCCGCACGAAAGCATTCAAATCAACGAATGGATGGCTTCCAATGACACCACGCTCACAGACGCTGCCGACGGCGACTTCGACGACTGGATCGAGTTACATAACCGCAGTGAACTACCGGTCGACCTATCCGGTTGGTGGCTGACCGATGACAAGATCTCCCCGCGCAAATGGCAATTCCCGGAGGGCGCAACCATCCCGGCCAAAGGCTACCTGCTGATTTGGGCCGATGACGAACCCCTACAAACCAGTGATGAGTTCCACGTGGCATTCAAGCTCACGGCCAAGGGCGAATCGATTTTGCTATTCGATCCCGAAGGCCGCTTGGCCGACGAGGTCACCTTCGGCAAACAAAAACCGGACGAAACCATGGGGCGATCTAACGACAAGGGCATCCCAACCTCTCTGGCCAAATCTACTCCTGGTTCCAAAAATGAAAGTGGAATCGTCAGCCCAACCAAGCCGATTCAATTGGCGCTCGACTCAGGAAAGCCCTTCACCTTCACCTTCCACGGTGAGGACGGTGTGAGGTATGTCATCGAACAATCGGCCGATCTTCGCAGTTGGCGCGAGGTTCAAACCGCCACAGGCAAAAACGATCTCATCCACCACACCGTCCCGCTTGACCAAGCGGCAAAAGCGACCTTCTTCCGGGTGAGCGTGCCCAATTAGCCCTCGACCAGACTGTAGCTGTACTTGGGGTGTGGGTTACTCCGACCTGGGGTGGCCTTTCCAGCCGGGGCCGCGGACGACGCGGCCCGGCTTGGCGCCAGTGTGCTCGCCGTCCTTCAGCACCTGCACACCATTCACGAAGACGTGCTCCACGCCCGTGGAAAACTGGTGCGGCTCCTTGAATGTTGCATGGTCGGTAACGGTCTCGGGATCAAACACGACCACGTCGGCGAAGTAACCAGATTTCAAACTGCCCCGGTTCCTGATTTTCAGGTTGGCAGCCGGGAAGGAGGTCAGCCGCCGGATTGCCTCCTGCAGCGGGATGATCTTTTCGTCCCGCGAGAATTCCCCCAGCACGCGGGCGAAGCTGCCGTACGCACGCGGATGGGTCATGTCGGTCGCGTTGGCCGGGTCGAGCGAAGCGGAGTCAGAGCAGAACGACACCCACGGCAGGGCGATCTTTTTGCGAATGTTGTCCATCGACATGCTGAAGTAAACACACTGGATGCGACTGTTGTCCTCGAGTACAAGGTCGATGATGGTGTCCTCCGGCGACTGGCCCCGAATTCGCGCCGCCTCAGCTACGGTTTTGCCCATGAATTTTTTACCCAGATCCTCGTTCTCAAACCCGACCATCATGATGCCTTCCGGCGGCTGGTTGGCGAGCTGCTCGCGCAGGTCGCCGAGCAGCCGCTTGCGTGCCTCAGGTTCGCGCATGCGGTTCATCCACGCCTCGTGCCCTCCCTCCTGCACCCACGTCGGGATCATACCGGTCAGACCAGTGGAGCTGGCGTTGTAAGTATACATGTCGGCCGTAATCTGCAGGCCGTCCTTCTGTGCCTGCTCAACGCGCCGGATCAGCTCGTCAAGCTTGTGCCAATTCCCGCGGCGCGACGCCTTGAGGTGATAAATCTCCGACCGAATGCCGGCCTCGCGCGCGATGGTCAACAGCTCGTCAAACGCCTCGAGCAGTTGCGATCCCTCGCTGCGCATGTGGGAGATGTACAGCCCGTCGTACTCCGCGACTGCCTTGGCCAAGCTCACCAACTCCTCCGTCGAGGCGTAGTCAGCCGGGGCATAAATCAGCGCCGTGCTGATGCCCACCGCGCCTTCCTCCATCGCCGCACGGGCGAGCGCCCGCATCCGCTCCAGTTCGGCCTCGGTGGCAGGACGATTTTCGTAACCGACCTCGTGCACGCGAAGCGTGGTCGCACCAACGAACGACGCAAGATTCGGCGACACCCCGAGGTCGACGAGATGCTCGAGCCCTTGGCCAAGCGTAGTCCACGGCGCGTTCGTCCCGTCCTTGCGCCGGCGCATATTGGCGTTGAGTGGGCCAAGCGACGAACCCTCCCCGAGTACCTCAAGCGTGACACCCTGCCGGATGTCGCTCTGCGATCTGCCGTCGCGCCGCAACGCGTTGGCCGTCCAGCTCAGCATATTAATGAACCCAGGCGAAACCGCCTTGCCGGTGGCGTCAATCACCGCCAGAGCGCGCAACTTCGCCAGGGGGCCGAGGTAGGAAATCCTGTCTTCAAGAATCGCCACCGTGCCGACAAACGGCTTGCCACCGCTCCCGTCGTAAATCGTTCCATTTTGAATCACCACATCGTGGACAGGTCCACCCACACCCGGGCCGCGTACAAGACTTACACAGGAAGACACCAGCAAACAAAAGCCAAGCGAAAGCAGTTGTTTCATTGAAAATTTCTTCATAATGCTGCGGCAGAGAATTGAGCCGCATCCATGCCAAAATGCAAGCCCGCTTGGCCAAATGGAACCTTCTGTGCAATTAGTGCCAGCTACGACAGCATCGACTGCCACTCGCGTGCCGACTACGAGGCGGTAAAGGATGTATGTTCATGTCGAACAATTTGGTTACAAGCAACTAAGCAGCTTTTAATTCCTTGCTCTTATTGACACCGCTTTTTGAAAAAGCCTGAAATTTGAAATGTATCCAAATGTAGTAAAGACAAGAGTTGAGGGGAAATGCGTGGAATCAAACCTAAAGGCACGACCCTAAAACATCTTTCCTCTATCTGGGCTTTTTACGTGTCCAAAGAAATGGAAGACTCGCTGCCAATAGGGCGAAGATTAAAGATATTGCGATCGGTGTAACATACTCCTCAAGTTCCCCGATTCGGAGTGACCCGATCAAAATGACCATGCGGAAGGTTTCCACAAAGCCTTCGGCTATTTCCTGGTTTGGCAGGTTTTCTTCAATAAGGTACGCCACACAACCCGAGTAGACGAAGAAGCCCAAAAAACCTCCCGCAAAAAAAAACAATAAAGATGCCAACGCCCTGATGATCATAAATCAAAACCGATATTCATTTATCACAACATTCGTCCAATTAGAGCTTAATGACTGTAAAGCACTTCAACATTGTATACTTGATCACTTTTCGCTGTCATCTGGGCGAAAGCTAAATTCAGCCCAGATGGGTCGGTGATCGGAAAACGGTTTCCCATATTTAAACCATTCTTTTTTATATCGATTCATGTTAATCTCAGCTTCTGGAGCATTAAATGCGCTATTGATTATTCCGCCCCTTTTGACTTTTATTATTGTATAATTAGCCCTGAAGAAAATGTGATCAATCACTCCTGATTCATTGCCGGATTCAATATGCTTATGGGTGCTGATCTTTTCGGTATCAATCGAAAGCCCCTTCCACATTGATTTCATCCCAATTGCCTTAAAGGATTTTAGCGCACCTTGATTTAAATGATTGTTAAAATCCCCAAGAACAAAAATGTTTTCGCTCCCTGGAACACTAGTCAGATTTTCTGCTATGAATGCCGCTGCAGAACCCTCAACCGCTTGTTGTCCTGGTATGTGGGTTGAATAGAGCGTTAGCGGCACGCCCTTTATGTTAGTTTTTGCTGATACCAGGGAGGCGGGTTTCCACCCTTTCGCGTTTATGATTATTTCACCTTTATCGCGCAAAGGAAACCGACATAAAATCGACTTGTATTTGTCCTTGTGATTTGCGGAGGAAACTTTACCCAGGTGGACATAATCCATCCCTAATACCCGTCCAACACGCGCTGTCCAGTCGCCATTAGGAACTTCATTGAAACAAATTACATCCAGGTCATATGGATTAAACATTTCTCCAATTGATTCCGGTTTGGCCCATAACCCAAATAAAACATTGTAAGCTGCAAATCGAATCTTGGTATCAGTTTTATTACTTTCTTTTTTCTTTAAGCTAGCATGTTCAAACAATGCATTTTGTGAAAGATCACTTTTATCATTGTATGACAATACATTGGAAAACAACTGGTTGACCCCGCAGCCCACTAACAGCACGACTACGATTGTTGTGAGCAGAGGTTGTTTTACTAAAGGATCAAACATTAGCGGCAAGTTTGCAGGAACGCGACCAGATCCAACAGCTCCTGTTGGGACAATAATTGATTAAGCCCGGATGGCATCACCGATATCGGTGAAATCGTAACACGATGAATTTGACTCCTTGCAACACGCACATTGCGCATGCTCGCATTTTTCAGATAAATGGCATCCTTGGTTTCACGCTGAATAATACCGCCATATGATTCTCTATCGATCGTTTCCAGAACATAATGTTCATAACCGTTAACAACTGTCGAATTCGGATAAAGAATAGCTTCCAGTAAGTCACGGGGTTGTCGAATGCGCCCGATCTTCGTCAAGTTTGGCCCCAACTGTCCACCCTGACCTTCAATGCGATGACAGGCACCGCAGGAAACCCGTTGGTCATGAAACAAGACGCGTCCATGAGATGCATTCCCGGAGTCCAGAATGTCGAGGAGCGACTTGATTTTAGACTCCTGTTCCTTCTGGCCAGAGAATCCATTCTTCAAAACTCCTGACAATGCCGCGAGGGCACCCTCGTTAGCATCAGCAAAGGCCTTTATGATCTCTTGACGTTGACCGGGTTGAAGCGAGATGAGCCCGGGACTTTGTTCAAGCGCCGCAGCTAGTTTTTCACCCAGAAGATTCCATGCTGCATCATCAATGACAGATTCCTCCGGTGCATTCTGTTCACGTCCAAGAGCAAAAGGCCTGATCAGGCTGGGCAGATAAAAGGAACGAGCCCCGGCTATGGTTTGAATCATCGCATCCGATTGCGGCTCTTTCAGTGAATGTAGGCGGAGTGAGCCTAAAGCTTGGGCAGCCTGCCTTCCCAGGATAACCGGTGTCTGCTCACCTGTGAGAAGTTTTACCAAAAAGGCAAAGGATGCATCGGAAAGGTAACCTTGGTGTTTTGCAAGGACTTGCATAGCGCTCGCACGCGTCACGGGCGACTCGTCTTCGTTTTTTGCAAGGAGGGATACGGCAGCCAAAACAGGCTGACTTATTTCGAATCGCCGAGCAATGTTCAAGGCCTCCTCCCTTACTTCTGACGCACCACGATTCAATCCAAGAAGAACGCATTTTTCGAGAGGTTGAGGAAAGTCATCAAGAAAACCCAGAGCAGCCAGCACTTGACCCTGAACTTCAGACGTTATCTCTTTGGAAGCTAGGATCTCCAACAGGATCGTCTGAAAAGCGTCATCCTGCGCATAGGCCATGACAATTCCCTCGATCAGTTGTTCGTTGGCTGCTACGCCTTCATGTTCTGCAACAAGCTCACGGAAGACTTGAAGGATTTCGTCTTTCAACTCCTTGCGGTTAGAAATCATCCGACGTGCTTCCTGACGCACGTTACTGTCTGATGAACGCAATAAGGGCACAACCTTTGCCGCAGCCAGATCGCTACCCAAGGCAGCCAGAACCCTCAGTGCAATACGCTGCCGGTATGGATGCGTGTCATCCGACAAATATGAGGCCACGCCGACCGGGTCTTCAATCTCAATAAGGGCATACACAAAGGCATGACGCGTATGAAGGGAATCAACGGAATCCAATTTATCAAATAATGACGGGAGGGCCGCTTTGTCGCCCAGTTGCCCGATCGCAGTTGCAGCTGCAGCCTGAACGAATGGACTGGGATCATCCAAGAGCCTAGCCAGTGGCTCAACAGCTGACATATTCTTCAATCTTCCAAGAGACCTGGCTGCCACCTGGCGCATGCCGGGGTCCAAATCTAACAAGGCCTCTTGAAGCACTTCCATACCACGTTTACCGCCCAGCCTGGAAACCAGCCAAAGACATCGCTTCCTGTAGGCCGTTTCCGTGGAATTTGAGATAGCGCTCGTAATCTCATCCAGGACAACTTCACCCATTTCAATGAGTGTTTCCGCCGCTCTGTCCCTAACAACCTGCCTGGGGTCCTTTAACAATTGAACCAACCCTTCAGGCTCAAGTGAATCCCACACTAGAGTCAACCCGCGTGGGTCTTGCTGAACAGGACTTCCCTTCCTTTGAATGCGATAAATGGCGCCCTTGATTTCAGGCTTGGCATTTTTTGAAAACGGGCACCCCCAACTCAACCAGCCTCCTGTATCGAGCAATAAGAGGGATCCGTCAGCATCTTCAAGTATGTCGGCGGGATGAAAACCAACACTTGCAGATGAAAGAAAATCTTTTTCAACCGTTACAAAAGATCCATCCCTCGGCTCCAAGCGAACATGGACAACCTTGTGCGAATTGAACTGGCAGGCGAACAGGGTATCACGATATGCCTCACCGAAAGATTGCCCACGATAGCGCATCAAACCGGCTGGGGCCACTTGTCCCCAGCGACTGACTGCGGGAAGGCGTAAACCTGTATCCGGAAGCAATGGGCTCCCATACACTCGCTGTGTGAGGCCTCCACTCATCCAATGAATCAATGCGTCATGCCGTTGCCCCCCGAAACTGTCAAAAATGGCACAGGTTGAAAGCATGTCACCGTTGGCAGTAAAAACAATGTCAACAGGGTTGACCCCTCCCTGCCCTTCCACCTGAACATCGCTCCCGTCTGGCCAGCAGGAGAAGATACCCGCCGCACGACTGAACCCAGAGCGAGTCCCATCGATACCAACAAGGTCATAACCAAAATGACCCCCGGAAAAATATAGTCTTCCATTCGGACCCAAGTAGGGGCCGTGCTGGTTTGCTCGACCATCAAACTCCATACTACCAAGGATCTTGTCACGTTTATCAGCAACTCCGTCATCATCCAAATCCTCAAGTCTCCAAAGATAAGGGGCAGAAATAATATAGAGCGCGCCATTGTGCCAAAGACCTCCTTCCGGCATGGTCATCCGGTCCGCGAAGATGGTGCTCTTATCAAAAACTCCATCCCCATCAAGATCGACCAGTTGCCTTACGAAACGGGGCAACTCTCGCTCAATGGCCTCCCTACTCGTCAAGTTGCGTCCATCGCTTTCCGCCACGTACAAGCGTCCACGATCATCAAGGCACGCCATCATCGGATACCCCACTATCGGCGAGGATGCCGCAAGCCGGACCTCAAAACCCTGAGCTACTGTGATTTTAGGCGGAGAAAAGAGTTGATAGGCAAGGCTGTCAGAGACTGCCCAGGGAAAAAAACAAAACAGGCAAGCAAACAGCCGCAAAACCCGTTGTGGAGGAAGATGTCTCATTGATTTACTCGCATTACCCCTGCTCGCTTTATCGTTGATTATTTGAGCGTCTTTGCTTGAACAACCATTTCATAAAATCCGTCTCCCGATCACATCGATCACTGCTGATTTGAGTACTGCCATTATCACCGCCAATAATCATTTTTTTTGAAATGCCATGTCCGTCCCCAGACCAGGTGGTAAACTTCATCTTACCACCCAGTTTTTTCATCTTAACGAACAGTTTCCGATCACGCTCAATTGGACAAACCCTATCCTTGTCGCCATGAAACGACCATATCGGGATGTCCTTAATCAATGAGGCATCGATAAACTCTGCAGTCTTCGACCGGCCCGCCCCAGCCGAAGGCGCCGCCGCCGCAAAATAACCTGGATCAATTTGTATGATGATATAAGCCCCATGCCCCCCCATTGAGTGTCCAAGAATATAGATCCTGTCCATATCAACAGACGACAATCCCGCAATAACCCGTTTAATGTTCTTTAGGTCTGCGGCATCCCATAGACGGGTTGTCTGAGGTGCAAGCACATAGCAGGGGTGATCGGAACGCCTCTGCTTGTCAGCAAGAAGTTTGTTCCAATCTTTGAGTTGCTTCCGGTTGTCCTTACCCTTCCCTCCTGCACCATGCAATGAAACAATAACCGGATAGCGTTTGCCCGAATCAAAACCCCAAGGTTTCATGAGACGGTACGCCACTGAATCATCGATATGAGCTTCATAGAGATTGATCCAGTTGCTCGAGATCTTCCCTGTTGGTTCGCGCAACTGATCCAATGCTTCGATCTTTCTGGCATCACCCTGTGATGCGCGTGGATGACTTGCCTTGGGCACCTCAGCTTGCAATTGGCCACAAAGGCAAAACATCATTGCTGGAAGGTATGGCCTTAGTTGTTTCATATGATTATAATGGCTTTTAATATAACCAAAATAAGCGTCAGCAATAGTCGTTTTATTTCCCTCCAGCTTTCAATTCAGCATCCGTCTTGCCGCCTTGTTGGTGGAGGAAGTCGGCGACTACAGCGGTCGGAGGAATATTCGTTTCCTTAGATGCTAAGCAACAAGCCGAATAACCGGCAAATATGCCAATATGTTTGATGCCACTTTGACCGCTTTCTTCGTGCCAAAATTGAAACAGGCCGAATAAAGATGAAATTCCATCAAGGCAATAACTACCTATTGCAAATTTTGCTAAAACAATCCCCATAAACCTGAGCTGCTTTTAACGATAGCAGACCGCCCAAAACCGTCCAACACCAATTAGCCCTCTTGACTGGAACCGCGCCTGTTGCAGACACGGTTTTATTGAGCCGCGAATGAATCATAACTTGGAGGACAAGGCATGGCAGAAGACACAGCAAAGGCAACCTAAAGCCTCAAAAAAAACTGCCGAGTAGGCTATCCGTGCATTTGGCAATCAATTGCTCAGGTAAAAAGCATCTGGAATAAAACTTGATTTGATTCCTGAGATGCCACCATTTTGTTGGTCGCCGATTTATGAAACCATTGAAACGAATATTTGAGTCAAGAGCAGCTGAGTTCGCCGGCCTACTGATCGCCGTGCTGGGCACCGGCTGCCTCACGCCCGGTGGGAGCAATACCGAACTTTTCAACGGCAAAGACCTCACCGGCTGGGAGGTCACCGACTTTGCCGGCGGAGGCGCGATCGAGGTGAAGAACGGCGAGATTCATATCGCCATGGGCGAGCTGATCTCCGGCATCAATCTCACCCACGAGAACATCCCTCGCACGAACTACGAACTCGAGGCCGAGGCAATGAAGCTGGATGGCAACGACTTTTTCTGCGGGCTAACCTTTCCTGTGGGCGACTCGTATGCGTCTTTTATTCCTGGCGGCTGGGGCGGCACGGTCATCGGCATCTCGAGCATCGATGGGATGGACGCCGCGGAAAACGAGACCGCCACGTTCAAGGAATTTAAAACCCACCAGTGGTACCGTTTTCGAGCGCGTGTAACGCCGGGCAAGATTCAGTGCTGGGTGGACAATGAGATGGTGGTTGATCTCCTGCTTGAGGATCGCGTTATCGCGCTGCGACCCGGGCCGATCGAGTTGTCTGTGCCAATCGGCATCACCTCGTTCCAGACCGTGACGCGCATCCGAAACATCAAGCTGCAACCGATCAAGCCGTAACCACTCCCGCTGGTGGCCAAAATCATCGTCATCACGGGCGTGACCCGCGGCATCGGCCGTGCTTTGGCTGCTGAGTTCGCCCGACTGGAGCACAAGGTCGTCGGCTGCGGCCGCTCCGCCGACCAGATCGGCAAGCTGCAAACCTCGCTTGGCCAAGAGCACGACTTTACAGCGCTGGACGTCACCGACGACCGCGCCGTCGCCGACTGGGCCAGGCGCACGCTCGCCGAGCACGGCGAACCCGATCTGCTGATCAACAACGCGGCGATCATCAACGCCAACGACAACCTCATCGACGTGCCGACAGCGGAGTTCGACGCGGTGATCGACGTCAACATCAAGGGCGTGGCGAATGTCACACGGCATTTTGCTCCGGCGATGATTGAGCGCAACCACGGCGTAATCGTGAACCTCAGTTCCGGCTGGGGCCGCGGCACCTCGCCAGAGGTGGCGCCGTACTGTGCGACCAAGTGGGCAATAGAGGGCCTAAGCAAGGCGATGGCCGAGGAACTGCCGAGCCGCATGGCCTGCGTGCCGCTCAGTCCCGGCGTCGTCAACACCGAGATGCTGCAGAGCTGCTTCGGCGCCGGGGCCGCCTCCGCGCGCAAGCCGAATGCCTTCTCCGAGATCGCTGCGCCGTTCCTGCTCGCGCTTGGCCCGAAGGACAACGGCCAGTCGCTTACCGTGCCCGGCTGAGCACGCCTAACCAGGCGTCAGTTGAAACTCTCAAACCGGTCGGTATCGGCCATTATGTCGCTGAGCATCGAGAGGCCGGAGAAAACCGCCGAGTCGTCGAGTGGCAGTTTGCGCTGGCGCATGCTATACGCGCAGGCGAACAGGTTCAGGCCGTCAGCCTTGAGCTTGGCCAAGCGCGGATCGCCGATGCCCGGCACAGCATCGTCGATGCAGTAGAGAAAAACCTTTTCCCCGGAGCCAAGCGCCTTGGCCGCCAAGTCGAGCGCCTGCGCAAAGCCGGGTTGATCGGACGCCACCGACAACATTAGTCCCAGTTTTTTCGGCCCAGCGTTCAAGGCAAAATCAGTCCTGCTTGGCCAGATTCTTGAGATATTTCTCGACCGTCGGCCTCCCTTTCACGTAGCCAAGTGAACCGAGGAAATCGTGCATACGCGTGACAGTGGCGAGGAACATTTTGTTGTCGCGGCGACCAAAATTGAAGAAGCCGTGTGGCATGTCGTCGTAGCCGGCCAACTCCGCGCGCAAACCGGTATTGGTAGCCTGCTTCACGTACGCCTCAGCGGTCAAGTAAGGCACCGTCGTGTCTGCCTTGCCGTGGAGCACAAGTGTTGGCGGCAGACCCTTTCGAATGTTGTGATACGGCGACATCGTTTTCGGATCTTCCACCCCCAATCGCTCCGTCAGTTTCTCCAACCGGTCGCCTCCGAATGTTTTGAGCCCCGCTGCCTCGGCGGTGATCAGGACCGGGTTGAACAGCACCATCGCGTTGGGTACAGAACTGACCTTGGCGTTCTCACCCGATTCATCGTGCTCGGGTAAAGTGCCGGTACAGCCTGCAACATGGCCGCCAGCCGAACCGCCGCCAGCAGCGATTCGCCCCGGGGCTATCCCGAGCCGCTTGGCGTTTTCGCGAACCCAGCGCACCGCCGATTTGCCGTCACGCACGCAGTGGACTGGCTTGGTGCCCTGCCGACTGGAAACACGATAGTCGGCCGTCATAGCCACCATCCCCTTCGAAGCGAGATAGCGACAGTGCTCCTGAAACTGCTTTGGTGTGCCACCACGCCAGCCACCACCAAAAAAGAACACGATCGCCGGCCGCTTGGCACCGGCCTTGTGTCCTTTCGGCTCGTAAATATAAACCTTCAACTTCACGTCGCCGAGGGTCTTGTAAACCTCGGCGCGAGAACCGGGCAACTCAAAGCTGCTCTCGTATGGCCCTTTTTTCTCCTGCGCCAGCAACGCCAATGGGGCGAGCAACGCAGCCATTATTGGAATGATTTTTTTCATGGCTGGTTAAATATCAAACTTGATGATTTGCCGGGCGACTTCGCCTTGGGCGAGGGCGTCGAAACTTTCGTTGACCTGCTCGAGGTCGATGAAGCGGCTGTTCAACACATCCACCGGCAACCGGCCCTCGGCGTAGAGTCGCATGAAGCGCGGTATGTCGCGTTTGGGCACGCAAGAGCCCATGTATGAGCCCATGAGCTGGCGTTCCTCGGCGACGAGCGACAACGCCGGAATCTTTAACTCGCGAGCCGGGTCGGGCAGCCCGACCGTGATCGTACGGCCGCCCTTGCGCGTGGCGGCGTAGGCCTGGGCCAGCACCTTCTCGCTGCCGACCGCCTCGAACACGTCGACCGCCCCACCATCAGTCAAATCGCGCAGTGCCATCACCGGATCGGCCTCGGCGGCATTAATTACATGCGTCGCGCCGGCCTGCTTGGCCAAAGCCAGTTTGTTCGCCAACCGATCGACGGCGATGATCGGGTACGCGCCGGCGAGTCGCAGCCCGAGCACCACGCTCAGACCCACGCCGCCCAGACCGAAAATGGCGGTCGTTGTACCAGGCTGCACCCTAGCGGTGTTCACTACCGCGCCGACGCCAGTCATGATCGCGCAGCCAAACAGCGTCGCCATCTCGATCGGGTGCGACTTGTCAATCTTCACCAGCGATTCCGGCGCGGCCACGGTGAACTCCGAGTAGCCAGAAACGCCCTGATGGTGGTTGACCTCCCCACCGCCGTTCATGTTGAAGCGCCGGCCGCCATGCAGCAACTGCCCGGTGACCGCCGCCTCGTACGCCGGCTCGCAAAGCGGCGCCCGGCCGATGGCGCACATTGGGCATCCGCCGCAGCACGGCACGAACGAAAACACCACGTGATCGTCCGGCGCAAGCCCCTTCACCCCGGGGCCAACCTCGCGAACGATCCCAGCCGCCTCGTGCCCCATCACCATCGGCACCGGGCGCGGGCGCGAGCCGTTGATCACCGACAGGTCAGAGTGGCACAGCCCGGCGCCGGCAACCTGCACGAGCACCTCATTTTCGCCGGGGCCGTCGAGATCCACCTCCTCGACCGAGAGCGGGCGGGACTCCGCATACGGGCGAGGCAACTCCATTTGCCGAAGAACAGCAGCCTTGGTTTTCACGCCCGCGAAGCTACCGCCGCCCTTGGCCAAGCGCAATGATCACTTGCGGCTTTGGCTTGTGTCGGGGCGGGGGTTGTCGGCAACTTGGCTCAGCGACGTGGACAATGAACTTTCAACTGGCGAGGCCGCACCGGAGCCGACGGTGGTGACGATCGATGAGACGCTCACCAGCGAGCGGCTCGACCGGTACCTCACGACGAGGCTGCCGCACATCTCGCGCGGCGGCATCCAGCGGCTCATGCGCGAGGGCTGCATTCTCGTCGATGGCAAACCGGCCAAGCCGACGCAGCACCCCGCCGCCGGCCAAACGGTTGAGGTCACTTGGCCGGTGCCGAAAGAACTCGAGGCCAAGCCGGAGGATTTGCCGCTCGATATTTTATTCGAGGATGACGACCTCGTCGTCGTCAACAAGCCGGCCAACATGCCGACTCATCCCGGGCACGGGCACGAGAGCGGCACGCTGGTCAACGCCCTGCTGCACCACTGCACCGGGAGCCTGAGCGGCATCGGGGGGGTGTTGCGTCCGGGCATTGTGCACCGGCTCGACTTGGACACCACCGGCTGCCTCGTCGCCGCCAAGAACGACGCAGCGCACCTTGGCTTGACCGCGCAATTCAAGGAACGCGAGGTGGACAAGCAGTATCACGCGATCACCTGCGGCCGTCTAGCCAACGATGAGGGCGAGATCGACGCGCCGATTGCGCGGCATCCGGTGCATCGCAAACTAATGGCAGTGCAGCCCGGTGCCAGCCGCAATGCCCGGACGAGTTGGCGCGTTCTTGAGCGCCTGGCCAAGAACACTCTCGTGGAGGCGACACTGCACACGGGACGGACACACCAGATTCGTGTGCACTTCAGGCACATAGGTTTTCCGTTGGCGGGCGACTCGCTTTACGGCACAAAGGCCACGGCACAGTTGGCCAACGACACCGGCGTGCGTGTCGGGCGACAGATGCTGCACGCCCGGTCGCTGGCGTTCACACATCCGCGCAACAGCGAGCGGCTGACGTTCGAAGCTGCCTGGCCAGGCGACTTTGAGCGGGTGCTCGACGAACTACGCAACGCAAAAACAACAACAAACTCATGACGGAACTCTGGACCGGATACGGCACCGTGCTGCTGGTAATGTTCATCGGCGTAACGGGCAACCTCATTCCCGGCATTCCCGGCACGCCGCTGATCCTGGCTGGTGCGGTGGGGCATCAGCTTTACTTCGCTGGGCAGGGCGGCGTCGGCTGGTGGTGGGTGGCGGTGCTGGCGGCGCTGGGACTGGTGGCGCTGGGTTTGGATTATTTGGCGACGCTGCTCGGCGCGAAGAAACTGGGTGCGACGTGGAAGGGCATGGTCGGCGCGGTGCTCGGCATCATCGTGGGGCTGTTTGTTTTTCCGCCGGTCGGGCTGATCATCGGCCCGTTCGTCGGGGCGATGGGATTTGAGTGGGCGTTTGGGAGGGAGGCGCGCGAGTCGGCCAAGGCCGGCGCGGGCGCGGTGCTCGGCATGGCGCTGGGGGTGGTCGGCAAACTGGTCTGCTCGGTGGTGATGTTTGCTCTATTCGCGTTCGCCGCGTGGCCAAGCGCGGAGGCACTGCCAGATACCCCGAAGACGCCGCCCATGATTGAGCCGGTGACTGTCAATGCGCCCGAGCCGGTGAGGGACTAATCCTTGGCGCCGTCCTTATTGTTTTTCAGCAGCGCCCGCATGGCCTCAGCCGCGGCCTGACCCAACTCGTCGTTCTTGGTTTCCCCGCCGAGCTTGGCGTTGCTCTCGGCCAAGTCCTCGCCGAGCATCTCCATCGTCTCCCCGTAAAGCTGGTTTTTATCCGCTTTGTTGGCGGGCTGCTTGATCTGGGTCCGCTTCTTGACAGTCTTCCGTTTCGGATTTGCCTTTTTCTTGGCTACCTTTGTTTTGTCGTCGTTCATTGAAGGAATGTTGCCAAAAACAGCTGATGATTTCAACCGGATGCAAAAACTTTGTTTTTTTCGGCGATTTACCGTTGCCAAAGCTCGATTGCAGGCGTAGCAAGGCCAAACAATGAAGTCGCTACGATTCTTTTCTCGGAACGCCCTTTTGGCCGTTGGAACTGCTGCAATCCTATCCAACCCCATCGTACAGGCGGAAGAGGGCTGGATTGTGGACTTTGAGAAAGCCAAGGCACAAGCTGCCAAGGAGGGCAAAAGCATCCTCATGGAGTTCACCGGCTCCGACTGGTGCCCGCCCTGCAAGGCACTACACAAAAACGTGCTGATTAAGGATGTCTTCAAAACGGAGATGCCCAAGAGCTTCGTCCTACTCAAACTCGACAGCCCGCGCGACAAGTCCAAGCAGACACCGGAAGAGATTGAGCAGTACAAGGTGCTCAGCGCCAAGTACGGTATCCAAGGCGTGCCAACCATCTTCCTTGCCGATGCCAAGGGCCGTCCGTATTACCAAACGGTCGGCTACAGCGGCGACCCGGCGGACAAGTACGTGGCCAACCTGAAGGAACAAATCGCCACATTGGCCAAGCGCGACGCGGCGTTCGCCAAGGCGGAGAAAACCTCCGGCACCGAAAAGGCCAAACTACTCGCCGATGGACTGTCACTGGTGAACGACGAGATGGCACTCAAGACTTACGGCAACGTGGTGTCGCAGATCATTGAATTGGATGCCGACAACAAGGCCGGTCTCAAGGCCAAGTTCGAGGGATTGAAAAACAGCGTGGGCTTCAAGGCTGAACTCGAGGCAACCATGCGCGGAGGTGGAAACGATCCCAAGGAGACACTCGCCGCCATCGACAAACTCATTGAGGAAAAGAAGCCGAGCGGCGCGGCACTGCAGGAAGCTCTCTTTTACAAAGGATCGATCCACTTCCAGAGCGACAAGGCCAAGGCTAAAGAGTTGCTGCTTGAAGCCAAGGAACTCGCTCCGAAGAGCGAGACTGGCACACGGATCGACGGCATCCTCGAGCGATTCTTCAAGGACGAATAAACTCACTGTCTGGCCAAGCGCATGGAGCACAGTCAGGATTGGGTGTGCTTTTTTGCATCTCAACACTCCCAAACTGGCCTTGTTTTATGCTGAAAAGGCGTTGACAGACCGGGATTCGCGGGTTTGCATCCCCGCGAACTGATGGTTGCAACCCAACATCAGCAGTGCGATGTGTGTCACCGGACATACGCTGAATGAGCGAACAGACCTTTAATATTGCCCTCGTTGGCCTCGGGTTCGGGGCGGAGTTTATTCCGATCCATCAGGCGCATCCAAACGCCAATCTCGTGGCAGTATGCCGCCGTAACGAGGCGGAAATGAACACCGTTGCCGACCAGTTCGACATCGGGAAGCGCTACACCGAGTACGACGAACTTCTGAAGGATCCGGAGATCGATGCCGTACACATCAACTCCCCGATCCCGGACCATGCGTCCCAATCCATCAAGGCCCTGCGCGCTGGCAAACACGTGATGTGCACGGTGCCGATGGCCACCACCATCGAGGAATGCGAGGAGCTTTGCCAAGCCGTCGATGAAACCGGGCTGAAGTACATGATGGCTGAAACGGTCGTCTACAGCCGCGAATTTTTATTCATCAAGGAGCTTTACGACAAGGGCGAGATGGGCAAGCTGCAGTATCTCGCCGCCAGTCATCCGCAGGACATGGACGGCTGGCCGAGTTACTGGGAGGAGATGATCCCCATGCACTATGCCACTCACGTAGTGAGTCCCTGCTTAGGCATGGTCGATGGACTGGCCGAGTACGTGAGCTGTTTCGGCAGCGGAACCGTTCGGGATGAGATCGCGCAAAAGAGTGGCAATAAGTTCGCTGTGGAAAGCTGTCATATTAAGCTCAAAGATAGTGATCTTTCCGCCCATATCTGGCGCTTCCTGTATGACGTCGCCCGACAGTACCGCGAAAGTATTGACGTTTACGGCAGCAAGAAAAGTTTCGAGTGGTCTCTTACCGAGAACGATCCGCATATCCTTCACGTGGCCAAGCGACCGGAGGCGGAAATTCCTGAACGCGTCGAAGTACCCGACTTTGCGCACCTACTACCCGAGCCGGTTCAAAAATTCACACAATCCATTGAGGACGCCGACCACCTCTCCTTCGTGCAGGGCGGAGGCCACGGCGGCAGCCACCCGCACATGGTCAACGAGTTCCTGAATGCGCTGGTCGAAGACCGCGACCCCTGGCCCAACGCCAAGACAGCGGCCAACTGGACCTGCGTTGGCATCTGCGCCCATCAAAGTGCCGAACAAGACGGCAACCGAGTAAACCTTCCCGATTTTACCCTGTAATCTAGCTAACAAGTTAAACACATAAGCAAAATACTATGAGCAATGAAAACAATATAAGTGAGGTGAATGCCAAGCGGCTCCTTTGGGCCGGTTTTATGGCCATTCTGGCAGCCGGTGTAGGTTTCGCCATTCGTGGCGGGATCTTCGACAATTGGGGAACCGAATACGGCTTCACGGCAACTCAACTCGGGGCAATCGGTGGCATGGGCTTCTCCGGCTTCTGTTTTGGGATCATCATCGGCGGTGTGATCGTCGATAAAATAGGCTATGGGAAACTGGTTTTCGCTGCGTTCTTTCTCCACTTCCTATCCGCCGTGGTGACTTTCACTGCCGCGGGTGAATCGGCTTACAGCAGTCTGTCTTTGGGAATGTTCATCTTCGCCTTCGCTAATGGTACTCTCGAGGCAGTGGCCAACCCACTGGTAGCAACACTCTTCCCAGAAAAGCGGAATCACTACCTCAATATACTGCATGCCTCCTGGCCGGCTGGATTGGTGCTCGGCGGCATCGTTGGTTGGGTTCTAGACGACAAATTCGAGTGGAAATGGCAATACCAGTTGGCGCTCTACCTCGTCCCGACCATAATTTATGGGGTGATGTTTATGGGTCAGAAATACCCAAAATCAGAAGCTGCGCAAAAGGGACTCAGCTTGGGTGAGATGTTCAAGGAAGTCGGCATTCTTGGTGGTCTAGTGGTATGCTATCTATTGGTCCTGTTTTTCCAGAGCATTCTACCGGCTGATTATTCTTTAGTAGGCTGGCTGATCGGAGCCGCCCTGCTGGTCTCCATCGCCGTCATCACCGGTTTCTCGGTTGGGCACTGGTTGATTTTCGTACTTTTCATCGCGCACGCGCTCGTGGGCGCCGTCGAACTTGGCACAGATGGCTGGATCCAGAATATTACCGGTAACATGCTAAGCTCCGAGCAGGGCAAGATTCTGTTTGTCTGGACATCCGCCTGCATGTTCGGCCTGCGTTTCTGCGCGGATTGGATGGAGCGAACCCTCAAAATCAAGCCTGTCACCCTATTGTTCATCTGCGCGGTGCTGGCCTGTGTCGGTCTGAATCTTGTAAGCGAAGCCACCGCCTTCACCGGAGCCATCATCGCGCTGACAGTTTACGGCTTCGGCAAGACGTTCTTTTGGCCAACCATGCTAGCTGTCGCATCTGACCGATTCCCGCGATCCGGCGCCATCGCCATCAGTATCATGGGCGGTATCGGGATGATGTCCTCCGGGCTCTTAGGCTCCCCGGGGTTAGGCTATGCCAAAGACCGCTTCTCTGGTGAAGCGTTGAACGAGACCAACCCCACACTCTACGCCGAGTACAAATCCGAAACCACCAGCAAATGGCTCTTCCTTGATGAAATCAACGGACTAGATGCCAAGAAACTGGGTGCCATCGGCGAAAATGAAGATCCAACTGAAGATGAAAAAGCCGTCGCAGCTGCGTCGATCGAGGGTGACCGGAGAACCCTCAAGGCTGACTCATTCATTCCGGCGGCTATGGCTGTGATCTACTTGTTGCTAATGCTCTATTTCAAGAGCATCGGTGGCTACAAACCGGTTGCCATCGAGGAACAGAAAGAATAACCCGCAAGGCTGAACTATTTCAAAGGGCGGTCGTTAGACCGCCCTTTTTTGTCGCTTGGTCAAACGTGATCACTGCCTCAGGCGGGCGGTGTGGTAGGCCAGACGATGGTCGGCTGACATCGACGCAAAGTCAGGTTCGCCACCGGGCTTGGTCGGCCAGACTACACTTGCCGGCTCCGGCTTTCGCTTGGCTAAGGGGTTGTTGCGGATGGCCACGCTTGGACTCCCGCCTGTGTCGCTGTAACGCATCGACTGCTCGGTCAACTCCAGGTCATGCTCCAGCGAAAGATTCGGGGTGATCCCCTTCCCTTGCAGTACGCCGTGATAAGCATACACAGCCTCCTCTGGGCCAATCGTACCCTCAGCAATGAGCCGCAAAAACTCAATGAACGCCAACTGGTGCTCGGCATTGTTGATCTTG
>Ga0208766_1000583_pt1 | contig 20108 bp, 10 predicted proteins | sample ETN01SmetaG_3_FD_185792 | JGI IMG/M metagenome (GOLD analysis project Ga0208766, IMG submission 185792) | Marine microbial and viral communities from oxygen minimum zone, Eastern Pacific Ocean - ETNP2014F12-01SV263 (SPAdes) (version 2) | ecosystem: Environmental > Aquatic > Marine > Oceanic ... | reverse complement strand
TAATGGTAAATAAATGCTTATCATTACCTCCAGAGATTTTCTTTTTAATCTTCCATTTACCAACGCCTCTGTTAAATGGATTAAAGTATCTCTTGTAATTAACGTTTGATCCCCAATCTTCATTAACTATATCAAAAACAGAAACTTCAAAATTCCTATCAATTCTTTTATTTGGTATATCTATTATTTCAACAGCAACTAAAAGCTCTGAAAACCCTTCTGAACTAACTGCAGAAAGAGTGAAATAATAAATAGGCTTGTATTCATAATCAACTTCTTCTATTAATTCTATTGTATTACTTACAATTGCAAATACACCATCTTCATCACTAATTGTTACAGAAATATTGCTGCCAAAAATATCATAAACCTCATAACTTCCAACAATTGTACCTATTTCAGCATCTTCTTTTATCTTATAAGTAACTACTTTAATTACTGGGTCAGGATCACACGCGTCTCCAAAACCATCATTGTCAAAATCATCTTGAGTTGAGTTTACTACCTCCACACAATTATCTTCAACATCAGGAATTCCATCTTCATCAGTATCTACTTCAAAAGACGCGCAACCTTTTTCATTAACCTCTTCTCCAGCTGGGGTGTTTGGGCAAAAATCAAAATCATCTAATACACCGTCTTCATCAGAGTCTGTTTGAATGAATTGATAAGTCAAACTATCTGTCCCAGAATATTCATTTCCAGCAAGATCTATTCCGCTAACAGTTATAGTGAAGATTCCTAGTGGGCCATTTGGATTCCAATTATAAGTCCAATTAGTATATCCTCCAGAAGGATTGTCAACAGCATTCATTGCTTTTATTTCTTGAGCTCCATCGGGATCTAAAATGACAATCAATGGAAATGAACTCATTGGCTCACTAAATGCCGCAGTAATATTAATACTTGAGGTTGAATTAATTTGATTTCCAGAAAGATCATCAGAAAGCACCACTGTTGGAGTAGTAGTGTCAGTCACAGTATTTAAATTAACTGTCCTGGTTGCTTGCACTGCAGCAACTGGATTTCCAGCAATGTCATAACTATCAAGTAATGTAATACTTAAAGTCTCTGCTGAGGTTGTATTCCCTCCAATATTTATACCTAAATAATATACTTGTCCATCAGTAACTCCAGAATCAGTAACTGTTAGAGTAAGTGGATTTTGACTAGACAGCTTCCCATTTACACTGTTTAATCCTAATACAAAATCCTCTTTTGCAATAGCGCCTGAAGCCTGTTCATTAGTGTAATTGCTAAACAGATCTTCAGTAAATGTGACAGAAACTATTGTATTACTTGCATTTATGGAAATGTCATGAATTTTAGAAGGTGTGTTATCTACAGTAAATGTAATGCTTTCCGTTCCAGAATATCCATTTCCTGCAAGATCAGTTCCCGATACAGTCGCTGTAGCAGCAAATGAAAGATCGATCCCATCAGGAACATCCCAATCATAGTACCAAACACTTGTTGTAGAGGCTGTCATAACAGTATTAGTGGCAAGTCCTGATGAAATACTAATGGTAGGTGTAGAGGCCATAGCCTCACTAAATGTTGCTGTTATTCTAACAGTATCATAGTCTGAAACTATAAGATCTGGATGGTTTTGACTGAGCGTAACTGTAGGTGATATTGTATCCGCAACTGCATTTAAATTTATTGTGCTTGTAACCTGAATGGCTTCAATCGGGTTTCCAGCTATATCATAAGTATGGCTAACAACATTAATAGTTAATGTCTCAGCCCCAGTGGCAGCACCACTAATAGGAACATTTAGCGCATAAGTCTTACCATCTGTTTCAGATGAATCAGTAACTGTAAAGCTTAGTGGAGTAGCACTGTTTAAAACAGCCGTCCCACCAGTAAGACTAAGCACAAAATCTTCTTTAACAATAGCCCCAGAAGCCTGATAATTAGAGTACTCACTAAACAGATATTCTGTAAATGTTACAGATACAATAGTATTGGTTGCGTTTGTAGAAATATTATGAATTTTAGACGGTGTATTATCAACGGTATATGTAATACTAGTGGTTCCTAGATTTTGATTGTAATCATTGCCAGCAAGATCGGTGCCAGATACAGTAGCCGTAGCAGCATAGGAAAGATCTATACCGTCAGGAACATTCCAATCATAATACCAAACACTTGTTGTAGATGCTGTCATAGCGGTATTAGTTACTATACCGGTAATATTTATCGTTGGTGATGCAAGCATTGGTTCGTTGAAGGTTGCCAATATTGTAACATTGTCATAATCAGAAACAACAAGATCTGGATGATTTTGCGTTAAAGTAACTGTTGCAGCTGTCGTGTCGGGTATGAGGATTACAGTATTACTAGTTTGCGATGCCCATTCATAAGGATTCCCAGCAATATCATAAGTGTTCGAAGCAACATTAACTGTCAGGGCATCTCCATTTGCTATTCCTCCTGTAAAACTAAATCCAAAAGTATATTTTTTGCCATCCGTAAACCCCGTTTCTGTAACTGTCATACTGCTTGGAGTAGCACTTGTAAGAGTTGCCGTAGTACTACTTATTGTCAAGGTAAAATCTCCTATAGGAACAGTCCCAGTAGCTACACCACTTAAATAAGTGTCAAAAAGATATTCTGTGTAAATAACATCAACTTCGGTGTTGCTCCCATTCACAGTGACACTATAAGTTTTTGAAGGAGTATTATCAACAGTGAATGTAATACTTTCATTCCCAGAATAAGCATTCCCAACAATATCAGTTCCCGACACTGTTGCTGTGGCAGCATAAGAAAGATCAACCCCGTCAGGGACATTCCAGTCATAATACCAAACACTTGTGGTAGAAGCAGTCATTGTAGTATTGGTTACAAGACTTGATGAAATGTTAAGTGTCGGTGTAGCGGCCATGGCTTCACTAAAAGTTGCAGTTATTCTAACATTGTCATAATCTGAAACTATAAGATCTGGATGGCTTTGAATCAGTGTAACTGTAGGAGAAGTAGTGTCAGGAGTTAGTATTGATGTATTACTTGTTTGTAATGTCCAATCAAAGGGGTTCCCAGCAATATCATAAGTGTCAGAAACAACATATACGGTAAGACTATCTGTAGCAGCAATTGGCCCAAGAACGGTAAATCCAAGAGTATATTTTTCCCCATCGGTAAGATTTGTTTCAGTTACAGTCATACTACTTGGAGTAGTACTAGAAAGAGTTGCTGTATTACTTGTTAAGTCTAAAATAAAGTCTGACAGAGAAGCACTCCCTGTTGCTGAACTACTTGAATAAGTATCAAATATATACTCAGTAAAAATTACTTCTGCTAGTGTATTGCTGGAGTTAATACTTAAGCTATATATCTTAGACGCTGTGTTATCAACGGTAAAAGTAATACTATCCGTTCCAGAATATGCGTTCCCTGCAAGATCTGTTCCAGAGACAGTAGCTGTTGCAGCTGATGCCAAATCAATTCCATCTGGAACATTCCAATCATAATACCAAACACTTGTTGTAGAAGCTGTCATAGCAGTATTGGTTACAAGACTTGATGAAATGTTAAGTGTTGGTGTAGAGGACATGGCCTCACTAAATGCCGCAGTGATTCTAACTGTATCATAATCTGAAACTATAAGATCAGGATGATTTTGACTAAGAGTAACAGTAGGGGATATCACATCTGCTGTTGCCTTAAATGTACCAATATAGATTCCCTCTCCATAGGTCGATGCAACAACTCTATTATCTGATGCACTAGCACCCCGATACTGAAGATCATTTACCCTAATATCATTCATTCCATTATATGATTGACTCCAAGTAGGGCTTGCCGAAGAGAGAAAATTTGTTGTCTTCCATACCCCAAGATCAGTTCCTATAATGACCTCTTCTGTTTCGAAAGGATTTTGTAAAATAGCCCAAACAGGAAGATCAGGCAGGTTCCCTTCTTTTGGTGCCCACGATGCTCCTCCATCTGTTGAATAATAAATGTTTTCAACGCCATAATTATAAAAGGTTGCAAATATTTCAGATTCACTACTCCCCAGATGAATATCAGATACACTCCCTATATAATCAGCGATTTGGGTAATTACTGGTCCGCCAGTATTAGCCCCTGTAATTCTTAAAATTTTACCGTTGCTAAGCCCTACAAAAAGAGTTGTCGATGTAGTTGTATAAGTTGAAATCTCAAAACATGTTGGCCTTGCTCCATATGCATTGATATCAATTGTAGAACTCGTATGTGTAGCTTTCAAATCAAACCATCTTCTAATTTTATAATATGGTCCAGAACTTGTTGCATTAGCGTAAAGAATATCTAAATTTGAATCTAGTCCCATTTCATTAATAAAACTTCCCTCTTCTCCTGCATAATTGCTAGGATCTGAAGATCTTGAAAGATATTTAATGGGCCATCCTGATTGGGTAAAATCTCTTAACATTACCCCATCATTATAGACATAATTAAGAATAATATATGAAGGGGATACTTGATCAATAAATGAATAGGCTCCATCTCCAGTTGATATGGTAATTCCGCCAACTGTTTGAGTAACTGTAGCTCCAAATGGAGTGGCCTCTAATACATAGCTCCCATTGTCTTGAGTCCCTCCAATTATATAATCATCAGAATAACCATGTGGAGTTTGTGCAACCCTATAAAACTGAGTCGTTATGTAATCTTTTTCTTGATCTGTAAATGTGCTCGTAGTTGTTGCTGAAGCAAGTGAACTGGTATAGGCAACACCTCCATCATTTACAACTATGGCCTGATCATTATTCCCTGGGCGAAAATAAATCCCGTGTTGATCTGCATGAACTATTGCCACATTAAGTGCAGCCATGTCATTATTATTTGACCATTTTGACATTTGCTCCCAACTTGTCCCTCCGTTTGCTGATCTAAACAAATCAATCCCTCCAACATAAACTATATTCTCATTGCTGGGATCTGTTTCAATTTCTAAATCATACCCTGACTGTCCTCTTGTAAAATCAGTTGCAGCAATACCTGTATCAGCAGCATTAGGTTCATTCAGTTTTGTTGTGGTCGCAAACTTATCGGTAGTTACATATATTTCGGCTCCATCATCTGCGTCCTTTAAGAGAATGTAAAATTTGTTCCCATTTGTAGGGCTTGGTTCTATTTCAATCCTACGTTCTCTCCCAGCAGTTGTACCAGAATAAGTCGGAGGACTATGTCTTGTAAAATTAGTCCCATCAGTACTTGAATAAAAATACCCTCCAGGATTACCATACATATTGCTTCTAGTACTTAACCAAATTTCATTTGTGGCAGGATGTATTTCAATATCATTAACATTTTCTGGATTTGTTGTTCCTGTATGAACTACATCAGCTACTCTTGACCAATTATCTCCATTATCTGTTGATTTATAAAGTCCATATGAGTAAAGTCCCATAAAGGTAATTATCCCTGAATCTTCCTCACTATTATAAGTTGATCCTATGGCAGCAAAAATTATTGTATTATCAGGATTTGAATTATTATCTGAATCCCAAATTACAATGTCATTCACATAAAAAAATCCTTGTATGTAATTATGAGTTCCTGAAGCACCTTCATTTGTTGACATTGCAGTTTTATCACTCCCCAAAACACGTGCCCAATTAGCTCCTCCATCGGTTGATCGATAAACTCCATTTCCAAGAGCATCTGCACCAGTATATGATTCTCCTGTCCCTAAAAACATTTGGCTATGATTATTTGGGTTTTGCTTAATAACAGAAACAGCAAGATTTCCTGGAACACCAGTAACTTTAGTCCATGAAACTGGTGAGGGATTATCTATGTCCTCATTTTTAAATAATCCTCCGCTAACACCTCCAGCAAAAACCCTGTCATAACTAGGAGCATCTGATAAATCCCAGAGCGCACCTCTAGTTCTGCCTCCTTGATTATTTGGGCCAACAGAGACCCATGGATTGTCTCCTGATTCTCCAGGAACTTTACCTGATTGAACTGTTGAAGAATATTTCCCTTGATTAATTACTCTTTTGCTTTGAAGCTCATCATACAACTCATATTTTTTATTAGTTGGAGGATATCCTAAATAGGGATTCATGGTTAATTCATAAACATCAGTAAAATAAGGATTGGGAGGAAGGCCTTTAGCTTTTCTCTCTTTTTTACTCAAATATTTGGTGTTCTTGTAAGGGCTATTATCCATAAAATATCTATGCTTTTCTTTAGGCCCCATGACATTAGATGAAACAAAGAAAATTATTAGCAGGCTAGAAACGAGCCTTTTAAAAAATTTGAGGAATTGTTTCTTTTTCAAAATTTTAATTTTTAATTCGGAACACTATCTGGTTGATACCTTACAAAATACCTGATGTTATTTTTATGGTTATACCATCTCTGAAAAATCTTGTCTCCTTGAATATATTCTATATAATAATCACGCTTTCCTTCTTTGGTGTGATGCACCCATGGCCCGTCTTTAATTCCTAATTTGTAGGTCCCCTTTTCTTTTATCTTTCCATTCTTATAGTAATATTCCCATACGCCTTCTTTTTTATTCTCTATAAAATAGCCTTTGCTTTCAATAATGCCATCATCATAATAAAAAGTTGTTTTTTCTTGGGCAATTAACCCAAAATTTAGAAAAAAAAATAATAATAAAACCCTCTGCATTTTATGCTTTTTTTAAACATGACGGAACTTTGAAGATAATAAAAAGATGATTCTTTCAAAAGAGATTAAACAATATTATTCTTCTACAAGAATTAACTTTTCTTGCCTGCCATTAACGTAACGAAAGCCATTTTCACCATAAAAACCAGCTTCTTCTAACATAACTCTAATATCTTTCCCCCATTGTGAAATATAAACTTTTGTGTTTAGCTCTATTGCATAAGAAGTGTTTAATTGAAGTGGGTAATCACCTTTAATTGGGACTCCATCCTGTGAATCCCACATGCCAAAGGTAGTCCCTGCTGAATGGCCAAAAGTTCCAAGTGGGTGAGTATATATTTGTGGCCTAAGACCCTCTGGCCTGGCCTCTTTTAAAGATTTGCTTAATGTTTCATTGCCGCTGACACCAAGTTTGAAATTATTAGTGAAAATATCTTGAACTCTATTGCCTTGATCCAGGGCTTCATTTAAAAAATTTGGAGCGTCCTTTTCTCCTGGAGATAGAACATAAGCAAGCTGTTGACAATCAGTATTAAGACTTAAATATGAAATTCCGAAATCACAATGCAGAAGATCTCCATATTGAATGACATCATATTTTGACTGCCCATCAAAGGCGTATAGATCACTATTATCACTTCTTTGAACATCAATTGTTGGATGAAACCATGTATCCAGCCCTAGACTTAATACCTTTTCTCTCATCCACCACACAACTTCATCTGTAGTTGTCTGCCCAACTTTAATCACTTTGTTTGAGAAAGCTTCTTTAATAATCGAGTGAGTAATCTCAACAAGCTGACTAAACAAGTTCATCTCAAAATCTGTTCTTGTTTCAATCCAAGAAATAGCTAACTTTTCTGCAGAAACAATTCTTGTTTGGTAATTTTTTGAGAGAGCCTTTTTTAATCCCTCATAATCAGTGGTGACAAGTCCGTCGGCAAGAGCAAAATGTTCAGATATGTTAACCCCTATTGTGTTTGGTTTTTTTGAAATAATATAATCTGCTAAAGCTTTCCACTGGTCAGATTCTTTCTCTTTATCCCAAATGGACGGAATTAATTTTCCAAATGGATACCTAGTGATTGCAACTCTTTCAACAATATTAGTTTCCTTATCTAATGAAAAAACCAGTATGGTTCTTCTTCTAGCATTAAGCCATGTTGGCGGCAAAAGTGTTTTAATAACCGGATCTTCATTATATTCTCTTGTGATTAAAACCCACATGTCAAGATTTGATTTTGACATGAGCTGAGGCAAAAGATTATCTAGGCGATCTTTTTGAATTTTATCAATTATTTCTGCTCTAGCCTTTAATGGTAATATTTCTTGAGAAATACCATTAGCAAAAAAAGCGAATAGAATTATTTGAAGAAAAAAAAGCCTCATTAGTTTAATTTTGGTGGTCCAGGAAGTATTCTAGGTTGATATACAGGATTTGTTTTATTAATTTTGAAATCTTTCTTTACCTCTTCAACTAATTTTTTGTCAGTAAAAAGATCAGCCATTGTCATCCCTAAAGCTTTAGATGCATATATCATGCCTTTGTGTCCTATTGACATTCCGCTACAAGCGACTACTGCCCATGAATGCCATGGCCCATCTTTAGCAGAAATGGTAGCTCGCATACGAATTACTGGAACTATTTGGCTTACATCTCCTACATCAGTTGATCCTCCCTGAGCCGGTTTTGTTTCCCTTAATTTTTGTACACTTCCATCAATTCCTTTTTCAGGTTTCCCTGTTTCTCTTAAAATTGTATTTGCATATTCTACTTCTTCTTTTGAATAAGTTATCGGGCCGAGGTTATCTATGTTTTTTTGCATTGCAAACTGTCCTGTTCTGTTGACTTGAATTTCATATATACCAGAAATAAGCTCCATTTCATAATCTACATCTGCCATCAATGCAGCTCCCTGAGCAATTTTCTTTGCTCTATCATATAAAACGTCAACTCTAGATCGATCATTTTCTCGAAGACGAGTCCAGATTTGAGCATAATCAGGAACAACATTTACAACATCTCCAGCTTTTTCAACATGATAATGAATCCTTGCCGTTGGATTAATATGTTCCCTGTAATAGTTAAGTCCTGTTGTATAAAGTTCTAAAGCATCAACAGCGCTCTTTCCATTCCAAGGATCAGAGGAAGCATGCGATGCACTACCATAAAATTTTAATCTAAAATCAACTAATGCCTTGCTGCTTTGTGTTTCAGAAACAATTTCATCTCCTGGGTGCCAATCCATACAAACATCCAAATCATCAAATAGTCCCTCTCTTGCCATCCATACTTTTGCAAATATTGTTTCCTCTGCGGGAGTGCCAAAGAATATTACAGTCCCCTTCAGATCGCCTTTTTCTATTTGCTCTTTTATAGCAACTGCTGCAGCTAAACTTGCCGTACCAAACAAATTGTGCCCACAACCATGTCCTGCGCCTCCAGCAATTCTTGCTTCGCGAACAGGTTGCCGCTTTTGGGAAATTCCAGCATTGGCGTCAAACTCGCCCAATATCCCAATTATTGGCCTGCCTGATCCATATGAGGCGGTAAAAGCTGTTTCAATATTAGCTACTCCAGTTTTGACTTGAAATCCATTTTTCTTAGCATACTCAATCAAATATCCAGATGATTTAAACTCTTTTAAAGAAGTCTCGGCTGCTTCCCAAATAAGATCACTTGTCTCGATCATCTGATTTTTTTGGCTCTCTACCGATGCAATAATTGAATTTTTTATTTTATTAATATTTTGTGAAATAGAAATCTGAGGAAATATCATCAGATATATAAAACAGAGCATTTTTAGTACGTGAATATTTCTCATTTTAGAACTTTTTAAACCTTTCTCAATAAAATAAATATACGCCTTAATTTTAAGTAAAAAAATTTGAGAATTGTTAATAAAAATATTTAAGTGTTAATTGTTTATTACAACCGCCAAAAGATTTTTTTACCTATATTCGATATGCCTTTTCTTAATATTGATTTGGTTTATGGTTAATTAAAGCCCGCGTTTTTTTAAAACGTGGGTTTTTCATTCACATTAATATGGATAAAAGTTTATTTCTATTACCTGTTATTTTATTTTCTAAAGTTATTTTCTCACAAGACATAATAACTGATAGGCCAGATCAAACAGAAAGTGCGGTAGTTGTTGGAGAAAAAAAAATTCAAATAGAGAGCGGTATTTTAAATCAAGAAAATAGTGGTGGTGAAAAAAAATTATCAATTCCGACAAATCTTTTCAGGTATGGAATATCTGAAAAAATTGAGCTTAGATTGAATCTAGAACACTCGGATAAAAAAAATTATGGCATAGAGAGTGTAGAGATAGGTAGTAAAATTAATCTCAACAAAAATCAAAATTCGTTAACTAAAATTGCTCTTTTATCACACTTGCTTTTACCAAAAAAAGAAGAAAATCTTGGCATAATGAATTTGATCTCCATCTCTCATGATCAAATCAAAAATTTATCCATTGGATACAATCTAGGTTACACGCATTTCATGAATCAATCTGGATTTTTAAAATATAGTATTGCGTTTGGCTCAGGTCTTTCTGAAAAAATTGGGTTTTTTATTGAAACTTATGGAGAAATTGAAAAATCAGAAATACCAATATCAAATTTTGATTCTGGTTTTACTTATCTTGTTAGAGATAATTTACAAATTGATGTCTCCTTTGGGCTTGGAATTAATAACCAAATGAATTTCCAGTCTATAGGTATCAGTTGGAAATCAAAAAAAAATGATGCCCAAATAAAAAAATCAAAGATTTGAAATTTTGATTTATAATGGATCTAAAGATTAAAGATAAAGTTGCTTTTATAACTGGGTCATCATCTGGAATAGGATATGCGACAGCAAAAGTTTTACTTAATGAAGGGGTTAAAGTCTACATTAATGGGAAAGACAAGAAAAAATTATCTGAATCCACTGAAAAACTAAAAGAATCATTGCCTGGATGCGAAGTTTATGGGGTCCATGGTGACTTTTTACAAGAAAATCAAGTTGATGAATTAATCAATAAACTACCTGAAATAGACATTCTTATAAATAATGTTGGAATTTATAAGTCTCAATCTTTTTTTAAAACAAAAATTGATGACTGGATGGATCCTTTCCAAGTAAATTTTATGAGCGGTGTAAGACTTTCAAAACATATTCTCCCATCAATGTTATCAAAAAACTGGGGGCGCATAATTTTTATTTCTAGTGAATGTGCTTATTTAGTACCTGAAGATATGATTCCCTATAGCGTTACCAAAGCTTCAATGCATGCGCTATCAAAAGGATTAGCTAATCTTACTAAGGGAAGTGGTGTAACTGTGAACACAATAGTTCCTGGATCTACATTAAGTGAAGGGGCTGAAGATTTTTTAACTTCCCTATCTGAAAAGGATAATATTCCTGTTGAAGAAGTGAAAAAAAGATTTTTTGAAAATGTAAGAACCTCTTCTTTAATTAACAGATTTGCAAACATGAATGAAGTTGCTACTACAATTGCTTATTTATCTAGTCCACTCTCAAGTGCAACAAATGGTTCTGTCATAAAAGTAGAAGGGGGAAGTACTAGCGGGCTTATTTAAAAAATATTCATAATTTAATGCCATGTTAAGAAAGGACTTTATAAAGAATTTGTCATTCGGAGTACTCGCTTTTCCTTTAGCCAAAAATTCACTTACTAATTATGATAGTGGGGGTGAAGATTTGTTCAAAATTTCACTTGCACAATTTTCACTTTTTAGATTAATAAGATCTGGAGAAATGAACCCATATGATTTTGCGAAAATCTCCTCAGAATTAGGCTTTAAGGGGCTTGAATATATGAGCGCTCTTTATAAGGGAGGATTCATGAGTGATTCAAAATTTTCTCTTGCAGATGCTATTAAATTTGCTAATAAAAGTAATTCACTTGCTAAAGAATATAATCAAGAAAATGTTCTAATTATGGTAGATGCCGAGGGAAACCTTTCTTCTGAAAATTCCTCTGAAAGAGCCACTGCAATAGAAAATCATTACAAATGGATTGATTGTGCAAATAGGATGGGATGTCATTCGATCAGAGTAAACCTATACGGATCAAATGATCCTGATCCTTGGAAAAAATCATCGCAGGAAAGTCTTAACTCTCTATGTGAATATGCTAAAGATTTTAACATCAATATAATTGTGGAAAATCATAATGGACTTTCCTCAAATCCAAAATTACTTGTTGAAGTAATTAAATCTCTAGATTTTAAAAATTGTGGTACCCTTCCAGATTTTGGAAACTGGTGTATTACAGAAGATGAAGAAAAAAGAAATGAATTATATGCTCTTTACCGAAGGGAAAAGCCGCCAACTGATGATGAGATAAAATCAATTGGAGACATATGCATAGAAAAAAATGACCCCTATGAAGGAATGGAAATAATTCTACCTTATGCAAAAGGTGTTAGTGCAAAATCTCAATTTTTTGATCTGCAAGGAAATGAATCTTCAATAGATTATAATAAAATGTTGTCCTTGGTAATAAAGTCAGGATACAAAGGTTATATAGGCGTAGAATATGGAGGTTTTTTAATGGGTCCTATTGATGGTACTGTTGCAACAAAGAATCTTCTTAACAAGACTTTAAAAAATTTGGTTTGAATTATACAATAATACATTTAACATCTATAACTTTATTAACTAATTATTCTTAATGATATGATTTCAAGATTAAACTCATTTCATACTATTTTTTGTTTGTTTTTATTGTCATCAATTATTTTTTCTTGTAGTTCAGAGTCAAAAGAACTAACACCGTTAGAAAAATATGTCAAAACACGTACAGAAGATTTTTCATATGAAATTAAAGATACATTGTCAGGAGATAAATGGAAAGCATACCATGTTAAGATGTATTCAGGTAAGTGGCTTGATGAATCACAAGTTGATCAACCGTTATGGTGGCACTGGGTTGATATAATTGTCCCTGAGGAATTAGACCATGAAACTGCAATGTTATTTGTGGGAGGGGGTACCAATAAAGATGAAAAGTTTTTATTAGACAGTACCGCTGTAGGATTTGCTCTTAAAACTAACTCTGTAATTGCACAAGTAAGTAATATCCCCTTTCAGCCTATTAATTATCTTGACGTAGAACAAAAAGAATTTTATGAAGACGATTTAATCGCCTATGGATGGGATAAATTCCTAAAATCTGGTGCAGAGGATTCGTCTCTATTTTGGCTTGCTCGGTTTCCCATGACTAGAGCAGTAGTAAGGGCAATGGATGTTATACAAGAAATACATAAATCAGAAAAATCAATTATTAATTCTTTTTTTATTGCTGGTGCATCAAAAAGAGGATGGACTACATGGACAACTGCAGCAGTAGACAAAAGAGTTGTTGGCATTTCACCAATTGTAATTGACATGCTTAATGTTGTTCCAAATTTTGACCATCATTATCAATGTTATGGTGAATTTAGCCCTGCGGTTCAAGATTATGTAAACTATAAAGTTGTAGATTGGATGGATTCTAAAGAATATGAGAAACTAATTGCTGAGGTTGAGCCATATAACTTTAAAGAAAAATTTACAATGCCAAAATTTATAATCAATGCGGCTTCAGATGAGTTTTTTGTAACTGATTCTTGGCAATTTTATTGGGATGATTTGCCAGGAGAAAAACACTTAAGATATGTCCCAAATGCAGGCCATAGTCTTGAAGGAACATACCAACTAGAAAATTTAGCTTCTTTTTATTACCGCTTTCTAAATAACATAAATCAACCTAATTGGAATTGGAAAATTAATAATGATACTATTTTTGTAAATATCAATCAAGGTCAGAATTATAAAATAGCAAAATGGGAAGTAAATAACCCAAAAGAAAGAGATTTTAGAATTTATAAAATAGGTAAAACATGGCAGAAAACAGATATAGAAACTAATGATAAAGGTCATTATGCAATCCCTGTAAAATCAACTGATGGATATACTGCTGCACTTGTTGAAGTTGTATTTGATCCTAATGGCGACAACCCTTTAATCCTATCAACTGGAACATTGGTCACTCCAAAAGAATACCCTTTTGAAAAATATGTCCCTGAGAAAAGCCTTGGGTCAAAAAATAACTAGATCTTTTTGTTTTTTAATTGCTCTGCAGCAAAATTTGCTGCTCTGGCGGTAATTGCCATAAAAGTTAGGGATGGATTTTTAGTTCCAGAGGTAGTCATGCATGCTCCATCAGCAACAAATACATTTGAACAAAGATGCATTTGGTTCCATTTATTTAAAATAGATTTATCTGGGTCATCCCCCATTCTAGCCCCTCCAACTTCGTGAATATCTAATCCAGGAGCCTGTTTTGTATCATATGGGTTTATATCCTTACATCCTGCTCTTTCAAGCATTTTTTTTCCTTCGCTCAAAAAGTCTTTTATCATTAATTCATCATTTTTAGTGTAATCAACAGATATTTCAATTATTGGTATTCCATAATCATCCATTTCTTTTCCCAGGCGAACATGATTAGAATAAATTGGAATATTCTCTCCCTGCATCATCATATAAATAGACCAAGAGCCAGGTTTAGAAATATTATCAATAAACTCATTACCATATTGAGCCCCTTTCCATTGGTTAGTTTCTCTCCACCAATTATCTCTAGAAGCAGTATAAAAAACCATATATCCTCCCTTGAAAGCCATGTCTTGAGAATTCCTGTTTCTAAATGTTGGCATCATTATAGAGGCTGGTCTTCTGCCGGAGTAATATGAATTTTTATAACCATTAAACTTAGCATTCACTTTCCCTCTATAATTGTGAAAGCTTATATAACGCCCTAGTAGTCCGTTATCGTTACCTAAGCCATTGGGAAAACGATTAGAAGTAGAGTTTAAAAGAACTAAATTGGTGTTGATTGTCGCCGCATTCACAAAAATGCACCTTGCCAAAATTGTTTGCACCTTTTTAGAAAGCCTGTTGATTATTTGAACTCCTTTTGCTTTTCCAAGCTTTTCATCATAAATTATTTTTTCAACTATGCTGTCAGTCAATAAAGTTAAATTTCCCGTTTTTTCAGCCCATGGTAGTGTAGAAGAAGTTGAGCTATAATAGCCTCCCAGTGGGCATCCTCTTTCGCATAAAGTTCTAGCTTGACATTGGGTTCTTCCCTGCTTTATAAATTGATCTTTCATTTCAGTAAGATGAGCAGTACGACTTATAACTGGAGTTCGGCCGTTAAAATTTTCCTTTATCCTTTTTTGTATATATTTTTCAACAGCATTCATTTCCCATGGTTTTAAAAATTCCCCATCAGGGGCTTCTTCTAAACCATCTTTATTACCGGCTACGCCAATAAAGGACTCTACTCGGCTATACCAATTGGAAAGGTCATCATACCCTATGGGCCATGGAATTGAATATTTATCTCTCGAAGAAGATATAAATTCATTCTTACTCCATCTTTGAACCTGTCTTGCCCACATTAAACTTTTTCCCCCAACTTGATAGCCTCTTATCCAATCAAATGGTTTAACTTGTTTGTATGGATGTTCATTGTCTTTAACAAAAAAATGTTCCGTAGCTTCATTAAAAGCATAACATCTTGATACTACAGGATTTTTATTGGTAGTCTCCTTTGGTAAATATCCCTTATACTCAAAATCCCAGGGGTTTTTCCATGCGGTTGGATAATCTTTTATATGTTTTACGTCTTTCCCTCTTTCTATAACAAGAGTTTTAAATCCTTTTTCACAAAATTCTTTAGCCGCCCAACCCCCTGACATTCCAGAACCAATAACAATTACATCAAAATCTGTGTTCATATTTAATTATTAAGTTGCCCATGATTTATCCTCGGCCTCAAGCGGTATCTCTCCAACATATTTTCCAGGGATTGGATCGAATCGTAAAACTTTTTTTGCTCCATATTCAGATCTAAAAAAGGCAAAAAGAATTAGTCTTCTTATGCCATATATCCATTGATAGGAATTTTTAAAAATTGGATTTTGAGGACTTGAAAAAATATCATCTAAAACTAATCTCATTTTACTATTCTCCAATTTTTGAAACGGAAAGGAAAATTTATTTTCACAATATTTTTGCAGATGATGGGATCCTTCTATAAAACTTTTCTTTTCCTTAGTAGATAAACAATTTTCAATATAGCACTGTAAAAAAGCTCCAAGGTTATTTCCCTTTCTAAATTTAATGTAATGATCCCCAAGAATATTTCTCCCAAGACTTTCAAAAAGGATGCCGAAATCTCCCCCATCAATTTTCTTATCAGACTTTAAAGCCTTTAATAAAATGTTTTCAGGTAAGATGCCAATTGAAAAAGAGGCTTTTGCAATTATTCCTAGTGAGCTTCTCCTGTCCATGAAATGAAACATCTATTTGCTAAAGATAAAAATCTTTGAATAATCAAAATGGTAAAAACTTTATTTTGCTTATTTAAATCCATTTTAGATAATAAATAAAAAAAACATAGATTTTTCTTTGTTAAAGAAAAATTTATAAATACTTTGCGATGTTAACATTATGTTAATTTAATTAAAACTTAACTATATGAAAAAGAACCAATTATTAACCTTTATATCTACACTACTAACTTTTTTTGTAAGTGCAGGTATTTATGCTCAAACAGTCAATGGTACCGTTGTGAGTGAAGACGGTCCCTTGCCAGGAGCAACTGTTCAAGTAAAGGACACTGATAGGGGAACAAGTACTGATTTTGATGGGAATTACTCTATAGAAGCCTCTTCGGGTGATATTCTGGTAATTTCTTTTGTCGGATTTACTACTCAAGAAATACCCGTCGGTGACCAAGACCAAATAAATGTTACTCTTGTAGCCGACAGTGAACTAGAGGAAATTATTGTAACTGGATACCGCTCTCAAGCGAGGGGAAGCGTAACCGGGTCTGTAGCAACTGTTGATGTTGCTGATGCAGTAAAAGTCCCTGTTTCAAATGCTGCAGAAGTCCTTCAAGGAAGGGTTGCTGGTGTTACTGTTATCAACAGTGGTCAACCTGGTACAGCTCCAATAGTCCGTATAAGAGGGTATAGTACCCCAAACAATAATGATCCTTTATATGTAATTGATGGTGTACAGACTACTGATGCGTATGTTTTGAACAGTATAAATCCAAATGATATTGAAAATATAAGTGTTCTTAAAGATGGAGCGGCTTCGATATATGGAGCTAGAGCATCTAATGGTGTAATACTTATAACTACTAAAAGCGGAAAAGGTGTTGAAGGAACAAAAGTTACTGTTGATTTATCTTATGGTACTCAAACCGCAACTAACCTTCCTACTTTATTAACTGCTTCAGAACATGGCCAGATGTTATGGCAAAGTTATGCCAATGATGGCGTAGCTCCTGACCATATTCAGTATGGAAATGGCGCGTCTCCTGTAATTCCATCAACTATTCAAGGAATAACAAATGGTAAAACTTTAAATGTCCCTGCCGGAGGAACAGATTGGTTTGATGCAATTTTTGATGCTGCACCAGTTTCAGATATTAACATCTCTGTCGCAAGTGGATCTGAGAGTTCAAATTTCTTGTTTTCACTTAATCATTTAAAAAGAGATGGTATTATGATAGAAACTTCATATGAGAGAATTGGAATAAGACTTAACTCTGACTTTAATATTAATGACAATATAAAAGTAGGTCAAACATTGAATGTTACTACTGATGTTGAAAAAAACCCTGGGTCATATACTCAACAAGCAATGAGAATGTCTCCATTACTTCCTTTAAGAGCGAATGATGGTACTTTTAGTGGAATTTATGTTACATCTAATAACTTAGGTAACACAACAAGTCCATATGCCTCTCTTAAAAGATCAAGTGACGACTATGCTAAATCAGTTAGAGCTATTGCAGGCGTATATGCTCAAATAGATCTTACTGAAGATATATATGTTAAAACTTCATTTAATGGACAGTTTAGAACATTTATGAATAGAAGGTTTGATGATTATACTCCAGAAGCTGAAACTAATTCAGGTGGAGCTCTACATGAGCAATCATTTAATCAATATGAATGGAACTGGACTACATTAATTAACTGGGAAAAAACAATAGGAAATCATTCCATTGATGCTTTTGCTGGATATGAAGCTGTAAAAAATTATTTTAAAGGACATCAAATGACTAGAACAAGTTTCTTATTTGATACTCCTGAATTCGTTCTTTTATCTACAGGAACAGGTACTCCTAATGTTGATTATGCAAGTGAAAACTGGAATACTTTAGCTGGTTATTTCTTTAATGCTAGTTATTCTTACAAACGTAAATATTTATTTACGGGAAGTATTCGTAGTGATAAAACTTCAAGATTCTCGAAAGATCAACAAGATGACTTATTCCCTTCAGCAAGTATTGGATGGGTAATAGATAAAGAAAGTTTCTTTAATAGTAACTTTTTTAATTCCATGAAATTAAGAGTGTCTTATGGTGAAATAGGTAACCAAAGTTTACCTGCTTCTAATCCTGATGTTAATATTTCTGCCTTATCCGAGGACACAGCCTTTTATTCATTTACTGGAGATAGAGGAAATGTTAGTACAGGAGCAGCACTTACGAGTGTAGGAAATCCTAATTTAACATGGGAGACATCTGTAACTCAAAATATAGGTTTAGATTTCGCTATGTTGAACTCTAAATTATCAGGTAGTCTTGAATTCTTTCAAAACACAACTAAAGATTTGATCGTAAGAGATAATTCAGTTATTAGTACAACTGCGATTGATGCAGGTGCTCCTTTTGTAAATTTAGGTGAAGTACAAAATACTGGAGTTGATCTTGCATTAAGTTATTCTAATGAAGCTAGTTCTGGATTAAAATATAATTTTAATTTGAACATTTCTTCATATAAAAATGAGGTGCTTGCGTTAGTTAACGATACACCAGCTTTTGGAGATAACTTTAGAGAAGGAAGTGTTACAAGAACAGCAGTTGGAGAACCAATTTCTCACTTTTATGGAAAACCTCATGATGGACTAACCTCAGGTGGGCGTCTTAACTTTGTTGATTCAAATGGTGATGGAGTAACAAATGATTCCGATAGAACTATAATTGGTAATCCTCATCCGGATTATACTTTTGGACTAAACATGAATTTTGCATATGAAAATTGGGATCTGTCTTTATTTTTAAACGGATCTCAGGGCAATGAAATCTATAACTGGGTTAAGATATATAGTGAATTCCCAACATTTGTTCATGGTGGTAGAGTTGCTAATGTTCTTAACGCATGGACTCCATCAAACACAAACACAAGTGTACCAGCTTTATCATCGGGTGTGCAAAATGGAGAAACAGCTCCTAACTCATACATGGTTGAGGATGGTTCGTACACAAGATTAAAATCCGTACAATTAGGGTATAATTTCCCTGCAATTGGAATGTTTGAGAGTATGAGGGCTTATGTTTCTGCAACAAACTTATTTACAATAACAGATTACAGCGGAATGGATCCTGAGGTTGCAAGATCAGGAGCCTTAACTTTAGGAGTTGATACAGGAACTTATCCTGCTCCTAGAATAGTTTCAGTTGGACTTAATTTAAATTTTTAAAAAATGAGAAATATATATTTAATTTTAATAGGCTTATTAGTCTTAACAGTTAATTGCTCGGAAGAGTTTACAGACGTTGATCCAATTGGATCATTAAACGATGCTCAGTTGGCAAATCCAACTGGTGTTGAATTATTATTAACAGGTGCTTACTCAGTTTTAGATGCCGGCAGAAATGGTGGTATTGGAAACTATTGGGGCCGTAGTGCTGATAATTGGGTAGCGGATGTAGCTTCTGATGATGCCCATAAAGGTAGTACTGATGGTGATCAACCTGACCTATATGAACTTGAATTATTTAACTGGCAAACGGGTAATGGTTATTTCATGGCTCGTTGGGAAGTTTTATATGCAGGTGTTAATAGATCTAATGCAGTTATCAACTTAATTGCTAGTAGTGAAACTCCTGCCAATTTTATTGCGGAAGAAGCACAGGCAAAGTTTTTAAGAGGACACTATAATTTTGAATTAAAAAAGCATTTTGATAATGTTCCTAATATAACTGAAGTGAATGCTAGCGAATTAAATTATAATGTTGCAAATGCTGGTGGAACTATATTATCATGGGCAAATATAGAAGCTGATTTTACTTTTGCAAAAGATAACCTTCCTGCTTCCCGTGCAGGCGGTTATGCAGTTGGAAGACCAATTGCTTCAACTGCTCAAGCATTCTTAGGAAAAGCTCAACTATTTCAAGGAAAATGGGCTGAAGCTTCAGCTAATCTTGAAACTGTAATCAGTTCAGGAATATATGATTTACATCCTAATTTAGTTGATAATTTTAGATCAGGTACTGAAAATGGTGCTGAAGCTATGTTTGCTATTCAATATTCAGCTGATGATGGACAAGTTAAACAAGGTAATGCTTCAGGAGCATTAAATTATCCTGCAGCATTTGGATGGT
>Ga0208766_1000581_pt1 | contig 20208 bp, 19 predicted proteins | sample ETN01SmetaG_3_FD_185792 | JGI IMG/M metagenome (GOLD analysis project Ga0208766, IMG submission 185792) | Marine microbial and viral communities from oxygen minimum zone, Eastern Pacific Ocean - ETNP2014F12-01SV263 (SPAdes) (version 2) | ecosystem: Environmental > Aquatic > Marine > Oceanic ... | reverse complement strand
CATGGCTATGCTAAATCCTCCACCTATATCTGTGGCTGCAGCACTGCTTGTTGTTTGAACCAGATTCATATTTCTATCGGCAGCTAAGAAAGAATCAATCTTACTGTTTTTTTCTTTTGATCTGGCGACCGACACCCCAATCCATATCAAAACAAAAAAATAGACAAACATCGCCACAAAATCCAAAAATTGCAATGACTCCATAATTAAGTTCCTATCTGCTCAAAGAATTCAAATATCGATGGTTGAGTTAATGGATGATACGCTTGAAAAAAACATAGATGGGCATGGTGAAAGATTAAGCCATATATTACGCTCACTTGGAAATGCTACTCCTGGGAAATCTGAACCCAAATCCAGCAAATCCATAATTAATTGAAAATGCAAATGAGGAGGCCAATTTCCATTCTCCGGAGGAGCGCCTACTTCAGCAATTAACTGACCCGCAGATACGTTTTGTCCTTCTTTAATGCCGGCGATACTCTGTGAAGAAAGATGCCCATATAAAGTATAGAAAACACCTCCGTTATGACTAGCGTGTTCAATAATTAACATAGGTCCATAATCCAGTTCAGCTGTATTATTGGTTTTGATGTATACAGTACCATCCAGCGGGGAGAATATTTTCGTTGTATGTTGACAAAAAATATCTATACCCAGGTGAATGCTGCGCTTCTCATCTATACTTTCTGCAACTGAATTAAATAAATCATTAGAATATATATCTCGTGACTCTCCCCATCTGCCATATGCAAATTCTGTATTCGCAGTTCGCATTGAACGTTCTATTAAGCTATTAAATTTTTCTGCAGATAGTCCGGTTATAGATTCCCCGCAGAGATCAGCACCATCACTTAAGTTCAATACAATCATATTTTGATCTGATTTAATTATTGGGCTGGAAACAAAAGAAGAGGACTCTAAGTATGCCTTCGTTATCTCGATATCTTTTGAGATACGTTGATATTGTTCAAAACGAGCCTCACCTACGGAAAACGTTGAATTGTTCATGCAAACAATATATCAAATAGCAAGCATTTCGTTTGCAGCACGAATACCGTGAGTAATAGCAGAATTGGTATCTGCTGCAGCACCAGCATCAGAATTGGCTATGGCGATTCGTCCAAATTGCTGTCTTCCTATTACCCATGGTTTGCTTTCCTCACTAGGCCAATCAGGCTCCCACAACAAATCATTCGAATAAGAATAGCCATGCGGCCATCGATTGACTGTTATTGCGGTGATATCTTTCCCTGCATCAAATCCAGCTTTACCTAATGCTTGATCTAATTGACTCTTGACGTGATCCTCAAACACTGAAAATGGAGTTGATAACAATCTCCTTCTGCCTTCCTTCCATTGATCTGGTCCTTTTATATCAATGGAATGATGAGAGTGACACATGTGCAGAACCATTGGGTCATTCGGCGATTTATTGAATTTGTAACCACCAATTGAAACTGGGTAATCAAGTTCGACTTGTTTGAAGAAATCATTAGTGTAATAAACAAAATCCAACCCTAATTCTGCGAAAGCCCTCCAATTTGGAATCATTACTTTTGTGTAAGTCAATGGAACTTTAATATTATATTTAAGGCCTTCAACCTGCTTCTTTGGTAACTCTGAACAAAGATAAGGAATGGCGCTGTTATAACACGCAAGTATGCATTTTTCAGCTCTGATCGTGTGGGCTTGATAATTCCTAACGTAAGTCAAATCAACGGCACTTGAATCTTGATTATGCGAAACATTCACCACCGTAGAATTTAATCGAATGCGGGTTAAAGAATTCTTGTCCAGTAACGCATAATTGACTTTTGCGAGAACAACATCTTCCATGCTTGATCCTGGAACAGCCTCAGGAATAAGCTTTCTGACCAATAAACGAGCCACTGACGCATTTCCATCCGGGAAATGAAAAATATAAGGCTCATCGCCTCGATACCCGCTCCTCTTTAGAGTCTGATTAAGCCCTGGCATCCCGCCATCATAACTTTGTATTGAAGTTGCTGGCACTTCATCTATTCCAACAACCCAAAAGCTCATACCCCAACGTCTAAAAATCTCTAATACTTGTTGGTCGACTTTTACGTAATCTTTTAAAAAATCATAGTAACTCACTTTACTTAACAGGTTGTGCTTCTCTTCATCTGATAATACCGGCAAATAGTCCTTTTTCTCTGTCCAAAGTCTCACTAAATCACTTTTAGCCTTTTCATTCATGGGTGAATTTGCTGCAAACTCTTCCCAAGGAATCTTGTTATAACCCGTGACCAATTTCTGCTCAGAGAAAGATTGGTTATCAAAAACAATACCTTTACCTAAATCCATAGATGAATATAAAGACTGATCATAAGCCTCATAAAATTTCTCAACATCTATGCCAATTTCTTTTATTAATTCTTTTGCTTCACTACTATATGAAGAAGGCGTATCAATTGCTTCGGTACCACCATAACCAATTCTCATTTCACCATTTATATTAAACTCATTGCGCTTAGCGTGTCCTCCAAAATCATCATGATTATCAATCACCAATATTTTTGCTTGAGGATGTTTCTTTTGATAATGATATGCAGCTGTTAATCCGCTTATGCCAGCCCCTACAACTGCCAAATCATATTTTTCTTCATAAGAAGTCGTTGGCCATTTCTTTCCAAGCACTCTAGAATGCATGACTTCCCAAGAACCATCATGACTGCCCCTCAAGCCGGTCAATGAAGGTGGATAATAATCATCTGCTAGAGAGAATTCTAAATTAGGAGATCCTAGTACACTTTGAAAGGGAGATAATATGGATGTTCCAATGGCTATCTGAGTGCCATTTAAAAAATCTCTTCTTGAAATCTTACCGTTCAATTTAATCCCCTAGTCGAATGCACTCAATTAAAAAATTGAAGCTATTTATATCAATCTAACCATGAATATATTTCCACGGGTTTGTTTCAGAATCCTTTTCAATCTGCACTTCTATTATTGCCGGTTGATCTTGGTCGATTGCTTTGGTTAATGCTGGTTTAAATTCTTTTGGAGAAGCTACTCGATAACCCTCTACTCCAAATGAATCAGCTATCTTAAGAAAATCAGGATTAGTTAGATCGGCTCCAATAATATGGGATTGAAATCGATCTTTTTGATCTCTTCGCACATTCCCAAAAGAATTGTTATTAAATACCACAGTAACAACACCAATATTATGCTGAACTGCTGTTGCAAGCTCTGGCATTGCAAACATAAATCCACCATCACCAATAATTGATACCACTGGTTTTTCTGGCATGGCTACTTTAACGCCCATTGCAGAAGGAAAACCAAAACCCAATGTTCCTTGATAACCAGATGAAACGTAAGTTCTTGGTTCGTATACAGGGAAGCCATAATAGGAAGTAAAGCCAGCTTGGCAAAGTTCCTCTACAAAATAACCATCTCTGGGCAACACATCTCGAATGACATCCAAATAGGATACTTGTGGTTGGATTGTCTGTATTGCAGCTCTCATTCTTGCTTTAGTTGCTGCAATCCTATCTAGATCGCCTTTCTTGAAGCCCTTTTTATTTACTTTATTTATTAAAGCGGTAACACCATCAACCGAATCAGCAATAATCCCCACATCGGGTTTCAATCTAACCATCTCTTCTGGATCAATATCAATTCTAATTAATTTTGGTGCATTTGGAGTGACTGAACCCCTCCATCCAGGAGGCGAACGATCGTAATACTTCATCATTGATAGCCAACGCATATACTGCATCTCCAAACGAGAACCAATCCCAATCAGAAGATCGGTATCATCCCATAGTTTTCTCGCTGCAGCTGACGATACACCGACATCACTGTCTTCACTGACCACGCCACGCCCACTTCTCAAAGAGGTTGTTGCCGCGCCCAACAATTCAGAAAACTGTCTAATTTGTTTACTGGCATGTTGCGCGCCAGCTCCGCACATAATCATAATATTTTTTGATTTCGCTATAATATCAGCTGCATCATTGATGGCATCTTTATCTAAATCCGGTTTATCGATGATGTCATTTCCAGGCATCATTTCAACGTCCCATTGTTGAGCCATTGTATCCCAACACATCTCAACCGATACCGGTCCAGGACGACCGCTTTGCATAGTTCGAAAAGCATTATTCATAAAAGATGATGTCTCACTTGGGTCAGCAATATGTCCTGCATACTTGATGATGGTTTCTAAAGTACCCGTTTGACTGGATAGTTCATGTAGATGACCTCTGCCTTTACCTAAAAATTCTGCTGGCACTTGTCCCGTCATGCATAAAAGCGGCACATTGCCTCCAGCTGCAGTACATAATGCGGCTGTTGTATTTAACACTCCAGGACCCGGAACCACAGAAAATGCTCCAGGCTTACCCGTAGCTTTGGAGTAACCGTAAGCCATATAAGCGGCGCCTTGTTCATGGCGAGGAATTATTGTTTTTATCTCAGGTAAATTATATAACGCATCAAATATTGGATAAGTTTGAGCACCTGGAATGCCAAAAACGGTATCTATGCCATTGGCCTTTGCGGCCAAGACCATGGCTTTACCTCCGGACATTTTTTCTAATTTACTCACACTGCGATCCTTGTATACACAAAACCTATTGCAAACATTGTCATAATAATAATACAAGCCCAATTCCAAATAACCAAAGAAGGTTTAGGTCGATATTTTTCTGGTATTTTTGGTGAAGTTATTGCTTTGTAATTATAATAGCCAATGGTTGGTGCCGCAATTAATCCCACACTAGTTGCAAAATAAAGGAAGGCTTTAAAGCTGCTCAACAAAAATAATAAAATAATTACTATCCCGGTCACTTGAATAGCTGAAAATAACTTGTAACGATCAGGCAAATCTTTATGCCTTCCAGTCATGATGCCTGATAACCTATCCGTTAAGCGCGGCATGACATCCATCAGAGCAATCAGCGTCGACCACATTACTGCCAATCCAGCACTGGCTATGATTGGGTAGGACCACTGACCAATCGTTTCAGTAAAAACACGAAACAATTCAGAAGCAAATTCAGGTGGAGTAACTGGTACAGTCCTACCTGTTTCAAACAGGACTGCAGTACCCATCACCACAAAACAAACAGCCAGAAACAATGTTAAGAAATAACCAATTTTAAAATCCCTGATGGCCACCTCATCTTTAAATTCAGCTGCATTCAACTTTCTTTTCTCGCAAACCCATTTAGAAAATAAAACAGCACCATTGGTGGGCATTGGCATCCAGCCAGCAACAGCTATAACAAATAAAGACAATTCTAAATTAATATCAATATCTGCAAATATTGGCCTGTCGTTACTCCCAAGGATCGGTAATGCAAATAATACAGCCGCCAAAGTGAGTAGCGAGAAAACCAACACCAATGACCGAACTATATTTTCCGCTTTTGCATATTGACCATTCATTAAAATGATTGCTGAAAAAAAAGTAATTGCTATGGCTACCTGAGGGGGCGAATAAGAGATATCAAATATATTGATAAACAAACCTGCTGTGACCATCGCTACGGCACTGGTGGCAATGAAGGTATCCACGACAAAACCCGCCATCAGCCAGACAAGCGCCAATTTACTTATTTCCCCATAAGCCCTAACCAGGCTTTCACCAGTCGCATTGGCATAATCAACCGCAAAACGAAATGCTGGATACTTAATTAACGTTACTGCAATGATCAGCCACAACAGAGAAAGCCCATAATCGGCTCCTGCTTGTGTTGAATAAACCAAATGAGAAACACCTACACCAACAGCAGCAAGCATCATTCCCGGACCTATCCGGGATAAGATATTGGTCATCTAATCAAGCCTTTGCAACATTAACGATCTGGATATTGGTGTATTCATGCAAACCTTCTTCAGCAAATTCAACGCCAATTCCTGAGCATTTAACACCACCAAAAGGAACATTAGGTGCTATTCCTCCGTGGCCATTTACCCATGCAGTGCCACACTCCAATCGACTTGCAACATCTGCTGCACGATCAAGATCGGATGACCAAACCGATCCGCCTAGACCAGTCTCAAGGGCATTAGCTCGGTTTATTGCATCATCAAGATCTGAGTATTTAATTATGGGTAATAATGGACCAAATTGCTCTTCATCCACGATACGCATTCCATCAGTCACATCTGCAACTAAAGTGTAAGGCATAAAATAACCAGGTACATCTGGAATATCACCCCCACAAAGAACGCGGCCGCCTTGTTTTTTGGCATCCTCAAATAGATCAACAACCTTATCGTATTGCATTTTATTTTGAATCGGTCCCTGTAAGTTACTTTCATCTAAACCATCACCCATTGGGATACCCGACGCGGCTTCAGATAATTTTTCACACAGCTCATCATGTATGGACTCATGCACATACAATCTCTTGAGTGCGGCACAAGTTTGGCCATTATTTAAAAAGGCCCCTTGAATTATATCTTGAGCAACAACCGCAGGATCCACATCATCCAATACAATTCCTGCATCATTGCCCCCTAATTCCAATGTTAATCTTTTTAAAGTAGCTGAAGAGCTGCTCATTACTTTCTTGCCAGTTGGAATAGAGCCAGTAAATATAATTTTTTGTATATTTGGATGTTCAGTCATCCATTGTCCTAGTTCATCCTCACCAGAAACACAATTTAATACGCCTGGTGGTAACACAGCACTTACGATTTCAGCCAATCTCAATGAACTCAATGGAGTATAAGGTGAAGGCTTCATGACAACTGTATTACCTGCCCTAATGGCAGGCACAATATGCCAAACCGCAATCATAAGAGGCCAATTCCAAGGAAGAATCGAACCAACAACACCAATCGGTTTCCTGGTTTGGACTATTTTTGCATTCTCATCATCCACAATTACCTTTTCTGGCAGTTTTAAAGTGCTTGTGTAACCTGCCCAACCGGCAGCCCCTCCAAGCTCAAAACGTGAACCTGCACCCTCAAGAGGTTTTCCTTGTTCTTGAGTTAAAAGTTTTGCCAACTCTTCAGAATGGGAACCGATGGCCTCTGAAATCTTGCCACACACTGCAGCCCTCTCTTCATCGGCAACTTTCGACCATGTTTTATATGCTTCTGCCGCAGCATTTACTGCATCATCAAGCTGTGCTTTCGAAGCAATTGGACATTCAGCCAAAGCTTCTTCGTTGGCCGGATTAATAACAGCAAATGTATTGTCAGAAGAAACTTTCTGGCCGTTTATTATAAGCCCGTATTCAGACATTACTAACCTCCTAAATTTAATTTAATCAATCTATATACTATCGAATCATAGCAAGCAAATATTCGATTGTTATTCATTTAATATAGCTATTCAGTTGCGGATAACAATATTTATGTCATATGAAATAAAGTATAATCAAAAAAAACAGCATAAAGGGAATTAATTCCATGGTATTTGTAAAAAAAGAAAGCGCAATAATGATTTTACTCAATCTGTGCTTAAGTCTTTTTTATAATCATAACGCCATTGCTGACGAACAACCGAACATCATATTAATCGTTGCAGACGATTTGGGTTACTCGGATCTTGGAATTTACGGCGGCGAAATAAAAACACCCAATCTGGATCTTATCGCCAAACGAGGTATTCAATTAACCAACTATCACACCGCTCCCACGTGCGGTCCGACCCGAGCCATGTTATTGACCGGAATAGACAATCATCGAGCTGGATTGGGAACAAATTCAGCTGCTTTACGAAGATTACCAGAATTAAGAGGACGACCTGGTTACGAAGGATACCTAAACGATGCCGTGCTTCCATTTCCTAAAATTCTCAATGAGGATGGTTATCATACCTACATGACAGGTAAATGGCATTTAGGCAAATCAAGCGGAAAGTTGCCTACCGACCAAGGTTTTGATCGATATTTTGGTATTGCTGATGGTGGTGGTAGTCATTTTTCTGATGCCAGAGGAACCTTCTCCGGTCAACCAATTGCTACTTACTATGAAGATGGCAGGAGCTTAGAAAAACTTCCAGATGATTTCTACTCTTCAAAAGACTACACAGATAAAATATTAGATTACATTGAAAAAAAACCGGATGATGGGAACCCTTTCTTTGCATACCTTGCATACACCGCACCTCACTGGCCTCTGCATGTTCCTGATGACTGGATAGACAGATATAAAGGAGCATATGACTCTGGCTGGGAAGAGATTCGCAAAACACGTTTTGAGCGTCAAAAAGAACTTGGAATTTTGCCATCTGACACTATATTGCCTCCTATTAATCGAGTCGTTAAAAATTGGAATAATATTTCCGGACACCAAAAGCAAATAGAATTAAAAAGAATTGAACTTCATGCAGCCATGATTGAGCTTATGGATTACCACATAGGTAGAGTTATTGATTATGTGAACAAGAATATCAATAGAGAGACGATTATTATTTTTGTTTCGGATAATGGTGCAGAAGGAAATGCAATCAATGAAATGGGTGACAACAAACATTGGATACCTGCAACGTTTGACAACCGAATCGAAAATATGGGCAAAAGAGATTCATATGTCTGGTTAGGCGCAGGTTGGGCCCAGGCAATGGTATCGCCATACAGAATCTACAAATCGTTTACCACTCAAGGCGGCATAAAATCACCTGCTATCTTTTTTAGCACCAAGGATCGATTTAAAATTAGCAAAAAAAATTCGGTAATGACTGTGATGGATATTGCCCCAACAATCTTAGAAATGGCAAACGTAACCTACCCGAATCTTACCGAAGAAGGCATATTGCCAATGTCAGGTCGTTCCGCCCTCAATTTCCTTACCAATAAATCCGATTCAATCCATAATAATCAGCCGATAGGTTGGGAGTTATATGGAAATCGAGCATTGATAAAAGGTAAATATAAAGCTGTGTTGACTTGGCCGCCTGAAGGAAATGGTAAATGGGAACTTTTTGATACCGAAAAAGATCCAACAGAATCCACTAACATCTCAAAAGGTAATGAGGATCTTCTTAGAGAATTAATTACTGATTGGTCGAATTATGCCGAAGAAAACGGTGTTGCTATTATCGATAAAGACATTGGGTACGGTCGATACCCATAATACATTTAAAATGCTTTACTTTATTGAAATGACCTTCCAAGCTCTTTGATTTCTGAATAAAATCCCGCAACATCTAACGTTATCTGCACCGGATGTTCCTCAATATTAAGCCAATACCAACCATGATTCCCAGAAAAAGGTGCGACCATTGAGCCACTGCTTCTTGCCGTTTCACTTTCACGGTAACGGATAAAATATTCATCGGGATACTGTGTTGCATCCTTGCCTGGATCCGCATGAAAATCCGTATAAACGATACCTTTATCAACAGACCATGAATAAATTAGCACATCACCTTGTTGCATAACCGCTTTATATTCAACCTGCTCACCACTTTGAAGTTCAACAATTATTTGTTTAGAAGAAAATATATTAGCTTGTGTTTTTGAGAATGGTTCACCAAGCGTATCTGGATACCAAGAATCAAACTCTTCAGGAATTCCCGGGTAAGCACCTTCTACGACCCTCGCCTCAACTTCCTCAACAACATTACTTCCAGCGTCTTCCGATAAATCAAGCAACCCTAGTTTTCCGCCTACGCCCGTAGGATCAATTCCATATTCAGCAGGCAAAACAAATAAAACCATTATCAATATAGTGCCCAATAAAATACCAATTACTTTGTTGATCATTGACATACAAGAACTTTCCTCTGTTTAGTGATTTTATACCTTCAATTTCTTTATCTTAATAGCATTAAAAATTATACCCTAACGTCAATCTGTATTCTCTTCCATTGCTTGACAATCATTAGAAAAAACTTATTGACTGCTGATCGAGAAATAATAAGCGGCTAATTGATAAAATGCTAATAAGAATCCTAAGAAAATTAAAACAAAGTTAAATGATCTGGCGTGTCGATAAAAACCGCCTTGTACACGCCACGAATTTATTAAAAAGAGCGCGAAAATTAATGCGATTAACTGACCGATTTCTACGCCAACATTAAAGGAGATGATGTTTGCTATCAATCCATCCTCTGATAGAGAAAAGTCCTGTAACTTTGTTGCCAAACCTAAACCGTGCACCAACCCAAAACAAAAAACGGAAATCTTGGGGTCAGGCGGATATCTTAATATCGGTTTCAAACCATCTAGATTTTCCAATGCTTTGTAAACTACCGATAAACCAATAATTGCATCAACTATAAATGGATTAATATGTATACCATCTAATACACCCCAAAGAAGCGTAATGCTATGCCCGAATGCAAACAAAGAGACAAATAAAGCTACATCTTTTAACCGATTCAAGAAAAAGATAACGCCACACAAATACAACAAATGATCGTAACCGGTAACCATGTGCTTTGCGCCCAAGTACACAAAAATAGATAACGCTTGCCCATTATTTTGCTGAAGATACACTGCATCTTTCCCAGCCACACCATGAGCAAAAATTGCTTCCACGAACATGATTGAAGCAACAGATAACCAAAAATACAGGGCTTTTTTATTACATTTAACCCATAAACTAGAATGATTCATAATGAGATAGTACTCTGATGATGTTGCCTAATTGTATTCTTTATTCCAAAATAACCCTAATCAACCAAAGAAATACGTAACAACAAAGGAATAAAATATGACCACTTCACTTGTGTGTGCCTCGCATAGTCCGCTCCTGCATTGTTATGCACAAGAGCCAAAAGACTGGGATGCGCTGCAACAAGCATACAAAGATCGCGCAGAAGCAGTTAAAAATTTCGATCCAGAATTAGTGATTGCTTTTGGTTCTGATCATTTTAATGGTTTCTTTTTGAAACTGATGCCAGCATTTTGCGTTGGTATTTCAGCGACGGCAACTGAAGATATTGGTGGTTTTTCTGGTGAATTAAATGTGCCTTCGGCTAAAGCGATTGATGTCGTTAATTTTCTGCGAAATAATGATATTGATCCAGCTACATCTAACAATATGACTATTGATCATGCATTCTCACAAACGATTCACGAAATGTGCGGCAGTCTAACCGAAAAGCCAGTTATTCCAGTTTTTATTAACTGCATTTGTGAGCCATTTGTGCCTTTTCGTCGAACCCGACTAATGGGAGAAGCGATTGGTCGTTACGCAAAATCCACAAACAAAAGAGTGTTACTTTTAGCTTCAGGTGGAATGTCTCATCACCCTAGACGCTACTATCCAGAAATTGATGATGGTCCAGCTGAAGTTACAGCTTGGCAGAAATCTGGAGGCGATGATGCATCATCCCTTTCCCCAGAAGAGTGGATCGAACGTCTAGAAGAAATGCATCTTGAAGGTGCGGAAATGATCGTGCGAGGAGAGAGAACAGCTGCTGACATGAGATTAAACGAAGAGGCTGATAAACGCTTTCTGGAAGTTCTGACTAAATCCAGGCTTAATCAATTTGATGAATGGGATCAGCATCAACTCGTTAAAGAAGCGGGAATTGGCTCAATGGAATTACAAACATGGATTGCCGCAGCATCAGCTCATCAATCTGCAGGTGGAAAAAATCCTGTGCTTGATTTCTATTCCGTTGCACCAGAAATAGGAATTGCTGCAGGCATTGTACACGCTGATTAGAAAGAGTCTTTAGTATTTTGTCTTTTTGGCTCTACTGAATTGGATATAGAGCAGCAATGATAAACAAATCAATGAAAAAAGTATCGCTGTTAACCTAACACCTAACTTACCCACTAATATTCCAGCAAAAAGGCTGCCGAGTGCAGGACCACCTAATACAACAATTGTCCATAAACTCGAAACTCGACCTCGCAACTCATCAGCCACTTTCATTTGCACCTCTGATTGTGAGCCCACTGCAACAAAAGTGATAAAAAACCCTACAAAAGACACCACAATTACCCCAAAGAATAAAGATTCGGTCATGGCTAAGAACAAGCAAGAAAAAGTCATGCCGTACCCTCCATACAAAACTGCTTTACCTAATTTATGATCAAGAATGCCTGACATGTAAATAAAACTTGCCACTACCGCGCCAAAACCTGATGCGGCCATTAATAAAGCCAGCGTATCACTGCCGCCCTCAAAAACGACCGCGGCAAATACTGGTAATAATTCAATAAGTCCTCTCCCAAAAAAACTGCTTATACCTGCAATCAAAATAACATTCCTAATCAAATCATGATTCAATGTGTATCTAAATCCTTCATGTAATTTTTGGAAATAACTCTCGTTTAAATCACGTTTCTTTTTGGCTTTGACCACCTTGATCAAAGCCAACGAAATTATGACCGGAATGAATGTGACAGCATTAACTAAATACGCAAATCCTAAACCATAAAAAGCGACTATAAAACCAGCTATTCCTGGCCCCAAAAATCTTGATAAATTAAATCCTGCTGAGGTTATTGCTACTGCACTTGATAATTGATTTGATGAGACTAAAATTGGAATTAAAGCCAAACGGACCGGTGAATAAGCGCTATTCGCAATACCATAAAGTAAAGATAGGGCGATAAGGTAAGTAACATCCATAACATCGACAAACGTCAAAAAACTTAATATAAACGCAACCAACATAAGTATTACGTGCATGATGATTGCGCTGGATCTTGGTTTAAATTGATCAGCAAATACACCAAAGAAAGGTGTCAGCAATAGTAATGGAATATATTGGGCAGCCGCCACAAAACCCACAACTAAAGCTGATTCGCTTAACTCCCAAGCGTGCCAACCAAGCGATAAACGCTGCACCCATATACCTAAAACCGACAAAATATTGCCTGAAAAATAAATACGAAAATTTTTACTGGATAAAGCCGATCTACTGGAAAATTTCTTCAATGAAAATATACTCAATCAGATCAACGAACAAAAGAATTTGTTTTAACTAGCCTGTACTCACATAAGGGATCAAACGCCCCAATAACAAAACCCCGAACCACGCTACCAAGGATACATAAGCCACTGTCTTTGCAGCTATATTGGTATCAGCGTATGGATTCCATCTATGCATTTCTGGATTGATCTTAATGGCAAACCACAATGCATTAAGTCCAGCAATCAACACCAACAGCATTTTAATTTGAAATCCAACATTAATGGTATAACGAGCCGGATCACCCACAAAAAACAATACGCCAGTTACAGTATTAATCAAAAAACCAATTCCGGCGACAGGCAGTAAATCATGAGTTGTTCGTATATGCATCTTTTGCACAAATCCTGCTAAACGAATATCAATGACTAACATAGCGCCAAGTAATAATGATAGCCCTACAAAATGTAACATCTCTAGCAAAGGCCATAGCCAGGCAGTCGATAATATCCAAATATTGAGTGTGCTGCCTTCTAGTAATTGAATTAAATTCTCTGCCATATTCTCCTCTCAATCACAAATAAGCGATTAATCTGCCTCCAAAAATAGCGCATGCCCACAATAATAATGAAGATTGAGCAAACAAATAATCCTTACTTCCTGGTTCAGTCACCTTGCTATCCCATTTCTCTGCATTTAATTGAAGGCTTGATTGAATCCTAAAAGCTATAATTGAACCAATGATTATTGATGAAATTTTCACTAAGAAAGGAGTATTTGTTACATAAAATGTAGCTTGTGAGCAAAATAAAGCAACCCCAGAGCCAGTATTTATTAATAAGCCCCACCAAGCTAATTTAAAGAAATCGACAAACGCGGAATATTCAATTGATTCAAATAAACCCAGCACACGGAAATTAAACATCGTGAAGATACCCACCACAATTGCTAAACCTATAGCATGCAAGCTCAACATTATCGGATATCCCCATAGAGATTCTCCAACCCAAATTGATAAAAACGAATATTCTAACCATTCAAACATTGGTTCCCCTTATTCCCAGTAATTTTATAAAACTGCTTCAATCTATATGTAATCGGTAAGCGATGAAACCGCAAAGTATCATTGGCATAGCAAAGAAGATAAAATTAGCAGACATATCATAACCCGCTAAAATCAAATAACCCGCAACTGCTGGTCCAGCTACCGCTCCGGTTCTTCCTAAACCAATAGCCCAACCAACCCCTGTGCTCCTAATTTCGGTTGGATAAGCCTTTGCTGCCACACCATATAATCCAGTAAATGCACTTTGTTGAAGTATACCTATAATCACAATCATGAATAGAAGAGCATTTAATTGGTTTGGAGCTAAGGCAAAAGCGATCATACTTATCGCTGAGGCAATAGATAGGTAGAAGATAAGATTTGTTAATTTCCATTTAACTGAAAGATAACCTAACAAGTAGATACCAATCACTCCGCCCAAATTAAACAAAAAGAAAGCATTTCTTCCTGCCGCCATATCGTATCCTGCGTTCTCCATTAATTTAGGGATCCAGCTCATCAAAAAGTACAAAGTTCCGAAGGCACAAAAGAATGACGTCCAAAGTGTCAAAGATAATTTTCGAAAAGCTGGAGATAAAAGCATTTTCATATTTCCAATCAACGAAGTTTTTTTCTGATTCGCTGCAACAATTTCAGGTAATTGGTCGATAGAGGGTACTTTAATCTTAGAGAGAATATTGTTGATTTTATTAAGTGCATTACTGGGTTGCTTTTCAAAGAGGTATTTCAAGGATTCTGGTATCATCAGCCAAGCAACCACCACCATACTAATGGTAATCACGCCACCAAATACAAACATACTTCGCCATCCATATTCAGGTAGAATATAGCTAGCAACTACAGACGTCATCATTGCTCCAGTTGGGTAACCTGCTGTTACTATAGCTACAGATAAAGCTCTATATTTATTTGGACTGTACTCAGCGGCGAGTGACGCTTGACTGGCGAGCAATGCCCCAGCCCCCATACCACTGATAAAACGAAGAATTATAAAGGGTGCGAGTGATTCCGCTCTTGCTGTTAGGATTATGGATACACCCACCAGTGTCAAACTTAATATAATAAGTGCTCGACGACCAATAATATCAGCTATTGGCGCAAGAGCCATTGCACCTACCATCATTCCGGCCAAAGCAAAACTAAATATCCACCCAAGCAAATCAGGCGTGAGGTTTAATTCTGATGCAACTGGAGAAGCCACTACAGCCATGGCTGTAATATCAAACCCATCTAGCATATTAAAAATAAAACATAAAGCAACAACAAGGATTTGTTGAGAAGTAACCGGACCGTTATCTATAAATTCATTAAGATCTTCTATGGATTGATTGATTGACATATTAACTCTCCAGTTATTTTACATGGCTCTTACGCCTGATGTAATTGCCCTACTCCAATTATACTCATTGATGTTTACCTGCATCCCAACCAAAAGAATCTCCAATGGTAGATTCTGCAACTTCTTTTGGTAATCCTTCAATCTCAGTTGCCATGGTATCGTTCCAACGATTCAGGAATCCAAAGAGTGAAATGGAAGCAACAATCTCAACAATCTGACTTTCGTCAAAATGCTTACTTAATTCATCAAAATGTTTTTGTTCAACTTGACTTGGAGACATTGCACCAAAATAAGCGAGTTGCAAAGCTGCTTTCTCAGCACCAGTAAATAATTTACTAGTTTCGAACTCCCAGACCTGACCAATCTTTTCTTCAGATGAGTGATAAATTTTTGATAGGTTTGCCATGTGCGCCTGACAGTACCTGCATCCTGCAACCTGACTGGCAATTAGACTGACCAACATTTTAAGCTCCTCGTCCACAGAACCTTCGTAAAGCACAGCTTGGTTCAGTTGCATAAAAGCCCTGACAATATTGGGTCGTCTGACCATTGTTTGAATACTGTTTGGCGTGAAGCCACGTGTATTTTTGTAATGAACAAAACGCTCCATGATATCTTCTGGAATTTCTTCTATGGAAACAGGTTCAACAAATGGCATACTCATCCCCCCCAATATATGCACAAATCAAAAAGTTAATTTAAAGAGAAACTCGCTACAGTGCAACCAACTGCAAATATTGGTAATTCAGCCGTATAGAACTGTAAGTCCCCTTTTCCACCAGCAGCCGCGGCGGCAGTAATAAATGTTCTAATTTCAAAGCCCCCTTGGCCCGCATCTCGATATATATTTTCATCATTGTAACCCAATAAGGCATTTTTATCGTGGCTCATCAATCTATCAAGAAACTCTCGATCCCACGCTTCATTTATTTTTCCAGAATCCGGTGTTGCAGGCCAATGAGATATACCCCCAGTTCCCACCAAAGCAACCCTTTCAGGCACTTGATCACAAGCTCGTCTTAATGCTTCACCAAAAATCCAAGCTCGGTGCAATGGCGATAAAGGGGGGCCTTGGCAATTTATATTTACTGGAATTACTGGTAAATCATAGTCAGGAGTTAAAAAGTGAAGTGGCACCATAATCCCATGATCAAACTTCCATTCTTCAGAATACGCCACATCCACGGTTTCCATGATTATTCTCGTTAATCTTTTGCCTAAATCAGGCGCTCCAGGTATTGTTGTTTTCTCAATTGCAAGCCACTCTGGGTCCTCTATAGGCCCTTCATAAGTTTCGCCAATTCCAACACAATAAGCAGGCATATTATTCATAAAAAAATTAGCAAAATGCTCGGCAGCAATAACTATAATTGCCTCTGCTTTGGCATCGTTAATATCTTGCCTTTGTTGTTCAAGGGCAGCATAAAATTCATCGCGCTTTTCGATATTATCAACCATTTCAGCTCTGCCTGTAATGCCGGGGGCATGACTAAGTACACCTGAATACACCAAACTCATCGACCTTTCTCCTCAGTTGTAAAACTCTTTCCGCCGCCAGTCATAGTATAGACGCCATCTCTTACAACACCATGGTTCTTGATGCCTTCACGCATTTTATCGAGATAATCAAACCATTCAATACCCAAGAAAGCAGCAAAATGCATCAGAATCTGACCGTTAACCCCAAGCACATAAAGCAATCCAATATCCCCTTCTCTTAGCGCCTCACTTTCTTCTTTGGTGAGAGTATACTTTGAAAGCAACGCATCAATATTCTCGTTATATTGATTTTGTATCGACTCATCTCGATTTAATTCATATAAAAATTTTTGAAGGTTATACAGACTCATTATTTTCCCAATGTTGGAACAGAATGCGTGCCTAATGCAGAGCAAATATTTTTTGTTTCCATGTAAAAATCAAAACTGTAGTCTCCACCATCTCGCCCTATGCCACTGGCTTTCATGCCACCAAACGGTGATGGTAAATGCCTGTTATTCTCTGAATTCACCCATATCATGCCAGCATCAAGTTGATGAGACAATCGTAAACTTCGACCAACATCATTGGTCCAAAGATAAGCGGCAAGTCCATATTCTGTATCATTGGCAATATCCAATGCCTCTTTTTCATCTGCAAAAGAGATGGCGCTCAATACCGGTCCAAAAATTTCTTCTTGAGCAACACGCATATTGTTTTTAACATCTGCAAATAATGTTGGCTTCACATAATTACCAACTTCATTAATTGGACAAGCCTTACCGCCAGCTGCAATATTGGCTCCCTCTTCTTTTGCAATGTCAAAATAACTACAAACTTTTTCCAAATGCTGAGTATGAATCAGAGGGCCAATCTCAGTTTCCGGACAAAGTGGATGCCCAACTTTAAGCTTGTTTACTCTTTCAATTAATTTTTGAATAAATTCATCATGAATTGATTCCTGGATTAATAATCGACTTGATGATGTACATCGCTCCCCATTCAAGCTGTAAATCATAAAAACTACAGCATCAAGCGCTCTATCAAGATCTGCATCATCGAAAACTATAACTGGATTCTTTCCACCTAATTCAAAATGAACACGCTTTAAAGTCGGTGCACCTTGTTGCATTATAGTTCTTCCGGTTGATGAGTCGCCTACAAACGCAAGTGCTTTTATGTCAGGGTGCTCAGTAATAAGTTTACCCGCTTCACGCCCAGACCCATGAACACAATTTAGCACTCCTTCAGGCAGTCCTGCTTGATGAGCAATTTCAGCAAGCATCATTCCAGTGTAAGGAGAAAACGCTGCCGGTTTATGAACAACTGTACAACCAGAAGCTAATGCAGGTGCAATTTTCCAAGTTGAAAGCATAAATGGAGTGTTCCAAGGAGTAATCACTCCCACAGGTCCAATAGGCTGCCGAATTGAATAATTTAAGTGTTCATCCACAGGCATTGATTTACCCTCTCGAGCCGATGGCGCCATATCCGCAAAGAAACGAAAATTTGCTGCCCCTCGAATTGCTGCTTTACTCATAAAGCGAATGGCTTGCCCTGAATCAACACTTTCTACAAGTGCGATATCTCTAGCGTTTTCTTCAATAGCATCAGCTACCTTATGGAGAATTTTCTTACGCTCTTTACCGGATATGTTACGCCAGGTCTCAAATGCTTGAGTTGCAGCATGGCAAGCAGCGTTTACATCTTCTGAGTTACCTGAAACAACACTACCTATAACAGAATTATTTGAAGGCGCTATACTTTCAAAGGTGTTACCTGATTTACTATTATGATGCTTTCCATTAATAAAATGCGGTAACGTTCCTTGTGTAAATCGCTTAACAAGGTTCTCTGAATCTCTTACATTTGTTTCAAAATCATACGTCATAACTAATCCTCAATTCTTTTTGTCATGTGCTCACGAATATTACTCTCTTTCCATCGTAAATTTGCATCCAATTCTTGTATTTCAAAAGATAAGGCGATCGGCTCAGATTGTGAGAATGTACCAAAAAATTGTGTGAGTGATTCAAATAACTGTTGCCCTGCTTCCTTCTTTATTTCTGCAGATCTACCTGGAGCGATTCTAAGGGTGGTATTCACAAAGGTATTAGAAGAATGACCATCAGCAATTAAGAAATGTTGTCTAGCAACAGCTCTCGTTCTTAAACCGCCCAAAGGAAGTGCATCAATAGATGCAGCAGTATCATGCATAACTCGCACCAAATCAGATACATCAATCTGCTCTTCAATGTTGGCTGAATATTCAATTGTTAAATGGGGCATTCTTATAATCACCATTATTTGAATTAATTTAACATGTTAAGTATACTGTTTTACAAAAGAACGTCAAGAACAAAGTAATAATGATTATCCTAGGAAAAATTCATGGCAAAATTAGATGCAATAAAAGGCTCCATACCACCAATTATTACCCCAATAAAAGATGGCCAAGTTGACTATTCGACCTATGCGAGATTAATCGAATACCAAATAAACAATGGATCGCATGGTATTCTTGTTAATGGCACCACTGCCGAGCCATCAACGCTTAGTGCAGAAGAACGCAATAAACTTATTGATGTTGCAATGGAAACCACAAACGGTAAGTTACCAGTTATTGCCGGCACCGGTTCTCAGTCATTCGTTGAAACAGAAATACTTACAAATCATGCAATTAATGCTGGTGTTGATGCTTTGTTAATTGTAACTCCATACTACATCAAGCCCCCACAAAGAGGCTTGATCGATTATTTTCTAAATATAACTAAAAATACTGAAATTCCATGGATGATTTATCACATTCCAGGTAGAACAGCTGTTAGCGTCGCATTAGATTCCATGAAAGAACTTCAAGCAAGATCTCCAAATTTTGTTGGAATGAAACATGCAGTCAATGATTTGGGATTTGTTACAGAGTGTTTCTCAGCTTTGGGTAATGATTTTAAAGTCTTTGTAGGTCTTGAAGAATTATCATTTCCAATGATGAGCATAGGTGCATGCGGTCTAATGAATGCTGTAGGTAATCTAAGGCCAAAGATTTTATCTGAAATGTGTGAAGCTATTTGGGAAAATGATATGCAAAAAGGTAGAGAACTGCATCAAACATTACTGGAAATAAATCAGGCAGTCTTTTATGACACCAATCCCATCCCAATAAAATACATGATGAAAAAACTAAATATTATGCCGAGTAATGAACATCGTTTACCAATGACACCTGCTACACCAGAATTAGAAAAACGTCTCGATGAAGTTCTTTCTCGAAGCGGACTACTAGAAGGATAATTAAATGAGATTCTTAAGCTTTAAACACAAACAAAGAGTCAGTTTTGGTGTCGTCAAAGATCAAGGAATAATTGATTTAGGCGCCAAAAACCTTGACCTTCTTGATCTAAGAGAAGCGATCAAACAAGATCGTCTGTCTGAACTCAAAGATCAAGCACATTCTCTTGAACCAGAGTATTCACTGGAAGAAATAGAATTCTTACCCACCATACCAAACCCTGA
>Ga0208766_1000579_pt1 | contig 20239 bp, 24 predicted proteins | sample ETN01SmetaG_3_FD_185792 | JGI IMG/M metagenome (GOLD analysis project Ga0208766, IMG submission 185792) | Marine microbial and viral communities from oxygen minimum zone, Eastern Pacific Ocean - ETNP2014F12-01SV263 (SPAdes) (version 2) | ecosystem: Environmental > Aquatic > Marine > Oceanic ... | reverse complement strand
GATTTAGCTGAGCGTTACCTGTCTTCAGTGATGTTTGAGACTGTGCCCACAGGCATCATTCAAGAGCCAGTGCCGGCCTAAGACGCATATCTGGCAATACAGCATCCGGCGGGATCCACATCGCATCGCCATAAGAGAAAAAACGGTACTGGTGCTCGATCGCCTCGGCATAGAGCGCCAATAACCGTTCACGGCCAACTAAGGCACTCACCAACAGCAAGAGAGAGCTTTTGGGCAAGTGAAAGTTGGTGAGCAAGCCATCGACTACAGCAAAGCGATAACCAGGCCGGATCACTAGGTTCACTGGCCCCCTAAACGACTTCAGAGTTCCACCACCTGCCAAAACTGCTCCTTCAAGAGCCCTCACGCTGGTGGTGCCAACCGCGATCACCCGTCCGCCTCGAGCTCGAGTGGCCATCACCGCCTCAACCACCTCATCGCGCACCTCCACCCATTCGCTGTGAAGCTCCAACTGCGTTAAGTCCTCTGTCTCTACAGGTCGAAAAGTACCCAGACCAACATGAAGGGTCACACGTGCCTGCAGCACTCCTCGCTGCGCTAAGGCTTCCAACAATTCATCACTGAGATGCAGCCCAGCTGTCGGTGCAGCTGCAGCACCGGGGCGGGCTGCATAGCGAGTTTGATAGCGATCGCTATCACTTGGATCATGACGTTGGATATAAGGCGGCAAGGGCACTTCGCCATAGCGCTCAAGCAACGACTCGATCGCCTCGGCATCTGCATAACAAGATGGAAACTGCACTAGCCGACCCCCACTTGCAGGGTCATTGCCAATTACCTGCAAAGCGATGGGCTCCTGATCCAAAGCCTCAAGCCAAACTTGATCACCCGATCGCAAACGTTTGGCCGGTCTGGCCAAGCACAACCAGCGCCCCTCCCCGCGTGGCTCAAGCACCAATAACTCGGCCAAACCACCGCTTGAACGCCTTACCCGCAGCCGAGCTTTGAGAACACGAGTGTCATTGATCACGAGCAGATCGCCAGCTTGCAACTCCTCCTGCAAGTTCCAGACCTTGGCATGTCGAGCTTTGGAAAGCTCCTCTGCAAATGCCGGCAGAATCAAAAGTCGCGCTGCATGACGTGGCTCTACCGGTGCCTGAGCTATGCGCTGAGGATCCAACACATAGTCGTAAGAACTGAGTAGAGAATCTCTGGTATCTAACACTAAAAGAAGATAAGACGCGAGAAGGGATGAATCAGTTTCGTCTTAAGGCCAAACCAATCAAATGAAGTTAATGATCAACTATTCCGCCAGGTAATAACGCACCACGCAAAATACCCTGCTGTAGTCACCTGAAAGAGCCTTGAATAAATAACTAGCACGCTGATTAAGCAGCATCTGGTCAAGCCAGTCGCGGGGGATGACCAACGCCATTACCACAGTGGTGGTGCGCTCTGGATGAAGCTCTTCCTGCTCCACTACATAGTCACAGAAAGGGTCAATAACAGAACTAAATTGGCTCTCCAAAAGGCGTAGCTCAAGTTCCCCTGGTTGCTCGCCAATGAGTCCATCCCAAGCCGTACGGATTCGCTCTGAATCATCATTTTCACCAAGCACAATCACTGCCGTGACGGAGTCTGCAATTGAGCATCCGTAACGCAGCGCTTCCATAGAAGCGCTCATCAATTCTGGAATCCACACGATGCAGTGGTTACCCAAAAGAGGTGTACGAGGCTCCACCTTCAATGGGCCGAAATCAGGATCCAGAGCGAGTGCTGCATAAGCCCTGCGATAACGGCGACGGATTCGTGCCAAACCCCATACCAATAAAGGTATGGCAACCACCACCGTCCAGGCACCCTCCTCGAATTTGCTCACCACGATCACCACCAGCACCAGAAAAGTGGTGCTGGCACCAAGCGCATTCATCAACATTCGTCCCTGCCAGCCAGCACCCCGCAAACGCCACCAATGACGTACCAATCCCAACTGGGAGAGAGTGAAAGCCGTGAATACACCTAAGGCATAAAGGTTCACAGCAACAGTGGTATCGCCATGACAAATCACGATGATCAACGCCGTGACCACCACCAGAACGCCAATGCCGTTCTGATACACCAATCGATCACCTATCCAGCTCAACTGCCTTGGCAAACAATGATCTTCTGCCAACATCGCCGCCAAACGTGGAAAGCCCGCAAAGGCGGTATTGGCCGCTAACACAAGAATGAAAAGAGTGGAAAGCTGCAGGGCCCATAACAGAACACTGCTAGAGCCAAAAGCCCGAGAGCCAATCTGAGCCAACACTGTGACCCGATCATTGGGGACGATTCCATACATGTAGCCCAGGCCGCTCACCGCCAGGAACATGGTGGATAGCAACACACCTAAAACCAACAACGTGCGACGGGCATTAGCGACTGCAGGTTCCTTAAAAACTTTCACCCCGGTAGCAATGGCCTCAATACCAGTCATCGCCGAACAACCTGAACTGAAAGCCCTAAGGATCAAAAACCACCCAAGTGGCTGAACTGCTTGAGCAGCTGGTGGCATATCCGGCACAAAACCATGCACAAAAACGAGGTCTTTCAATCCTGCAAATATCAACAACGCCACCATCACCACAAAGGCATAGGTAGGTAGCGCAAAAATCCGTCCAGCCTCCTTAAGACCACGCAAATTTGCCCAGCCGATCAACACCAAAAGAAAAAGCGCCAACGAGACTTCGTGATCGAGCATCGACGGCACAAGGGAAGAGAGGGCCTGAGTGCCGGCCATTAAGCTCACCCCCGCAGTGAGGGTGTAGTCGATCAGCAATGCCGCACCCGCAATCAAACTGACATTGCGGCCAAGATTGTCGCGTGCCACGACGTATGAGCCACCACCTTCTGGATAGGCCTCAATCGCCTGCCGGTAAGAGAGCACAACAATGGCAATTAGTCCGATGATCGCCAAGGTGATCGGCACGGAAAGCCCCAAGGCGCCGCTGCCGCCAAGGATCAGAACACCAAGCGATGCTTCTGTGGCATAAGCCACCGATGACAAGGCATCCGATGAGAGGATCGGCAGAGCCTGAATATTGGCAAGACGTTGATCGGTAGCCCTGTTGCGCAGCAGTGGATTACCGAGGAGTTTCTGAAAAAAGCTCAAGTCACCTTGGAATCATTTTCTTCAGGATGCACAAAAAAAAGCCAATGGTCTCTCAGCGAACCTGATAACAACTCTCTGACAAAAAGATGCCCAGTAAAGACAACCTGCTTCAATCTTGCCCCCTTAGTGATCTGGTTAGACAAACTGAGCTGATAAAGCTGCCAATTAAAGCGCCAAAGTTTCCGGTCGAGTCTCAATCAATTCAGCTAAATCCTTGAGGAAGGCTGCAGCATGAGCGCCATAGATCACCCGGTGATCTGCAGTGAGATTTACCTGCATCTGAGGCTTAACCGCAATAGAGCCATCCTTAGCTGCTACGACAGAGGGCCGCGATGCAGCTACCGCCAAAATTGCGCCAGTTCCAGGAGGGAGAATTGCATCAAAACGATCTACGCCGAACATACCCAGATTGGAAAGAGTGAAGCTGCCGGTGCTGTATTCCTCAGGCTGTAGTTGCTTACTGCGAGAACGCTTCACCAGATCGCTCCACTGCCTTGACATCTCGTAGAGGTCAGTGCGATCAGCGTTCTGCAACACCGGTGTAATCAGTCCGCCGTCGTCCATTGCCACAGCAACAGCAACATTCACCTGCTCTGGATAGGCCATCCCTTCAGAGCTATAGGCCGCATTCACCTGAGGATGACGAGCAAGAGTCAGAGCCACAGCCTTGGCCAACAAGGCCGTCATCGTCACGCCTTTGGGCTTCACCTGCTTATAAAAAGCATCCAACTTATCGGTGATAATCGTGTAGCCAACCCTGAAACAAGGGAAGGCCAAACTGGCCTCCATGTTGCGATTAACAGCTTGCTGAAGATTATTGAAAGCTGCTGTTTCCCCGGAAGCTCCAAAGCTCTGACCTGCCGGAGCAGAAATAGCATTAGCAACACCTAGCGAACCGGCATGACCCACAGCAGCTGGGGCACTACCTTCTGCGACCCGAGGCACACTTATCGGCTGACCTGCAGCCTGCTGCACATCATCAGCCTGGATGCGCCCATGAGGTCCACTTCCACGCAGCTTATTTAGGTCAACACCCATCTGCGCTGCAAGTTTTTTTGCTCGTGGGGAAGCCACGATGCGTCCATTACTAACAGCCGTAACGCTGGCAACAGGTTGTGGGGCTATGGGAGGAGAAGCAAGAGCAGCTGGTGCTGGTTCTTTTTTGGCTTTTGAAACCGCTTGCGCAGGGGTTGGATCAGCAGCAGGTGCAGCAGGAGCCTTGGCCTGAACTGCCGCAATTTCGGCCTCGCTTTCAACAATCAAACCAATCGTTTCACCCACCGGGGCCGTACTACCAGCCGGCATCAACACCGCAGCGAGGTAGCCGTCTTGAAATGACTCCACATCCATATCGGCTTTATCTGACTCGACCACCAGCACCGACTCACCGCGACCAACCTTTTCTCCTGGTTGCTTAAGCCACTCAATGATCTTGCCCTCCGTCATCGTCGAGCTCAGGGCAGGCATGAAAATGTCGTGAGTCGCCATATTGCTGTCAGGAGCAGGGGTTTGGGGGTGCGTTCAAAAAGTTTTAGTCTTTGAACCAACTATTCCGGCATTTTAATTGGGCGTGGAAGGGCGATTATCGGGCTAGGGGGCATCAGGGTTGGGTAGGTGGTGCAAGTCATTGCGCAAGCCCACTTATGGGAAAAAATTATAGGATTTTTTTGAAAGCAAAAGGAATGGTATGTAGGTTCATTTATCTATCGTTCTTTGTTGGGGAACTACCTTCTTGTTATAAAAACACCACCCCGTAAGGAGGAGATGGTGTAGATATGACAACTAATAGAACAGTGGTAGAACTTGACGATTTAACGCCTTACTCCTTACTGCAACTATCTATACAAGAAGGAATGAGGTGATTACTCTCTATAAATTGCTCAATAGTCCTAATTGTTACCCCTTTTGGGAACATTGTAAATCGGGGAGGTCTTCCCTCTCTTTACTCCATATTCATGAAGTCCTATTAGATATTCATTCATTATCCTATTGCAATCAGCAACTATCTTTGGATACATAGACCCCATTTCATATGGTCTTAAATACCTCTCTACATAATCCATAGTCATACTTAGAAATACCTGTGTTCCATCTATTAACAATTGAAGTCTCCAAAGCGTCTATTGATAGAGGCATGTCTCAAAGACTCTTTGCGCCCCTATCAAATGAAAACCAACACAGGTCTGCTTCTCCTTGCTGGGGTGGTTGCAATCACAGCAGTGCCATCTATAAGGTCTTCTATCGCTACACCTGTCCGGCAGCAGTTTGAACTCACAACAGGGCAAAAGGAGTTCATCAGGCAGTTTGATGAAGCAGTAGGCACAAAAATCCTTCCAGTGGCATCAAGTGCTGCTGCTGTTCCCATCGTCAAAGCAGCATCATTTGCTTGCGGAGACACTGCCCTGCAAAGAGAAGCAGTATTTGCTGTTGGTGGTAATGAATGGCAGGCAAAAGACGCTACAAGGAGGTTTGAGAAACTCTTTTGTGGCAATCAGGTGTAAGGGGTAGTTTGATTTATTAAGAGATTAGGATTGGTAGTTATAGTTTTCCAAAGTGTCTTGCTGCACGACACATATATGCATAATCAGTAAACTTACTGCCAAATTTGTTACTGGCAGTACATAACCCATGCCTTCTCCTAAAACTTGATTCGTCAAAAGAACTGTTCCATTGTGTTTTCTTCCTTGCCAAATCCTCCCGCACTCCTCCTGTCTTGCACCAAGCAACACCAAACTCGTTTACCTCACAACTAATATTTTCTTCTTTTATGCAAAGAGTTCCCCCAGTTTTGCTTTTTTAACAAAACCCCTTGTAAACGCACCAAACCAAGAACCACTATTCATAAGTGCTGTTCCACCTCTCACAGCAACAAAAACCCCAAGAAGGAGGATTGTTTTTGGCAAATCGTTTGAGTTGTCGTTGTTTGACATTGCTTGCGTTTTGCATTTATACAATGCATTAAGATCCTTCTTTTCATCAAAACGATTTGACATCGAACGATGGTGCATTAATGAATTTGGTTGAGCTTGCCACGATATACAATTAGTCTTCTTTCTTGGTATTATCGCTAATCATAGATACACCTTGAAGAACAATCATATTTGACATTAAGAACCAGACACCTTCTGAAAATACATTTATACGATGCCTCAACTCCCTTGAAGGTATGTCTGCTTTAACTGCCACCTCTAATGCAGCATTATCCCTTAACGCCCACGACCCGAAGTAAATAGATAAACCCACCCCATAGACAACTGCAAAGCATCCAACAACTTTTTTCATTTGGTTATTATTCTGGAGAACCTACTAATAGCATTCCATATAGGTTTAGTCCATGCTTCTTGATTCTTTCACTTGAATACAAAAACCTTAGTTCTCATAGTGCCAAGATCTTTTCCCATGCATTTAAGGTTGACATCTTTCGCATTCACTAGGGCACCTCATCCAGGACTATTGCTATCAAGGAGAAATGAGGTCGAGAACATGACCATTGCCATCAACCAACCTGAAGCGTTTACCTGTTGCTTCTGCTCTCCTTTTGGCCGTTCGATAGGCATCCCCTTGATTATGTTTGGTTTGGTAGTGCTTCCAATTTCCGAATTGATCTTGATATTCCAAGTTGATCTTCGTCTGAGCAAAAGCATTCAGCGGCAAGAGCAGCAGAGAAATTAAGAGCAGACGTTTCATAAAGAAAATACCTTGATAACGATCACTGTGAGAATCACACCTTTTAAAAAAGACAACCACAGCATTGCATAATCACTAATTCGATAATTCCTCTGCCACCAAGCGATATATCTCTTATGCCATTTAATTAGGCTCATTTGCTTTCTTCCTCCTCTTTCCATGGGTCATTACACAATGTCTCTTGATGTTGTTTTTGAGGGGATTCGTTCTGCCTTGATTCTTTTAGGTCTTTCCAATCGCACCACATCGCATTGATCAACCATTGCTGCGACTGACTCTGTGATCCCTCATCAAGCAATTTGATTTGGAATGGCTTGAGACCCTCTTTCCATTGCTTGTACTGCTCTTTCCAGTCCTCATCATTCATGCCACTACCTCCTGCTGCTGAAGAATTCGTCGAACCATAGCCATAGAAGTAGTCATACCCATAAGTACAGCAATGATTCCATATCCATCACCTTTATGCCGCATTTTTACCACTACTGCCTCTGACAACTCACGCATGGTTATTGACACGCCAATCAGCTCGCCTAGGCCATTCCCTAATAGGGCTAACTAACTAAATATCAAATACCCACTTTGGAGAGCAAATAAGCCAAGAGATCAGACACCTTCAATTTCCTGCACGACACCATCGCGCACCACCACAGACACCTGCATCTTCTCCACCAAGTTGTCACCCACGTTCAGATCACAGAAACTTTCGATCTGACCTTGCTCCACAATCTGCTCCATCTCCAGTTCGCGCACCTGAGCCTGCTGCTGCAGCAGATTGCGCTTCTGCTCCTCAAGTTCACTTCGCTTTGCAGCCACCTGCTGCTGCACCTGGGCCACCTGATCCTGCACACGCGGATCTAAGGGATTGGAACTCTGGCGACGCACCTCATCAACGACCTGTTGGCCTTCCTGTTCCAACTGACCCAACTGCTGATCAGTTGTAGCGATGGCGTTACTGAGCTCACGTTCAGCCTCCTCCTTCCACACCGGCGTCACCACCGCGCGAATAGTGATAGAGCGTTTAATCGATAGGGTCGTGCCTTCGGACATGAAAATGATGAGTAAGAGCTAAGAGTCTCAGCCTGTGGCCATGAGATTAACTGTCTGCTGAAAACTAGATGTTCAACGGCCATAAAGGGCCGCAATCAATGCCCGATCACGAAGCCTGATCTGATCTCGCCGCTGCTTAAGAGTCTGCGTAAGCAGGCCGTTCTCAATCGTGAACGCCTCCACCAGGGCAACACCCATCAGCCGTTCATCTGCTCTAGAGCTTGAACGCTGAGTTAGCAAACGATTTAGTTCACCGCGTAGCAACCGCCGCAATGCCTCATCCCCTGGAGATCCACCCAAATCGTCCGGCAACGACAATCCCTGATCTTCTGCCCAGGCCAACATCACCTCGAGCTTAGGTACCACTAAGCCAGCAAGCTGCCGCTCGTCCTGGCCGACAAGCATCACCTGTTCCAACAATGGACTAGCAACCAATGCTGCTTCTAGCGGACCAGGCTCAATGTTCTCCCCACTGCTAAGCACGATCGTGTCCTTAGCGCGGCCAGTAAGCACCAATGAGCCATCGGGCAGCAGCATTCCCAGATCACCGGTATCAAACCAACCCTGCGCATCAAGCACCTTCGCTGTGGCCTCTGGTTTCCTCAAATAACCAGCCATCACTTGAGGACCCCGAACCAATACACGGCCACGTTGACGGAACATCAAGGGCGCCCCAGTTTCAGGGTCCACGATCCGAAACTCAGTATCAGGAAGAGGCGGCCCTGAACTGCCACGGATATTCCTCCATGGCCTGCGGCAACTGACGACTGGACTGGTCTCAGTAAGGCCATAGCCCACCAGCAGCTCCACCCCCACCGCCTCAAAGAAGGCATCCACATGCGGAGCAATTGCTCCGCCACCATTAATTGGGAAACGCAGCTGTCCACCACAGAGCTGGTTCAACACCTTTGGCCATAGCAAAGCCGCTGCTAAACCATGTAAAGGCCAGCGCAGCATCGCTTCTAGCAAGGCCCGTATCCGGATGTTCAAAGGCACCGGCTGCAGCAGCAGGTTGCGAGAAGTGCGCCAGGCCTTTCGCTGGGAACCACTATTGGCCAAAGCTGAGCGCAGCAAGCGTTGCTGCCCAACAGGCATTGCCTTCACCGCCTCTTCAAAGCCCGCCTGGATCGCCTCCCAAAGCCGCGGCACCGTTGCCATCACAATCGGTCTTACCCGAGGCAAATCCCGCTTCAGTTGCTTGATCGTGGTGTAGCTCTGCGTACATCCACAAGAAAAGAAGTAGTACTCAGCACTGCGCTCGTAGGCATGCCAGATGGGCAACACACTCAAAACCGGTGCGCCCGGTGAGGGATAGGCCACACAAGCCAAGCAACGCATCTGATGCAGGAGGTTGGCGTGGCTAAGGGGCACACCCTTTGGCTGTCCTGTTGTACCGGATGTATAGAGGATCGTGGCCGTTGCAGATGCCGCCGTTTCGAAAGAGCGATCCTTGATCGGATCAGGCGCAGGCTGCCCCGCACCTGCTGTAAGCAATGCATCCCAGCCCAACAATCCATCAGCGGGCTCACCTTCTAGCTGCAAAACCAGCCGCAAAGCCCTTCTCTGTTCTTCTGAAAGGGCAAGCTTGCGCCACAACTCTGCGTTCTGCACCACAAGGGCAATAGCACCAGAATCCTCAAGGATGTAACGCAGCTCTTCCACAGGAGCAGTAGCTCCTCGCACTGCATTTGCAGCGCCAGTGCGCATTAAGCCCTGATCAGCCACCAGCCATCGAGGGCTGTTCTCTGCAAAAAGCGCCACCACATCACCCCTGCCAATACCGAGATGGCGAAATGCCGCGGCAGCTAAAGCAATTTTCCCTGCAAGCTCTCCATAGCAAAAGCGCTCGGGGTGAGCTGCATGGGGGGCATCCACCGCCAGTATCTGCCCATGGTTCTCTGCCAACCAAGGCCAGATCTGATCAACGCGGCCCATGCTGGCGACATGGCTCTGACGAGCTAACGCTTCTTCTTCCTGTCGCGAAGGATGCCAGTACGCCTTAGCAACCGAACCCTCAAGGCTGTTTTCTCTCACCTTGCTACCTGCTGTCTCATGTGACATCTTCAATGCGCCCAGGACTACTAACGGCTCTCATCAAAGGCAAATACTGCTTGATTAACAAGTGAATCTGGGGTCTGCCATGCCAAGCCAAAGCGTTCACTGAAGCTCTGACGCATCAAAGGCTGAACCTCTGCGACCGTGAGCCCAGGAATCCATTGATCAAGCCGACCCACCGAATGGTCCGCCAGACCGCAAGGAACAACTGCGGAAAAGCCCTCCAAATCACAATCCACATTGAGAGCTAAACCGTGCTGAGTAATCCAACGACGACAACCAACACCAATTGCAGCCACCTTGCGACCTTCGAGCCATAAACCTGTAAGCCCCTGCAGACGTTCACCCGCTAATCCCAAAACAGCCAATACATCAATCAGCACCTGCTCGAGCTGGCGTAGATACCAATGCAGGTCGGTTTGATAGCGACGAAGATCCAAAACTGGATAGGCCACTAGCTGACCAGGCAAATGATGGGTGACCTCCCCACCCCTATCAATGCGAAACAAGGCAGCAGGCGGATTGTTGAGATCAAAGAGCAGATTGGCCTCACTTGCACCGCGACCCAGGGTGTAACACGGTTGATGCTGCAACAACCAAACTGCTTGCGGGGCAAGGGGTTGGGCAAACAAATGTTGCTGCCACTGCCGCTGCCAGGCCAATGCTGTATTTAACGGCACCAGCTCGCTGCACTCAAAAAGAAAAGCCGTTGGGGGCTTTGCTGATGCAGAAGTTTTACCTAGCTTGCTTATATCAACCGGCACCGGAGGGATGCCATGAAGCTAGTGATCCATGGACGCAATCTTGAACTGACACCTGCCTTACGCGAATACACCCAATCAAAACTAGAGCGGGCGGTTCAACATTTTGAAGACATGGTGGTAGAAGCTGATGTACACCTTTCTGTAGCTCGAAACCCTCGAGTGCCACAACAGACTGCCGAGGTCACCGTTTTTGCTAATGGCACCGTGATCCGCGCCCAGGAACGCAGTGAAAACCTTTACGCCAGCATTGATCTTGTAGCCAGCAAGCTCAGCCGTCAGCTACGCCGCTACAAGGAACGTCATAGCGACCATCACCACAGCCCAGGACATCGCGCATCATCAACGCCAACTACTGAAGCGGTGATCGATGAAGCGCAAGTCGATGGTTCACTACTTGATGGCAAAGAGGCGCATCTCCCCAACCCAGGAGTAAGGCGCAAATATTTCCCCATGCCACCAATGAGCGTCGAAGCAGCACGGCATCAACTTGACCTGATCGACCATGACTTCTACCTGTTCCGCGAACAAGAAAGTGGTGAACTGCAGGTGATCTACCGACGCAACCATGGCGGCTACGGGGTAATCCAAGCTCGAGCTTGAGCGTAAGCAGTCTTAATGTCCGCCTCCTCCAAGCAGCGTGATTTACCGGATCTAGCACCACTGATCAATCAGGCGTTGTTAGATCCCCACCTTGATCAAGAGGCCCTGCAGCAGGCCTGTGATGCCGCACGCCACTTCGGCTTTGCCGGTTTATCTACCAACCTCACTCGTCTTACTGCAGCTCGTGAGCGGCTCGGTCCTCCCGGGCCAACAAGGCTCATTGCCGTAATCGCCTTTCCCTTTGGTGCCATACCGAGCACGCTCAAACAGGCCGAAGCAGAATGGGCCGCTGCTCATGGAGCAGAGGAACTTGATGTAGTTCCCGATTTCTGGGCCCTCAGCCAGGGCAGAAGCGAACCCTTCGCAGAAGAACTAGCCAAACTCTGCGCGCTAGGGCTGCCTGTAGGCGTCATCCTCAACATGGCAAGGCTGCCTGCAGACAGCCTCTCCATAGCTGTTGATGCCGCCATCGATGCAGGTGCAAGCGCAATACAAACTGGCAATGGCTTCGGTCCAGCAGTAACTGCAGCTGATGTTCATCAACTTGCAAACCTGGCTCGCGGCCGTTGCGCAATCAAGGCAGCAGGAGGGCTTCACACTCTTGAGCACAGCCTCGAGCTAGTGGAAGCTGGTGCCACTCGTATTGGCACTAGCCGCGGCCCAGAACTAATGCAAGCACTACGCCGCGGCCAAACGTGAGTGGAGAGCGGCGCCTAAACGGCCTCTCCCTCAAGGTGGGCCCCCTCGGGGAACATGATCGACTTCTCACTCTGCTCAGTGATCAAGAAGGAGTGACACGCCTTGCAGTACCAGGAGCGAGGCGGCCACGCAGCAGCCTTGCCGCAGCAGTACCGCTGAGCTTGCTGGAGCTACAGGTAGGAGGACGCCGCGGTCTAGCCAGGGTGCGACAACTGAAGGTGCTGCGCAGCTTCAGCAATGTCGGGCAACAGTTGGAGACACTGGCAACTGCCCAGGCCCTTGCCGAACTCAGCTTGATGCTGGTAGCAGGCAACGATCCTCTACCTGGCCTACTCAACACAGTGCTAATCCATCTCGAGCGACTCGAAAACCTCAGCCAGGTTCATCCGCTAGATCTAAATACAACCCTGGCCAGCAGCGTGCAGGCTTGCGTTCATTTACTTGCACTAGGCGGCTATGGCCTACCGGTGCAGAAATGCTGCCGCAGCAACTTGGCGCTAGAACCACCCATAGGCCAATGGGAATGGCGCTGCAGCCTGATGCCAGAAGAAGGCTTTGCAATTGGCTCTCTGCCCGGAGCAGCACTTGAACTAAACCCTTCAGAGCTGGCCTTATTACAACGGCTGCTTCGTCCTGCACTACCCATACGCCGCGATGGCGAACTAATGGGGCCAAGAGAAGTGTGGCTGCGACTACTTGCTGTGGTGGAGTGCTGGATTCGCACCCATCTGCCACACAACGTGCGGGCCCTGGCGATGTTGCGAGAAGCACTGATCAGCGCAAGCGATGAGCGATCATGACCGCGACACCACATCCATCTTGAGCGGTTCAAACCTAAACAACCCTGAACCGACCCTGCCTACCGGCGCGAATCCCGAAGGACGCCGTGGGCTGCAAGCAGTGATCAAGCTGGATGGATTTCGCCGGCTATGGATTGGTCAAATCTTCTCGCAGTTAGCTGACAAGTTCTACATCGTGTTGATGGTGTATCTGATCGCCCAGTACTGGGTGAGCAGCACACCTCAAAGCAACGATGCCTTGGCAGAGATTGCGGCAGCGATTCGGATGGATTTCGAAACCCGCGCCCAAAGGATCACTCTCTTAGCGACAGGGATCTATGTAGCCAACACAATCCCAGCTATGGCGCTGGGAACGGTGGCGGGGGTATGGGCCGATCGCTGGCCTAAACGTCGGGTGATGGTGGCCTCCAATGCCCTGCGCGCTCTGCTGGTGCTCTTGGCCCCAGCCTGTATTTTGCCTGGCCCTCATTGGATCGGTCTGAGCTGGGGATACTGGGCGCTACTGGTGATGACCTTCCTCGAATCAGTCCTCACCCAATTCTTTGCTCCTGCCGAACAAGCAACCATCCCACTATTGGTGCCCAAGGAACATCTCCTGGCTGCCAATTCTCTGTATCAAGCCACCAGCATGGGTGCCACGATCGTGGGATTTGCCCTTGGCGATCCGATTCTGCGCCTATTAAGACAAGCTTTTTTAGCTCTTGGACTCCATGGAGGGGAATTCCTACTGCTGCCTTTCTGCTACGGCATGGCAGCCCTGAGCCTCAGCCAGATCCGAATTAAAGAACAGCACCGCTTGAGGTCCAAAGAAAGCGTTTGGAAAGAAATCGGAGATGGATTACAGGTACTGCGAGAAAGACCAACAGTGCGAATGGCCATGGGCCACCTCGTATTGCTCTATAGCCTGCTCGCCGCGCTGTATGTCTTAGCCATCAGCCTCGCCTCCTCCATCGAAGGCCTTGGACCCACACGCTTTGGCACACTGCTGGCGATCAGTGGGCTGGGAATGGCCCTCGGTGCTGTGGTGATAGCCCAGATCGGCCATGACTTCAGCCGCCGCCGCCTAGCAGCCACTGGCCTTGGTGTAATTGGCTGGAGCTTGGTGCTACTTGGCCAGCTGCAGGGATCCTTGATCTTCACCTTGCTGCTGTGTGGATTACTGGGAGTAGGGGCAGCGCTTGTGGCGATCCCAGCGCAGACGACTCTTCAAGAAGACACCCCAGAAGCACAGCGCGGCAAGGTTTTTGGCCTACAGAACAACCTGATCAATATTGCCCTTAGCCTTCCGCTTGTCCTAGCTGGCGCTCTAGTGAGCAGTTTTGGTCTAGTACCAGTGCTTTGGTTGCTTGCTGCACTTGCAATCCTGGCAGCTTTACTAGAGCGACCGTGGCAGCGCTGCTAGCTTTCACATTCAAGTAGAGGGTTGCAGCAGGTGGCGCACATCGCCTGGCTGGGAAAAAAAACACCGTTCTGCGGCAACGTCACCTACGGTCTCAACACCACAGAGGCCCTAAAGGAACGCGGCCATCAGACCAGTTTCATTCACTTCGACAATCCAGGCGGTCTGAGCAACGGCGAAAGCGCTCTGTTGGAGAACGACCCAGAAGTGAGCCTGCCATACCTGGTGAAATCTCAGGTTTACACCATTCCCTTTCCAGGAGCGCAGAGGGAACTAAAGGAATCATTCGAAAGGCTGCAACCTGATCTGGTCCACGCCAGCCTCACGCTTTCTCCCCTTGACTTCCGGCTACCTGAACTCTGCGAGCAACTCAGTGTGCCTTTGGTGGCAACTTTTCATCCGCCATTTGATAGCGGCATGCGCCACCTCACAGCAGGCACACAGCAGCTCACCTATCAGCTCTACGCACCTGCCCTAGCTCGTTATGACAAGGTGATCGTCTTCTCTGAGTTGCAAGCAGAAGTTCTAATCAAACTTGGAGTATCAGAAGAACGACTCGCGGTAATTCCCAACGGCGTGGATCCTGAATGTTGGACGCCAGCAACTACGCAATACATCACCCCAAAGCAACAGGAAGTACGCAAGCGCCTTGGCAGCAAAAGGATCTTCCTCTACATGGGACGCATCGCAGCAGAAAAAAATGTGGAGGCACTACTACGCGCTTGGCGGCTAGTGGATACCACTGGCTGCCGACTGGTGATCGTTGGCGATGGCCCGCTGCGTTCAACCCTGCAAAACAGCTCAACCACCACAAAAGAAGGCGATGTGCTCTGGTGGGGCTATGAGTCCGACCTGAGCACCAAGGTGGCCCTACTCCAATGCGCCGAGGTCTTTGTACTGCCCAGCCTCGTGGAAGGCCTCTCTCTGGCATTACTAGAGGCAATGGCAACAGGCACTGCCTGCGTGGCCACAAATGCCGGAGCTGATGGGGAAGTACTCGAGGGTGGTGCTGGCATCGTGTTAAGCACGCAAGGTGTCACCACCCAATTGCGCACCCTGCTGCCAGTACTACGCGATCAGCCAGTCCTTACAGCCGAGCTAGGACGCCTTGCGCGCGCGCGCGTGCTGGAGCGCTACACCATCACCCGCAACATCGATGACCTGGAAAGCCTCTATGGAAAGTTGCTAGGGGTAAAACCTATAGCTGCCTAATTCAAGCCAGTTCACGACTACGTTCAGCGGCGGCAACAACGGCCTCAATCAAGGCAGAGCGAACTCCAGAGCGCTCAAGCTGACGCAGCGCTGCAATTGTGGTGCCACCTGGGGAGGTCACCATGTCCTTGAGTTCTCCTGGATGCAGCTTCTGCTCTTTAAGTAGTGCTGCAGTACCCGCCAAGGTGCGATGGGCAAGATGGTGAGCCAAAGCCCGTGGCAGCCCTGCTGCTACCGCTCCATCAGCCATCGCCTCAGCCACTAGAGCAACATAAGCAGGGCCAGAGGAAGTAAGCGCCAAAAAGGCATCTAACTGGGACTCCGGCAGCTCCAGCACCTCGCTAACCGGCAAAAACATACCTTTTACAGATAAACGCTGCTCAGCGGTAACACCCTCTCCCCATGCCAATCCTGTGAGCCCAGCTCCCACCAACGCTGGAGTGTTTGGCACAGCACGCACACAATTGTGCCTAGGGAAAGTCCGCTGCAGACGCGCCAAGGTCACACCTGCAAGTACAGAAATCAACAGCGGTGGCGAATCAACATCTAACTCAGGGCGAGTCGCCAAGGCCGCTACAGCATCTAACTGCTGCGGTTTGACAGCAAGCAATTGAATCGGTGCCATCCAGGCATCCACAGCACTGGGATCACCAGAAGCTTTCAAGCGCAAACCTTTTGGCAGCTGAGCTGCAAGACGTTCAACACTTGCAGTACTACCCACTACTGCAACAACGTCCTGAGGAGATAATTCTCCTTGCCGAAGCAACGGCAAAACAAGAGCCTGGGCCATTCGGCCCAGGCCAATTACACCCAAAGAACAGGTTCTATAGGGACTAGAGGCCTGCAGCGCTAGTGACCTCCCAAGCCGGAACTGGCGCTGCACTAGCAACTTGAGACGATGACGATGCCGTTGTCGAATCGAGATCCTGATTCACCACTGTGGGTGAAGAAGCATCGTCATGACTGACATTAGAAACCGTGACACAGCTAGGAGCAAAGAGAAAAATGCTTTCTCCTACACGCTCTTGATGACCATCAATGGCAAAGGTGCCACCAGCGACAAAATCAACCGCGCGCTGAGCCTGATCAGGCTCCATCATCGTGAGATTCAAAATCACGGTCTTACGTTCACGCAAGGCCTGAATCGCACGAGGCATTTCATCAAAACTCCTTGGCTCCATCAGGTTCACCTCAGCAGAAGCCGAAGCAATACCTGGCATGCCAATCACATTGGAAGAGGAGAAACCTCCGCCTAGATCAAAAGGACTGGAATCAGATGGTGGGGCCAACGCACCACCCCTGGCATGGTCACTGCTGTGATCCATCTCCATCTGATCATCGGTGTCGTAATCAAGCTCGTCGTACTCGCCGTCGAGATAGTCATCACCAGCAACAACAGCACGAAGGCGGGAAATAATCGACACCGTTGAAATCCTCTTGGGCTGATGTGAACGTAAATCGGTTTTAAACCGACTTGAATCGAGCTTCCCTTCGGGAGACTACGAAACCTGACACCTAAATAGCGCTCCAAGTAGGCCGTGGCAAGGGTTTAGACAGTATTAATTTCATCTACGGAAGAACGAGTAGCCGATAAACGTGCGCCAAAGAGAATTGAACCCAGTCGCAACCAGGTGGCCCCTGCCTTTATGGCCACAGGCCAATCACTGCTCATTCCCATCGAGCAATCCGGCAAATCAAACTGATCAGCTAGATCACGACACTCCCGAAACAACTCACCTCGTTGCTCGAGTGAAAGCTCTAAGGGAGCCATTGTCATCAAACCAATAATCTTCAAATGAGCTAACTCAATCAAATCAGGCATGACCTGCTTGAGCTGCTCTTGAGAAAAGCCACCTTTAGTTGGATCATCCCGCAGCTTTACCTGCAACATCACCTCTGGGCAGCACTGCTCCTCAGCAGCAATCCTTGAGATGCGTTCTGCTAAAGACTGGGAATCCACCGAGTGGATCACGGCAAAGGATCTCACCACGCCCCGCACCTTATTGGCTTGTAAGCGGCCAATAAAATGCCAACGCAGGCCTTTTAAATCAGCTAGTGCCTTCAGCTTGGGCAACGCCTCCTGCAAGCGACTCTCAGCAAAATCCTGCTGACCAAGCTCAGCAAGCTGGCGTATCAAGGCAGCGGGATGCCCCTTACTGACAGCCAGTAAATGAACTCCAACGGGAAGGCGGTCGACCAAGTCCCGCCAGCGAGCAGACATCGTCACAACAGCTTCAGATAAAGGTCTGAGCGAACAGCTGCTGCCAACCTTCAGCTTCAGGGGAGCGATCACGCCGACAACGCGACAAATGGAGTTCGGCGTAGTGACGGGCGTCCTGATAGGGAATCACCTCAAACTGTGCACCTCGAGGCTGAAGAGTGACCAGGAAAAACATCCTCTGGGCATACAAGGTGGCGTAAACGTCTCGACCATCTCCTGCAGGTGCCACGAGATAAAGCATTCCGAACGTGGGGTGATTGAGATAGCGCTCTACACCCACTTGCAGCTGTTAATCATCTACAAACCACCGTACTTCCCACGTAAACCAAGCACCAATATCAGCAACATGGCAGAAGCGATGTTGAGCAAAGGCGAAGCTCCCGCCAACACCAACTGAGGGCGGAACTGCTCGGGTGGCAGCCATAGACCACCACGCGCAAGCAAAGCTTCTGCTCCTTGCTCTGCTCGCAAGAGGATATTGGCCAACAAACGCTCGCCCACTGAAAGGATCAAAGCAAAGGAGGCTTTGAATCCCAGCTGTCGCATGTTGATAGCCCGACTGGCCAGAGCCCGCAAAAGATTCTGTAACTCCTCCTGCACTAGGGGCAGAAACCGCAAGGCAAGCAACAACTGAAAACTGAGCCGATCAACAGGAACTCCAAACACAGCCAATGGCGCTAGGTACCAGCTAAGCGCCCAAACCAAATCCTCTGGTTGTGTAGTCAGCAACATCAGATTGACGCTATGCAAAACCGTGACAATCAGCGTTGCGGTATTGAGGCCCAACTCAGCGGAACGACGGCCAACCACCAAGGGGCCTCCCAATGTCAAAGATCCAATGCGCAGAGGGCCAAGTCGCAGCAACTCCCAGGATGGGCTAGTCGCACTCGCCCCTGGGACTTCCTGCGGCGAGCGCACCGCAAGGATGGAAGCGGGCTCACCAGTAGGCAAAAGCATCGCCAAAAAGCCCAAAACAGCACCCAAAAGCAGCACAAAGAGCAAAGATCGCCACCAAATCCGCAGCGGCAGACGACTTGCGAATGTGATCAACAAAAGAGCAACGACCAGAGCAAGACGCCACAAAGGACCAGCCAGTACGGGCGTCAACAGGAACATCAACACCCAAGCCAGCTTTAAGCGAGGGTCGAGACGACGCAACCATCCGGAACTTCCGGCTACGTACTGTCCAATCGGAAGCTGACGCAACCAATCCATGGCTTAGCCCATCCGGTTTTGATTGCGAGCCATATCTCGCTCAGCGTCCCGTTGTTGCTTACCACGCCAAAACAACTTCAAAGGCGTGCCATCAAAACCAAGTCCTTCTCGCAACTGCCGCTCCACATAACGGCGATATGTATCACCGAACAGCTTGGGGTCATTAACAAACAGAGTGAAACTAGGCGGCCGGCTCGCCACTTGAGTTCCGTAATAAAGGCGTCCTTGACGACCACCACGGGTGGTAGGTGGACTGCGCCAACTCAACGCTTCCTTCAACACCTCATTGACCACCGATGTACTCACCCGACGGCGATGCTGCTCAACGGCTAAGGCTGCTAAAGCGAAGATACTTTCTAAGCGCTGACCAGTGAGTGCTGAGGTGAACAACATCGTTGCCCAATCAAGGAAATAGAGCTTGGCGCGCAACTCCTTTTCCATCATCGACATGGTGTGACTATCTTTCTCGATCGCATCCCATTTATTCACCACCAGCACGCAAGCGCGACCATCTTCCTCAACCCTGCCAGCCAACCGCTGATCTTGCTCTGTAACCCCATCAAGGGCATCGATCACCAAAACACAGACATCGCTGCGTTCAATCGCCTTGAAACTACGGTTGATGCCAAAAAACTCCGGGCCGTAATTCACACTGCGACGACGTCGAATACCAGCTGTATCGATCAATCTCCAAGACTGGCCTTCTCGTTCAATGCGAGTGTCAATGGTGTCGCGCGTAGTGCCACGAATAGGGCTAACAATTGCGCGCGGTTCACCGCAAATAGCATTTAAGAGGCTCGATTTACCCACATTGGGCCTACCGATAATCGCCATCTGAATCGGTTCAGCCTCGTCGTCCTCCTCATCTTTCGGCGGCAGCAGGGCGAGAACACGATCAAGCAAATCACCCGTACCAGCACCATGAATGGCAGAGATCGGATAAGGCTCCCCCAGTCCAAGGCGCCAGAAGTCGGCCGCCATCGCCAAGCCCTGATCTGGCGACTCACATTTATTCACCGCTACCAAGGTGTGACAGGGCTGGCTACGTAACCATTCAGCAATCGATTCGTCTGCAGCCGTAACACCCTGCTGACCATCAACAATCACTACTGCCACGGTTGCTTCTGCTAAGGCCAAGTTGGCCTGTTCACGAATCTCCGGCAAAAACTCACTGTCGTCATCGAACACCAAGCCTCCGGTGTCGACCACCTTGAACTCACGATCACCCCAAAAACCATCCTGGTAGGTGCGATCACGAGTCACACCAGGCTGGTCATGGACGATCGCCTCACGACTACGGCAGAGACGGTTTACCAGCGTGGACTTGCCGACGTTGGGGCGACCGATGATGGCCACAACCGGACGCACCACTGAACTGGATCCTTGCAATTATTCTCAGACCCTACATAGGCATCGAAACCAACGCGC
>Ga0208766_1000576_pt1 | contig 20365 bp, 18 predicted proteins | sample ETN01SmetaG_3_FD_185792 | JGI IMG/M metagenome (GOLD analysis project Ga0208766, IMG submission 185792) | Marine microbial and viral communities from oxygen minimum zone, Eastern Pacific Ocean - ETNP2014F12-01SV263 (SPAdes) (version 2) | ecosystem: Environmental > Aquatic > Marine > Oceanic ... | reverse complement strand
TCAAATCGTTCAAGGTTTTCAACTGAATTGGTTTCAAAATGCATTAGTACATATGAACCATATTTATGCTCTTGAATATTGTATGCCAATCTCTTCTTACCCCATACAAAATGATTGATAACATTGAATCCGTATTCTGAAACTTTATCTGAAACAGTTTTCATTGCCTGGTCAATTTTGCTTTGTTCGTAATTTGGATTTACTATATATAAACTTTCATAATATCTCATTTAAATCTCCTTAAAATTCTAAGCAATCAGTGGCGCAATTACTAATGACACTACGGACATAAGTTTAATTAATATGTTTAGTGATGGACCCGATGTGTCTTTAAATGGGTCTCCTACTGTATCACCAACAACAGCAGCTTTGTGAGCTTCTGAGCCTTTTCCGTAGGATTCACCATCTACACTAATCCCTTCTTCAATCATTTTTTTAGCATTATCCCAAGCGCCGCCGGCGTTTGATTGGAAAATTGCCATTAATACTCCACATACCGTCACTCCAGCTAATAGCCCTCCAAGTATCTGTGGTCCTAAATCGCTTCCAATTAACTTTGGTCCAAAGCCAAATACTACTGGTGTGATAACAGCCAATAGCCCCGGCATAACCATTTCTTTTATTGCCGCTTGTGTAGAGATTTCTACACATCGACCGTGATCCGCTTTGGTTAGGCCTAATTCATAAACTTCACGATCTTCTTTAGACCATTTTGATTCTTCACTTTTATTTAAAATATCTAATGCAGATTTAAGTTCAGGTATATCTCTAAACTGGCGACGAACTTCTTCAATCATCGACATGGCTGCTCTTCCAACTGCACCCATAGCCATGGATGAAAAAAGAAATGGTAACATTCCGCCAATAAACAGTCCTGCCATTACTGCGGGGTTTGAAATATCAATTCCTTTATCGATAATTCCGCTCTTTACCATATAAGCAGCAAACAAGGCTAAAGTTGTTAACGCCGCAGAGCCTATCGCAAAACCCTTCCCTATTGCAGCAGTCGTATTTCCTACGGCATCTAATTTATCTGTTCTTTCTCGAACTTCTTTGGGAAGTTCAGCCATTTCAGCAATGCCGCCCGCATTATCAGAAATTGGTCCATATGCATCTACTGCAAGTTGAATGCCCGTATTAGCAAGCATGCCTAACGCGGCCATTGCCACACCATAAAGTCCTGCAAAGTAATGCGCACCAACTATGGCGGCTGCAATAATAAAAATAGGTCCAGCGGTTGATTGCATGCCAACGCCAAGGCCAGCAATAATATTTGTTGCAGGACCTGTTAATGACTGACGCGCAATGGATAGAGTTGGTGAAGTATTTGTCCCTGTATAGTGTTCGGTTATCATACCAATGCCAAGCCCAGCAAATAGGCCAATTGTTGAGGCCCAAAAAACACCTAAGCTTGTATAAGTATTATTACCTAAAATAAATGAATCAGGTAAAAGGTTTGTAATCAGTAAATACATAACAGCAACCATGATTGCAGATGATCCAAATTCACCAATGTTTAAGGCTTTTTGGGGATTACCACCTTCTTTAACAGAGACAAGAAATGTGCCAATAATTGAAACCATAATTCCAGAAGCTGCTATAACCAAAGGCAGTAGAACAAAAGATGCATCAAATGAACCAAATGATAAAATAGTAGCACCGAGTACCATCGATGCTATAATTGAACCAACATAAGATTCAAATAAATCAGCACCCATTCCAGCAACATCACCAACATTGTCTCCTACATTATCTGCAATAGTTGCGGGGTTTAGAGGGTGATCTTCTGGAATGCCAGCCTCTACTTTTCCAACTAGGTCAGCACCGACATCAGCTGCTTTGGTATAAATGCCTCCCCCAACTCTTGCAAACAGAGCAATGGATGATGCACCTAATGAAAACCCAGAAATAACATTTAAAATCTTATTATAGTCTCCATCAAAATACGAAAGATAAAACATAAAGAGAGTGCTAAGCCCTATAACGCCAAGCCCAACTACTGAAAGACCCATAACTGATCCACCAGTAAATGCCACATTTAAAGCAGGGGCTAACCCTGTTCGTGCTGCATTTGTAGTTCTATTATTAGCTTTTGTTGCTACGCGCATTCCCAAAAATCCAGCCAGACCTGAGGCTGATGCTCCAATAATAAAAGATAATGCTACAAGTGCACTTGATCCTTCTTTATTATAATTTGCAAAACCTAAAAGGCATGCAACTACTAAAACAAATATTGCCAATACTCTATATTCGGCTTTAAGAAAAGCCATCGCTCCTTTAGCAATATCTTGACCAATGCGTTCCATTTTATCGGTACCTTGATCCTGCTTATTGATCCAACTTGTCTTCCAAAATGCAAATAACATTGCGATTATTCCTGAACAAGTTGCTAAATACAAAAGATTATCCACTAAATACTCCTAGGTTTAAATTGATTATCAAGCATTATATTGATTCATTGTTTTGTTTAATCCATTATTTATTATGGATTCCACAGCATCAGCAGCTTTTACTATCACTTCATTTGCCAATACTTGATCTTTTTTTCTAAAATTCTTTAAAACATATTCTTCAGCTGGTCTTAGGTTTTTGCCAGCAGCTATCCCAAATCTGATTCTAGGAAATTGGGTATTACCTAATCGATATATAATTGATTCCATCCCTCTGTGACAACCGTCGCCACCTGAAGGCTTAATCCTTAAACTACCTAATGGTAAATCAACATCATCAAATATGACATAAAAATTTTCTAATTTCAAATTCCATCTTTTTATAATAGACTTTATAATTATGCCACTATTATTCATACCGGTCGTTGGTTTAATTAATAACACTTTGCTATCATTATTTTCAGCATAGACATAATCACTATCTCCAGGAAGAAAATTAATTTTCCATCTCCTACATAGTTCATCTAATACCCAAAATCCTGCATTGTGCTTCGTATCTGCATAATGATTACCAGGATTACCTAAACCCATAAATGAAATCATTATTCCTCTTTTGAATTTCCTTCAGATGAATCATCTTTTTCTGATCCTTTATCACTATCTGTAGTTTCTTTTGCATCTGCTTGCTCTTCACCTTCTGCTGGCTCTTCTCCATCTTCAAGATCATCGCTTTCTTCAACCTCTGGTTCAACTTCAGCTTTTGGCGGAGCACATATAGCAATTGTAGTATCTTCAGCTGAGACAAGTACTGTGTCATCAGGAAGTGCAATATCAATAGCCGTTATAGTTCCATTTAATTCTAAGTTAGTAATATCAACATCAATATTATCTGGTACATCTGTAGGGAAGCACTCCAATTCTATTGAGGTTGCTGCCTGAGATACAATACCGCCTTCAACAGCTCCAACAGCATCACCAATTAAATTAATAGGAATGCTAAATTTCATTTTTACATCTCTTCTAACTCGCAATAAATCAAGATGAATTATTTCTTCGGTTACAGGGTGATATTGGGCTTCTTTTACTGTGACATAAATTGTGTTTCCATCTAATTCCATCTCAAAAACATGTTGTCCTGACTGTATTGCCTGGTGCAAAACTTTTTTATCAATGGACATGTTTTGATTTGATTCGCCTTTGTAGTAATAATTAACTGGTATTTTGCCGGTCCTTCTTAAAGAACGCGAAGCTGCATTTCCAGTTTGTTCTCTTTGCTCTACATCGAGTTTAAAAAATGATTCCATAATATTTACCTAATTTAAAATTCAAATAGTGCGCTAACTGATTTACCATCATACACGCGTTTTATTGCTTCTGCAAAAACTTCTGATACTGTAACAATTTGCATATTGTCTAATTTTTTATTTTCAGGAATAGAAACTGTATCTGTTACAATAATTTTACTTATCTTTGATTCTTTTAATCTATCAATGGCTGGGCCAGATAATACAGCATGCGTAGCAACTGCAGTAACGCTATTAGCGCCATTTTCAATTGCTGAATTTGCTGCGTTCACTGTGGTACCTGCCGTATCTATCATGTCATCAATAATTAATACATCTTTATTATCTAAATCCCCAATAAGGTGCATGACTTCGGCTTTATTTGGGGCATATCTTCTTTTATCAATTAGAGCAAAATGCATACCAAGTTTTTTAGCATAAGATTGGCTCATCCTGGCAGAGCCTACATCTGGAGATAGGACTACAGAATTTTTTTCATCAAGCCCCAGTGATTTAATTGCGTCAAGCAGAACCATTCGGCTATATAAATGATCAAAAGGGATGGTAGCAAATCCTTGAATTTGAGTAGAGTGTAGATCCATAGTAATAATTCGATCTGCGCCCGTTGCTGTAATTAAATCAACCATAACACGTGACGAAATTGGCACGCGAGGATTGTCTTTTCTATCTTGTCTACCATAGCCAAAATATGGGACAACCGCTGTCACGGTTTTTGCCGAAGCCCTAACAGCTGCATCAATAATTAATATTAATTCCATAATATTCTCTGATGGGCTATTTGTTGGCTGAATAATGAAAACATCACAACCTCTTATGTTTTCTTTAAACTGAAGCCATAGCTCACCATCAGAAAAAGTTTTAATGGTTAACCGTCCAAGGTCCTTGCCTAAATAATTTGCAATATCTTTGCCAAGTGCAATATTACTGCGACCAGAAAATATTTTTAATTTATCATTCATAATTTTATTGCTGGGGCGTAGGGACTCGAACCCCAACCGCCGGGACCAAAACCCGGTGTCCTACCGTTAGACGACGCCCCAGTACATATTCTTTATTAATTTATGAAAAGGGTAGATTCGTAAAAAAGTTAGATAGGATTTGCTAGAATGGTTAAGTGTGAATTATGGAAAAATGACTCAGCTTTGTTTAGTTTGGCTTCATCGTCAAAAATTCCATACACAGTCGAACCACTTCCCGACAGACTGGCAAATTTTGCACCGCTATCTAATAACTTATTTTTAATAGCTCCAATCTCTGGATATGCAGGAATCACAATCTTTTCAAAATCATTCTCAAAAAACTCAAATGAGAGAAAATTATTTCTCTTCAAGTCCGCGAACTTAGCTATATTGTTTTCAGAATTCAATTTATTTTTTACTTTACCATATGCCCATTTTGTACTAATTGAAATATCTGGGATTACTAATAATAGATTATCGGTTAAATTGAAATTAATTGGGGTCAGTTTATATCCGGTTTCTTCACCAATTTGAGAGCCTCCTCTAATAAAAAATGGTACATCAGCTCCAATATTTGAACCAATTTTTTCAAGAACATTTTCTTTTAATCTAAGGCTATAAAGTGAATTTAATCCTTTTAGTATGGCGGCAGCATTCGCGGAACCCCCTCCAATACCGCTACCTGTTGGTATTTTTTTATCTATATTGATTGCAACACCTAAGTCTTTATGTACTTCTCTACTTAATAAATCATATGCCTGATAACATAAATTTGATTGATCTAAGGGTATCCATTCAACATTGGATTGAATGGTGCAACCTTCTTTTTTCTTTTTGATTTGAATTATATCACCAAAATCAATTTCCTTATATAGCGTTATAATATTATGCAATCCATCTGGGCGTCGATTTAATACCTTTAAGCCCAAATTCACTTTCGAATTTGATTTTAATATCATTAATTAAGTTTTATTAATTAATGTTGCGATAGCCTGGCAGGCAATCCCTTTACCTTTACCAATAAATCCTAGCTGGTCAGTAGTAGTCGCTTTTATTGAAATAGAAGATTTATCTATATCAATATTGCTCAAAATATTGCTTTTCATTTCTTCAATAAAATTTGAAATATTGGGTTTTTGTAAAATAATAACTGAATCAATATGATTGATAATAAATTTATCTTTAATCGCTTTATCATAGATAGTATTCAACATTTTAAGGCTGCTGTAATTTTCCCATCGAGAGTCACTGCTAGGGAAAAAAGTACCTATATCGCCCTGAGCTGAAGCTCCTAAAATTGAATCAATAATAGAATGCACCAATACGTCGCCATCTGAATGCCCCAAAATACCATAATCAGAATCTATAGAAACTCCTCCTAATATTAATTGTTCACCTTTTTTCAATTGATGAACATCATAGCCTATTCCAACTTTATACATTAATTGATATTATTAAATATTGCTTCAGCAACTATCCAATCTTCCTTGGTGGTTATTTTATAATTAATAGATTTATCATTAATAATTTTTACCTCATACCCTGCTTTTTCTAAAAGAGTGGCATCATCTGTCCCAATTATGTTTTCTTTATCTGCATATTTATAGGCACTTAAAAGAGCCTCTTTCAAAAAAACCTGGGGAGTTTGAACATACCATATTTTTTCTCTATCTATAGTATTAATGATTAGATTGTTTGAAACTTCTTTTAGAGTGTCAGTGGCTTTATTACCAACAATAACAGCATCATATTCCTGTAAAGATGAAATCGTTTTTTCTATTAGTTCTTTTTGGATAAATGGCCTAACTGCATCATGAATACAAATACATTTAGATTGATGATTAATTGCTTTTAAAGCATTTTTGATAGAGCCTTGCCTGGTTGATGAACCTTCAACAATGGTGATAGACTTTTTTGAATTAATTCTTTTAATAATTGAATTAATAATATTTATATCATCATTAGAAATAACTATGATGATTTCATCAACCATTTTTGAAGAAATAAATGGTAAAAGCGTATAATATATTAATGGCTTTCCATTAATCTCTTTAAGTTGTTTTTTTTCGCCAAATCTTAATCCAGATCCAGCGGCTGGAATAATCGCAGATGTAATCATGAATTCAAATGCTACATAATTAACATTGCATCACCATAACTTAAAAACCTATAATTGTTTTTCTTCGCTTCTCTGTATGCTTTCATAATTAGATCTCTATGACAAAATGCGGAAACCATCATTAGTAATGTGCTTTTTGGTTGGTGAAAATTAGTAATCATCGCATCAACCATCTTGAAATCATATGGCGGATAAACAAACTTATCTGTCCATCCGCGTTTTGGGGAAACCTGAAAGCCTGAAACTGCAACGGTCTCTAGTGAGCGCACGGTTGATGTCCCAACAGCAAAGACCTTTCTTTTTCTTTTTTTTGTTTCATTAATCTTAAGAGCGGTTTGTGGTGAAACCTCAAAATATTCAGAATCCATTTGATGGCGATTCAAATCTTCTACCTGAACAGGTCGAAATGTTCCTAGCCCAATATGTAATGTAGTATGCGCGGTTTTAGCTCCCTTTTTATGGATTCTATTAATTAAGCCATCTGTAAAATGCAATCCAGCTGTTGGAGCAGCTACAGCCCCCCGTTGTTCTGCAAACACAGTTTGATATCTAATTTTATCTTTTGGTTCAGATTCGCGCTTTATATATGGCGGAAGCGGAGAAATGCCAACCCTATCAATGACTTCATAAATATCTTCATTTTCATATTCAAACCTTACTACACGCCCACCAGATATCGTATTATCAATTACATCACAATAGACATTTTTAGTAAACATTAATTTATTGCCAATGCGCACCTTTCTTGCAGGTCGAACCATAACTTCCCATAAATCATTTTCAAGCTCTCTTAACAAGAAGACCTCCACCTTTGCCTCGGTGCGATCCTTATTTGCATATAACCTTGCAGGGAAAACTTTGGTATTGTTTGTAATTAATAAATCATTTTTTCTGAGATAGTCAGGAAGATTAGAAAACGTTTTGTGCTCGATTTCGCCAGAGTCTTTATGTATTACCATAAGCTTAGACTGGTCTCTTCGTTTTGCTGGATATTGTGCTATATATTTCTCTGGTAATGGATAGTCAAAATCTGCGAGTTTCCATTTTTTCTTTTTTTCAATCATTCAAATAACCTTTGTTGTTTTTTTGTTATAGTTTTTCCTAAATGTGTGTAGGATTTTTCTTGGGCAATGCGCCCTCGGCTAGTCCGCTGAATAAATCCCTCTTTAATTAAATATGGTTCATAAACATCCTCAATCGTTGAAACATCTTCGCTTACCGCAACGGCAAGGGAGTTGAGACCTACTGGCCCACCGCTGAATTTATCAATTAATGTCTCAAGAATCATTCGATCCATTGAATCAAGTCCGTATTGATCAATTCCGAGGGAAGACAATGAATCCTTTGCAACGGTTGCATTGATTTTACCATTAGCTTTTACTTCAGCATAGTCACGCGTTCGTCTTAAAATACGATTAGCAATTCTTGGTGTTCCCCTTGATCTACTAGCAAGTTCTAATGCGCCATCTTTATCGATTTCAACATCTAAAATTTCGGCCGAACGTTTAATTATTTCATATAGATCTTCAGTTTCATAATAATCAAATCTAAGTATCACACCAAAACGATCTCTTAGGGGAGATGTGAGGCTACCAAGGCGTGTTGTTGCTCCAACCAAAGTAAATGGCTCTACGTTTAATTGAACGCTTCGTGCGCTAGGACCTTTATCAATCATAATTTCAATTCTATAATCTTCCATGGCTGAATAAAGATATTCTTCAACAATTGCATTCAACCGATGAATTTCATCAATAAAAAACACATCTTTGTCTTCAAGGCTTGTAAGTATTCCAGCTAAATCTCCTGCACGATCAAGTACCGGTCCAGAGGTTTGTTTTATATTAACACCAAGTTCCCTAGCGATTATGATTGAAAGAGTAGTTTTACCTAACCCCGGTGGGCCAAAAAACAGAACATGGTCTAGTGATTCGCCACGCTTATTTGCTGCTTCAATATAAAGTTTTAGGCTATCTACTATTTCCTTTTGACCAATAAACTCATTCATTTGATTTGGTCTAAGAGATTTTTCTACTGCTAAATCTTCATCAAATGGCTGTGGGTCATTAATATGGATTTCGGTCAAATTTGGCTCAAAATAGATAAAATATTAATAAAAACGTAGTTGGAACCTACAAAAATGATTCAAGGTCGTCAAATTTTGAATATTATGAAGGTAGTGATTTTTTAATTAATTCTAGTCTTTTAGGTCGTTCATTGGCAAACTTTAAAATTCCATCAAAGATGCTTTTGCTATCAAGTTTTGATTCAGCAACAATCTCATCTACGGATCCACCCGTTCTCCATCTATTGTCAAAATCTGGGCTCATGCTGTATTTTTCAACTATTTTATTTGAAATCCATTTATGCATCAACCGTAATGCACCATTTGTAATGACCATAGAGTCTGACCATTCTGTAGCGCTTATTATACTTTCTTGATAATCCTTTGATTGTTTAGAAAACAATTCCCAGGAAATAGCTGATACTATTTTTACATTTGGACCGTTTTGTTTTAATTGGTCAATTAATGTAACTATGGAATTTGTTGAGCTAGTACCCCTAACAATAATCACACCCATTTTTTCTTTATCATTATTATAGTCTTTAATAATGTACGCACCTTTAGATGCATCAAGGTGTGATGCCATGCCTAATTTTTCCCGATCGGGAATTTCCACTGGTGGCCTGGTAAGATGTAATGCAACTATTGGAACATCGGTGGATAAGGCTGCAGCAAGCGAAGGCGCAACTTCATTATGCTCCCAGGGGTGTAGATTAATTATATGACCATCAGGAAATAACTGTGTTACGCCTGGAGCAAAAATACCAAAGTGCGTTCGACTATCTTCTGCGGTCTCGGGTCCCGAGTGACCAGCTATCCAAATTAATTTACCAACTTTTAGATTTGAATCCTGTGCAAGCTGGCTAAATAACCTGATAGGGCCATATTTTAAATAACTAAATGAGCCATAAGTGCTCATTGCACCATAGAAACCATTAAACGTTTCATATGGATTTTCATCAAAATTAACCGTTGCTAATCCAGCAAGCATTCCAGAATTAGTGAATTCTGTGATTCCCTGCGGAATAAGGGGGCTCTCTTTGTTAGTTTTATAATTATATAACCCTAGATCTTTTGAGTCTTCAAATCCTTTTGCAAACCCTGAGATGTTAGTAGAGTCTGCTAAATCCGCACTCATTGCTATAACAAGAGGTCTTCCATATTTATCTATTGAACATGAATTTATATAGCTAGCATATTTTGATAAACCGACTCTATTTGGAGCTTTAGTTCCTGGAGCGACAAATAAGGTGTCCGGCAATGAATTAACGTTGAACAGCTCTGAATCATGAGCTGGATTTTTAATTGTGACTTTGCAATCATCTAATTTTTCTGGAACTGAATCACCTAATTCGATTAAAGTATCAGCTAAATAATCGACTAATTCTTGGTTTGAATGAAGCACGGAAAATACAGAGTCAAAATAAGACTTAGCCTGATGCTCTTGTGCCTCGCGATTAGAGGCTTCAGCTTCAGCAAACCCATTAAATTCTATATTATATTTTTCAGCAAAATCCTGTTTTGTTTTCCAAAAAAGTTCTGAATTTCGTTTATGCGGAGAGCCATGGCTTGCATAATCTGTTTTGTGATATCCCCTTCCTTTTGTTCCTTTGCCATAAATCACCTTGGGAACATTGGGGTCCGCATTTTCTACTAATAATTTGTGATAGGCATTTGTAAGCTCATCCCAATCCTCTACGTTTGATGCTCCTTCAACATGCCATCCATGGGAACCAAACCAGTCATTGGGTGAACCATAAACAATTGAGCTAAAAGGACGTGCATCAATACCAAAATCATTCCAATCAATAAAATAAATCAAATTACCCAAACCAAGGCCCCAGGCAGAATTGATTGTTTCATGAGATGCGCCCGTTGTTAGGCCGCCCTCTCCTTCAAATGCGAAAACTTTAACCTCTGGAGTTTTTGCTAATTTTAATGCGAGTGCCTCTCCAGCAGCAGCCGGTGACCCATGACCGCTTGGCCCTGTATTAAACTTAAAGAATAATGTTTTACCTTCCATTTCAGCATGGCCTGGAAGGCCTTTATTATTTCTCAAGGTAATTAAATCTTCCCAGACTAATTGAAAATCTTCACCTTTATAATGAGTGTATTTTTCTAATTTTGTTTGTTTGTATTTAATCCTTAGAGCTTCATTTAATACTGCAAGAGTAGCATAAACAACAGGGTTTGTGTGTCCTGCTACCAAAACATATCGATCGGCAAATCTTTTTCCTGCATCTCTAATATCCCACCTCATTGCACCAGAAAGCAAAGTTGCTACCATTGCATGTACTTTAGATCTGGAGCCTCCAGGATGTCCGGATTGGCGCAAGTTAAGCATGATATCAATGCATTGATCTATTAGGTCCTTGGTGACTTCCCAGTGCTTATAATATTGATTAAGATCTTTTGGGTTTTTCATTATGCTGCCTTCTTATTCTTTATTATTTGTTTTAGAAATTCTCCAGTATAGGATGATTTTTGATTGATTATTTCTTCAGGTGTTCCAGCAGCAATTAAATCACCTCCATCAACACCGCCCTCAGGTCCAAGATCAATTATCCAATCTGCACTTTTAATGATATCCAGGTTATGCTCAATCACAACTACTGTATTTCCTTTATCTACAAGTCTTTGTAAAACGCCTAGAAGTAATTTTACATCTTCAAAATGTAAACCCGTTGTTGGTTCATCAAGAATATAAAAGGTTTTATCTCGGCTGGACTTGGAAAGCTCTGTTGACAACTTAATGCGCTGTGCTTCACCGCCAGAAAGCGTAGTGGCTTGTTGGCCTAATCGAATATATCCCAAGCCAACATCATTTAATGTAGTAAGTTTTTTCATTACTTGTGGAATATTAGTAAAAAAACTAAGTGATTCTTCAACAGACATATTGAGTATTTCTGCAATATTTTTATTTTTATATTTAATCTCAAGCGTTTCTCTGTTATAGCGAGCTCCTTTGCACACCTCGCAGGTAACATATACGTCTGGAAGAAAATTCATCTCAATCTTAATTATTCCATCACCTTCACAAGATTCACAACGACCTCCTTTAACATTAAATGAAAATCTTCCTGGCTTATAACCTCTAATTTTTGATTCGGGCAATTGGGCAAATAAATCTCTAATAAACGTAAATACGCCAGTGTATGTGGCGGGATTTGATCGAGGTGTTCGCCCTATAGGCTTTTGATTGATATCAATCACTTTGTCAAGATACTCTAAGCCCTCAACCTCTTTATAAGGTAACGGGTATGCCCTGGATCCGTTCAATTCTTTTGACAAAATTGGGTATAATGTTTCGTTTACTAAAGTACTTTTTCCTGAACCGCTAACACCGGTTACAACAATAAATTTTTCAAGCGGGAAAGCGGTATTAATTTCTCTAAGATTGTTTCCAGAAGCCTGTTTTAAAAATATTTTTTTACCGTTTCCTTTTCGCCGTTTCTTTGGAACATTGATAGATTTTTTACCAGATAAATATTGACCAGTAATTGAAGAGGGTGAATTGATTATTTCACTAGGGGTGCCTGAAAATACTATCTCTCCACCATGCTCTCCGGCTCCCGGACCAATATCTATAATTTGATCAGCCTCTTCCATTGTTTCTTGATCATGCTCTACAACAATAATAGAATTCCCTAAGTCTCTAAGTTTTTTTAGTGAACCAAGTAAGCGGTTATTGTCTCTTGGGTGAAGTCCAATTGAAGGTTCATCTAAAATATAAAGAACACCTACTAATTGACTGCCAATTTGCGTAGCAAGCCTAATTCTTTGTGCTTCCCCTCCTGAAAGAGTTGTTGCAGATCTATCGAGTGTTAAATAATCAAGACCAACATCTATCAAAAAGCTGACTCGCTTTTTTACTTCCTTAATAATCTGGTCAGCAATAGCTGTATCCATTTCATTTAATTTCATTTGATCGAAAAAATCTTTAATCTCTTTAATTGGGTATGAAGAAAGGGTTCCTAGGCTCGTATTATTAACGGTGACAGATCTAGATTCTTTCTTTAGCCTAGACCCCTCGCAATCAGGGCAGGGTCTCATGCTCATAAATTGTTCTATCCAATCACGGATATGGTTGGACTTTGTTTGTTTATACCTTCGCATAAGATTCGGGATTACCCCTTCCCATCCACCGGTGTAAGTACCGCTCCATCGTTCAGATGAATATTGCATTTTTAATTTTTTGCTTCCAGTACCCACTAAAAGTATTTCTCGAATTTTTGGATCGAGCTTATACCATGGTGTTGTAAAACTAAAATTATAATTTTTTGAAAGGCTTTTTAATATGCTTCCATACCAGTTTCCCCTTGGCTGCTCACCAAGTGGTAAAATAGCTCCTTGAATTATTGACTTTGTTTTATCTGGAATAATCATTTCAGGGTCAATATCCATATGAGAACCCAAGCCGTCGCAATTTGAGCAAGCACCATAGGGAGAATTAAATGAAAACATTCTGGCTGATAATTCCTCCATGGATACTTCACAGTGGGGACACGAAAAATGTTCACTGAATAAATGGTCACTATCAGGTAATTCATGGATAATAATCATACCTGTACCAATTTTTAAAGCAAGCTCTACAGATTCTGTTAAACGATCCATATAATCTTCATCAAGAATTAATCTATCAACAACAATTTCAATAGTATGTTTTTTATTTTTGTTTAGCTGAATTTTATCATCAATATTTTTTATTTTCCCATCTATTCGCACCCGCAAGAACCCTTCTTTTTTCACATCAGAAAGGGCACCTTTGTGTTCCCCTTTTCGTCCTCTCACTATCGGCGCTAGTATATTAATTTTTGTATTTTTTTTGAATTTCATGATTGAATCAACAATTTGCTGCACAGTTTGTTTTTGTATTGGCCTATTACATATCCAGCAATGAGGCTTACCTATATTTGCGTATAATAGCCTTAAATAATCATGAATTTCCGTAACCGTACCAACCGTTGATCTAGGATTTCTTGCAGATGCTTTCTGTTCAATAGATATTGCAGGAGACAATCCTTCAATGTAGTCAATGTCAGGTTTTTCCATTAACCCTAAAAACTGCCTTGCGTACGAAGAAAGCGATTCAACGTACCTTCTTTGACCTTCAGCATAAAGAGTGTCAAAGGCTAGCGATGATTTTCCAGAGCCGGATAGTCCCGTTACAACTACAAGCTTGTTTCTTAATATATCAACATTAACATTTTTTAAATTATGCTGTCTTGCGCCCTTGATTGTTATTTTATCTATATTTGATTTCATTATTTAATAATTATAAGAAAATTTGATGCCGACCAAGAAGTTACGAATTTTCCTTTCCGTATCAAAAAAGGATTTAGTGGTTTATATACAAAAAAAGTTTGGTGTATTATTGGTTAAATATTTTTTATAGAAAATGAAGACTTTATTAAATCAAATAGTAATAGCCATGCCCCATATGCAAGATGAGCGTTTTAACAAATCTGTAATCTTTATTTGCGAACATAATAGCTATGGTGCAATCGGGTTAATAATTAATAAAAGGATAGAAAAAGATCTAAGCTTGAAAATCATCAATGAATTAAATAAAAAAATTGATTTTGTGGTAAATAATCATGTGCCGCTCTATTTTGGTGGGCCGGTATCTACAGAAAGGGGGATTGTTCTTCATGATAAGAACATTATGATTAATAACTCCGTTAAAATTTCAGATAATTTATTTATGTCAAGCCATATTGATTCAGTGAAAATGGTTCAATCAAATAAAAAATGTAAATATAAATTTATGATGGGCTATTCAGGTTGGTCACCAGGGCAACTAGAGTCTGAAATTGAAAATGGAGACTGGATTATTCAGGAAACATCTTCTGATTTTGTATTTAATAATAGTGACGAGCAAATGTGGGAGCTTGCTATTGGTTCATATGGAATTGAGATTTCTAATTTGTCTGCTCAAGGCGGAAGCGCCTAGTTTTAACAAATGAAGATCAATAAAAAATATAATAAAATTATTTTTTGATTAGCGTGTATAAATGCTTTGCTTTTTTGGACATTCCAATCTGAAATTGACATCATATATGAAGTACTCAATTATATTTAAAGCTTTATTCTTGGCAGCTACATTGGTATTTATAAGTAGCTGCAAAGATGATCCACAACGCCACCTAGAGCTTGGAGAGTGGTATGCAAAAAAAGGGTTGGTTGAAGAAGCTATCCTTGAATTTAAAGAAGTAACGCGACTTTACCCTGTATCTTTGAATAATCTCAATCGAGAGGATTATCAATCCTTAAGTAAAGCGCACTATAATTTATCGCTAATGTATACTAAAAAAGGCTGGTGGGATTACGCCCTTAAGGAAGCAGAAAAATGTTTTCAGCTTCAGCCAACTAAAGAGAATTTCGATTTATTAGATATAATAAAACAAAGATCTGAATTAGAAAATTCTGAATCTTAATCTATATTGTACCAGATCGGTGCTCTCCACCATCACAATAAATTACTGAACAATTAATAAAATCAGCATCGGGCTTTAATAACATAGATATCGTTCCTGCTACATCCTCCGGAGTAGTAGTTCTTCGCATTGGGTTTCTTTTTTTTGTGTTTTCCACCCACTCTTCCCACCTGTCATTAATTTTTGTTAATGCTCTTGTAGGCGTAACTCCAGCCTGAACAGAGTTTGCTGTAATACCAAACTGGCCAAGCTCCCAGCCGATTTGTCTAATAATAGCCTCCATTGCAACTTTAGCAACACTGACAGGGCCATAGCCTTCCATTGCTAAATAATTACCTTCGCTTGTTAAGCCTATTATTCTTGAGCCAGAACCTAAGAGTTGTTCGTTGTAAAGTTTTTGAGTCCAATATAAAAGTGAATTACCCATAACATGAACGGTCATATCCATTTGTCTCTGAGTGACTGGCTTATCACCAAAAAAATTGGTGGTCGTACCAAACGCAATAGAGTGAAGTAGAAGCTTTAAGTGTGACCCATTTGTTATTTCTTTTATTTGCGGTATAAATGAATCCATGGCTTCTTCTGAGGCTGCATTAGTATTAAAGTAATGACAACGACCATCCGTTAAGCTTTTTACTTCATCGATTGTTTCTTCAGCTATTTTTTTTGCTTCACCTCGATCAAAATGAAATGCAATGATTCCATAGCCATCTTTAGCTAATCGTTTAGCTGTTGCTGCACCATGACCCGTAGACCCCCCTAATAATAAAACCCATTCTGACATATTTTCTCCTTTATTCAAATTAAAATTTAATGAAAAAAGTGATGAAAAAACGAATTACAAAACAATGTCTTCTTTAATATATTTTAAAAGTAAATTTAACCAACTAAGTGGATTAAAATATGATTAGAAAAAAACAATTTTCTAAAAAAGATTTGTTAAATAGTGGAATTGGAAAATTATTTGAAAATCTTGATGGTAAACTTCCAATGCCTCCAATGTTAATGATGGATAAAATCATCAATATTTCTGATGAGGGGGGAGCCTATGGAAAGGGTGAAATAGAAGCTGAGCTAAGCATAGATAAATCGCTTTGGTTTTTTGAATGTCATTTTAAAAAGGATCCTGTAATGCCGGGATGTTTAGGTCTTGATGGTTTTTGGCAACTTCTTGGTTTCTTTTTAACTTGGACCGGTGGTAAAGGAAAAGGGCGTGCACTTGGTGTAAAAGATTTAAAGTTTAAAGGACAGGTTCGTCCCTATCATAAAAAAATTACATATCATATTGATATAAAAAAATTCATCACTAGACCCACACACATGGTTTGGGGAGATGCAGTGCTAAAAGTAAAAAATAAAGCAATTTATTTTGCTAAAGATCTTCAAGTAGGTCTTTTTGAAAGCCTTACTTGGGACTATGGGCAAGATCCTTCTGTTGATCCCTTTTAATATATATTAAATATAAAATTATATGTCTCTAACTTGCGGAATAATTGGTCTGCCAAATGTAGGTAAATCAACAATTTTTAATGCTTTAACCTCTTCATCTGTTCCAGCAGAAAACTATCCTTTTTGTACTATTGAACCACATGTTGGAATAGTCCCCCTTCCTGATTCAAGACTAGATATCTTAGAAAAGATTTACAACCCAGAAGTGGTTACGCCAGCTACTGTTGAATTTACTGATATCGCAGGTCTAGTAAAGGGAGCAAGTACAGGTGAGGGTCTTGGAAATCAATTTTTAGGTCAAATTAGGCAAGTTGACGCAATTATTCATATTGTGCGTTGTTTTGAAGATGGTAACATATCTCACGTTGAAGAGACTATTGACCCTATACGCGACATAGAATTGATTGAAACAGAATTGCTACTTGCTGATTTAAATACCATAGATAAAAGCTTAGTTCGTTTAGAAAAATTATCAAAATCTGATAAGAGCATATTGGTCAATGTTGAGATAGTAAAGCAATTGAAAGAGTTCTGCGATAAGGGAAACCCTGTGAGAAATTTTATATCAAACAACAAAGATTTTAAATGCATTAAAGATCTATTTCTATTGACAGCGAAGCCAATTATGTATGTAGCCAATATTAATGAACAAGAATTAATGTCTGATAAAAATAGTTCATATTCAGATGCATTGATAGCAAATATAGAAAAAAACGGTGGTGAAATAATTAAACTGTGTGGAAAAGTAGAACAAGAAATATCCATATTAGATAATACAGAGCAGGCAGAATTTTTGAGTGAATATAATCTGGATGAGCCAGGATTAAACGTATTAATTAGAAAAGCATTTAAATCATTAGATTTGGAGACCTATTTTACTGGAGGAGAAAAAGAAGTGCGCGCTTGGACAATAAAAAAGGGTTCTACGGCTCCTATAGCAGCAGCCGAAATTCATACCGATTTTGAAAAAGGATTTATTAAAGCTGAAATAATCAAATATGATGATTTAATTAAAATGGGTTCAGAAAAACTTGTAAAAGAAGCAGGCTTAGCAAAGCTTGAAGGTAAAGAATATGTGGTTCAAGATGGCGATTGTATATTTTTTCATTTTAATGTTTAGATTGGATTTATAATGTGGTTTTTTATGATACTCTGCTATGTACTTGTAGCAATTTCAGGAATAGGGTTAATCCAAATTGGGCTAAATCACTATTTTGATTTTTGGCAAACACATCGCATTACTTTTGATCTAATGGTTAGCATCATCTTTATTGCTGCCCAAACTCTTGTAATGTTTTTTTTCGTAGGCACCGGTGTTAATGTAAGAGAATATCTTGAACAACACCCGGAGCTTGGAAGCGATTTGTATAAAAAAATGTTTGCGATAAAAAGAAGGTTATATCCACCAACTATGATGGTCACCATGTTATTTATGGCAACTGTTATTATAGATGGTGTTTATTTTATCAAATTATATACTGAGAGTAAAATTTCAGAATGGTGGTTTCATATTACTTACTTCTTAACTCTATGGTATTACTATAAAGCAACAAAAGAGCAACATGTAAGTTTTAAAGGAAGCACAAAAATCGTACTCGAAATGACAAAAAAAGAAAGAGGGTTTAGCAAATAATCCCTAATTAGTCATTTTCCAAAAAGCGATACCACCAGCTTGTTTTCCGATCTCAGCTACCGCAACAGCTTTTAGCTTTTGTAAATCAAAAATCTCAACTGCGCCAGGTTCTTTTCCTACACCCTCAACTGATACAAAAGCATACCTGCTATCAGGTGAAATAGATACCCCATGTGTTACTTTGCGAGTATTGTTAAACTTGGCGACTTCTTTGCCTTTTCTTAGATCCCAAACACCAGTTTTAGCTGCGCTTTTATAGGTTACCACAAGGAATTTTCCATCTTTGCTCACCTCACAATTATAAGGACCCTTATCGGTTTTGAACGTTCGAAGGACCTTCCATTTTTTTACATCTACTTCTACAACATTATTGGTGCCATTATTAACAACATATAATAAATCATCGTTTGGATGCGGGTAAACCCACGTTGGTTTTTCTGGTGGCATTTTATGATCCATTTTCATCGCCATAGGCTTTTTGGAATTCTTCATCTTTGAATGATTCATAGAATTCATATTATGCGATGAGTGGCCTCCTTTTTTCATTGGTGGAGAAGTGGAAAGTGTTCGAGTTAATTCCATTGACATGGCATCAATTTCATAAAGTGTTCCAGACATCATAGCAACAGAATAATGCTTCATACCATTATTTAGCATTCTGGAACCATGAGGCATGATTCCTGTCTCAACCCTTTCAACCTCAATCATTTCATCAGGGTCTACAATTGAAACTGTGCTCGCCTTACTATGGCCGCCATGCAAATTAAAATTGACAACATAAAGCAGGCCGGTTGCATTTGAAATTTCCATTGTAGCAGGAAACATGCCAAGTTCAACGCGCTCTATAAATTTGTCGGTTCCTGTTTTATATTTATATAGATGGCCATATGGCATTCCATGGGCCATCGACAAGTACCAATGTTCGCCATCTGGGGCAACCGTGATACCATGGGGCCCTTCAATTTCTAAAGGCCAAACCCCAACAGGAATTCTTTTTTCAACATGCGCTTTTTTGCCATCAAAACGGATAAGAGCAACTTCATCTTCAGATTCAGCGCAGACATAAATATAATAATCCCCTCCATTTAGATTGCCTATTCCAATAATAAGTGAAAATAGTATTGGAAATATTTTTGTAAAATTAATCATTAATTTGTCCCCATAGGCTGATCGTCAACTAGCTTAACCGCCCAAAGACCATTATAATGATCTGCAAAATAAATTAGACCTTTATAAGGAATGACGCCCCACACATTAGTCTCATTTGGGATTTTACCGTTAGGGTCTCTTCCTTCAAAAAATGCTATTTCCCGTCCTTGGGCATATAAGTCTCCCAGTAATTCTCCTGAAATATCAAGCACTCGTATACCGCCATAATAATAACCAGCATAGAGAATATCACCCTCAACCCAATGATTGTGTGACCCTACTTCGGGTACCTGATAAATTGCAGTTTCTTTAGGGTTGTTGACATCTGTAAAGTCGACAAAATGAAACCCGCCTTGATATATTCTTTCACTTGATCCCGGAATGGCTTTTGCCCATTCATCGCCATTAATCATGTAGAATCTATCTGATGATTGGCTCACAAATGGAAAGGTCGCATGGTTATGACCATTTGGATCTGATTTACTTCCAAGCTTTACTGGGTTACCGGGACTACCCTTTCCAGCAAGTGCTAAAAAGGGATTAAAACTTGACTTATCTCTTGATTGTTCTTTTTGGGGTATTCCTCCAACATCAACGATATGGACTCCATCGCTCCAATTGGATGAGTAGGCTATGCCGTTTTCTACCCAGACATCATGAATGCTGTGCCCTGGGGTATCAAGCTCATATGAACCCACTCTAAATGGATTTTCTGGATCACTAATATTGATGATATCATACCTAGTGCCAGCGCTAAGTGCATACACATGGTCTTGATATATAAATACATTGTGGACTCCGCCCGTTAAATCATCATCGTACATCTTGGTTATGGTTACATTGTATGGGTCTGTTACATCAAG